>Ga0209057_1000797_pt1 | contig 27053 bp, 33 predicted proteins | sample GraSoiAngelo_146_FD_185903 | JGI IMG/M metagenome (GOLD analysis project Ga0209057, IMG submission 185903) | Grasslands soil microbial communities from the Angelo Coastal Reserve, California, USA - 14_1009_05_30cm (SPAdes) (version 2) | ecosystem: Environmental > Terrestrial > Soil > Grasslands ... | reverse complement strand
GCGATCCCGGCCGCGCGCACATACGAGTTGGGCATTGCCGCGCAGTATCGCGAATGTGCGCGAGAATCCGCGCATTGACAAAACGAGTTCGGCTTGATCAGCTCCTGGTGCAGCGTGAGCTCGCGCCCAGCCGCGAGCGCGCGCAGGCCCTCATCCTGGCCGGCGCGGTGCGGGTCGATGGTGGCCGAGCTGACCGGGCGGCCGCGCCCGTGGCGGAGGATGCGGAGCTCGCCGTCGATGCCGGCCCGAAGTACGTGTCGCGCGGCGGCGACAAGCTGGCGGGCGCGCTCGATGCGCTCGGGCTCGGTGTCTCGGGAAAGGTCGCCATCGATGTCGGCTCATCGACCGGCGGTTTCACCGATGTTCTCCTCCAGCGGGGCGCGACCCGCGTTTACGCGATCGACGTCGGGAAGGGCCAGCTCGATTGGAGTCTTCGCCAGGATTCGCGGGTCGTCGTGCACGAGGGCGTGAACGCACGCGAGGGTGTCCCGATCGAAGAACCGGTCGACATCGTCGTCGCTGACGTGTCCTTCATCTCGCTGCGCCTGGCCTTGCCGCCGTCCCTCGCGATGCTCCGTGATGGCGGCGACGTCGTCGCGCTGGTGAAGCCGCAGTTCGAAGCGGGCCGTGACGCGGTCGGCAGGGGCGGCGTCGTCCGCGATCCGGAAGCGCGCGCAAGCGCTGTAGTGGCCGTGGCCAACGACCTCGCCGCGCGCGGATTTGGTGTCGTCGCCGTGACGCCGTCGCCGATCGCCGGCCGCGAGGGCAACCGCGAGATCTTCGTGCATGCGCGCAAAGGCGCCGCGACGCTGGATGCGGATTCCCTCGCCACAGCCGCGCGTGAGGCCTCCCGATGAAGGTTGCGATCGGCTCACGTCCAGATTGGCCCGCGTCGCTCGACGCGGCGAAGACGGTCAGCGAGAAGCTGCGCAGGGCCGGCCACGAGCCGATGGAGCTCGCGCTGGACTCCCGCGCGCTCACGAAAGAGATCGAGCGCGCCGACATCGCCTTCGTCTTCGGCGGCGACGGGACCGTGCTGCGCGCGGCCCGCGTGCTTTCGCCCTTCGACATCCCGATCCTCGGAGTCAACCTGGGGCGGCTCGGGTTCCTCACCTCCGCGACGATCGATCAACTCGACGAGGCGATGGGCGACGTGCTCGCGGGGCGCTTCACCATCGAGGAGCGTGCGCTTCTCGATGCCCGCCTGGTCCGTGCGGGGAAGGAGGTCGTGCGCGCGCTCGCGCTGAACGACGTCGTCGTCGCGCGAGGCAAGCAGGTGCGCTCGATCAATGTCGCGGTCCGCGTCGATGGCGAGCCGCTCATCGTGTACTGGGCGGACGGGCTCATCGTGGCGACCGCGACCGGCAGCACCGCGTACGGCTTCTCGGTCGGCGGGCCGCTGATCCTCCCGGGCTCGCGCGCGATCACGATGGTCCCAATCGCGCCCCACCTTTCCTTCGGCAACGCGGTCGTGTTCGACCCCGACCAGGTGCTGGAGCTCGAGGCGCAGGACGAGCCGTCGGTGCTGTCGCTCGATGGCCAGGAGGAGCACGACCTCCGCGCCGGTGACCGCATCACGGTCCGGCGCGCGGCGACCGTCGCGCGATTCGCGCGCACCGCACATGCGCGGCCGTTCGTCGAGCTGTTGCGCGAAAAGATCCTCAAGGAGCCTGGAACATGACGCTCGATACGAATGCCGCGGTCGCCGCGATCTCGGCGAAGACCAAGCGCCGACCGAAGATCGCGGTGATTCTCGGCAGCGGTCTCGGCGGTCTCGCGAAAGACGTCCAGGACGCGACGCGGATCTCGTACGCCGATATCCCCGGCTTCCGCCGCAGCACCGCGCCCGGTCACGCCGGCGAGCTCGTCGTCGGCACGGTCTCCGGTAAGGACGTCGCGGTGATGAACGGGCGAATGCACTACTACGAGGGCTACGACATCGCGGAGATCGCGTTCCCGGTACGCGTCTTCCGTGCGTGGGATGTCCGGACGATGATCATCACGAACGCTTGCGGCGGACTGAACCCCGCGTTCAAGGCGGGCGACCTGATGGTCCTGAGCGACCACATCAACTTCATGGGTGTGAACCCGCTCCGCGGTCCCAACGACGACAGCCTCGGCCCGCGTTTCCCCGACATGGTCGGCACGTATACCGAAGGTCTGCGCAAGCTCGCGCATTCCGTCGACGGCGACCTGCGCGAGGGGATCTACGTCGCCGTCGCGGGACCCAACTTCGAAACGCCGGCGGAGCTGCGCATGCTGCGCGGGTTCGGGGCCGACGCTGTCGGGATGAGCACGGTCCCGGAGGTCCTCGTCGCGCGCCACATGGGAATGGACATCCTCGCGATCAGCACCGTGACCGACATGGCGACGGGCATCCCGGGTCAGATCGAGCACGTGACCCACGAGGCCGTGCTTGAGGTCGCGAATCGCGCCGGCAATCGCCTCGCCGATGTGATCAAAGGTGTGATCGCGAAGATCTAACGCGATGAAAAGCATCCGCGACTTTGGCGTGCTGCCGGAAAACGTGGCGGACGTCAACACGACGAATCTGCAGACCGCGATCGATTGGGCATCGCCGCGCGGCGCTGCGCTCTATGTCGAGCCTGACGCGGAGCCGTATCGCCTGACCGGCGGGGTGATCTTGAAAATGAACGCGTCCCTGATCGGCGCGCACGGTCCAGTGGGGCGGGGGACCAGGCACTCGTCCAAAGCGCAGCCCGTCGGGAGCGTCTTCGCGACCGACGACCTGGGGGAGCCCCTCCTGATCGTGGAGCACGCCACGCAGGTCCGCGGGATCCAGTTCTGGTATCCAAAGCAGACCCTGTCCGATCCGGAGAAGATCATCGCGTACCCTCCGACGATCCAGGCGTCTCGCACGAACAGCGCGCAAGGCGTGACCCTTTCGGCGCTCACCTTCTACGGCGAGTACATCGCGATGGATTTCAACTGCTCGCCGAGCGTGATCTGCGAGCAGCTGGTGATCGAGCACTGTCGTGGGTATCCGCTCTCGGGCGAGTTCGTGCGGATCGACCACTGCTACGACGTCCCGCGCATCGTGCACTGTCACGTGAACCCTGCGAACATGCGTTTCTTCGCGAGCGGGTTTTCAAAGAGGGTGGTCGACGCTGTCGTGGCACGCGGGACATTCGCGTACGCGATCGATCACACCGACAACGCGCAGGTGATCGATGTGTTCACGTTCGGCACGGGCGGCGGGATCCGGCTCGGCGCCGCGAGCTACGGGCAGCTCACCAACTTTGACTTCGATTCCGTGACCGTCGGAATTTACAAGCTCGGGGACCGCGACTTCAACCGGAACTGGCAGATCGCCCAGGGGTCGATAACGGCCAATGCCGGTCCGAGGCTCGCGGACGTGCATCCGGTCATCGTCGAGGGCCAGGGACACACCGCGATCACCAATGTGGAAGCGTTCAGCGGCGACAACCCGGTCGTGACGAACTTCGGAGAGTCGCGGGACTTCTTGCTGGTGCGTGGGGACAAGCGCCTCACGGTGAGCGTGGTCGGCTCGCGGATGCGGAACTACGAGGCCGCGGACCCCATCACGATGGAGAATCCGCAGGCGCTCGTTCGCATGGTCGCGTGCGTGGACAAGCACGAGCGACTGCTGGAGAAAACGATTGGAAAGCCATAGACCGCATGCGGGTCGTTGAGCTCATCGAGAGAAAGCGCGACGGCGGCAAGCTGACCGCTGACGAGATCGACGCTCTCGTCCAGGGGTACACGAAGGGCGACGTTCCCGATTACCAGATGTCGGCGTTCTGCATGGCCGTGGTGTGGCGCGGGATGGACGCGAAGGAGACCGCCGCGCTGACCGCGTCGATGGTGCGGTCCGGCGAGCGGCTCGACCTCGCGCGTTTCGGTCGTGTCGTCGACAAGCATTCGACCGGCGGGGTCGGCGACAAGACCACGCTCGTCGTAGCGCCGCTCGTCGCGGCGTGCGGCGTGCCCGTCGCCAAGATGAGCGGTCGCGGGCTCGGTTTCTCGGGCGGCACGCTGGATAAGCTCGAGTCCATCCGGGGATACCGCGTCGATCTCTCGACGGCCGAGTTCCTGGCGCAGCTCGAGCGGATCGGGATCGTGGTGACCGGGCAGACCGGCGACCTCGCGCCGGCCGACGGCAAGCTCTACGCCCTCCGCGACACGACCGGCACGGTCCCGGCGATCCCGCTCATCGCCTCGAGTGTGATGTCGAAGAAGATCGCGGCCGGTGCGAACGCGGTCGTGCTCGACGTGAAGGTCGGCAGCGGTGCGTTCATGAAGGACATCGCCTCGGCGCGCGAGCTCGCGCGCGCGATGGTGGCGATCGGCGTCGCGCACGGCCTTGCGGTGACGTGCGAGCTGACCGACATGGAGCAGCCGCTCGGGAACGCGGTGGGCAACAGCCTCGAGATCGCGGAGGCCATCGCGACGCTCCGCGGGCAGGGGCCGGCGGACCTCGTCCAACTCACGCGGGCCGCGGGCGCAGAGATGCTCGTCCGCGGCCGCAAGGCGCGCGACCGGAAGTCGGCAGTCGCGCGCATCGATAGCGCGCTCGCCGACGGGAGCGGCTTCGCCAAGTTTCGCGAGCTCGTCGCGGCGCAGGGCGGGGATATCTCCCAGGTGGACGATCCCGCGAAGCTGCCGCGCGCGCCGCGGGTCGAGACGTTGCGCGCGACGCGAACCGCGTATGTGTCGGCGATCACGGCGGACCAGATCGGCATCGCGTCTGTCCGCCTCGGCGCCGGTCGCGAGAAAAAGGGCGACCCCATCGATCACCGCACCGGCATCGTCCTCCACGCGAAGGTGGGCGATCGCGTCGAACGCGGCCAGCCGTACGCGGACGTTCACGTCTCGGGGAAGCCGGCTGATGCCGACGCCATCGCATTGATCCGTGGGGCTTTCGGCTGGAGCGCCCGCCGCGTGCCGCGACGCCGACTCATCCTCGGCCGGATCGCCAGCCGCTAGGTCCGGTGGCGGAAGGTGATCTCGCGAGTTGCACGAACTCGCTAATCGAATTGCCGCCTCCGCGGGTCTTCTCAATAGAGCACCGCATGGCAGAGTCATGACGCAGGAGCAATGGGAAGAAGTCGCAGAAACCGCCTATCCGCGCGTGTATCGGGCGCTCGTGGCGCTTGGAGCGTCCCCGGAGGACGCTGCGGATGCGCTACAAGACGCGTTCGAGCGAGGGTTGCGCCGGGGTCGCGCGCACCCAATCGACCGACCTGACGCATGGCTTTTCGTTGTAGCGCTCCGGCGCTGGCGCACGCATCGGTGGCGCACGCGGCTTTTCCTTCGGCTCGACTCTCTGGGTGACCAGTCGACCACACCAGCGCCAGGCGAAAACGCGGTCGTACTCATCTCCGAACTGAAACGATTGCCTCGCCGCGAGCGCGAGGTAGTCACCTGCCGCTACATCCTTGGCCTGACGCAGCGTGAGACAGCTGAGACGCTCGGAATGGCCGTCGGAACGGTTGCGGCCGCCACCGTCCACGCGACACGGAAGTTAAGGGGGCGAATCGATGGAACAGTCGCACGACCTGGATCCGAAGCTCCAACAGTTCGCTGACATCGCCGTCGCGGAGATCGCCGTGCCGCCGCTCCGTCGCCGCGCGCCGGCCGCGGCCCCGACACGCCCGCCCCGCGGGACGCTCGTGGTCGTCACGGCGCTGGGTCTTGTGCTCTTTGCGTCCGGGGCGGCCCTTGCAACGGGACTGTTCAGCGAGGTATTCCGAATCGGCAACGTGTCCGTGGTCGGAAGCCGAACTGTCACCCTTGACGGCGCACGCGTCGCGCAACTCCCGCTTCCCAGATCACCGCAGCTTGAAGGTGGCTGGAACGTCAAGCAGGTGGAACTCACGCTGACTGAGGGGTGGCGCTCCGTCGATCTCCAGTACGGCCGTGCTGGCTCGCACGGAATGGGCATCGGCGTTTGGTCGGACGGGATCAGCGTGAATCCGACGACCGAGCATATCGAGACCACGACAGTTGACGGTGTGCCGGTCCAGATCGGCACCGCCGGCACTCAGCGCACCGCCCGCTTCAGTCAGGGAAAGGCCACTGTGATCATCCGCGTGTTTGCGGCCGAAGTCGGACAGGAAGATCTGGAGTCACTTGTGAGCGCATGGCTTAAGGAGACACGATGAGTGCTCGGCTATCCGGCCCGCTTCGAACCCGCAGTCTTCTTCGCTCCCTTGCGCTTCGCGGCTTCGACGCTGGCGCGAAGTGCCGCCATCAGGTCGCCCACGGGACTCGCGCTGCCCGTCGGAATCTCCTCCGACGGCTTCGCGGCGGGCTTGCTTCGGAGAAGGTCGAGCAGCTCCTCGCGATATTCGTCAGCGTGCCTTTCGGGGACCCAGCTCGTCGCCATCGCGGTGATGAGCTGCCGGGCGGTCTTGACCTCGCGGTCGGAGATCGCGACGTCGCCGAGTCCGCGGATCAGCTCGGCCGGGCTTCGCACCTCGTCCGCGAAAAACAGCGTCTCTAGCGCGAGCGCGTCGCTCAGCGGGCGGATCGCCACGATGTGCGGCTTGGTGCGGAGGACAAACCGTCCGATCCCGACCATACCCGCGCCCTGCATCGCCCGAAGGAGCAGCGCGTAGGGCTTCTCGGCCCCCATACCCCGTGCGGGTGCGACGTGATAGCTCTTCTCGTAGAAGACGGGGTCGATGTCGGCGAGACTCACGAACTCCTCGATCTCGATCGTCCTGCTCCGCTCGGGAGCGATCGACACGAGCTCGTCGTCGGTGACGGTCACGAGGTCGCCCGTCGGCATCTCGAAGCCCCGCACGATGTCCTCGCGCTCGACGGGCCGGGCCGCCGCGCTCGGTTCGGGCAAGCGCGTTTCGTAATCGCCCTCGATTGGGGTGTCGATTCGGTCCTCCCCCTCGGGCGGCTCTGACCACAGCTCAGGCTCGAATGTCGGCGCGTCCGTGTCCTTCGTCACGCGCTCGTATCGGACGCGTTTGCCCGTGCGCCGGTCGTAGAGGTGAAAACGAACGTCCTTGGGCTCGGTCGCCGGATAGAGCTTCACGGGGATGTTCACGAGCCCGAAGCTGATGCCGCCGGTCCAAACCGCCTGACTCATCGCCTGCCCCCACGCTCCAATCGGGAGCGCCAGACCTGATTCTCTCAGCAAACCGAGCGCCACCGCCTAAACTCGTCCGCGAGTGATCGCTCGAGGCGTCCGCGGCTCCGGACCCGGAGGGATCAACCCGCTCCTCCTCATCGGCCTTCTCCTGCTGCTCTACGGGTGGTTCACCGGCGGGCTCGTGGCGCCCATCCAGCGGGCCGCGCAGGACCCCATCGCGTTCGTCGGATTCGTCGTCGCGATCCTCCTCGGCATCACCGTCCACGAGTTCATGCACGCGTATGCGGCGACGCGCCTCGGCGACGACACCGCGCGCCTCATGGGCCGGCTGAGCCTCAATCCGATGGCCCACCTCGACCCGTTCGGCACCCTCCTGATAGTCCTTGCCGGATTCGGTTACGGGAAGCCGGTGCCGTTCAACGAGTCGCGCCTTCGGTCGGCGCTTGGAGTGAGTGCGGTCGCGCTCGCCGGGCCGTTTGCGAACCTGGTGCTTGCCGCGGTCTGCGCCATTCCGCTCCGCTTTGGCGGTGCGGACCTGCTCGACGGAGCCTACGGAACGGTTCTGCAGGAGATCGTCTTCTACAACTGCATCCTGGCGGTCTTCAACCTCATCCCGATCCCGCCGCTCGACGGCTCGAATGTCGTGTACGGATTGCTGCCTCCGCAGCAGAAGTACACCTGGCGGACGTTCCAGCAATACGGTCCGATGTTGCTGCTTCTGCTTTTCTTCTTCGGCTCGCGCATCCTCACGACGATCGTCTTCCAGCCCGCACTCTTTCTCGCGCGACTCTTCGTGGGGCCGAACTTCTAGATGCTCCACCGGATGCAGCAGACCGCGCGATACCTGGGTTCGCCCGGAGCCGATGACCGCCATGCGATGGAGACCGCACGCATCCTTCGGCAGCTTGGCGCGGACGAAGAGCTTGTCGTCGCCGGCATCCTTCACGACGCCGCCAAACCCGCGCACACGCTTCTCTGGCATCGCATCGCCGCCGTGCTGCTCGGGATAACACCGCGCGTGCGCACCCGACTCGCCCGTGGCGATTCGACCTTCGCGCGCTATCTCGATCACGCGCGCCGGGGCGCAGAGATGGCACGCGACGACGGTGCGTCGGAGCGCGTGGTGCGTCTCATCGCGCGACATCACCAGCGCCCGGTCACGGACGACGAGATGCTTCTCGCGCGCGCGGACCGGGAGGCCCTGCCGTGATGGAATCGCAGGCGCCGCGTGTGACCGTCGAAGGATTCGACGGGCCGTTGGATCTCCTCCTCGAGCTCGTCGAAGAAAAGAAGCTCGACATCCTCACCGTGCGGCTCGGGGATCTCGCTGACGCGTATCTCGCGCGTGTGCGGGCCATGGCCGCCCTTCCCGCCGACGAGGTCTCGGCGTTCCTCGCCCTCGCGTCACGGCTCGTCCTCCTGAAAGCGCGGAGCCTCCTGCCGAGCCTCGAGCCAATCCCCGAAGACGAGGGCGAATCGGAGGAGGAGCTTCGCCTGCGGCTCCTCGAGTACGCGGTCGTTCGAGAGCGTGCGGGTCAGCTCGGCGCGCGTCTCCGCGCCGGCGAGCGCGCGTTTCACCGCGAGGGCGGAACGGTAGAGCTGCCGCCGCGAGGCGGCGAGGTGGACGCTTTGGCGTCGGCGTGGTCGCGCGTCCTCGCGCTCGCGTCACGGCAGCGCGAGGAGGAGATCGTCGCGCCGGCCGAGCGCTACTCAGTGGAGCAACGCACGGCCGAGATCGAGGCGCTCGTAGCGGCGCAGGAGCGGGTGAGCTTCGCTACGCTCCTCGGCGAAGCGCCCACGGTCGGATTTGCCGTCGTCACGTTCATCGCGCTCCTCGACCTCTACCGCCGCGCGGTGATCGATCTGGCTCAGGACGAGCTCTTCGCGGACATCGTGATCACGAGGAGGGAAGCCACATCCGCTCAGATCTAGCGAATGCGATCGAGGCCATCCTCTTCGTCGCCGAAAAGCCGGTCACGAGGAGCGAGCTCGGGCGCATCGCCGGCGGAACGCCGCGCGCGGTCGAAAACGCCCTGGCCGAGCTCGCGGCGGCCTACGAGGGCACCGGCCTCCGCCTCCAGCGCTCCGGTGATGAGTGGCAGATCGTGACGGCTCCTCAACACGCTCCGCAGGTCGCGGCCTACCTGGGCGCCGACCGCCTGCGGCTTTCGCCGGCCTCCCTGGAGACCCTTTCCGTGGTCGCCTACCGGCAACCGGTGACCCGCGCCGAGGTCGAAGCGATCCGCGGCGTGAACTGCGACCAGACCTTCTACACGCTCGCGTCGCGGCGGCTCATCGAAGAGCGGGGTCGCAAAGAGACCCCCGGTCGCCCCATCCTGTACGGGACGACATGGGAGTTCCTCGAATGCTTCGGCCTGCAAAGCCTCGACGACCTGCCGCGCGCGCTGAGTCCCGAGGGCGCGCTCGTCCTCGAGGGAGCGGAGACGGCGAGGGCGAGCGACCCGGGTTGATCCGGTTGCAGAAGGTGCTCGCCGATCGCGGCGTGGCATCGCGGCGCGCGGCCGAGGAGCTCATGCGAGAAGGCCGCGTGCGGGTCGAGGGCGAGGTGATCCGCGAGATGGGCACGAGGGTCGTGCCCGACGCACGCATCGAGGTCGATGGCCACGCGGTCGCGCCGCCTGCGCCGCATCGCTACGTGCTTCTGAACAAGCCGCGCGGGATCGTGTCGACGGCGCGTGATGAGCGGGGGCGTCCGACCGTCGTCGAGATGCTCGGCGCCCGCGAGCGCCTGTACCCGGTCGGCCGGCTCGACGAGGACTCCGAGGGCCTGGTGCTGCTCACGAATGACGGCGCGTGGGCCGAGCGGGTCCTGCATCCGCGATACGGCCACGAACGCGAGTACGAGGTCAGCGTCGCCGGTCCGGTATCGCCCGATTCCGTCGCTGCGCTGCGGCGGGGCATCGCGCTCGAGGAAGGGATCGCCCGCGCCGTGCGCGTTTCGGTGGCCGGCGGACCGCGCGGCTTGACCGTCCGCATGGTGCTCAACACCGGATGGAAGCGGCAAGTGCGCAGGATGTGCGCGGCTGTCGGGATCCGCGTGCTCCGTCTTCGCCGCGTGCGTCTCGGCTCGCTCGAGCTCGGCCGCCTCCGAACGGGAGCATGGCGCGAGCTCACGACGCGCGAGGTCCGCGCGCTCGGAGGAAGTTAAGTGGGCACACCGCGAACCGTCGCGATCGACGGGCCGGCCGGAGCGGGGAAAAGCACGATCGGCGCGCTCGTCGCCGAGCGCCTCGGCTATCTGTTCCTCGACACGGGCGCGATGTATCGCGCGGTCGCGCTCGCCGCGCTGCGCCGCGGGATCGATCCCGACGACGCCGAGCGGCTCTCCGCGCTCGCGCGTCAGGTCCGCATCGCGATCGGGCCGCCGACCGTGCGCGACGGACGGGCCTACACCGTGCTGCTCGACGGCGCGGACGTGACGTGGGCAATCCGCGGCGAGGATGTCGACCGCATCGTCTCGCAGGTCGCGCGCATTCCCAAGGTGCGCGATGCGATGGTCGAGCAGCAGCGCGAGATCGCGAAGCGCGGCCGCATTGTCATGGTGGGCCGCGACATCGGGACGGTCGTGCTGCCCGAGGCCGAGCGCAAAGTCTTTCTCACCGCATCGGCCGCGGAACGCGCGCGGCGCCGCGAAGAGGAGCTCGCGGCGCGTGGCCAGAAACGCTCTCGTCAGGACTTGCTCACCGAGATCCTTCGCCGCGACGAGCTCGATAGCACGCGCACCGTCGCGCCGCTCCGCGCCGCGAGCGATGCGATCCTCGTCGAGACCGATGGACTTTCCGTGGGCGAGGCCCTCGATCGAGTCCTTCAAGTCACGCGCGCGTGACGGTGTTCGCCGGAACGCCGGTCCTTCCGGAAAAGCGGCTCTGGCTCTGGCGCATCGGGTTCCCGATCGTCCGCGCTCTCGGGGCATTCCTGGCGCCGTGGCGTCTCGAGGGCGGGGAGAACATCCCGCGAACCGGCGGCTACATCCTCGTCGCGAATCACATCAACTGGAAAGACCCGCCGTGGATCGAGTTCGCGCTCGGTCACGCCATCCGCTACATGGGGAAGCGCGAGCTTTTCGAGACGCCGGTCATCGGCTTCTTGTTGCGCGCGATCGGCGCGTTCCCGGTGCGCCGCGGCGAGGCGGACCGCGGCGCGCTCCAGATGGCGCTCAACGTCGTCGCCGCTGGTCAGCCGCTCGGCTTCTTCGCCGAAGGACATCGCAGCGAATCGGGTCAGCTCATCCGCGGGCGTCCGGGTGTCGCCTACGTGGCAGAGCACTCCGGCGCGCCGCTCATCCCGCTCGCAGTCATCGGGACTAAGCGCGCGCGGCTCGGAGCGTTCTGGCGCCGCGACATCCTCATCCGCGTGGGGGAGCCGTTTCGCGCCGCGGACCTCGCGGTAAAGGCCGACGATCCGCAAGCGGTCACCGACGCGATCATGCGTCGCGTTGCCGCGCTCATGCCTCCGGAGCAACGGGGTGTGTACCGGTAAGGCATCCGGCGGACCGAGGGGACAATGTCCTCGTGCCGATCAAGGTCAAATTCGGTGACTTCCAAGGTCACGTGTTCGCAACACTCCTGGATCCCGGCAACGCACTGCACCGACTCCAAAAGCCAGAGGACGAGTCCTTTCGACTTGCGAACTCCATCGACTGGTATGGGACGACGGTCCTGAAGTCGGGCGACATGCCGGAATTTTTGAAGGAGCTCGACCGCGTGCTGGCGACGCCGCCGAACGCCGATGACACGCGGTTTCTTGTTTTCCTGCGCGAGCTTGCGGTGCGATGCAGTCGCGAAGCCCGGTTCAAGCTCGAATTCGTTGGCGATTGACCAGCGATTCGCCCTCGGGCGGCACCTCTACACTTGATGTCGTGGAAGTGCTTCTCGCACGCGAGAACGGGTTCTGTTTCGGGGTCAAGAAAGCGGTCGAGCTGACCGAGGCGGCCGCCGAAACGGGGCGTCCCGTGTACAACCTCGGGCAGGTCGTGCACAACCCGAAGATCAGCGAGCGTCTCGGCTCGCTCGGCGTGACGGTCATCAAGGACCCGGCCGAGGCGAAGGAAGGCATCGTCGTCATCCGCGCCCACGGCGTCCCGCCCGAGATGCGCGCGAAGATCGAAGCGCAGGGCCTCGAGTGCATCGACGCGACGTGCTCCCTCGTGCTCCGCGCGCAGCGGTTCACAAAGCAGCTCGCCGACGAGGGTTATCGCGTGATCATTCTCGGCACGCGCGAGCACCCTGAGGTCGTCGGCCTGCTCGGCTTCGCGCCTGAGGCGACCGTCGTCGAGACGAAAGAAGAGTGGGAGAAGCTCCCGCGGATGAAGAAGGCAGGCGTCGTCTCGCAGTCGACGCAGCCGCCGTGGGCCTTCAAGGACCTCGTCTCGCACATCTCGGAGATCGCCCAGGAGACGAAGATCTTCAACACCGTTTGCCCGGTCACCGTGAAGCGCCAGCATGCCGCGAGCGAGCTCGCCGAGCAGGTGAACACGATCATCGTTGTCGGCGGGAAGAACTCGGCGAACACCCGCGAGCTCGTGAATCTCGCGAAGATGCAGGGCCGCAACGCGTACCACATCGAGAACGCGGACGAGCTTCAGTCGGAGTGGGTTCGCGGCGAGGCCCGCGTTGGCCTGATCGGCGGCTGCTCGACCCCGATGGACACGCTTCTCGAGGTCAAGGAGCGGGCTGAAAAGCTGGCGGCGTAAGCCCCCAAGCGTGTCCCCCAATCGGGGCCCGAACCTTGGCGCATGCTCATCTCGATCGGGATCGTGCTGATCTGCGCGGGCCTCCTGATTTTGCGACTAGCCTCCCGCACCGCTGAGGCAGCCGAACAATCTTGAGGCGGCTCGCGCTCTGCCTCATGGTGGCGTTGGTCGGATGCGGCGCCCCGCCGACCGCGAATCCGCCGACGGCGCGGCCGAGCGAGCCGTCGGCCAGCGCGGAAGGTTCTGCCGCGCCAAAGGTGCCGCCGCCGATTGTGCGGACACAGACCGCCCCCGCGATTCCACGCAACGACCTCGCGGCTCGCATCCATGTCCTCACGACCGGCTGGCGGCCTGCGGTCCAGACCGCCGTCGTGGCCGTCACCGAGGGACAGACGAGCACCCTCGTCGCCGTGCCGGTCGCCGGGGGTGGACCTGCGGTGCCCCTCGTCGAGCTCACGAACGCGTACAGCTGGAACCTGCGCCAGGACGGCGGGGCGCTCGCGGCTTCCGTCCGCAACGGCTCGGACTCATCGCGGATCGTGGTGTGGGACGTTCTGTCGGACTCGGCGCGATGGCTCACTGATGATCAGCCGGGCGTGTTCGATGACGGACCCGTCTGGACGCCGGACGGATCCGCGGTCTATTACGGGGAGCACAGCGCCACTGCCACGACATACACGGATCGCGGTATCTTTCGAATCAACCTCGACGGCGGGCTGCCGGCACTCGTTCACGGACCCGATGGAAACGGCGGAAGCCCGGTCCGCCTCACGCCCGATGGGCGATGGCTCATCTGGACCCGCTCTCAAGCCGGCGGATCGACAGACGTCCTCGACTTGACCACCGGCGAAAACAAATCGTTCGACATCACGGGCACCTCGGGCGAGATCGCGTGGCGTGCGGCGCGTCCACGCGCGCTCGTGATGTCGGGCGGCTGCTGTGCGGGCCGGCCGGGTGGGCAGCTCATTCTCTGGGACGACATCAGCGGCGAAAGCCACGAGATCATCGGTAGCAATGCCGCGCCCCTCGTGTTCACCGGCGCCGCGGACTGGGATCCGACGGGGACCCTGATCGCCGCGGCGGTCTTCGAGCGAACCATGGTCCCGCGTTCCGTCCTCGATGGACCGGTTTTCATCGCCCTCTTCGACTCCACCGGGACGCTGAAATCGAAGGTTGCGGGCAGCGAAGGCTTCTACGTTGCCGCCTGGCTGGCAGGAGGCATTCTGGTCAGACGCTCGACGCCCGGGGCCTTCACGGAGTTCGACGTGATCTCCACGACCGGAACGGATCTGCGAGTGCTCTATCGGACAACGGCGCCGACCGTCGGCCTGGTCGCGATCGTCGCGCTGTGACGTATTCGGACGATAGGGCAGACGTTAGGAGGAAAACAGAATGCTAGACCGCCGACGAACGGTTCAGCGACTTGCGGTCCTGGGTGCCGTGGCGCTCGCGACAGCCGTCGTTGTCTTCGCCAACGGTGGCCCTGGACAGACTCCTCCCGAGCCGTCTGCGTCACAGCAGGCGACCCTTCTGTCGCCGGAGCCAACTGCATCCCCCACCGTTCTTCCGACACGCGAAGGCACATGGACCGAGCTGCGCTGGTCCGAGCCGGGCTCGATTCCCGACAACGCGTCAATTTTTGACGTCGTGAGTTGGCACGGCGGCTACATCGCGGTGGGTGACGTGGCTGGCGTGGATGGGCACGTCGCCGCCGCCTTTATCTCCGCGGATGGCGCGCGGTGGGAGCGAACCTCCACCTTCTCAGCAAACCCGGCCATCGTGGCGACCCCCACGCGATTGATCGCCCTCGTCAATCGCCCCGGTCCGCCGCAAGCTGTCGAAGCGTGGGTATCGCTCGACGGTCGGAGCTGGCAACGCGATGAGAATCTGGCGTTAAGCGGTGCGTCTCTCGGAAGGCTTGCCGCGCACGCGAGGACGATCGTGGCGATCGGGACCGATGCCGCCGGCCGATCCGCGATGTGGCGGTCCGTCGATTCCGCCGCATGGAGCCCCATCCAGCAGCCATCCACCCGCGCGATCGTACGTCGTGTCGCGGCGGTCGGCGACGGATTTGTTGCGATTGGTCGTGATGGCGAACCCGACGTCGCTCGGGGCGGCGTCGGAGCACGCGGTGTCGGGCGACCCGCGGCGTGGTGGTCCGCCGACGGTGGCGCGTGGAACGTCCTGCAGGTCCAGGGAGTTGAAGCAGAGGGCGCGGAGCTGTCCGACATCTTCGACGTGACCGATGGCTACTTCGCCATCGGATCGGATACGACGACCCCAGGCCAAAACCCGCGCAGTCCCCTGCTGTGGTACTCCGCGGACGGTCGAGACTGGCGAATGATCGGCCCACCCGCCCACTGGGGGCGTGTCAGCGCGAATGGTCGGCAGGCTGTGATCTTCGCGGCAGCGGACTTTGGCACAGTCGCGCTCGGCGCCTGGACATCTCAGGATGGGCGCGGCTGGAATCAGCTCTCCTTCAGCGGTGACGTTGCCGAGATGCCGGCGTTCGAGACCGCCGTTGGGCAGTCGAGCCGCATCGAGAGCATCTTCGCGGAGCCGACTGGAGTCATCGTGATCGGCCAGCAGAACGGTCACATAACCGCATGGTTTGCCCAAGCACTCGTTCGCTGACCCTTGGCGTCAGTTGCGATGGACCATGATGCCCGGGTCAGTCTCCAGCCGGTAGGTTCCACCTCGCGCGACAAGTCGGACTCCGCGAGCCGAAGCGAGCACGCGACGAAGATCTTTCGTGGCCGCGTAGAGGTTTCGGACCGCCTTATCACCTTCGCTCTCCGGCCACAGCTCGTCGGCAAGCTCATCTCGTGAGACCGCGTGCGGGTGGGCCGCGACGAGCCGTGCAAAAAGACGCCGCAGCACTCGCGCTCCTGAACGACGCTGCCACGTGTCGGCTGCGAGCGCCGAGCCGTTGACCCGGATCTCCTCGCCGCGGACCTCGACACTCTGGAGCGGGAGATCGAGGATCCCGACCGCCGTCTGAAGCAGAGCCCCGGCGCAGCGCTCGCCGCCGTCGTTTCGCGCCGCGTCGACAGTTTCAGCCGCCCACCAGCTCGGCGAGACACGGACGGGGCCGCGCGCACGTAACGCACACGCCTCGCGCGCGGCGGCCCTCGCGCCTTTCAGCGCGCTCGCTTTCCGATAGGCGGCCGAACGCCACAGAAAAAGCGCGAGAGCGGTGACGACGTCTGACCGATCGAGATAGCGGTTCGCGAGCTCCCCAAACAGCTTCGCGGCGTTCAGATGATCGCCGTCGATCAGCGAGAACATCGCGTCGAGGGTCGCGAGCGCTTCGATGTGCGCCTCGCCGGAGAGTTTCCTCGCGGACGCCGCTGCGCGATCGGCGGCGGCGCGGTCCTTTCGCTTCAACTCGAGCCATGACTCGCGGATCCAGCACCATACGACCAGGTCTCGCAGCTTCGCCGCCTCACTCATCGCTCGCGCGTCGCCGATCGCGCGGGTCGCCTCTTCGATCTCGTCGCGCAGCTCGAAGAGGATCGAACGGTTGTAGGCCGCGTACGCGCGCATCAAAGGAATTCCGAGCCGAAGCGCGTCGCGACTCGCGGCGTCGAGCTCCGTATCCGCGAGGTCGAGATCGGCGGCGCAAATCGCGGCGTAGGCGAGTCCGTTGTGGAGCGCCGGCGCGAGGCGAGGATCAAGGTCGTGCGCCCGCAACGTCTCGAGCGCGTGGCGATACATCGTGAGCGCCTCGGCTGGGCTTTCGTGCGCGAGGGCCTCGGCGAGATTGCGAAGCTCAAGCACGCGGCTGAGCGGGCTGAGCGCGGTCCGAGCCTTCGCGATGGCCTGCCGGTAGAACGTGATGGCGTCGGTGCGCTCGCCGCGCCGGTCCGCGATGAGCGCGCGGAGGTGAAGGAGATCGCTCGACGGGCGCCGTGAGAAGGATTCCGCCCACGCGATGACCGACTCGGCGGCCGCGGTGCCACCTTCGTCGAGCAGAACGCAGCCGAGCTCGAAAGCGAGCCGAGCCCGAAGTGGTTCTGGCGTGCGCCGCGACGACCGGGATTGCGCGCGCGTGAGCCATACCCGTGCGCTGTCGCGCTCGCCGCGGAGAAGCGCCCGCCGTCCGGCGGCGAAGAGTAAGGGAACACTTTCGGTTGCGTCGGTTACGCGCGAGAGCATCGGATCGAGGCGGTCGCTTCCCTTGTCGAGCGAAGCCACGATGCGCGGGAGATCCGGCGCGAGAGGGCGCTTTCGTGGTGTTGCGGCCACCGTGCGCCGTAGGGTATGCGGGTGAGCCGTGGCCTCGTCGCCGTGGTGGGCCGTCCGAACGTCGGCAAGTCGACCCTGTTCAATCGTCTCGTCGGCGACCGCGTCGCCATCGTCGAGGATGAGCCTGGGACTACCCGGGATCGCGTCTACGCCACAGTCGAGTGGCGCGGCCGCGAGTTCACCCTCATCGACACCGGCGGTCTCGACGACGGCACGAGCGAGGTCGAGGCGGGCGTTCGGAGACAGGCCGAGGCCGCGATCGAGGAAGCCGACGTCGTCATGTTCGTGGTCGACGCGCAGTCCGGAATCCTGCCGGTCGAGCACGACGTCGCGGACCGGCTCCGCCGCAGCCGCAAGCCGGTGGTGATGGCCGCGAACAAGGCCGAATCGTGGAAGACCGAAGCCCAGGCCGCCGAGTTCTACGAGCTCGGACTCGGCGAGCTTCACACGGTCTCCGCGCTCCAAGGCATCGGGACAGGCGACCTGCTCGACGCGGTGGTCGCGAAGCTTCCGCCGCCGACCGACGAGGAACCAGACACGGGGGAGGCGCGCATCGCCATCGTCGGCCGCCCGAATGTCGGGAAGTCGAGCTTCCTGAACCGCCTCGCCGGCGAGGAGCGTGCCGTCGTGAGCGAGATACCTGGAACGACGCGCGACGCGATCGACACGGTGATCGAGCGCGAGGGCCGCCGGATCCGGCTGATCGATACGGCGGGGATCCGGCGGCGCGGGCACATCGACGAGGGCATCGAGAAATTCGCGCTGTTGCGGACGGTGCGCGCGATCGAGCGTTCCGATGTCGCGATCCTCATCACCGACGCGACAGAGGGGATAACCGCTCAGGATTTGCACATTGCGGGCTATGCGCTCGAGGCGTATATCGGCCTGGTGCTGGCGGTGAACAAGTGGGATCTTGTCGCTCGCAGCCCCGAGACCACGGCGGCCGTCGAGAGCGAGATAGCGCGCGAGTTCCAGTTCGCGCCCTGGATGGATCACCGCCTCGTGTCGGCAAAGACAGGGCGGGGCGTGGAAGACACCCTCATCGCTGCCGTCGCTGTCGTCGACGAGCGCAAGAAACGCATCCCCACGGCCGAGCTGCACCGCCTGCTGACGGAAGCGGTCGCCGCGCATCCGCCGCCGAGTGATCGGAACGGCAAGGAGATTCGTTTCCATCACGTGACTCAGGCGAAGGGACCCGCGCCGACGTTCGTGTTCTTCGTCGACCGTCCGGCCGCGGTCCACTTCTCCTACACGCGCTACCTCGAGAACCGCATCCGCGAGCGCTACGACTTTCACGGCACGCCGATAAAGATCGAGTTACGCGGAGCCCGGGAGTGATCGACTCGCCGGCCTCGGCTGTCGCCCTCGTCCTCGTCGGGCTCGTCGGTTACCTCGTGGGCTCGATCTCGAGCGGCTACATCGTCGGCCGCATCTACCGGAACGTCGACCTACGGAACGTCGGCTCCGGCTCCACCGGCGCGACGAACACATTCCGAACCCTCGGCACGGGCGCCGGACTGCTCGTCGCGATCTTCGACATCCTGAAGGGCTCGCTCGCGGTGGTCTTCGCGCAGCTCGTGTTCTCCGAGGGGAGCGCCGGGCGTCCGCTCGCCGAGGCCGTCGCCGCGGTCGCGGCAGTCTCCGGTCACTGCTGGCCCGTCACGCTGCGCGGACGCGGCGGCCGCGGCGTCGCGACCGGGTTCGGCGCGCTCCTCTTCGTCGCGACGCCGGCATGGGCGACCGCCGTCCTGTTCTTCGCGATCGCCCTCGCGCTGACGCGCATGGTGTCCGTGAGCTCGCTCGCGTCGGTGATCGGCGCGCTGGTCGGCTACCTCCTCTTCTGCGCTACCGGGTGGCTCCACTTCAACTGGTGGACCTTTCTCTTCATCGTGATCGCAGGCACCGTCGTCTTCATCCGTCACCGCTCGAACATCGAGCGCATCGTTCGCGGGGTCGAGCCGCGCGTCGGCACCTCATGACGGTGACCGTGCTCCAGGCGGGATCCTGGGGCACGACCCTCGCGACGATCCTCGCGCGCGACGGTGGCAAGGACGTGATCCTCTGGGCCAGAGACCCCGCGCAGGCCAAAGAGATCTCGGCGCGACGCGAGAATCGCAAATACCTCGCCGGCATACGCGTGCCCGACCGAGTGGAGGTGACCGCCGATCTCGAGCGGGCGCTCGCCTCGGACGACCTCGTCGTGGCGGCCCCGAGTCGCGGCGTCCGCGAGCTTCGCGATCGCGTCAAGCCGCTGCTGCGCGCAGGCCACCGGCTGCTCTCTGCGACGAAGGGCCTCGCGGACGACGGCCGGCGGATGAGCCAGATCTGGGCCGAAGCCTTCGCGCCGGAACGGGTCGCGGTGCTCTCCGGTCCGAACATCAGCAGAGAGATCGCGGCCGGTCTGCCTGCGCCGACGGTCATCGCCTCGGCCGATCCGGCGATGGCGCGGCATTTTCAAGCGCTGGTCGGCACGCCGATGTTCCGCGTGTACACGAACGCCGACGTCGTCGGAGTCGAGCTCTGCGGAGCGCTCAAGAACATCATCGCGCTCGGCGCCGGGGCTGTGGACGGCATGGGGTACGGCGAGAACGCCAAAGCCGGATTCGTGACGCGCGGCCTCGCCGAGATCGCGCGCTACGGGTTCGCCGAGGGTGCGAACCCGCTGACGGTGGCCGGCCTCGCGGGGTTCGGCGATCTCATCGCCACCTGCACGAGCAAGTTCTCACGCAACCGTATGGTCGGCGAGATGCTGGCGAAGGGCGTCCCGGTAAGCGACATCGCCCAGCGGCTCGGCGGCCAGGTCGCCGAGGGGATGTCGACCGCGGAGGCGACCTATGGCGCCGCCCAGAAACGCGGAGTGGTCATGCCGATCACCGAGCAGACGCACCTCGTGCTGAGCGAGGGTAAACCCATCCGCGAGGCGATGCGCGACCTCATGGATCGCGAGCAGGGCGAGGAGGTCGCGGGCCCGCTCGCCGAGATCTCCCACCTTCTTGCAACCTTCGCAGCCACGCAAAAGGAGGGGGCGACCACCGGCTCTAGGCGAACATAGACCCATGCTGCCCCGGGTCCGTCGGTCTCTTGTCCTCGCCGCCGTCGTCGCCGTCTCGTGCCAAGCGGGTTCGCCTCCAGCGGCGGTCACGCCCTCAGGATCGGCTAACGCGAATCGCACGCTCGCCGTGGTGGTGACCGCGACCGCCGGCACCGCAGTCGTCGGCGCCGATGTCTGCGCTTTCACTGTGGCCGGCGCGCAGGTGCGCTGCGGCGAAACGAGCGCGGCGGGTACCGCGCGGCTCGCCCTCCGTCCCGGTGCCTACTCGGTGATCGTGACACCGCGCGCCCCCACCCGGCTCGCGGTCGGCAGAACGTGGGCCGAAGTGGTCGACGCCGACGCGACGAGCGTCGTCCAGCTCAATGGCCACTCGACGATCAAGGGCATCGTGAAGGCTGAAGGGGGCGCCGCGGTCGTGAACGCCGAGATCTGCGCGCACCCGCCGTCGACGACGACGGCGCCCACCTGCGTGCGTAGCGCGGCTGAGGGGAAGTTCTCGATCGACGTTCAGTCCGATGTGTACAAGATTGATGTCGCCGGACCTCCCGGCGGACAGCTGATCCCGCAGTGGGCGAGCGGGCGGCTCTCCAGCGGCGACGCCGACGTCGTCGACGTCCGCTCGGCCGACGCGGATGGCATCGCTGTCACGATGACCAAGGGGGTCCTCCTGACCGGCGTGGTCCGCGGACCAGCCGGCCCGCTCGAAAATGCTCAGGTCTGCGTGCGAACGCTCGCCGCGCCACTGCCCTGGGATTGCGAGCGGACGAAGAAGAATGGGTCGTATCTCGTGCTCGTCGAGCCCGGCAGCTACTTCATGTGGACCGTTCCGCCCGACAACACGCGTCTGGTGGCGCAGTGGTACCCAGGCGTGCTCGAAGGCGTGAACACGACGGACATCAATATGGATCGCGACCGGCAGATCGATGTCGAGCTGGATCCCGGTCCGCAGCTGCGGGGTAAGGTCACCACGACGGACGGCAACCCGGTCACGAACGCTCTCGTCTGCGTCGACACTCCGTTCCCCACCGGCCGCATCTGCCGGCCGACCTCGAGCGATGGCTCATACGCGGTCACCACGCGGCCCCAGACCTACACCGTGCAGGTGCTCGCTCCGGCGAACAGCGATCTCATCAGCGAGTACTGGCTTGGCAAGCGCACATGGGTCGACGCGAACGAGGTCAGCTTGGGTAATGCCGACCGCACTCTCGACATCATCATGCGAAAAGGCGTCCGCGTGACCGGAGTTGTCCGCGACACGCGCGGCGTCGCGCTCGAGGGCGCGACCCTCAACATCAATGACGACAGCGGGCCGCTCGCCGCGACAGACACGGACATCAGCGGGACCTACAGCTTGGTCGTGCCGCCGGGTACCTACCAGGTCGAAGTGTTCGCGCCGAGGCGCGGCGAGCGTGGCGATCTCCTCTCGCAGCCGGCGCGCGAGCTCGTCGTCAAGGACTTCCTCCGGTACGACGCAGTGCTGGAGGATGCCAATCCGTGAGTCGTGCTAGAACGGAGCCGATCACTCAACAAATGGGGGAAAGACTCATGTTCTTGTCACGACTACTGAAGCCGACCGTCACTGCCTCCGCGCACTGCGACCTGCCGTGCGGCGTCTACGACCCGGAGCAGGCGCGCATCGAGGCGGAGTCCTGCTACAAGATCATCGAGAAGTACAAGGCGTCGACCGACGAGCTGTTCAAAACTCGAGCGATCGTCATCAAGGAAGAGCGGGCCGAGCTCGCGAAGCACCACATCGACGTCCTCTGGAGCGACTACTTCAAGCCCGAGCACGTCCAGAAATACCCCGAGATCACGGAGCTCTGCTGGAAGGCGGCGAAGCAGTGCTCGAAGGTCAAGGGCTCGCTCGATCTCGGAGACGCCAAGACCCTGCTGGACATGATCGACAAGATCGCTGACGTCTGGACGAAGGCGGGTGGGCCGCAAGCCACGCGGGTCCAGAACGGGGTCGCCGCGCGAGCCTAGCTCCGTGATTCATCGCGTCGCCGTGACGGGCCGAAGCATGGAGCCTGCGCTCTGGGCCGGTGACTGGATCGTCGTGGCCGAGGTTGGACGCGGGCCGCGCGTGGGGGAGATCGTCCTCCTCCGTGACCCGCGGGAACCGGAGCGCCTGATGCTGAAACGGGTCGCCGCCGTGGCCGACGGGGCCTGTACGGTGCTTGGCGACCGTCCTGAGGAGAGCACCGACAGCCGCGCGTTCGGTCCGGTGCCGCTCGGCAACGTCCTTGGACGCGCTCTCTTCCGATACGCGCCGATCGGGCGAATCGGCTGGCTTTGGTGAGGCGCGTTTGTAAACTGACCGTGTGGCAACCGTGGTTTGCGCGCGATGCGGTCAAGAGCGCGAGGGCGCCGGGAAGGTAGGGCTTCCTGGCTCGCTCGGAGCTGAAATCGAGGCGAGGATCTGTGCCGAGTGCTGGAAAGAGTGGCTCAGCACGCAAATACGGGTCATCAATCACTATGGCTTGCGGCCGGCGCAGCGGGAGGATCGCGACAAGCTCTACGAGCTCACGCGCGACTTCCTGCAGCTCGGCGTCCCGGCTTCGGAGGTCTGATGGAGACGACGATCACGACGACGGCGCCCGGCGATCCGAAGAGCTCGAGCGGCGTCTACGTGTACTGCATCATCGAGTGCAGCGAGCCGCGCGACTTCGGCAAGATCGGCATCGGCGGCCGTGGCGATGATGTGTTCACGGTGCATTACCGCGACCTCGCGGCGGTCGTGAGCCGCGCGGCGCTCCAGGTGTACGACCCGACGCGCGAGAACGCGCTCACCCACGAGCATGTGAACGAGGTCGTCATGATCGACAACGGTTTCACGCCGGTGCCGATGAGCTTCGGGACCCTCTTCAAGACGGAAGAGGACACCATCGAATTCCTGAAGGACACGTACGACGCGCTCCGCGACGTCCTCCAGAAGATGAAGGACAAGCTCGAGTTCGGACTGAAGGTGAACTGGGACCGCGAGTCGGTCCTCGCGGAGATCGAGCAGGAGAACGAAGAGCTCCGGCGCCTCAAAGCCGAGATCGAATCGAATCAGCAGACCTCCACGTACTTTGCGCGAATGCAGCTCGGCCGCCTCGTCGAGCAGGCGCTCGCGGACAAAGCTGACGCGTACGTGCGGGAGATCTACGACGAGCTCCAAGAGGCCGCGATTGCGTCGCGGTCCAACAAGGTGATCGGCGACAAGATGATCATGAATGCCGCCTTCCTGGTCGCGCGCAGCAAGCAGGAGCAGTTCGACCAGAAAGTGCACGAGATCGGCAAGCGCTATGAGGGAAAGCTCAGCTTCAAGTACACCGGCCCATGGCCGCCCTACAACTTCGTGACGATCCGGCTCCAGCTCGAGCGTTCGGCGAGCGTGTAGTCCGCATGATCCTGTTCAAGCTCCTCGCCCTTCCCATCACCGCACCCGCGGCAGGCATCCGGTACTGCATCGATAAGGTCGTGGAATTCGCCGAGCACGAGCTCACCGACGACGAGCCTGTGCGCGAGCAGCTGCTCGAGCTCCAGCTCGACCTCGAAGAAGGTCGCGTCACCGAAGAGGAGTACACCGAGCGGGAGACCGTGCTCCTGGCTCGTCTGCGTGAGGTGCGCGAGTACCGCAAGCAGCTGGCGCGTGAGGCTGCGGAGGCGTCCGCGCCGGCGGTCGGTGAAGAGCGAACCGTCGTCATCGAGGTGCCTGAGGAGCTCGAGTGACCGGCGAGCTCCGTTATCTCTATGCGGTTGCCCGTGCGAATGCGGCCGGCGCGATCGCGGGAGCGAGCCTGCGCGGCATCGAAGGCGGTCCGGTCGAAGTGATCGTCGAAGGCGCCCTCCTCGGCGCGACCAGCATCGTGCCGGTCGAGGCCTACGAGGAGCAGCCCCTGAACGAGCGGCTTCAGGATCTGGAGTGGCTCGCGCCGCGCGCCGCCGCGCACCAGGAGGTCAACGGCAGACTGCTGGACCTCGCGGGCGCCGTCATCCCCCTCGCGTTCGGCGCGATCTACCGCGGGACCGACGGGGTCCGGGATCTGCTTCGCACGCGGGCCACTGAGTTCGCGGACCGCCTCCGCGCCGTGGATGGACGAGCGGAGTGGATCGTCTCGATCGAGCGTGAAGGATCGGGGGCCCTGGAGGGTGATGCGGTTCGCGTCCTGGACGCCGAGATCGCCGCCGCCGCTCCTGGCCGCGCGTTCCTCCTTCGCAAGCGTCGTGACGAGGTTGCACGGGACGAGCGACGGATGCGCGACGTCGCCGTGGCTGAGGAGGCCCGGGCGACGATCGAAGCGATCGCCGAGCGCGTCTACCGCGAACCGCTGATCGAGGATCCGACCGCAGCGGCTGTTGCGCGCTTCAGCGTCCTCGCCAACCGCGATCGCGAGATCGAGCTCGGCGACGTCGTGCGGCGGCTCGGTGCGACCGGAACGTCTGCTGGGTATCGCGTGCGACTCTCGGGCCCCTGGCCGGCGTATCGCTTCGGCGGTCTTCCGAGCGACCGCGTCGCCTCCGCATGAAGGAGCTCACCAGAGACGACGCAACGCTGCTCGAGCTCGTCGACCGCCTTCTGAACAAAGGCGTCGTGTTGACCGGCGAAGCGACGATCTCGGTCGCCGGCGTCGACCTCATCTACCTTGGGCTGAACGTCGTGCTCGCCGCGGTCGAGTCGATCGAGAAGTCGCAGGAGCGCCGCGCATCGTGACGCTCCTCGCACATGCGATCACGGCGGCTCCCCCGGCCGCGCTGTCGCCCGAAGGCCTTCGTGGCCGCCCCCTCGCCTGGTCCGAGGCTGCTGCAGGGCTCGGCCTGTGGAGCACGGATTGGACGCCCGATTTGAAGCTCGAGCGTCCGGACGCCCTCGAGCACCACCGTTTGGTCGAGCGGATCTGCGCAGCCCAGCCGTGCCTACCCGTGCGCTTTGGCACGGCCTTCGCGAACGCGGACGCGGCCCGCGCGTCGCTCGACAAGCGTGCCGAGACGCTACACGCGGCGCTCGCGCGCGTTAGTGGAAAGAGTGAGCTCGCCTTGACGCTTCTTTGGCGGGACCAGGCCGCCGTGGCGCCGCGCTCCGCGACGGGTCCCGGGCGCCGCTACATGGAGCAGCGTCGGGCGGAGCTTGGTGCCCGGGAAGCTAAGCGGGCCCGCGCGGAGTCGATGGTCGAACGCATCGTCACCGAGCTTGCGATCGAGCGACCCCTTGTCTGGCATGAGACGTGCACCACCGCAAACGTGGCCGTCTCGCTGGCTGTGCTGGTGCCGACCGAGCGCGCGCTCGACCGCAAGGCGGAGCTCGGCCGGATCGCGTCCGAGTTCGGCGACGTCATCACGGTCCTGAACGGGCCGTGGCCGCCGTACACGTTCGCGAGGACCGAATGACCATCGACGCGGAGCTTGATGATCTGCGCCGCGAGGTGGAGCGACTTCGTGGCATCCTGCCCGATCGGGTGGATGTAGATCCCGACGCAGTCGAGAACGGGCTCGCCAAGCTCGTCCTCACGCTCGTCGAGTTCCTGCGACAGTTGCTCGAGCGACAGGCCGTGCGGCGCATGGAAGGAGGCACATTGAGCGACGAAGAGGTGGAGCGCATGGGCGTCGCGCTCATGCGGCTCGAAGAAAAGGTCCACGAGATGGCGCGAACCTTCGGGATCGACCCGACCGAGCTGAACCTTGAAGTTGGGCCGCTGGGGAGGCTCGTATGAGCATGCAGGCGAGAGGGGTCGCGGTCCCGCGCGAGTCGACGACGCTCGCGGACCTTCTCGATCGTGTTTTGGACAAAGGTCTCGTCGTCGCCGGAGACATCTCGGTCTCTCTTGCGAACGTGGAGCTGCTGACCATTCGCATCCGTTTGCTGGTCTGCTCGATCGACAAGGCTGAGCAGATCGGTTTGAACTGGTGGAAGTACGACCGCGAGCTCACCCGACGCGACGGCGAAGACCAGACGGCGATCGGCCGCTTGGAGAAGCGCATCGCCGAGCTCGAGCGCGAACTCGAGCGATCACGGAAGCCAGGGAGGTAGACCTCGATGCCAGTCGAACGCGCACCAGGCGGCACGAGCCTCATCGATGTCCTCGACCGAATCCTCGATAAGGGCATCATCATCGATGCGTGGGTCCGGATCTCACTTGTCGGCATCGACCTTGTCACCGTCGAAGCCCGAGTGGTTGTGGCCTCGATCGACACGTATCTCCGTTACGCGGACGCCCTCGGCCTCATGTCGGCGCAGCGGACGGGCAGTCTCGGCGCGGGGGGCGGGTCGGTCGAATCGACGACGAGCCGTTCGCGTTCGTCGGAGCGCGCCTAACGGGCCGATTGACCACCCATGGCTGATGTCCTCGAGCGTGCGGGCCGACGCTCGGCCCCGCGAAGCGATGCACGCGAGACGCTGGAGCCGCTGCTGGACGAGCTCATGCGGAGCCTCGGGTTCGAACGCGCTGCCGTCCTTCTGTACGACGAGGATCGCGCGGCTCTAGCCGGGAGCTTCGGGATCGGCGTGCCGGATGCGATCGCTCGAGAGCTCGTGATTCCGCTTGCGCTCTCCGACGATCCGATCGTCGCGGCCCTTCGGGGTGGTCTGGCCGAGCGGATCCGCGATGCGACCACCGACGAACGGATCTCACCCGCCATCCGAGAGACCCTCGCCAAGGCGAAGCTCGGTCCCATCGTCGCAGCGCCGCTCCGGAGCACGACGGAGCGCAGAACGATCGGGCAAGATGGCAAACGCAGCGCGGCGGCCGGATGGGAGCATCGCGGCGAGTGGGCTGGAGTCGTTCTTCTCTCTCGCATGGCCGGCGTCACGCAAGACGACGTGGCCGCCCTCGTTCCCTTCGCACGCCAAGCCGAGGAAGCGCTCAGCCTGCAGCGAAATGTCGACCTCCTGCGCGAAACCGGCGAAGCGCACGCGATCGAGAAGGAGTGGCTCTGGTGGATGGTGAACGGGGTCGGCGACGCGGTTCTCG
>Ga0209057_1000792_pt1 | contig 27134 bp, 24 predicted proteins | sample GraSoiAngelo_146_FD_185903 | JGI IMG/M metagenome (GOLD analysis project Ga0209057, IMG submission 185903) | Grasslands soil microbial communities from the Angelo Coastal Reserve, California, USA - 14_1009_05_30cm (SPAdes) (version 2) | ecosystem: Environmental > Terrestrial > Soil > Grasslands ... | reverse complement strand
CCGCGCTTCTGACGGGGTCCTCCTTCCCGACGGCGACCGGCTGAGCCCGGTTGGAGTCGAGAAGCAAAGCTATGTTTCGTATTTCTACTACAGCGGCAATGCCCCCAACGGCTTCTACTGTTCCCAGCCCTGCCTCGATCCGTCGGCCAATATCACGGCTTGGTTTGCCCGGGTCAACGCGGGCGAGCCCTACGATCCAGCCGTCGATCCGCTCGTGGCGAGTGCCATCAACCAGCTCAAGACCTGGAAGTCCGCCTACTACCAGGATGCGCTGATCGCGCGAACCACAGACCTCGTTCCGGTCTTTGACATCCAGGGCTGGACCGACGAGCTGTTCCCCGAGGTCGAGGGGATCTCGATGGTGAACAAGCTTCAGGCGAATGGCTGGCCCGTGAAGGTCGCGGTCGCCGACGTCGGCCACCCGATCGCCCAGAATAAGGCGACGGTGTGGAGCGGTCTGAACACGCAGGCGAACGCGTTCCTCGACCACTATCTGAAGGGCTCACCAGCACCGGCCCTCGACGCATCCGCCCAGGTCACGACCTGTTCCGGCGCCACCGGCGCCATCTACACGAGCCCGAATTGGGCAGGCCTCGCGCCCGACCGCGCAGTCTTCAGCGCCAACACGACCCAGGCGACCACCTCCGCGACGGTGGACCCAATCGGTCCACCGACGGACCCGATCGCCGTCGCCGGCACGCACGCGGGAAACGGCGCCTGTGTGAGCCTGCCGGCCGCGATGCCGCCAGGCGCTGGCTGGGACTTCGCGGTTCCCCGCGCATTCACGCTTGTGGGTGAGCCATTGCTGCACCTCGACATGACCGTCACCGGCGTCGATGCGGAGATCGATACCCGGTTGTGGGACGTGGCCGAGGACGGAAGCCGGACGCTGGTCACGCGCGGGACCTATCGCTTCACGGGAGGACCGGCGGCAGTCTCGATCGACACCTGCCTGCAGGGCAACGGATGGGACTTCGCGCCAAATCACAGGATGCGGCTCGAGGTCACCCAAAGCGATACGCCCTACTTGAGAATGGATACCTATCCCATCCCCTCGATCATCAGCTACGCCGCGGTCACGCTCACCCTCCCGACGCCGACCGTCTCCTAGATGATCAGGAATAGCCCAATCAGGACGATCGAGGCAACGCCGCTTAGAGCCGGCAGGAGCACATACCCAATGCCGGCGATGGCCACGGCGATTACAAGGAGCGTAAAGATCGTCGTTCCCAGGTTGGCGGGATCGGTCTCCCGCGGCCGCCATCCGCGATACAGGTCCATCTATCCGTAGAGGTCAGGCATACCAGCGTCGCGCCAGCGGCGGGAGAAGGATCAGCACCGCCGCCGTTGCCAGGATGAGATCGAAGGCACTCCAGATGCCGAAGTCTCTTACCGATGGCACCGGGCTGATCGCGAGCACCGCGAAGCCGGCCGCCAGTGCCAGCGCCGAGGCGGCGATGGCCGGCCCAACGCCGGTCGACGCGCGGCCGGCCGCGTCGCTCGGCTCGACGCCGACGGCGCGTTCGCCGCGGTAGCGCGCCAGCCAGAGGACACCGAACTCGGTGGCAAAGGCGACCACCACGCCTTCCAACAGGATGGTGATCGGACTCGAACGCTGGCCGGACAGGCTGTCGACCAGGAACAGCAAACCGGTCGCCGCTCCCGCCGCGACCACCGTGGGGAGGATGGCGAGGATCGCCGGAACCGGCCGGCGGTAGGCCAGCAGCAGAACCAGCAGGATCAACCCGATGGACAGCCCGGTAAGCCGTAGCTGCTCGCCCTTCAACTCGCTCAGCGCTCGGTCCGCGACCACCGCCAGGCCGGCCGGGAAGGCGCGGTACCCGGATGGTGGACTCGCGACCTGGTCGAGTCCCGTGACCAGGACATGATCACGCTCGACCGATGTCACGTGCGGCAATCCGAAGATCGTCAGCGCCAGACCCTGCGACTTGTCGTAAACGGCGCTACTGAAATAACTCGGGATCCGGCTCAGGATCAACGCGGAACGGTCGGGGTCGGGCAGCGTGCCCTGGTTGAAGCCAGCGAGGAACGCGGGAAGACTCTCCAGCGGCTTGAGATCACCGCCTGACTGGGCGGCCGCATGCCGGCTCGCCTGGTCGAGCCATTTCACGACGTCCGGAGCAGCCGGGTCCGGACCCTGGACCAGCAGGTCGATCTCGCCGGTGAGCCCGATCTCTTTGCGAACTGCCTCAGCCTGGACGAACGCGGCATCGTTCGCGGAGACCAGCTGCGCGGGGTCGGTTTCGATCTTGACCGAGGGAAGGGCGGCCCAACCGGCCAGCCCAATGACCAGGAGTGCGACCACTACTGGCGGCGCCAGCCTTCCCATGCGAGCGATGCGACGGCCCGCGGCCGCCCGGAATCCGCCACCCTTGAGCGCCCACGGAACGCGTCGGCCAAGCAGCAGGAGCAATGGCAGGCCGACCAGGTAGTTCGCCAGGCAGGCCATCACCACGCCCAGCGCCATGAAGAGCCCGAACTGGCGGATCAGCGGAATCCCCGACGCGACGAAGGCCAGCATCCCGGCAGCGGTGGCGGCCGCGGCCAGTCCCGTGCTGGGCAGAATCCGGCGCGCCGCCAGCGTGAGGCGCTCCTCCAGCGTTCCCTCACTTTCCATCACCCGATTCACCGATTGGATCAAGTAGTCGGCGGCCAGCCCGAGCACGACTGGCAGCACCACCAGCGTTGCGGGCGTGACCGGCAGGCCGAGGAAGCCGGCGATGCCCGCAGTCCAGAGCGCACCGAGCGCGGCAACCAGAATGGTGAGCAGCATCGAGGCGCCCAGGGCAAGAAGGGCGACGACAAGGACCGCAACCAGCGCCAGAGGAACAAGCAGCGCGAGCGAACTCAAGATGGAATCAGCTACCGAAAGCGTGAGCGCTGGTGAGCCCGAGGCGGTGAATCGCAGGTCGTGAAGCTCCTTCAGGTCGCCGCTCGTCGATGCGCTGTTGACGATGTCGATGACGTGACGGACCTGGTCGAGTGAGGCATTGCGGTCGAGCCGGACGGTGATCACCGCGTGCTGCATGTCCGGCAGCGCCCAGTTCCAGAAGGGGCGGACGTGCTGGCCATCGGGCTCGAGTAGCACCCCCTGGATGAAGGTCGGGTTGTTCACCGCGGGCACGCCCAGCTGTGGAAAGGCCTTGGCATAGCGCTGGGCGCAGGCGCTCACCGCTTGCTGGAAGGCCTGCTGACCGGCCTGGTCCTGTTGTGCCGCGGTCTTTCCCGCCGCGATCGCCTGCTGGCGTGCGGCGGCTTCCGCGGCCTTTCCCTCCTGGGCGCAGGCGTCGAGCAGGATCGTGGTGGTGCTGATCGCGAGCGTGTTGACCAGTGTTCCCGGGCCGTAGACCTTCTTGACGCCCGCCGCCTGGTGAAGCTTCCCTTCGAGGTGGGACAGGCCGACGATGTGGTCGGGAGTGATCAGGCTGCTTCCGGAAGCGGGCTTCGCCATCACCACGACCGGGTCGGCGCCGAAGGTGTCGGCGAAGAGCGCCTGGTCCTTGAACGCCGCGCCATTGGGGTCGACGAGGAGATCGACGCGCGCGTCCGGACGCAGGCGCGTCAGCCCAACCGCGCTCCCCGCTGATAGAAGGAGCGCCAGCAGCAAGAGCATGACCGGCCAGCGCGACGGGATCGTGAACAAAGACAGGGGCTGACGCGACGTCGCCCGCGGCGGCGAGGACGCGGTATCCCTAGTTGCCAAGGAAGAGCGCAACGAGATCCTGATCATGGAGTGGAAGCGTTTGCGATGTGGGAGATCCGCCGCAGTCGGGCCGTGGGGCTGTCCCGCTGGTCGGCACGACCTGAACGCGGACATAATGGCCGTTGCCGTCGCGCCCGCCGAACGCTGACTTTGTTTCCAGCACCGCCTGCATCAGGCAGGGAAGGGCCGGGTTGACGCCCACGATGATGGCGTCGAGCTCGCTCGCAACCGTCCGCAAGTTGGCGATGGTCGCCGGTCCCTTGGAGAGGACATGCGCCAGGTTCTGCGAGTTGCCGCTCAGGACGGTGTCGAGCTCCTGGGTGACGGCCGCGGTGTGATCGATACCCGAACCGATCGAGTCCTCCACCTTGACCAATGCGCTGAGCACCAGGTCGGTGTCCGCGATCTGCCGGTCGATCGGCGCACTCTGCAGGTCGCGATCGAGTTGCTCGCTCGCGACGATCAAGCTGGCGAGGTCGTCGGCACGATTGTGCAGGACGCCGGTGGTGGTGGACACGTCGGCGGACGATTGTCCGAGCGCCTGGAAGGCGCCATTCATGGCGGCGCCGCGCCCGTCAGCGGCGCGGCCGAGCTCGACGAAGATGGTCTTGAGATTCGCGCGCACGTCAGGCTGGAGGGAGTTCAAGACCTGGTCGAGGTCGGTCGACACGGTCGTCCGCGAGAGCGGGATCAATGCCCCATCGCCCAGTTGGCCCGTGGTGCCGCCTTGCAGGGACACGAACTTGGGGCCGAGCAGACCATGGGGCCGGATGGCAGCCGTCGTGTCGGCGTGCAGGAGGCCCGCGAAGCGCGGCTCGATCGACATGCGTATCAACGAAAAACCATTGCGGGATTCCACGCGGTCAACGGATCCCACCCGCGCGCCGTTGAGCTCGACCCAGGCGCCGCTATTGAGCTCGCCATAGGCGCCCGCCTGCACCTGCAGGTGCAGGTTCTGGTTCCAGGGCAGCGAAAAGGGGAGGAAGACCATGACCGCGAAGGCCGCGGCGGCGACGGTGACGAGCAACCCCACCAGCCGAGCACCGCCCAGGCGACGAGATCTCATTGCGGTGCCCCGTAAAGCAGGATGCTCAACCAGTCGGGAAGGATGCCTAGTGGTGGGACCAATCCCGGCACCGACGGGCAGAGAGAGAAGCTCGGGCTGGGCGTCGGCAGCTTTGGCGGCGGCGGTGCCGGTACGCAGGGGGGTGTCGGGACGGCGGGTGGGGAAATGGTCGGGCAGGGGAGCGGCGACAGCGTCGGCGTCGGCAGCTTTGGTGGCGACGGTGTGGGCAGGCACTTCGGCAGCGATGGCAGTGACGGCAGCGACGGCAACGCCGGTAGCGTGACGTTCTGTGGCGCCTGGCCCACGCCGGTTTGACATTGCGGGTTGGGCTGCGCACTCACCTGGTCGCAGGCGGGGTTGACGACGTAATACTGCCGCAGCAAGTGTTGTCCCGCCGCATCCGTCTGCGACACGGCGCTCACGAGCTCCGGCTGCAGCACCCGGTTGTTGGTGTTGATCGCGCCGATGCTGCTGTGGGTGTCGGCGGCAACGATGCTGAGCGTGCCGTTCAGCTCGGTCAGAAGCGGATCGAGCGTGACGATGGTGGTGTGGAAGTTTTGCTCGTTGCCCGCCAGGGTGGCATCGAAGTCGCCCATGACATTGCCCAGGTGGGTGAGAAGGGCGGCGAGCGCCTGGTCATTTTGCGCCAGCGTGCCGGTGACGTCACCCATGCTGGCGACCAGGTCGCCGAGTTGCTGGTGGCTCTGCGACAGCCGATCGCTGGTCACTCCGAGGTTGGCCACGATGCGGTCGAGATCAGGATCGTGCTGATGAAACGTACTCAGGGGCGCGACCGATTCCTGCGAGAGCCCGTTGAGCTGCGAGAGGAGGTCATTGATGGTTTCCTGCTGCCCCTGTAATCCGCCACCGGCCTGCTGGATAAGCGTTTGCAGGCGCGCGCGCGTCTGCGGATCCAGGGCGCTGAGGAACTGGTCAAAGTCCACCGGGCTCAGCGTGCTGTCGCTCTGGATGCTGGCGCCGCTCTGCAACTCGGCCCCGCCGTTGCGCGGCGCGATCTCAACGTACTTCTGCGCCAGCAGCGTCGAGTAGCGGATGCGCGCCGTGCTGGACTGGTGCAGTGGCGCATAGCGTGAGGCGACCCGCATGGTGACGACCGCCCGCGTCCCGGAAAGCTCAACGCCGGTCACCTGCCCGACGCTGTGACCGGCGATGACGACGTCGGCTCCGCGGTTGACGCCGTTGGCGTCGGTGAAGGCGGCCTTGACGGTGTAATCCTGCCCGGGCGGGATCAGGCTCAGATTGAAGGGAAGACCGAAGCTGACGTTGATGGCGACGGCGATCAGGATCAGGATGAGCACGCTCGCCAGCGTCACCACGCCTGTTCTGAACGGGTTACTCTTCCTGTTGCTCATCAATGGCCTCCGCTGCAGGCAATGCGAGCGGGGTTGACGGGTTCGGTCCCGGTGAAGACGTAGGGATGGACGCGCAGCAGGTTGCCGTTGGCGTCGCGATAGGATGTCGCGCTGCGCATCTCGGCGAGCGTCTGCACGATGTCAGCCATGCAGGGATCGAGAATGGCCAGCGAGGTGGCGGAATGGTTGGAGAGCTTCTCGAGCGCGTCGAGGACGGCCGGCATCTGCTTCAGCATCTGGTTGAGATCGTGCTCGTGGCCCTTCAGTCCAGCGGCCAGCGAACCGAGCGCGCGATCCGCGTAGACGAGCTCGGCCTTGAGCTGCGTCTCGTGCGCGGCGGTCAGGTCGAGCAGGCTGGCACCGTTGGCGATGTCGCGCCGGAAAGCCTGGTCCTCGGCCGCCATCATCTGCGCGATCCGGTCGAACTCGACGTCGAGGGCGCTGAGCTGCTGATCCTGTGCCGCGATCTTGCCGGTGACGGTCGAGGTGTCCTGCAGGATGCCGGGCATCGCCTGGAGGAAGAGATTGAGATCCGAGCCCCGGTCAGCGAGGGCGGTGCCGCCTTCCCGCGTCAGCGTCTGGATCCGCGCCCGGGTCTGTGGATCGAAGAGGTCCATCACCTGGTCGAGGTCGACGGGAGAGGCGGTGTCCTCCAGCGGGAGCGTGCCGCCCGAAGGAATCGCCGCGGCGCTCGCTGGGCCGGCGGTGAGCTCGACGAAGGGGTTGCCGAGGAGGCCCTTCGGCCGGATGGTGGCGCGGGTGCCGCGATGAAGGGGGGCGGCGCTCCCTTCGACTTCCAGCACCACTTCCGCTCCGCCCTGGCTGGGGCCGTTGTCGGGCGCGATGGCGACCGAGGAGACCTTGCCGACGCGCGCGCCGTTGATCACCACATCGTTCTGCGGGGTGAGTCCTTCGGCGCTGAGGAAGTAGGCGGTCACGGTGTAGGGGTGATTGCCGAAGAGATTGCCCAGCAGCCCGGCCGTCAGCCCGCCGGCGGCGAGGAGCGCGAGCAACAGTTTCATCGGCCGTTCCCCAGTGTCTGCAGCAGCAGCTCGGTAAGATCCTGGGGCGCCGTCGGCGTTCCGCCGCCCACCTCACCAGGCAGCGGACCGGACATCTTTTGCACCGAGGGAGTCAACCCGGTGATTCGCAGCGAGTGATAGCCGGTCGCGTCCTGCTGCGAGAAGGCTGAAATCCATTCCGCGGCGAGCGTGAGCGATTCCGCATCGGTGATGTTCAGCTGGTCATTCGGGTAACTGATCTGCCCCAGCAGGATCTCGGGCAGCAGCTGGTCCACCTGTGGGTTGGTCAAGCCCAACGTCCGCCGCCCCGCCGCGATCGTGGCAGGACTTTTTTGCAGCGAGCTCCGGTCGGCCGGGGTCACGCCGTTGAAGGCCGCATCGAGCGAGCCGAAAACGGCGGCGCCGTTTCGAACCGTGCCGGCGAGAGCCTGGTCACGCGACGCGATCGCACTCATGACCGTGTCCCCACTGTCCACGAGGTGGCCGAGCTGGTCCTGCTCGTCGGCCAGTGCCTGCATGATGGTGTTGAGATTGGTCAAAATCCGGTCGAGCTCCTGCTGCCGGCTTTCTCCGACGCGCGCCAGCGGCCTCAGGTTCGTCATGGTCGCGTCGAGCGGCGGCAGCGCGGCGCCGATGTCCTGCTGGCGGCCGTCGAGCGCGATACCCAGCTGGCGGAACGATTCCGACATCGCCTTTCGGGTTGGCGCGTCCATGGCATTGAGGATGTCGTCGATCTCGACCGCCTGTCCTGTCTGGGCTTTTGGAATCAGGGCACCGCTCGCCAGGTAACCCTGTGTGCTTCCCTGCTTGCGAACCAGCTCGACGAACTTCTCGCCGAGCAATGTCTTCGGCCGGATGACGGCGCGGGTGTCCTGCCGGAGCCGGATGCCGGGTTGGAGTGCCATCCGCACCAGCGCGTCGCCACCCCCGGAATCGTTGATCGCGGTCACGGTGCCGACATGGACGCCGCTGACCCGAACCTCTGCCTGAGGAACGAGCCCATTGGCCGTGGTGAACTCTGCGCTGAGCGCGAACTCGTTGCTCCACGGTCCGCGCAGCCCCATGTTGAGCGCGATCAGGCTCAGTCCGCCCAGACACACCGCGGCGAAGAGGAGAACCATGGCGACGCTGACGATGGTGCGGCGCGGCGTCACGGCGCCCCCGGCCTAAAGCACTGGTCGGCGCAATAGACGCGCCACATGTGCACCCAATCGTTCGGGTTGCTGCCGGGTTCATCAGGGTGCCCTATGCCGCTCATCACCGAAGCCAGCTCGCGGAACAGTTGCTGGATGCCGGGAGTGTCCTTCTGGACGACGCCAAACACCGTCGCGGCGTCGCCCAGGTAGTGGTTGGCGTTGTCGATGGTGGTCGGCGCCTCGGCGAGTGCGCCGTGCAGCTGCTGGGCCGCGCCACCGCCGAGCGCCTGGTCCAGGATCGCCATCACCCGGTCTTGCTCGACGATCGTCCCCTTGAGATTCTCTTCGCGTGAGGCAAGCGTCGCCATCACGTGGTCCCAGTCGGCCAGCATGGCCCTGAAGTCCGCATGCCACGCAGCCAGTGTCTCCATGACCTTGCGCAGGTCGGCGATGAGCGCGTCGAGGTGGTCGGAATTGCTGGCGAGCGTGTGGGCCAGGGTCTTGAGGTCTAGGGCGAGAGACGACAGGTCGCCCGCGGACGCGTTCATGTCCTGGCCCCGCCCGGCGGTAGCCTGGCCCAGGGTGTTGATCACCAGGTTCAGCTGGTCGCGGACCTGGGGATCGAGGGCGTTCAGAACCTCGTCGACTTCGACCGGGGCCAGGGTGTGGTCCTGGTCGATGGTGCCGCCGTCCGCGATGCGGCCCTGGGCCGCGGTCCCACGATTGACCTCCACATACGTCTCGCCGAGCAGGTTTTTTTGCCGGATCACGGCCCGTGCGTCGTGGAAGAGGGGTGTGAAGTCGCCGTGGAGCAGCATGCTCACCCTGGTCGCGCCGTCGATGGGAGCGAGCGACTCGATCTTGCCGACCCGCAGCCCCGACATCGTTACGTCATCGCCCGCCACCAGGTCGGCGCCGGTTTTGAAGATGGCGTTGACCCGGTAGCCTCCAAAGACGAATTCACCGCCCATCTGCAGCGCCAGGAGGGCCACGGCGAGCAAGCCGATAAGCACGTAGGCGATGAACACCGGCAGGTTGGCCCGGCTCCTCACTTCGCGCCTCCGAGGAGCACGCCGACGACGGCATCGAAGGCATCCGGAACGTTGAGCAACCCACCCACGCTCCCTGCCGGCAGCTTGCAGGGGGCGACGCTGCAGCCGCCGGTGACGACGCTAATCCGCGTGGCGTATCCCTGACCGTCCTGAGCCCCAAAGACATCAGTGCTGTCTTTCATGCCGGCGTCGAAGGTGGCGAGGTCACCCACGAGCAGGTCCGTATTACTGGCGAAATCGCCCGTGAGCCCATTGAGGAGGTGGGCCGTGACGGGCGCCTGGCGAACGATGTTGTTGAGCTGTGCCGCGGTGCCCGACAGCGCGGTATCGGTTCGGCCAAGCGCCGCGTTGGTGGCTTGCAGGGTTGCCTTGATCTGCGCGTCCTGCTGCGCCAGCGAATGCAGCAGCGTTTCCGAGTTCTTGATCAGCTCGCCAAGTTGCTGGCGGCGGTCGCTCCTGGCGAGCTCGGCGGTTACCTGGTCGAGTCCCTGGATGACCGCTTGCAGGTCCTGGTCGCGAGCCGAAAGGGTCTGGGCAATCGCCGCGAGGTGGTCCAGGTCCTGCCGGCCATAGTCGATGGTCTGATTGGTGTCGAGGCCGCGACCGGCCAGGCCGCCGCCGAGGGCAACGATGAGGGTGCGCAGCTTTTCACGAGTCGGCTGGTCGAGGCTGTTGACCACGTCCTGGAGCTCGACCGAGCGCGCCACCTGTGACTGCGGTAGGCGCGAGCCCGACGACAGCGCATCGGACGTCCCCGGCTCGAGCGCGACATATTTTTCGCCCAAGAGGCTCTTTGGTCGAACCGTCACCCGCGCGTCGGCGTGAAGTGGCGCATAGGCATCGTCGATCGCGATCGTCACCAAGGTCTGGGTCCCGTCGAGCGTGATGTCGCGCACCGTTCCCGCCTTGGCGCCCGCGATCAGCACATCACTTCCGGGATAGAGGCCGTCGGCCGAGTCGAGGGGAACGACCAGGCGGTATTCGGTGATGCCGTTGACGACCCGGAAGGAGACGATGGCGAGGACCACGAGGAGGCCGAGGATGATGGCGACGCGAAACCTGGCGGTCCAGGCAAGAAGCGCGTTCACTACTCCATACCGAGCGGGCCTTCGACCGCGCCCTTGATGAATTGCTGGGTGAACGGCTTCGTCGAGCGTTGCAGCTCTTCTTTGGAGCCCTGGTCGACCACCTTGCCGCCGTGCAACAAGATGATGTGGTCGCCGATGTTGAAGCAGGACTTGATGTCGTGGCTGATCACGACACCGGTGGAGTTGTACTTACGCTGGATTTGCTTGATCAGATCGCACAAGAGGGCGGTGCGCACCGGGTCGAGCCCGGAGTCCGGTTCGTCGAAGAGGAGAAGCTCAGGTTCCAGGACCAATGCTCGCGCGAAGCCGGCCCGCTTGCGCATGCCGCCGGAGAGCTCGTTCGGCATCTTCGTGACGGCCTCCTGCAGCCCCACCTCCTCGAGCCGCTGCATCACGATCTCTTTGATGTCGCGCTCAGACTTCTTGGTGTGCTGACGGAGTGGAAACGCCACGTTGTCGTAGAGGTTCATCGAGCTGAAGAGCGCGCCGTCCTGGAAGAGCATGCCGACGTTGCGGCGGAGCTCGAGCAGCTCCTCCTCGTTCAGATGGGGGACGCTTTTGCCGGCCACGCGAACATCGCCCTTGTCCGGATAGAGCAGGCCGACAACGTGACGCAGCAAGACGCTCTTGCCCGTCCCGGACGGCCCCATGACCACCGAGATCTTTCCGGCGGGGATCTGGCAGGTCACGCCATCGAGCACCTGGTTGCCGTCGAACCCTTTATGGAGGTCTTCGACCTCGACCATGTACTCGCCGTCCTTGCTGTCCATCTCAGATGCTCTATGAGGGGATGGGGAGATTTGGATTGGTGCCCCAGAAAATCTGGGTGAGGATGGCGTTGACGACGACGATCATCACCAGGCTGATCGCCATGGTTTTGGCCACGGCCCGGCCGATGCCGACAGCGCCGCCTTTGACGTGATAGCCGTAATAGACGCCGACGCAGATCACGAGGAACGCGAATATGACGGCTTTGATCACGGAGTAGCCGAAGTCCGTCAGGTTGGTGAAGCGCCAGAAATACGAGAAGTACACCCCGTTGGAGACCAGTCCGATCTGAAAGCGCTGCACGACCCAGCTGGCGAAGAAGCTGGTCGCCAGGGAGAGGACGTACATCAGGGGCAGAACCAGCAGGCAGGCGATCATGCGGGTCGAGACCAGGAAGGGAACGGACGGCACGCCCATCGTTTCCAGCGCATCGATCTCCTCGTTGATCCGCATCGTCCCAAGCTCGGCTACCAGGCCGCAGCCCACTTTGGCGCCGATGGCAAAGCCGAAGAACAGCGGGGTGATCTCGCGAAGATCGCAGAGCGCGTTGAAGATGCCGGCGTAGGATTCGGATCCGCCGAGCTGGTGCAGCGTGTGATAGGCCTCCACCGAACACTCCGAGCCGCTGAAGTAGGTCATCGCCAGCGCCACCGGCGTCGAGCCGATGGCGAGAAAGGCCGCGTACCACCAGATTTCTTTGTGGTATCTCAGCGCCCGAGGCACGGAGCGGAGCGCGCTGACGGCAAAGAGGATGATCTGGCCGAGGACATCGAAGAGGTCGAGGCCCGGCGCCCAGAAACGGCGCGGCACGGGACCGAACTGCTGAGCGGGCGGCCGAACGGTGGTGGCGGCCATCAGCGCAGCACGTTCTGGCTGTGGAAGAGGGCCAGAACGGTGGGGGTGTAGAGATACTCGAGCGCCTGGATGCCGACGAAGCACCAGACGACGCCAGCGTGCACCGCCCGCGCGACGCCTTCCGCGCCCCCTTTGGCGCTTATACCTTTATATATGCAAATGGCGGCGACCAGCGCGCCAAAGAGGATGCACTTGATCTCGCCGCCGAAGAGGTCGACGAGCGTCCCTTGAGTGAAGAAGCTCGCGAGGAAGGCGCCCGGGTTGACGCCCACGACCGCCACCGCGATGAAGAATCCGGAGAGCGTCGTGAAGGCGATCATGGGGACGTTGTAGAGCGCGGTCATCACCATCAGCGCGAGCGCCCGCGGCACCACGATAAAGAGCACGTTGGAGAGGCCCATCACGCTCAGCGCCTCGAGCTCCTGGCGGACCTGCCGCGCGCCGAGGTCGGCGACGATGGCGGTGCCGCTCACGGCCGCGATCATCAGCCCGGTCGCCACCGGCGAAAACTCGCGGATGTTCGCCATCACGGTAAAGCCGCCCAGACGCCACTCGCTGCTGGCGCCCCGGAAAAAATGTCCCGCCTCGAGCGAGACGATGATGCCCCAGCCCACGCCGGTCAGCAGCAGCGGGATAAAGTTCGCGGTCAGGATGAAGCGGCACTGATCGAAGAACTCCTTCCAGTAGAAGGGGCGGCGGACGGCCCCGCGCAGGGCCGCCCAGAAGAGCAGGCTCAACTCGCCCAAACCGGTCACGGAGCGTTGCATGCGACTGATCACTGCGTCACCGGCACCCCGAACCCATCCGGCCACCCTACGGGTGGCGGCTCACCCATCCTTACAGTATTGTATACGCCTTTCCCCACAGTACCTTGACACCTGAACTCGGTGTCGGCCGGACGGAAGGGCCGGCTCTCGCCCGGGGAGGCGACCGGTGGTGTCACACTGGACCCGGCGGCGGTGCTTGCCTGATAGATGCTGCAGATGCAGGCATGGCGCCCGACCGTAACCCACGCCCCGCTGGGGGCGATTAACCACCGCGTGCCCGATCCCTTCGAGCGGCTGTTCCTGCAGGAATATCCGAAGGTGGTCGCCATCGCCTACCGGGTGCTCGCCGATCGGACGGCGGCCGAGGATGTCGCCCAGGAGGTCTTCCTCAAGTTCCACCGGAGTCACTCCCCCGACTCCGAACACGCCTCAGGGTGGCTCCATGCCGCCGCCGTCCATTCGGCGCTGAACGTGATTCGTGGCGACCGCCGGCGCGCGCAACGTGAGACCGCTCACGCGCTCGACCCGGCGAGGTCGTCGTCGGTCGCCAGCCCGGAGGGCGTTGTCGAGGAAGCGGAACAGCGACGCGAGGTCCGCCGCGCACTGAAGCGGCTGCCGGAGCGGACGGCTGCGGTCTTGATGCTCCGACACAGCGGACTGAGTTACGCCGAGGTCGCCACCGCGCTCGGAATCAAGGTTGGAAACGTGGGAACGCTGCTGCGCCGAGCGGAAGAGGCTCTGCGCAAGGAGGTAGATCGTGCGACACCTGAGTGACGGAACGCTGCGTCGGATCTATGACGAGCCGCTGGCGTTGACGGCGGCGGATCAGGCACACTTCGACGAATGCCCGGACTGCAAACCGCGATTCGATGCCATCGCGAATGAGGCGCGCGCCACGACGGCACGGTTGCGGGTTCCGTCCTTCGAACCGCAAGCTCGCGCCGCGCTTTCGGTGGTGCAGGCGCGCATCACCCGAGAGGAAACGGCACGGCCCGCCCGCTGGTACCAGCGCTGGCTCGATCGGAACTCGCCACGCTGGCGACCCATGGCCACGCCGGCGATCGCCGTCCTGCTGGCGGCCGTCCTGGTCACCGGCCTCGGCGTCTCCGGCGTTGCGCAGAGTCTCATCCGGGTCTTCGAGCCGCGGCAGCTCCAGGCGGTGCAGGTCTCGCCGTCGGACTTTGCGCAGGGTACGGCCCTGCTCGATTACGGGAACGTGAAGTGGCAACCTGAACCGCCCAAGCTGCAACAACTGTCGGATGCCGCGGCGGCGCAGTCGCAGTCGGGACTCCCGGTTCTCAGCCCGGCGTCTCTGCCGAAGGGCGTCTCCGGGCCGGTCAGCTATGGCGTCGTCTCGCACGCGACGGGATCACTGACCTTTGACGCGGCTCGCCTGCGGGCATCGGCCGCACAGGCCGGCGTGCGTGTCAGTCCGATGCCGTCAACCATCGATGGCAGCACCCTGGTCGTCAACGGGGGGCCGGCGCTGATCGAGGTGTGGGGCCTGGGCACGACGAGGGAAACCATGGGCATCCCGACTCTCGTGATCGCGCAAACCCGCGTGCCGACGGTCGACTCGAGCGGCGCCAATGTGTCGCAGCTCGAGGACTACCTGCTCTCGCAGCCGGGTGTGCCGCCCGAGCTCGCCGCACAAATCAAGGCGATCAAGGATCCGAGCACGACGCTTCCCATCCCGATCCCGAAGGGCCTGGCGACGACGGACTCGACGCAGGTCAATGGAACGCCGGCCGTGCTGATCAAGGCCGTCCTGGGTGCGGGCGTGGTGTGGGTGAAGAATGGCGTAATCTACGCGGTCGGTGGCCAGTTGACGCCCGACCAGGTGCTCGCCATTGCAACGTCCCTCCACTGATCGCAGCGATCCGAATCCGATAGAGGCGGCCGATGCCGCCTCGCTGGCTGTCCACACCCAGGACCTGGCCAAGCGTTACGGCAAGACAGTTGCCCTGAGCGGGCTGACGATGAGCGTGCGGCGTGCCGAGGTGTTCGGATTCCTCGGGCCCAACGGCGCGGGAAAGACGACGGCCGTGAAGCTACTGGTCGGCCTGGCACACCCGACCGCCGGTGAGGCCTGGGTTCTTGGCGCGCCGGTCGGCGATCTGCAGACCCGGCGACGCCTCGGCTACCTGCCGGAGTTGTTTCGCTACCAGGGCTGGATGAAAGCGCGAGAAGTGCTGGGATTGCACTGCGAGCTTTCCGGCATGGCGCGCTCCGAATGGAAAGCCGAGATCGCCAGCGCCCTCGAGCTCGTCGGTCTCTCCGAAAGGGCGGACGACAAAGTGGAGGGCTTCTCCAAGGGTATGCAGCAGCGGCTGGGTCTCGGCGTCGCCTTGCTCGGCCGCCCCGAGTTGGTCCTGCTCGACGAGCCCACCTCGGCGCTCGACCCGGTAGGGCGTCACGACGTCCGCGAGATCATCCGCACCTTGAAGGCGCGCGGCACCGCCGTGTTTCTCAACTCGCACCTGCTGAGCGAGGTCGAGCAGATCTGCGACCGTCTCGCCGTGGTCGACCACGGCCGGGTGATCGCCACCGGAACGATGGCGCAAATCCTGGGACAGGACGGCGCGGTCCGAGTCCGGGTGACGGGACTGCCCGCCGGCAGCCGCGCCGGGCTTGGCGAATTCGGGAACCTGGAGGACGAGGGCGAATGGTTGACGTTTCGCGGCCTCCCCAGCGAACGCGTGCCGCAACTGGTCGCCGAGATCGTGCGCCAGGGCGGCCGCGTCTACGCGGTCGAGCCAAGGCACGAGACGCTCGAGGATCGGTTCCTCCAGTTGCTCAAGGAGCAGGACCAGTGACGCAGGTCCTCACGATCGCGCGGCTCACCATTCTCGAGGCATCTCGCCGCAAGCTGCTGCTTGCGCTCGGCGTGCTGACCATCCTCGTCATCGTGCTCACCAGCTGGGGCTTCAGCCGGCTGCCGACGATGAGCGGTGTGACGCCCGCCGAGGTTCGGCTAGCCTCGTCGCAGCTGACCATCCTGGTCGCCTTCATGTTCAGCGGCGTGCTCGCGCTCGGGTCGACCCTGGTGGCGGCACCGAGCATCGCCAGCGACATCGAGTCGGGGATCGCGCTCGCGATCCTACCGCGGCCGATTCGGCGCAGCCAGCTCCTGATGGGCAAATGGCTCGGGCTGGCGTTTCTGGTTACGCTCTACGCGGCGGGTAGCGGGCTGCTGGAATTGCTCGGCATCTGGCTCGCCACCGGCTACACTCCGCCAAATCCCGTGGCGGCGCTCACCTTCGTCGCCGCGGAAGGGATCGTGCTGATGACTCTGACCCTCCTGCTCAGCACGCGCCTGGCGCCCATGACCGGCGGCGTCATCGCCCTGGTGCTCTTCTTCGTCGGCTGGATCGGAGGTATTGCCCTCGCCATCGGGACCGGGTTCGACAACGAGACGATCAAAAATATCGGTACGGGCAGCCGACTCTTGATCCCCACCGACGCGCTGTGGCACGGGGCGATTTTTCACCTCGAGCCGCCGGACTTTCTGGCCCTCGCCCGAGCGGGTGGGCGCGGGGCACGGGCGGGCAATCCCTTTTTCGCCGATGCGCCTCTTCCCGGGATCTATATCGCCTGGGTGGTTGGTTGGCTGGCGGCCATCATTGGGCTCGCCAACTGGAGCTTCGCGAAGAGAGATCTCTAAGCGGCCAGCGCCGGCCCCATGGCCATTGACTTAGGCCTTCGCCGAACGTACATTTAGCTCGCCAAAATCGGCGATCTGAACTCAATTGGAGGGGAAACATGGGAGTTGCGACCTACACACCTCCGGCGCAGCGAATAGGGGAGGAACTCGTCTATCCCGACGGCCGGCACGAGCTGGCCGACGACTCGGCGATCCGCAATAGCCCGCTCTACAACGAGGACCTGGCGCCGGTGCCGATCAAAAGGCGGACTTGGAGCACCTATAACTACATGGCGCTCTGGATCGGAATGGCACACAACATCCCGACCTACCTGCTGGCATCGGGGCTCGTTGCACTCGGCATGGCCTGGTACCAGGCCATCCTGACCATAGCGCTGGCGAACATCATCGTCCTGATCCCGATGCTGGCGAACAGCCACGCCGGCACCAAGTACGGCATCCCGTACCCCGTCTTCGCAAGGGCCTCCTTTGGCGTCTTCGGCGCCAATGTCGCGGCTCTTCTTCGAGCCGGCGTGGCCTGCGGCTGGTTTGGCATCCAGACCTGGATCGGAGGCGGCGCGCTCTACGCCCTGAGCGGAAAGCTTTTCGGGGCAGGTTGGACGAACTCGGCGATGGTCGCCGGGCAGCACTGGACGCTCTGGCTGAGTTTCGCCGTCTTCTGGGCGCTCAACATCCTGATCATCATGCGCGGCATGGACGCCGTGCGGCGCTTTGAAAACTGGGCGGCGCCTTTCGTGCTGATCGTGGCGCTCGGCCTGCTCGCCTGGATGGTGGGTCAGGCCGGCGGCTTCGGGCCCATCCTCAGCGAACCCGGCAAGGTCGGGTGGGGCAGCAACTTCTGGCTGGTGCTCTTTCCGCCGGCTTTGATGGGCATGATCGCCTTCTGGTCGACGCTCTCACTCAACATGCCGGACTTCACCCGTTTTGGGAAGAGCCAGCGAGCGCAGGCGCTCGGTCAGATCTTCGGCCTTCCCACCACCATGACGCTCTTTCCGCTGGTGGCGGTTTTGATCACGGCGGCCACGCAGAAGGTGTACGGCGCACCGATCTGGGACCCGGTCGCGCTGACCAGCAAGTTCGACAACCCGTTGGTCGTGATCTTTGCGCTCTTCACGCTGGCCGTCGCCACCCTGTCCGTCAACGTTGCGGCCAACATCGTCAGTCCTTCCTACGACTTCTCGAATGTGATCCCCAAGCTCATTAGCTTCCGGACCGGCGGGCTGATCACCGGCGTTCTCGGCATCGTGATCCAGCCCTGGAATCTGCTGGCGAATCCGAACGTCTACATCTTCACCTGGCTCGGGTTCTACGGCGGTGCCCTGGGCGCCATCGCGGGCGTCCTGATCGCCGACTACTGGTTCATGCGCAACACCAGCCTCAAGTTAGGCGACCTCTACCGCGTCGACGGCCAGTATCGGTACTCCGGCGGCTTCAACTGGCGAGGCCTGGTCAGTCTGGTGGTTGGTGGGGTCCTCGCTGTGGGTGGCGCCTACTCGACGCCAGGCAACGGTCCATTCCCGAAGGGGGGAATTATTGGCCCGCTCTACAGCTGGTTCCCCTTCCACGTCTATGACTACAGCTGGGTGGTCGGGCTGGTGGCGGCGTTCCTCTGTTACCTGGCGCTCTCGGCGCTCTTCCCGGCGGCTGCCGCTCGGCGGCGCCCGCAAGCCGCGGCGGCGACTTAAACTCAAGATCGATCGCGCTGGAGCCCCGACCTCGCGGCCGGGGCTCTAGCCTTTCAGGAGATCAATGGCGAGATTGAGCTTCGGTGTCTGCTTTGCTCCCGATCCGCCGCCCAGCCGTTGGGTGGATCTGACCAAGCTTGCCGAGGCCCAGGGTTTCGAGTACGCCTGGCTCTTCGACTCGCACGTCCTCTGGCAGGAGGTCTACCCGATCTTCACCCTGATGGCCGCCAATACGCGGACCATCAAGATCGGTCCCTGCGTCACCAACCCGGGGACCCGCGATCCCACGGTGACCGCCAGCGCGCTGGCGACCCTGAACGAGATCTCCGGCGGCCGGATGGTGATGGGCATCGGCCGCGGCGACAGCGCCCGCCGGGTGCTCGGCCAGAAACCCGTCACGGTCGAGGAGATGGAGGCCGACTGCCGACTGATCCGCGACCTGGCGGCGGGACGGGAGGTCTCCTACGACGGCGTCAAGGTCCGGCTGAAGTGGGCCGAGCACGAGCTGCCCATCTGGGTGGCGGGCTACGGCCCGAAGGCGCTCCGCGCTGCCGGACGGGTGGCCGATGGGGTCATCATTCAGCTCGCCGACCCCGCCATTATCAAATGGTGCCTGCAATTCGTCCGCGAAGGTGCGCAGGAAGCCGGACGCTCCTTCGATGACATCCTGATCCAGGCCGCCGCCCCGGCATTTATCTCCGACGACCTGGAGGCGGCGCGTGAGCAGGTGCGCTGGTTCCCGGCGCTGGTTTCCAACCATGTCGTCGACCTTCTGAAGCGCTACGACGCGCAAGACCTGCCTAAGGCGCTCACTGATTACATCAAAGCCCGTGATCATTACGATTATTCGGAGCACGCCCAGCGGGGCGCGGCTCACGCCGACTTCGTCCCCGATGACGTGATCGACCGGTTCTGCGTTATCGGCACCGTGGAGCAGAGCCGCAAGCGGATCGAGGAGTTGATCGAGGTGGGCGTCGACCAGTTCAACCTCTACCTTATGGTGGAGAAACCAGAGGCGGTCATCAAGAAATACGGCGAGGCCATTATTCCGGCGTTCAGCTAGCGGAGGAGGAGGCACAGACATGGCAAAGGTACGGGCGGCGCTGATCCAGGCGCACGCGAACATGCCCAAAGAGGAAGCGATCAAAAAGCACGAGGAGCTGATCGGAGAGGCCGCGGCCAAGGGTGCGCAGATCACCTGCCTGCAGGAGATCTTCTTTGGTCCCTACTTCTGCGCCGAGCAGGACCCCAAGTGGTACGACACCGCCGAGCGGGACGACGGCCCAACCGTGAGGCGGATGCAGGCGCTGGCGAAGAAGCACAAGATGGCGCTGGTCGTGCCTTTCTACGAAGAGGCCCAAACCGGCGTCTACTACAACACCGCCGTGCTGATCGAGAACGACGGCACGGTGCTGGGCAAGTACCGCAAGACCCACATTCCGCACGTCGGTCCCTGTTTTTGGGAGAAGTTCTATTTCAAGCCCGGCAACCTCGGCTATCCGGTTTGGGACACCTCGGTCGGCCGGGTCGGGATCTTGATCTGCTACGACCGGCACTTCCCGGAGCCTGCCCGCGCTCTGGGACTCAAGGGTGCCGAGCTCGTCTTCAACCCGTCGGCTACGGTGAAATCACTGTCGCGCTATCTCTGGGAGCTGGAGCAGCCGGCGCACGCTGTCGCCAACGGCTACTGGATCGGCGCCATCAACCGCGTCGGGGTTGAGAAGCCGCTCAACGAGGCGCAGTTCTATGGTTCCAGCTACTTCTGCGACCCGCGTGGCCGCATCATCGGCAAGGCCTCGGAGACCGAGGATGAGGTACTGGTCTGTGATCTCGACATGGACATGAATCGCGAAGTGCGCAACACCTGGCAGTTCCTGCGCGACCGCCGCCCCGAAAGCTACGAGGAGCTTGTCCGGGAATTGCCATGAGGACGCTGATCAAGAACGGCACGGTGGTGACGGCGAGCGACACGACCAAAACCGATGTCTTGATCGACGGCGAGAAGATCGCCGCCATCGGGAGTGGGCTTGCTACCAGCGCCGACCAGGTGATCGACGCCGAAAACCGCTACGTCATGCCGGGCGCGATCGACGTCCATACCCACATGGAGCTTCCCTTCGGTGGGACCTTCGCGTCCGACGACTTCGCCACCGGGACGGCCGCCGCCGCCTGGGGCGGGACGACGACGATCGTCGACTTCGCGGTGCAGAGCTACGGCCAGACGCTGCGTCAGGGTCTCGACCAGTGGCACAAGAAGGCGCAGGCCAAGGCGCACATCGATTACGGCTTTCACATGATCGTGCGCGAGATCAACGATTCGATCCTCAAAGAGATGGACACGCTGGTCAACGAGGGCATCCCATCCTTCAAGCTCTTCATGGCCTACCCCGGGGTCTTCATGCTCGACGATGCGGCAATCTTTAAGGCGATGAGCCGCACCGCAGAGAACGGCGGCTTGATCATGATGCACGCGGAGAACGGGGGCGCCATCGACGTCCTCGTGAAACGCTACCTGGCGGAGGGAAAGGGAGATCCCATCAACCACGGCCTCACGAGGCCCGCCTCGATGGAGGGGGAGGCCACCAGTCGAGCGATTGCCCTCTCCCGATTGGCGGAGGTCGCGGTCTACATCGTGCACCTGAGCTCGAAAGAGGCCCTGGACGCGGTGCGCGAGGCCCGCGACGACGGCGCCCCGACCTTTGCCGAGACCTGCCCGCAGTACCTCTACCTCAGCCTCGACGATCTGGGGCGGCCCGGTTTCGAAGGCGCCAAGTACGTCTGCTCGCCACCACTGCGACCGCCATCGCATCATGACGAGCTCTGGAAGGGTCTGCTGCAGGACGACCTCCAGCTGGTCGCGACTGACCACTGTCCGTTCCACTTCAAAGGCCAGAAGGAGATGGGTCGCGGCGACTTCTCCAAGATCCCCAACGGCCTGCCCGGTGTGGAAGATCGCTTTTCGCTCATCTTCCACGGCGGCGTGAATTCGGGGCGGATCACGCTCAACCGCTTCGTCGAGCTGGTGGCGACGGCGCCCGCCAAGATGTTCGGTCTCTTCCCCCGCAAGGGCACGATCGCGCCGGGGAGCGACGCCGATCTCGTGATCTTCAACCCACGGGTGGAGCGGACGCTCTCGGCGAAGACCCACCACATGAACGTGGACTACAGTTGCTACGAGGGCATGACGGTCAAGGGCCTGCCGGAGGTCGTGATGCAACGCGGCAACGTCCTGGTTCGGGACGGAAAATTCCAGGGCGTCAAGGGTGCCGGCCAGTTCCTTCGCCGCTCGCCATTCCATGGGGTGCCGGCCAGTGAGCCGAGCCCGGTAGGAGCCAGATCATGATCGCAACCAAGAACGTCCAGAGCTTCATCGGCGGCAAGTTCCGCGATTCGCGTTCGGAGAAGACAGATCCGATTCCGAACCCCGCGACCGGGGAGACCATCGCCAGTCTTCCGCACTCGACCCGAGAGGAGATCGACGAGGCGGTCGCCGCGGCGAAGCAGGCCTTCCCCGCCTGGAGCGAGACCCCGGTTCCCGAGCGGGCGCAAGTGATGTTCCGCTTCAAAGCGCTCTTCGACCAGCACATCGATGAGCTGTCCGCGATCGTCACCAGGGAAAACGGCAAGACGCTCGATGAGTCAAAAGGTGAGGTCAAGCGGGCGATCGAGGTGATCGACTTCGCCTGCGGCGCGCCGACGCTGATGATGGGTCAGAATCTCGATCAGATCGCCAAGGGCATCGATGAGGAGTTGACCCGCTTTCCGGTCGGCGTCGTCGCCGGCATCACGCCCTTCAACTTCCCCAACATGGTGCCGATGTGGATGATCCCGGTTGCCATCGTGACGGGGAACAGCTTCGTCCTCAAGCCGTCGCAGCTCACCCCGCTCTCGGCGATGCGTATCGCCGAATTGCTCGAGGAGGCAGGCCTGCCCCCCGGTGTCTTCAACGTCGTGCACGGGGCGAATGACGCCGTCAACCAGCTCCTTACCCATCCGGACGTTGCGGCGATCTCGTTCGTCGGCTCGGCGACCGTGGCCGCCTACATCTACACGACGGCGGCGGCGAACGGCAAGCGGGTGCAGGCGCTGGGCGGCGCCAAGAACCACATCCTGGTCATGGACGACGCCGACCTCGAGCTCTCGGCACCGCACGTCATCTCCTCGGCGTTCGGAAACGCGGGCCAGCGCTGCCTGGCGGGCAGCGTCGCGGTTGGCGTCGGCAAGATCGGCGACGCCCTGGTGCGCGAGCTCGCCAACGATGCGGCGAAGCTGAAGGTGGGTCCCGGGACGGATCCGAAGACGACCCTCGGCCCGGTGATTCGGGGCGAACGCAAGAAGAAGCTGATCGAGTACATCGACGGCGCCCAGTCCGAAGGGGCGCAACTCGTCTCTGATGGACGCCAGGTGGATCAGAAGGATGGCTTCTTCCTCGGGCCGACGATTTTCGACCGGGTCACGCCCAACATGAAGATCTGGAAGGAGGAGTTGTTCGGGCCGGTGCTCTCGGTGATGCGCGCCAGCGACATCGACGAGGCGTTGAAGCTGCTCAATACCAGCACCTATGGCAACATGGCCTCGATCTTCACCACCTCGGGCAAGAATGCCCGCGAGTTCAAGCGCCGGGCGCAGGCCGGCATGCTGGGTGTCAACATCGGGGTGGCGGCGCCGATGGCGTTCTTCCCCTTCACCGGCTGGAAGAACTCGTTCTTCGGCGACCTGCACGCCACCGGACAGGACAGCATCCGCTTCTACACGCGGCACAAGGTGATCACGACAAGATGGCTTTAGAGACGAGCGCGCGGCCGCACGTTCTGAGCGGCGAGGAGATCGTCGCCCTCTGCCGCCAGTACACGCTCTACGACTGGACCGCGCAGTCCGCGGTCGACCCGATTGCCGTCGATCACGCCAAAGGCGTCTACTTCTACACCCCCGACGGCAAGCGCATCATCGACTTCAATAGCCAGTTCATGAGCGTCAACGCGGGGCACAGCGATCCTCGCATCGTCGAGGCGATCAAGCGGCAGGCCGAGAAGCTGGCTTTCATCAACCCGTTCATGGCCCACGAGCCCCGCGCGCGGCTGGGCCAGAAGCTGGCGGAGTTGCTCCCCGGTGACATCAACAAGGTCTTCTTCACCCTTGGCGGTGCCGAGGCAAACGAGTACGCCATCAAGATGGCTCGCTGGGTCACCGGCCGCCACAAGATCGTTTCGCGCTACCGCTCGTACCACGGCGCAACGGCCGGGGCGATCGCGCTGACCGGCGATCCGCGCCGTTGGGCGAATGACATCGGAGATTCAGGTGTGGTGCATGTCCTCGATCCCTATCACGGACCACAACGCGAGGTGGACAGTGCGCAGGAGTCACTGCGCTACCTGGAGGAGACCATCCAGCTCGAGGGGCCGAGTACCATCGCCGGCTTCATCCTGGAGCCGGTCACCGGGACGAACGGGATCCTCATCCCACCGGATGGATACCTGCAAGGCGTGCGGGAGCTGTGCGACCGCTACGGCATTCTGATGATCTGCGACGAGGTCATGTCCGGGTTTGGTCGAACCGGCGAGTGGTTTGCCGTCAACCATTGGAAGGTCGTCCCCGACATCATCACCATGGCGAAGGGGCTGACCAGCAGCTACGTCCCGCTTGGAGCGGTCGGGATACGCCCCAAAGTCGCGGACTACTTCGAGAAGAACGTCTTTTACGGCGGGCTGACCTACAACAGTCACCCCCTGGCCTGCGCGGCCGCCCTGGGCACGATCCAGGCGTACGAAGAGGACGACATGATCGGCAACGCGCGCCGGATGGGTGAGGTGATGAAGCGCCACCACCAGGAGCTCAGGCGGAAGCATCCATCGGTTGGCCTCACGCGCTCGATCGGTCTCTTCGGCATCCTGGAGCTGGTCAAGGACCGCAAGACGATGGAGCCGCTCGCCCCCTTCAACGGAACCTCGGAGCCGATGAAGGCGGTAGCGAAGTCCCTGCGCGACCAGGGCCTCTACACCTTTACCCGCTGGCATACGATCATGACGAATCCCCCGCTCTGCATCAACGAGGAGGAGCTGGCGGAAGGATTCGCGATCATCGACAAGGCGCTCGACCTCGCGGACCAGGCCGTCGCCTGAGCTCCGCGCTCGGACGCGTGCATGAGCATCGTTCGCGACGACCCATCGAGCCCCGATGAGGGGTTCGCCGAGCTGTACGCACAGCTTCCCGACGCCACCGACCTGTCGCCCTGGCTCGAACTGGCGCAGGCGGCCGCGCCGCCCGTGCTCTACCTGGGCATCGGCACCGGGCGTCTGGCGGTGCCGCTGCGCGCCGCGGGGATCGAGTTGGTCGGCGTCGATAGCCACCCTGGCATGCTCGCGCGGCTGCGAGCGCGCCTTCCGGGGACAGAGCTGATCCAATCCCGGATTGAAGACCTCGACCTGCGCCGCCAGTTCGATCTCGTCATCGTCCCTTCGAACATCCTGTGCTTTGCCGACCGCCTGCGATCTGCCGCCGACCATGTTGCCGCCAATGGGTCAATTGCCTTCGAGTTGACCAATCCCCACTGGCTGCGGGCGGGCGCAAGCCGGGGGGTGCGGGTTCAGTCTTTCGACGGCAACGGCGCGCGCTTCGAGGTCGATTACAAGCTTTCCGACGGCCGCACTATCACGCAACAAGCCGAGGTCCCGCTAGTTTGGCCCGAGGAGGTCGAGAACTGGCTTGGCAGAGTGGCGGGGCTAAAGCTGCGCCGAATGTTTGCGCGGCCGGACGCCGAGCTCGTCGATTCGCCGAGCTTTTACGTGCTGGCGGGCAGGTAATCGCTCTCTTCCAATGAGCGGGTAGAGTTAGCGAGGCAATGGGCGAAGAGTCCAAAGAGCGGCGGACCGGAGGCATCGTCCGTCGTGGCGTGGAGCGGCAGATCGAGGACCGCAAGCTGCTTGAGCGGCCCGATGCTGCCCCGGAGTTCCTGGAAAGCGACCCCTGGCGGGTGCTGCGTATCCAGGCGGAGTTCGTGGCCGGCTTCGATGCGCTCGCCACCGTCGGTCCTGCCGTCACCTTCTTCGGATCGGCCCGCGTTCGTCCGCCCGACCCGATGTACGATGCCGCGCGAACCCTGGCGGCCGAGCTCGCCCGCCGGGGCTTCGCCATCATCACCGGCGGCGGCCCGGGCACCATGGAAGCGGCCAACCGGGGTGCCCGTGAAGGCCGTGGCCTGTCGGTCGGCCTCAACATCGAGCTGCCCTTCGAGCAGGGTCTCAACGAGTACGTCAACCTCGGCATCGAGTTCCACTACTTCTTCGTGCGCAAGACGATGTTCGTCAAGTACGCGGAAGCCTTCGTCATCTTCCCGGGCGGCTTCGGCACCATGGACGAACTCTTCGAGGCGTTGACGCTGATCCAGACGGGGAAGATCGTGCACTTCCCGGTGATCATGTTCGGCTCCAGCTATTGGGCCGGGCTGCAGCAGTGGATCCGCGACCGGGTACTGGCTGAGGGCAAGATCTCGCCCGAAGACCTGGACCTGATGGTCGTCACCGACGACATTCAGCACGCCGCCGACATCGTGCAGCAGTTCTACCAGCGAAAAGTGCTCGAGGCCCAGCCAAAGGAACGAGCGGAACCGAAGAAGAGCGACGCTCAGTGACGGCGTCCGTCGAGGTGACCTTCCTCACGGACGGAGGACAGCCGGCCGAGCAGGTCGCGGGAGAACTGGCCGGCTTCATCGGCGCGGCGCAGCGCAGCCTGGACATCGCCATCTACGACCTGAACCTGACCGGCGGGCCGGCTGAGCAGGTGCGCTCCGCGGTCAGGGCCGTCGCCGCTCGCGGCGTGGCGGTCCGGCTGCTCTACAACGTCGACTTTCCCAACCCCATCCCGGTGCCACCGCCCTCGCAAGCCGACACCGCGTTCATCGGCAGTCTGGGGGTACCGACCAAACCGGTGTCCGGCGTGCCCGACCTGATGCACCACAAGTACATCGTGCGCGATGCGGCGACTGACGCGGCAACGGTCTGGACCGGCTCCACGAACTGGACGAACGACTCCTGGACGAGAGAGGAGAACGTCATCCTCAGGATTCCATCCGCAGCGCTGGCCGCGGAGTACGCGAGGAACTTCGCCGAGCTGTGGGAAAGCGGTCGGGTCGTTGGGAGTGGCAAGTACGATCTCGCCGGCGTCCCCCTCGACTATCAAGGCAGCCCGGTCAAGGCCCACGTGTTCTTCGCGCCGGGGCGGGGGCGGCAGATGGCGCACGTGATCGCCCAGGGGATCGCGCACGCCAAACGGCGCATCCGCGTCTGTTCGCCGGTGATCACCGCCGGGGTGATCCTGGGAACCCTGGGCGACCTGGCGCAGCGACCGCATCCCGACTTCAAAGGCGTGTACGACCGCACCCAGATGGCCGAGGTGCTCGGCCAGTGGCGGGTCGACCCCCACGCGACCTGGAAGGGGCCGGCCTTCCAGGCGGTCAGCACCGCATTCCCCTTCGCCTCCAAGATCACCACGCCCTACACGCCGACCAGCGTCCATGACTTCATGCACGCCAAGATCACCGTGGTCGACAACACGGTCTTTACCGGCAGTTACAACCTGTCGCATGCCGGCGAGGACAACGCGGAAAACCTGCTCCAGCTCGACGGCGCGACGCTGGCCGACCGTTTCGTCGAATTCGTGGATGCGGTCTATTCGCGCTACGCGCCGGCCCCCGCCTCTCAGCCAAAATAGGGTCATGGCCCGACGGCACCGCGCGGCGCTCTACGCCGGTTCGCTGGGGTCCTGCGCCGCCCTCCTATCCCCGCTGAGCCAGGTTGCCGACGGGCGTCTCAGCGTGCACATGCTCGAGGAGATGCTCATGCTCGCCGTCATCATCCCGCTCCTCGCCTACGGGATCAGTCCGCTGCGATCGGGACGCGCCCCATCCTGGCTGCACCCGGTCGTGGGCATGCTGGCCCT
>Ga0209057_1000791_pt1 | contig 27174 bp, 26 predicted proteins | sample GraSoiAngelo_146_FD_185903 | JGI IMG/M metagenome (GOLD analysis project Ga0209057, IMG submission 185903) | Grasslands soil microbial communities from the Angelo Coastal Reserve, California, USA - 14_1009_05_30cm (SPAdes) (version 2) | ecosystem: Environmental > Terrestrial > Soil > Grasslands ... | reverse complement strand
GCCGAGATCGCCTTGAAGTTGCCGAGCTCGTACTGCAGCGTCTGCAGGGTGTTCATGACGACGTCGAACATGCTCGGCATCCCGTGCGCGTCGCGCGCGAGGTAGACGAGCGGGTTGAACTGGTTCACGCCGCGATAGAGACGCGAGAGCACGGTATCGACGCCCTTCTTGAGCTGCGGCACGACGTTCACCGCGATGCAGAGGTCGGCCCCCATCTCGCGCACGACCTCGGCGGGAACGGGGTCGACCACGCCCCCATCGACCAGCACCCGTCCGTCGAGCCGGACCGGCGCCCAGAGCATCGGCACGGCCGAGCTGGCGCGGAAGGCGACGTCCAGCGCGCCCGTGCCGATCGACACGCGCTCGCCGGTCTCGATGTCGGCCGCCACCGCGCGGCACGGGAAGGCGAGCTGAGCGAAGGTCCTCACGGCCCCGCTCAGGGGCGAGAAGATCTCGACGAGACGCTTCCCGGAGAGGAGGCCGCCCGGTCGGGTGAGCGTGAAGTCGAGCGCGACCGAGAGCGTGGTCCAGCGCGTTCCCAGCCGGCCGGCGATCCCGATCATCTCGGCCGGCGTGATGCCGGCAGCGTAGCCGAGCGCGACGATCGACCCCATGCTGCTGGCCGCCAGGGCATCGATGGGGATGCCGCTCTCCTCGAGGACCTGGAGCACCCCGACGTGGGCGATGCCGAAGGCGGCGCCGCCACCCACCGCGAGGCCTACGCTCGCGCCGAGGATCTTCCGCGCCAGCCGGTGCAGTGGGGGCGACGCGGGGGATCGGCGATTGGCTCGGACGTGCTCCGCGCGAGCCACGGGCTCGAGGTCGCGCAGGGCCGGGTCGTCGGGGATCACGAACGGCTCGCAGTGGTTGATCGGGAGGGCGTGCGACGCGCCGTTGTGCAGGTTGACGACCTCGAAGATCCTCCGCCGGGCGGGCGCGGCGCGAGTGGATACCCGTCCCGGCGCCTCGACCACCTCGACGACCACGTCCGACACGTCGCTCGCCGCCCGGACCCAGGGCTCGGCCATCCCCCCGAGATCGAACACGAGGAACGCGAAGCGCTCGCCGAGCGTCGTGATGAGCTTGGTCACGCTTTCCGCCTGGCTCTGCTCGTCGCCGTTCGCGCCGACGCTGGCGAGGAGGAGGGCCGCGTGGCCGTCGGCTCCCAGCACCCCCCGCACCCGCTCGGGCGACATGCGCGAGAGCTCCGTGAGCGTCGGCGACTCGTGCCGCCCCGTCCGACCTGCTGCGGCGCGCACGACCAGCGCGTCCCGCCCCGTGAAGTCCCGCAGCAGGGCGGCGAGCGCCGACGCGACCAGCGACCGCCCCCGGAGCCCCGGGCGGCTGGTGACGGTGATCGCGGTGGTGCTCCGCTCCGCCACCTCGCCGCGGGCCATGGTGGCCAGCCGCTGGCAGAGCAGCCGCGAGAAGTACTCGAGCACCCTGGGGTTCGGGAGCAGAAAGCGCTCGAAGGCCGATCGGTCGAGCGCGAGCAGGCGGGCGCTCCGCGCGACGGTCACGGTCGCCGCGCGCGTCCCGCCGTGCAGCAGCGACATCTCGCCGAGCACCTCTCCCGGGCCGAGCCGGTTGATCACGCGGCCGTCGCCGCCCAGGACGTCGAGCTCGCCGCTCAGCACGACGAACAGGGCGTCGCCCTTCTCGCCCTCGCGGCACACCGTGTCGCCGCTCTGGTAGGAGAGCTCGACGAAGAATCCCGCCAGCTCCTCGAGCTGCTGGCGGCCGAGGATGCCGAAGAGCGGAACGGCCGCCAGGGTCTCCACCCGCGGGCTCGCCGCGCCCGGCGCGGGCCGCTCGGGGTCGACCCCTCCGCTCATCCGATCACCGAGAACTGGTCTGGAGGAGGTCATTGCTCTGCGGCCTGACCGCAAGCGCGGATCGCCCGGGATGGGCGGCGCCGGCTGAAGACCGGGGGCGCAGCGTAGCGAGGCCGCTCTGCTGGCGTCAAGAGTTCGCCAGACAGTTCGTCACGACAAGACAGTTCGTCACGGCTTGACCCGCGCAGGCCCGCTACGCTAGCAGGCCGCTGGATGCGAGCGCTGCGGGCGATCATGCGAAAAGAGTTCCTGCACATCAAGCGCGACCCGCGGCTCGTCGGCTACGTGCTCGGCCTCCCGGTGCTGATCCTGCTGCTCTTCGGCTCGGCCCTGCACCTCAAGGTCGACGACCTCAGCGTGGCGGTCTACGACCAGGATCGGACCTACCTCAGCACGGCGGTGCAGGACCGCCTCCGCCGCGACGGCCGGCTGACCGTCGTGGAGGCCGACTCCGAGGCCACGGTGCGGGAGTTCCTGCGCACGGGCCGCACCCACCTCGGCCTGGTCATCCCGCCAGGCTTCTCCCGCCGGGTGGCGGACAACGAGCAGACCATCTTCACGCTCCTGGTCGACGGCAGCATGCCGACGCTCGCCCAGGCGGCCCTCTACGGCGCCAGCGTGCTGACCAGCGAGGACGCCACCGCCGAGCTCACCTTCGACGACCCCGACCACCCGTCCGGCCCGCCGCGCAAGCCGCCGATCAAGATCAACGACGTCATCCTCTTCAATCCCGAGCTGCGGGACTCCGACTTCTTCCTGCCCGGAACGATCGGCATCGTCCTCATGCTGGTGGCCCTGGCGCTGTCGACCGGGCTGGTGCGCGAGAAGGAAGAGCAGACCATCGAGCAGCTGTGGGCAACCCCGGTCACGCGCCTGGAGCTCATCGCGGGCAAGCTCCTGCCCTATGCGCTGATCACGACGCTCGACTTCACGGTCGCCGCCGTGCTCGCCCGTCTGATCTTCACGCTGCCGTTTCGCGGCTCCCTGGTCGCGATGAGCGCGCTGGCGATCGCGTTCATCTTCGCGCTGCTCGCGCTCGGGGCCTTCATCTCCGCGGTCTCGGACCGCCAGCTCCAGGCGCACTTCGTGAACGTCTTCGTCTTCATCGTCTCCGTGCTCCTGTCGGGCTTCGTGTTTCCCATCGAGGCCATGCCCCGCTGGCTCCGGCCGGTGGCCTTTAGCCTGCCGATGACCTACTTCGTGGACGGGATCCGCGCGCTCGTCCTGAAAGGCGTCCCCGCGCTGGTCATCGTCGGCGACTTCCTCGCGCTGGCCGCCTTCACGCTCGGGTTCGGCGGCCTGAGCGTGGCCCTGTTCGGCAAACAGGCCGCCTAGCCAAGCTAGCGACCCCCGCGCCCCAGCGCGCGTTGCGTGAAGAGATCGTCCTCTAGCTTCTGGTCGAACTGCACATTCACGACCTCGATCGTCGTGCGGGTGGCGGCCACCGTGGTCTCGACCTCCATCCGGTAGGCGACCGGGATCGCGCCGACCATGCGGACGTCGCGCTGGCGAATCCGCTTCTTCGGCGTATCGCCCGCCTCGAAGAGGTCGAGCCCGCGCGGCACGAGGTCCGCGTGGCCGAGCCAGAGCACGATCCGCCGGTAGCCGATGTCCTCGCGATGGGGCGTGAGCTCGATGACGTCGTTCGGCGTGCCATCGAGGGTCTCTCCCGGACGCAGGCTCGACCCGGCGTCGGCCTCGGACCAGCCGATCATCTCCTGGAGCAGGTCGAGATCGTGGTAGCTGAGATCGCTCCCCACGAAGCTCTCGTTGCGCGCGCTGGCCGTGATCTGCCGGACCCGCTGCAGCTCGGGGAGATAGAGCCACTGCTCGGCCGGCCGACCCTTGTGCGTGAAGGAGAGAAAGGCGGTCCCCTTCATGTCCGCAGGCGCCGTGACGAAGACGATCGTCTTCCGTTCCGCGTCCGGGTAGCGGCGATCGTACACGTCGACCTCGCGCGTGCGATCAGCGCCCCGACCGGTGATGTGCATGGTGAGCAGCTCGTGCCGGTCGTCCCACCAGCGGGTGCCGTTCTCCAGGGCCTTCCGTCGGTCGAGTATCTCGCGGGCGGTCTCGGCTCCGGGCGCTCCGAACGCGAGCGCCGTGAGCGCGACGACCCAAAAGGCGCGCTGAGCGGTCACGGCTCGGCCACGTAGCACAGGGGTCCGGGACGAGGAAACATCGATCACGGCTGGCCGCCCGCGCTTGACGCGCGACGGCCGGCCGCGGCATCTTCCGCTGCGGACTTCCGAGGAGGCGCCGTGGCCGGCACGACCGTAGCCGAGCGGACCCACGAATGTCGTGTGCCCGCCGGGACGATGCTCTTCCGCCAGGATGACCCGGGCGACGAGATGTTCGTCATCGCGCGGGGTCGGGTGCGGCTCACGATCACCTGCGAGGGCCACGAGCGGGAGCTCGCCGTCCTCCAGGCAGGCGACTTCTTCGGCGAGCTCTCCCTGTTGAGCGGGGCGCGCCGGACGGCGACCGCCGTGGCGGTCGACGACTGCGACCTCCTGACGATTCGCCGGGACGTGTTCGCCATGATGATGCAGGACGACCTCGAGGCCGTCTTCCGCATCATGGACGGCCTCGGCCAGCGGCTGAGTCAGACGGACCGGGAGGTTCGGCAGCTGGCGCACGCGCTCGGCCGGGTCCGCATGGTCGCGGACCTCCTCCGGCGCTGCCTGCCGGCGAACGGCTACCCGTCGGCCGCGCTCGACCTCGGGGAGCTGGCGCGCGCGTGGGAGGCAAGCGCCGAGACGGTCGAGGCGACGCTCGCGGAGCTGGCGCGCGAGGGCGCGGGCGTCCTGCGCGACGGCCGGTGGTGGGTCGAGAGCCGCGAGCAGACCGAGCGGCTGGCCGAGCTGCTGGCGCGCTATGCGGGCTGACTGCGGCGTCGGGCCCGCTAGAGGAAGTCCCGCTTGTCCATCTGCCGGGTGAAGCTGACGAAGATGTCCTCCAGGCTCGGATAGACGGAGCGGACCGCCAGCACCTCGACCCCACCTTCGACCAGCCGCTTGCGGAGCACGTCCATGACCCGCGCCCGCCTGGCGGCACCGGCGAAGAAGCTGAAGGCGTCGGGCGCGGGAGAGGTCGGCTCCACGTCGCGGAGGCGGATGTGCAGGGCCTGGCCGAACACGCTCACGTCGTCGACGTAGGGCGCGTCACGGAGGAGCGCGAGCCCCGGCATGAGCGGCCGGCAGATGATCTCCAGGCGGCGGTTGGTGGCGGTGATTTCCTCTTGCTTCATCGAGTTCGGGTCGCCGCTCACCAACAGCCGCCCGTAGTACACGTATGCCACGTGCGTGCAGCGCTCGGCCTCGTCCATGTAGTGCGTGGTGATGAAGAGCGTGGTGCCCTGCTGGGCGAGGTGGAACAGCAAGTCCCAGAGGAAACGCCGCGCCACGGGATCCACCCCCGCCGTGGGCTCGTCCAGGAAGAGGATGCGGGGACGGTGGACGAGCGCGCACGAGATGGCGAGCCGTTGCTTGAGGCCGCCGGAGAGACTGCCGGCGGCCTGGTCCTCGCGCCCTTCGAGCCCGGTCAGATGGAGCAGCTCGCGCTTCCGCTCGCGCGCCTCACGGGTCGGGACGCGATAGCAGTCGCCGTAGAAGTCGACGTTCTCCTGCACCGTCAAGTCGGGATAGAGGCTGAACTTCTGGGACACGTAGCCGATCGCGCGCTTGACCTTCTCGGGCTCCTGCGCGACGTCGTGGCCGCCCACCACCCCGCGCCCGGCGGTCGGCCTGAGCACGCCGCAGAGCATGCGAATGATGGTCGTCTTGCCGGAGCCGTTGGGCCCGAGCAGGCCGAAGATCTCCCCCCGGCGGACGGAGAAATTGACGCTGTCGACCGCGACCCGGGAGCCGAACTTCTTGCTCAGGCTCTCGGCGACGATCGCGCCGTCGGGGGACCCTTCTGCTGCCCTGGGAAGGTCGCCGCCGTGCGCCCCGCCCGTCATCCGATCACCGGCAGGCGGCGCCGGCTGGCGAGGTCGTCGAGCATGTCCTGCATGATGCCGGTCACCTTGCGGTAGAGATCCCGCACGACGTCCGGGCGCCGGGCCGCCTCGGGGTCGTGGCCGACGTGGATCGGCTCGCCGACCTTGTAGCTCAGCTTCGCGGGCAGCGGCAGGAAGGGCACGAAGCCCGTCGCCCACAGGCCCCACGGGAGCCCGAGGTTGACCGGCAGGGTCTTCACGCGCGTCAGACGGGCGATGCCGGTCCACTCGGCGAGACGCTGGCTCGAGAACAGCGTCAGGTAGACCTCGTGGCCACCCGCGTTCACCACCGGGAGGATCGGCACGCCGTGCTTGAGCGCGAGCTTGATGAACCCCGTCCGCCCGTGGAAGTCGATCGTGTGCCGGCGCCAGAAGCTCTTCAGACAGTCGAGCTCGCCTCCGGGGTAGATGAGGAGCGGCTGGCCCGTCTCGAGGACCCGTGAGGCGTTCTCCGCCGTCGCCCGCAACGCGCCCAGCTTCACGAGGACGTTGCGGACGAGCGGGATGCTGAGCGCCGCGTCGTGGACGAGCGCGTACCCCGCGTTCTCGACGCCGCGGACGGTCCACCAGTACGACAGCATGACCCAGGCGTCGGCGAGGACCGGGCCGCCGTTGTGGTTCGCCACCGTGATGAACGGCCCATCCGAGGGCACCTGCTCCGCTCCCTCGGCCTCCCACCGGAAGTAGTAGCTCCGGATGGCGTTCAGGACGGGGAGCGCGATGGTCCGGATGAACTCGGGGTCCCGGTTGGCCGGGTCGGACGGGTCGATGTCGAGCTTCAGCAGCTCGGTGAGGGTCATGTGCGCGATGCCCTCCCCTTCGGGCAGCGAACGGGCCGTAGGCCGAGACGCATCGCGGCCGGAACCGTATTCAGATAGCTCCCCAGACGTCAAGGGAACCTGCGTCACGGGAGGCGCGCCGGCACGAAGAACGCGGCCTCGGCGACGGTGCGCTGCGCTCGGTGCAAAGGACGGCAGGCGGCTGGAGCCCGATGAATGAGCGTGGGCGCTCAGCCGCGCGTCATCGGCGGGTGGTAGAGCACCACCATCTCGTAGATGAGCGCGGGCCTGTCCTCGCCGACTACCTGGACGTGGAGCTCCTGGGTGAGCTGCGTGCCCTTGGGCTTGGCCTCGACGCCCACCAGGCGCGAGCGGGCATGGATCTTCGCGCCGGCGCGGACCGGGCTCACGAAGCGGAGCTTGTTCGCGCCGTAGTTGGTCGCGTTCCCGTAGCCGGTGAGCTTCCAGCTGGCGCTTCCGTGCAGGCGGGGGAGGAGGCTCAGGGTCAGGAAGCCGTGCGCGACCGTGCCTCCGAACGGGCTCTCCCGCTTGGCGCGCTCCACGTCGACGTGGATCCACTGGTGGTCCCCGGTGAGCTCGGCGAAGCGGTTGATCATGTCCTGCGTGATCTCGACCGGCTCGCTCCACGGGCCGAAGGTGTCGCCGATCTTGCCCTTGAGCCTCTCGATGTCGTCGAACCGGATCTCTTCCACGGTGGGGTCCTCCCGGCTGAGCGTCCCGGCCGGCGGGCCGGGCCCGTCCTTCCTACCCGCCCGGGCGGGCGAACGGAAGGGCCCTGCCGCGCTGGCGCGGGGCCGCGCTCTCGGCTAGCGTGGCCGCCGTCATGACGCGCGACACCGGATTCGCATGGTCGGCGCGGAGCCGAGCCGTCGACGTGCTCTTCCATCTCCCCAGCCTGATCCGCCTCTACTGGCGCCTCTTCCGCGATCCGCGCGTGTCCGTCTGGCCGAAGACGTTGCTCGTGGGCGCGCTCGCCTACGTGGCGCTCCCCTTCGATCTCATCCCCGACTTCATCCCCTTCGTGGGCGAGATCGACGACCTGGTGATCGTGATCGTGGCGGCGCGCTGGTTCATGCAGTGGTGCCCGCCCGAGGTCGTGCGCGAGCACGCCCGGGCGATCGACGCGCGGCGAGCCTGAGCCGTGGCGGCCCGCGCCGTCGCGCTCGCCGTCGCCGGGGCGGCGCTGCTCGCCATGCCGAGCGCGGGGGTCGCGGGCGTGCGCCTCGAGTGCACGGCCGAGAGCCGCTCCGGCGCCGCGCTCGCGCTCGACGTGGTCGCGGTCAACGCCGGGGACGAGCCGGCGCGCGACGTCCGGCCGGAGGTCGTCTACGCGCACCAGACCTACTCGGGCGAGGCCGCGGCGCTCGACCCCGGCGCCCGCCGCGAGTGGCAGATCCCGCTCGCCCCGCCCGGCGCGCCCGGGACCTTCGCCGCCACGGTTCACGTCCACTACGTCGATGCGCTCGGCCGCGGATCGGTGCCGGTGGTGGCCCAGGTGCCGGCCCCCGACGGATCGCCGAGCCCCGTGCGTCTCCGGCTCGCGGCAGACCCCGTCGCCAGGGTCGGGAGCGCAACGCTGCTCATCGAGAACCCCGATGCCCGCCCGATCGCGGGACGGGTGGTCGTCGTCCTCGCGGGCGGGCTTGCGACCGATCCGGAGAGCCTGCCCGCCCGGGTCGCGGCGAGCGGGCGGACGACCGTCCCGCTCGTGCTCGAGAACCGCGCCGCGCTGCCGCCCGGCAGCTACCCCGCGTACGCGCTCTTCGAGTACACCGCCTCCGGCGAGCACCATGCGGCCGTCGCGCGCGCCGACGTCGAGGTGGTCGCGGACGCGGGCGGTCGGCGCGCGCGCCCGCTGCTCGTCGGGGCGAGCGCGCTCGCGGCGACGCTCGCGCTCCTCGCCGTCGCCTGGCGGCGCGCGCGCTCCCGGTCCGCCGGGGATTGCCCGGCCGGCTCGTGATTGGCACTGTGTTGCACCCACGCTCATGCGGCGCCGCCCCGCGACCCTGACCCTCGCCGCCGGCCTCCTCGTGCTTCCCGCGGCCGCGGCCGCCCGCTCGGCGGGCGATCCCATCCGCCTGGTCTGGGACGAGGGCGACGTGGCCGGCACGAGCACCATCTACGGCCCCGACGGCGGCGAGCCGATCGGCTTCATCGAGTACCGGCAGACACGGCATGGGGACCGTCTCTCGAGCGCCCGCATCGCGCACTTCCGCGACGGCTCGAGCGATGAGGACTCGGCCGACGCGCGCGTGGACGGCACCCTGGAGGCGCTGGCGGGCCGCACCATCATCCGCGACGCCGACGGCGTCCCCGCGGTCGACCTGACGATCGACGTGGCCGGCGGCCACATCGCGGCGAGCTGGGGACGCGGCGCGCGCCGGCGCACCCTGGACGAGCGGGTCGCGCTGCCCAAGGGGACCTACTGGGGACCGCTCATCTTCATCGTGCTCAAGAACTTCGACGCCAACGCCGAGGACGGCCGGCTGGTCTTCCGGACGGTGGCGCCGACCCCGCGACCGCGCGCGCTCGACCTGGAGCTCGCGCGCGGCCCGAGCACCGTGCTCGAGCGCACGGGGGCGCGCCTCGCCACGCGCCGCTTCGAGCTCGGGCCGACCATCCACTGGACGGTCGATCCTCTCCTGCGGCTCGTGCTGCCGCGCGCCACCTTCTGGATGCTCCCCGGCGAGCCGCCCGCGCTCGCGCGCTTCACGGGGCCGCGCAACTACGCGCGCGAGGCGATCGTGATCCAATGAGACTCGGCGGGCAGCCGTCGCTGGAGCCGAGTGGGCGCGCGGAGTGGACGCCGCGCGCGCTCGCCCCGTCGCACCCACGACGATGGTGGCATCGCCTGCCCGGCTTCGGGCGCCTCGTGCGCTTCGAGGGGGTGGTGCGCGCCCGCCTGGCCGCCGCCTGCGCCCTCGAGCACCCGCCGCCCGAGCGCTTCGGGTTTCGCTTCGAGGCGGCGACCCGTCTCTTCCTGGTGACCAGCCTGATGCACCGGCGCTACTTCCGCGTCGAGTGCCACGGGATCGCCGCCCTGCCGCGCGGTCCCGTCATGCTGGTCGCCAACCACGGCTCGCACGCGCTCGCCTGGGACGGCGCCATGATCCTGACCGCGTGCCTCCTCGACGCCGACCCGCCGCGGCTCGTGCACGGCATGGCCGAGCACCGCCTGATGGAGCTGCCGATCATCGGCCGGGCCGCGCGGCGCATCGGGGCCGTGGACGGACGCCGCGACACGTGCGCGGACCTGCTCCGCGCCGGCGGCGCCGTGCTCACCTTCCCGGAGGGCGTGAAGGCGCTCCGCCGGCCCTTCCGGGAGCGCTATCGGCTGCTCGAGTTCGGACACGGCTTCATGCACGTCGCCCTCGGGACCGGCGCCCCGATCGTACCGGTGGCGGTGATCGGGCCCGAGGAGGAGGCGCCGCTGCTCGCCGACCCGGCCTGGCTGGCGCGGCTGGTGCGGACGCCCGTCGCCCCCCTCACCCCGACGCTCGTCGTTCCCCTGCCCGTCAAGTATCGCATTCACTTCGGCCCCCCCCTGCGCGTTCGCGGGCCGGCCGCCCCGGACGCCGTGGCGCGTCATGTGGCGGAGGTGCGGACGGCCGTCCAGGAGCTGATCCGCCAGGGCCTCCGGATGCGGCGGCACGTCTTCTTCTAGCCTCGGCGGGCCCGTCCCCCCAGCCTGGACGGTGACGACGCGCGCGTGCTACAAGGCCGCGCAAGACACGGGAACGGCGGGGGGTCATCCGCGGCGTCCTCGTTAGTGCGGGAGTTAGAATGGGAAAGAGACTGTACGTAGGCAACCTGCCCTACCAGTGCGACGAGGCGCAGCTGCGCGCCCTCTTCGAGCAGGAGGGGCGCCAGGTCGAGGAGGTGAAGATCGTCACCGACCGGGAGACCGGGCGGCCGCGCGGCTTCGCCTTCGTCGAGCTGGCCACCGATGCCCAGGCCCAGGCGGCGGTCAGCGCCCTCAACGGCAAGCCGTTCGGGGGCCGGCCGCTCACCGTGAGCGAGGCTCGCGAGCGGGCGCCCGGCGGGGGCGGTGGGGGCGGCGGCCGCGGCATGGGCCGGCGGGATCGCTAGGTTCCCCGCCGCCACGCGGCCGCCCGCGAGAGCTTGCGCGTCCCCCGGGCGCCCGGCTAAGCACGCGCGATGCGCTCGCGCGGCCCGGTCGGGCCGAGCGCGGCGGCGGTGACCAACGGCCGTGCCGAACCGCTCGAGCCGCGCCCGTGAAGCGCATCCCCGCGCTCGCCGCATTCGTCGCGCTCGCGGCCGGGGCCGCACGCGCCGCCGCGCCACCCGTCGTCTCGTGGCAGGAGGCGGGCGGCCACGTCGGTGAGGTCGTGAGCGTGGAGGGCGAGGTCGCGACGGCCCGCACCGTCGGCGACACCTGGATCCTGGAATTCGCCCGCGACGATCCGCGCGCATTTCGTGTCGTCGTCCTGCTGCCGCTCCTCGAGACCGCGCCCCGCCTGCCGGAGCGCCTCTACCAGGGGCGGCGCGTGCGCGCGACGGGACGCGTCCAGCGCTTCCAGGGTCGTGCCGAGATGGTGCTCCGCGGCTCCGGGCAGATCGAGGTCGTCGAGACGGGCGGCGAGGCGCCGCCGGCCGCCCCCGCCCCGCCGCCGGCCGCGCCCGCCGCGCCGGCAATGCCCGCCAAGCCCGCGCCGTCCGCCGCGGCCCCGTGCGAGCGCGCGCGGGAACGCTGGCGCGCCGCCGCCGGAGAGGCGAGCGAGCGGCTGGCGGCGCTCGGCCGCTGCCTCGACGCCGTCCGCTACCGCTGCGGCCCCGAGAGCGCCGCCCTCACCCCCGCCCTCGCCACCCTCGACGCACTCGAGCGCGAGGTAGACGCTACCTGCCGCTAGACAGGAGCGCCATCAGTCGCCGCTCCCGCCACTCCCCTCCTCGTCCGTCTCCACGAAGATGTCGATCTCGTCCGAACCCTTGTTGCCCTTCTGGTTGGTCACCGTGAGCGTGGCGGTGTACTCGCCCACCTTGACGTAGGTGTGGACCGGGTTCTGCTCCGTGCTCTTCGAGCCGTCACCGAAGTCCCAGCTGAAGGAGAACGGGCCCCCACTCTCCTCCTCCACCGAGGCAGTGAACTGCACCTTGAGCGGCGGCGCGCCCTCGTCGGGCTCCGCCTCGGCGATCACGTCGAGCTCGTACTCCTCCTCCAGCGTGGTGGTCGTCACCGCAGCCATCGGCTTCGAGGCGGTCGTGGGCGTTGCCGCGGGAGCGGTCGGCTGCTCCGAGCCGCCGCATGCGGCGAAGGTCACCAGGCTCACGGTGAGCCCGGCACGCAGCAGGGTGGATCGCATCAATCCCCTCCTCTCCCGGTGCTCCAGGCCGCCGGGAAAACCCCGCATAGCTACCTGACACCCCGGGGGCAAGGCAAGCCGCCGGCGGCGGGAACAGCCGCGCCGACGGGGACGACGGGCGCGTCTCTGGACGCGCCTAGAGGTACGCGAGCCAGGAGCGGTAGCGCTCCTCACGCCCGCGAACCACGGCGAAGAAGAGGTCCTGCAGGCGGCGCGTGATCGGTCCCGGCGTGCCGTCGCCGATGCACCGGTCGTCGAGCTCGCGGATCGGCGTCACCTCGGCCGCCGTGCCGGTGAAGAACGCCTCGTCCGCCAGGTAGACCTCGTCGCGCGTGAAGCGCTCCTCGCGCGTCGGGAGGCCCAGGTCGGCGAGCAGGCGGAGGACTGCGTGGCGGGTGATGCCGCCGAGCACGGTCGGGAGCGGCGTCGTCTTCACCGTCCCCTCGCTCACGATGAAGATGTTCTCGCCGCTCGCCTCGGAGACGTAGCCGTCGACGTCGAGGAGGAGCGCCTCGTCGTAGCCCGCGGTGCGCGCCTCGCGCGAGGCGAGGATCGAGTTCACGTAGTGGCCGGTCGCCTTCGACTTGGTGAGCAGCGTGTTCGGATGGAAGCGCGCGAAGGAGCTCGTCTTGACCCGGATGCCGTTCTTCATCCCCTCGTCACCCAGGTAGGCGCCCCACGGCCAGGCGGCGATGGCGACGCGCGTCGGGGGGCGCGCCGCGAGCCCCATCTCGCCGTCGCCCATGAAGACGAGGGGGCGGATGTAGCACTCCCGGAGCCGGTTGGCGCGCACCGTCTCGAGGCAGGCGTCGACCAGGCGCTCGCGCGCGTACGGCACCGCCAGCTCGAGGACGTGCGCCGAGCCGTAGAGACGGTCGATGTGCTCGCGCAGGCGGAAGACCGCCGAGCGGCCGTCGTGGCACTGGTAGCAGCGGATGCCCTCGAAGACCCCGAGCCCGTAATGCAGCGTGTGGGTGAGCACATGGACCTGGGCCGCCTCCCAGGGCACGAGCTTCCCGTCGAGCCAGATGCGCTCGGTCTTCTCCACCCAGCACAGGTAACCCGAAGCCGGACGCGAAGGCAAACCAGGAGGCTATCGCGCGGGCACGGCGAAATGACGATCGTAGACGGCGCGGATCGCCTCCCCGTGGCGCATGTGGTCGGCGCGGAGCGCGGCCACCGCCTCCGCTTCGGTGCCCCCGTAGCCGAGGCGGCGCGCCAGCGAGAGGAGCGCGGCCGCATCGGCCGCCGTCACCTCGAGCGGCTGGTTGTGCTCGAGCCGGAGCCGGCTCTCGAGCGCGCGCAGGAAGGCGTAGCCCTCGGCCAGCGCGCGCGCGTCGGCGGGCGGGAGGAGCCCCGCGGCCGCGAGCGCGCCGATCGCCCCGGGCGTGTCGCGCACGCGCACGGCCGGGTGGGCATGCCCGTGGCGGAGCTGCAGCATCTGCACCAGGAACTCCACGTCGACGAGGCCGCCGCGTCCCGTCTTGATGTTGACGGCCTCGCCGTCCGCCGCGCCGCGTTCGCGCTCGATGCGCGCGCGCATGTCGCCGATCGCCGCCACCTCCGCGGGGTGGAGCCCCCGGCCGTAGACGAACTCCGCGACGATGGCCTCCAGGCGCGCGCCGAGCGCGGGGGCCCCCGCCACCACGCGCGCCTTGATGAGCGCCTGCCGCTCCCAGAGCCGGGCGCCGGTGCGATGGTAGGTGGCGAACGCCGCGAGCGACGAGACGAGCGGTCCCTGGTTCCCCGAGGGCCGAAGGCGCGTGTCGATGCGGTACGCGATCCCCTCGCGCGTCGGCGTCGCGAGCGCGCTGATCGTGCGCTCTGCGATGCGGGTGAAGAACTCGTGCGGCACGGCACGCCCGCTCCACCACGCCGGATCGCCCGGGTCGTAGACGAAGATCAGGTCCAGGTCCGAGGCATAGGCGAGCTCGCCGCCGCCGAGCGTCCCGAGCCCGAGCACGGCGAGGCCCTCGCTCTCGGGCGCGTCCGGCACCCCGCTGCGCGCGAGCACCTCGCCGCGCGCGATCGCGAGCGCGGCGGCGAGGCAGGTCTCGGCAAGGCTGGTGAGCTGGCGCCCCACCTCCGCCGGCTCGAGCGTGCCCTCGATGTCGTGCACGCCGATGCGCAGGAACTCCTCGTGGCGGAAGCGGCGCAGCGTGTCGAGCCGGGCCTCGAGGTCGGGCGCCGCGGCGAGGCGCGCCCCGAGCTCGGCCGCCATGTCCTCGCGCGCGCGCACGATCCGCATCAGGTCGGCGCGCACCAGGCTGTCGAGCAGCTCGGGATGGCGGAGGAAGAACGCCGAGAGGAACTCGCTGGTCGCGAAGAGGCGGACGAGGAGCCGCATCACGCCCGGGTTCTCGAGCAGCAGGTGGAGGTAGCTCGTGCGCGCGCCGATGGTGGAGACGAAGGTCGCCAGGTGGTGGAGGGCGCGCTCGGGCGCCGCCGAGCGCGCGATCTCCGTGAGCAGCGCCGGCGCCAGGCGCACGAGCGCCGCGCGGCGGCGCGCCGAGGCGGGCGCGTGCGGCGGCCCGTCGCGCAGCAGGCGGAGCTCGCGGTAGGCGGACTCGAGGTCGCGGAACCCGAGCTGCCCCAGGCGCCAGAGCGCGAGCTGCGTCTGGTCGAGCTCGTCGATCAGGAGGGCGAGCTCGGGCTCCGCCTCGCGCCGGCGCTCCTCCTCGGCGCCGTGGAAGAGCGCGGCGAACGCGCCCTGCACGACCGCGCCGTGGCGCGCGCGGGCCGCCGCGAACTCGGCCGCCGCCTCGGCGCCGCGAAAGCCGAGCCGGCGCGCCAGCGCGAGGAGCGCGTCCGGGTCGCTCGGCACGAGCTGGGTGCGCCGCTCCTGGACGATCTGCAGCTTGTGCTCGACGTCGCGCAGGAAGCGGTAGGCGGCGGCGAGCTCCGCGGCGAGCGCCGGCTCGACGTAGCCGGTGGCGGCGAGCGCGGCGAGGGCGCTGAGCGTGCTCCGCACGCGCAGACGCGCGTCCTTGCCACCGTGCACGAGCTGCTGGGCCTGCACGAAGAACTCGACCTCACGGATGCCGCCACGCCCGAGCTTCACGTCGCGCGCCGCCCCGGGCGCGCCGAGCGAGGCGTCCACCCGTCGCTTCATCGCCTTCAGGTCCTCGATCGTCCCGAAGTCGAGATAGCGGCGGTAGACGAAGGGCACGAGCTCGGCGACCATCCGCTCGCCGAGGGCGCGGTCCCCGCCCACCGCGCGGGCCTTCAGCCACGCGGCGCGCTCCCACGTCTGCCCCCAGGCCTCGTAGTAGGAGAGCGCCGCCGGCAGCGAGACGGCGACCGGCCCCTCGCCGCCGCCCGGGCGGAGCCTCAAATCGACGCGGAAGACGAGGCCGTCGCCCGTCACCTCGCCGAGCGCGCGCGTCACCTCCTCGGCGAGACGCGAGAAGAACTGCCCGAGCGTGCGCCCCGCCGCCTGCTCGCCGTCGCACTCGTAGACGTACACCAGGTCGACGTCGGAGCTGTAGTTGAGCTCCTCGCCGCCGAGCTTGCCCATGCCGAGGACGACGAAGGCGGCGGGACGGCCCTCGCCCGGCACCAGCGCCTCGCCCCACTCCGCGGCGAGGCGAGCGCGGACGCTCGCCACCGCGGCGTCGATCACGCCCTCGGCCAGCGCGGACAGCTCGCGCACCGTATCCTCCACGCTGGCGAGGCCGAGCAGGTCGCGGCCGCCGATGCGCACCAGCTCCCGCCGCCGGTGGCGGCGGAGCGCCGCCTGCAGCTCGGCGCGCGAGAGCAGCCCCGAGCCGCCGGCCGCGGCCAGCGCCGCGCGCTGCACGTCCGGCCCGCGCGCGGGCACCTCGAGCACGGCGGCGACGAGCGCCGGCCACGCGGCGCCCTCGGCGACCAGGGAGCCGGCGAGCGCCGCGCTGCCGCCGAGCAGCCGGAGCAGCGGAGCAACGCGCCCGGGCGCCGGCGGCGCCTCCGCCGCCGGCAGCAGCCGCGCCAGCTGATGGAGCGCCGCCGCGGGCTCCGCGGCGGCGGCGAGACCCTCCGCCACCTCGTCCGCGGGCGCGCGGGCGAGCCAGCCCGCGACCGCGCGCGCCGCCTCGGCGACCTGCGCGGTGTCCCGCACCCCGCTCGCGGCGATCGCCCGCGCGAGCTCCTCGGCGGTCATGGCCAGAGCTCCCCGAAGTCGGCCGGCACGCCGGCGCGCGCGAGCGCCGCGCGCAGGTAGGCGTGGCGCACGCCGTGGGCGCTCACGATGATTCGGTCGCTGCCGAGTTCGCAGGCGACGCGCTGGAGCACGAGCGCGCCGGCGGGCAGGATCGCCCCGCGCCCGGGATCGATCGCGGCCGCGACCACTCCGGCGTCGCGCGCGTCGCCGGCGGCCGGGGTCACGCCACCGACTGGCAGCCCGCCGGCTCGTCCCCCAGGTGCGCGCTCTCCCGCCAGCGCATGAGCTCGGCGAGCCCCCGCTCCGCCATGGCGAGCTTCTTGTCGCGGCCCCGCAGCGCGCGCGCGAGCGGCGGGAAGAGGCCGTAGTTCGCGTTCATGGGCTGGAAGGCCTTCTTGCCGCGCTGGGTGACGTAGGCGAGGAGCGAGCCGAGCGCGGTCGTGCGCGGCGGCGCGAGCGGCGCCTGGCCGACGAGGAGGCGCCCGGCGTTCAGGCCCGCGAGCAGGCCCGTCGCCGCCGACTCGACGTAGCCCTCGACGCCGACCAGCTGCCCCGCCAGGAGAAGACGCTTGCGCCCGATCACCTGGAGCGAGGGCAGGAGGAGCGCCGGCGCGTCGACGAAGGTGTTGCGGTGGAGGCTCCCGAGCCGCACGAACTCCGCCAGCCCGAGCCCGGGGATCATGCGGAAGACGCGCCGCTGCTCGGGGTAGGTCATCTTGGTCTGGAAGCCCACCATGTTGAAGAGCCGCCCCTCGGCATCGTCCTGGCGGAGCTGGACGCAGGCGTGCGGGCGCTTGCCGCTGCGCGGGTCGACCAGGCCGACCGGACGCATCGGGCCGAAGGCGAGCGTGTCGCGCCCGCGGCGCGCCATCTCCTCGATCGGCATGCAGCCCTCGAAGTAGAGGCAGCGCTCGAAGTCGCGCGTCGGGACCTTCTCGGCGTGCACCACCGCGTCGACGAAGGCGTGATACTGCTCCCGGTCGAGCGGGCAATTGACGTAGTCCTCGCCGCCCTTGTCGTAGCGCGACGCCTTCCACGCCACGCCCATGTCGATCGACTCGGCCGTCACGATGGGCGCGATCGCGTCGTAGAAGTACAGGTGGCGCGTGCCGAGCACGCGCTGGAGGGCGTCGGAGAACGCCGGCGAGGTGAGCGGGCCGGTCGCGACGATGGTGAGTCCGGCGGGGATCTCGGTTGCTTCATTACGGATGATCCGTACGGCCGGCAGCGCCTCCACCGTCTGCGTGACGCCGTCCGCGAAGTGCACCCGGTCGACGGCGAGGCAGGCGCCCGCGGGCACGCGGGTCGCGTCCGCGACGCGCATGATGAGCGAGCCGAGGCGCCGCATCTCCTCCTTGAGCAGCCCGACCGCCGTCTCGAGCGTCGCGTTGCGAAAGGAGTTCGAGCACACGAGCTCGGCCAGGCGGTCCGTCGCGTGCGCCTCGGTGCCGCGCCGCGGGCGCATCTCGTAGAGGTCGACGCCGATGCCGCGCCGGGCGAGCTGCCAGGCCGCCTCGCAGCCCGCGAGCCCGCCGCCGATGATGGTGATGCGCTCGCTCACGACGAGCTCGCCCGGCGCGGCGCCCGCGCCGCCGGCGCACGCCCGCGGCCGCGCACCTGCGCCGCCGCGCGCCGCTCGGGCAGCGGCGCGTAGTCGCCGCCGTCGCCGGTGTCGATCTGCTCCTGCCAGCCGCACCCCTCCTTCACGCAGCGGCGCACGGTGCCGTAGCGCTTGGTCAGCTTCTCGGTCACGAACCCCGTCCCGCAGCGCGGGCAGGGCTCGGGCACCGGCCGGTCCCAGGCCACGAACTGGCACGCCGGATAGCGGCTGCAGCTGTAGAAGAGCTTGCCGCGCCGCGAGCGGCGCTCCATGAGCTCGCCCTCGCCGCAGCCGAGCAGGCAGCGGACGCCCGTGGGCACGGGCTTGTGGAGGGGCTGCATGTTCCTGCACTCGGGGTAGCCCGAGCAGCCGAGGAACTTGCCGTAGCGGCCGAAGCGCACCTGCATGGGGCGGCCGCACTGCTCGCAGACCTCGTTCGTGGTCTCGGGCTCGACCGGCCGGATGGTCCCGTCGTCGGCGCGCCGGAAGTTCTTCGTGTTCTTGCACTCGGGGTAGCCGCGGCAGGCGAGGAACTCGCCCCGCCGGCCCCACTTGATGACCATCGGCTGGCCGCACTTCTCGCACACGAGGTCGGTCGGGCGCTCCTCGCGCTTCACGTCGCGCATCTGGACCTCGGCCTGCTCGAGGTCCTTGGCGAACGGCCCCCAGAAGCGGCGGAGCGCGTCGACGTAGTGCTCCTCGCCTTCCTCGATGCGGTCGAGCTGGTCCTCCATGCCGGCCGTGAACTCGACGTTCAGCACGTCGGGGAACGCCTCGACGAGGAGGTCGGTCACCAGAAAGCCGAGCTCGGTCGGCTTGAGGCGCCGCTGGTCGTCCTCGAGCACGTACTCCTTGTTGAGGATGGTGCCCACGATGCTGGCATAGGTGGACGGGCGCCCGATGCCCTTCTCCTCGAGCTCCTTCACGAGCGTCGCCTGCATGAAGCGGGGCGGCGGCTGCGTGAAGTGCTGCTCGGGGACCAGCTCGAGGAGGCGCAGCCGGTCGCCCTCGGCGAGCGGCGGGAGCTGACCCTCGCCCTCCTCCTCGGGATCGCGCTGCTCGTCGTCGCGGCCCTCGGTGTAGACGCGGATGAAGCCGTCGAACTTGAGGATCTGGCCGGTGGCCCGGAAGCGGCAGGTACCCGCCTCGATGTCCACCGCGGTGGCGTCGTAGACCGCCGACTCCATCTGGCTCGCCACGAAGCGGTTCCAGATGAGCGTGTAGAGCGCGAGCTCGTCCTTGTCCAGGTAGGAGGCGACGCGCTCGGGCTCGTAGTCCATCGCGGTGGGCCGGATCGCCTCGTGCGCGTCCTGCGCGTCCTTCTTGGAGCGGTACACCTGCGGCGACTCGGGCAGGTAGGGCGCGCCGTAGCGGCCCTGGATGTAGTCGCGCGCGGCGGCGAGCGCCTCGCCCGCGATGCGCGTCGAGTCGGTGCGCATGTAGGTGATGAGGCCGACCGAGCCCTCGGGGCCGAGCTCGATGCCCTCGTACAGGCGCTGCGCCACCCGCATGGTGCGCGAGGGCTGGAAGCCGAGCTTGCGCGACGCCTCCTGCTGGAGGCGCGAGGTGATGAAGGGCGGCGTCGGGTGGCGGCGGCGTTCTTTTCGTTCTACCTTTGTGACCGTCCAGTCGGCGCCGGCGAGCCCCGCGAGCACCTCGTCCACGCGCGCCTTCGCGTCGAGGCGGAAGCTCTTGTGGTCGAGCTTCTGGCCCCCGACCTCGGCCAGCCGCGCCGCGAAGGGCGGCGGCTCGCCCGCCTCGAGCCGGGCCTCGACGGTCCAGTACTCCTCGGGCGTGAAGGCGCGGATCTCGCGCTCGCGCTCGCAGATGATGCGGACGGCGACCGACTGCACGCGCCCCGCCGAGAGCCCGCGGCGCACCTTGTCCCAGAGGAGCGGTGAGAGCTTGTAGCCGACGAGTCGGTCGAGGATCCGCCGAGCTTGCTGCGCGTCGAAGCGGTTCTGGTCGAGCTTGCCGGGAGTCTTGAGCGCCGCGAGGACCGCCTTCTTCGTGATCTCGTTGAAGAGCACGCGGTGGACGTTCTTCCGCCGCGCACCGAGCTTCTGGGCGATGTGCCAGGCGATCGCCTCGCCCTCGCGGTCGGGGTCGGGCGCCAGGTAGACGTTCTCCTTGTCCTTGGCGGCCTTCTTGATCTCCTCGAGCACCTTCGCCTTGCCCTGGATGACGTGGTACTCGGGTGCGAAGTCGCGCTCGATGTCGACCCCGAGCTTCGACTTGGGCAGGTCCATCACGTGGCCGATCGAGGCCTTCACCTGGTAGTTCCGCCCGAGGTACTTGCCGAGCGTCCTGGCCTTGGCCGGCGACTCGACGATGACGAGGTTCTTGGCCATGGGCTTCAGGCGGCGCGCCGGCAGAAGCGCTTGCCGGGGAGCTGGCGGACCAGACCGAGCAGCTCGAGTGCGAGGAGGGTCTCGAGCGCCGCGCCCGGCGGCACCGCGGCCTGGCGGATGACGTCGTCGACGTGCCGCCCCTCTGGGCCGATGGCGGCGAGGATCTGCCGCTCCGGCGCGCTGAGTGCGGCCTCCGCGTCGGCGGCCCGCCGCGCGCGGAGCCGCGGCAGCAGCTCCGGCCAGAGGTCCTCGATGACGTCCCTTGCGCTCACCACGAGCTTCGCGCCCTGCTGGATCAGACGGTTCGGCCCGCAGTGCGCCGGCACACCCACCGGCCCCGGCACGGCGAACACCTGCCGGTCCTGCTCCAGGGCGTGGCCCGCGGTGATGAGCGAGCCGCTGTCGTCGGCGGCCTCGACCACGATGGTACCGCGCGTGAGCCCGCTGATGATGCGGTTGCGGCGCGGGAAGTGGAACTGGAGGGGCGGCGACCCGCAGGGGAACTCGCTCACCAGCGCGCCCTGGCCCGCGATGGCTCGGGCCAGCTCGCGATGCCACTTGGGATAGACGCGGTCGATGCCCGTGCCGAGGACCGCGACCGTCCGGCCGCCGGCCGCGAGGGCGGCATGGTGGGCCGCGGCGTCGACGCCGGTGGCGAGGCCGCTCACCACCGTGACGCCGGCCTCTGCGAACTCGCGCGCCAGCTCCGCGGCCATGCCCCGGCCGTAGTCGCTCGCGCGCCGCGCGCCGACGATGGCGATCGCCGGCTCGGCGGGCCCGCCCATACGCCCGCGCACGGCCAACACGAGGGGCGGCTGGGCGATGTGGCGGAGCGCGGGCGGATACGCGTCGTCGCTCCAGGCCACCAGCGTGGCGCCCGCGGCGGCGAGCTTCAGCGTCTCGGCGCGCGCGCGGCTCGAGGCCCTGCCGACCGATGCGACCACGGCCGGCGGCACGTCGGCCGCGGCGAGCGCGCCGGCAGGCGCTTCGAGCACGGCGCGCGGCGTCCCGAAGCGCTCGACGAGCGCGAAGGCGCGACGCGGCAGCAGCTCGGGCACCAGCGCGAGCGCGAGCCACGCGAGCGCCGCGTCGTCGAGAGGTACCGCATGCGTTCGGACAGCCATGAGGAAACGAAGCGGCTACTATACCTGCCGCGCCGTTGCAAATCACCTCGCATGTTTGCACGATCGCGCGGTACGCGTGGCGCGTACGCTCACGGACAGGCGGCGGGCGCAGGAACGTGCGTCGCGAGGTACTTCTTGCCGGCGACGAACTTACCGCCGCCGAAGCTCATGCAGTCGCGCTCGGTGCCGATCGCGAGCAGGACGGTGACCGGATCGGGATTCGCGCCGAGCGTGTGCCCGAGCCCGCTGCCCTTGCCGACGGCCTTGGCCATCTTGCCCGGCTTCACGATCACGAGCTTGATCGGCCCCGCCGCGTCCTTGAAACGGTAGCCCTTCGGAGCGCCGGGCTTCCCGATCGGTTTCCAGCCGGAGGCGGCGAGCGGGTAGCTCGTGTCGAAAGCATCGCCGGCCGTCGTGGAGACGTGGAGGCTCCCGCCGAGCTCGGTCGGATCGCCGGCCCGTATTCCCGTGTCCTTGGCAAGCAACACGAGGGCGTTCTTCGCCGGCTTGTTCGGGTTGGCCTTCAGGAGGAGCTTCGTGCCCGCGATGGGCTGGCCCGCGCCGGGGGGGATGGTGGTGGTGGTCGTCGCCGATCCGCACGGGCCGAAGCCGCCCGGCGTCATGCTGGCGTTGTTGGTGGGACTCGGGCAGGCGAGCGCAAAATTGTTGGAGAACATCTCCATGCCCGTCCGCGTGAGGCTCATGGTGCCGTCGCCCGGCGTGGCGGTGGCGGCCGGGTTGCCGAGCGGCTGCGCGGTTCCGTCGTATGGCCCGTAGGCGACGCAGTCGACGTACTTGGCGGGACTGCTCGCGTCCCAGGTGGGCGGGTTCGGTGGAACGAAGCCCGGAGCGCCCCAGCACACCATCCCGCACGCGGTCGGGATGCTGCCCGTGGCCGAGCTGTCCCAGGTGAAGTCGGGCGACTTCCCCGAGGCAGCGAGGAAGGCGGCGGCATCCGGGCTCGCCATGAGCCAGCGTACGCCGGCGCCGCTGTTGGCGACGTTCGCGGGAACGTCGTCGATGAGCACCGAGAAGCCGCCGCCGTCCGCGCTGCACTTGAAGACCGAGAGCCGACTGTGGGACACGGAGTTCTGGCCCCCGGCGAGCATGCGTATCTCCACGTACTGGAGGTTCGGATTGCCCGCGGCCCCCGACATCACCTCGTCGATCACCGCCAGATGGAACACCGCCTGACTCGCTCGCGGTCCGAGCACCAGCAAGGCCGCGAGCAACGCGACGGCGCGCGCGGCGGCCCTCATCGCTGCTCGCGGCAGAGCACGAAGTAGTTCCCCTTTTCCTTCCCACCCCGGTGCGCCGAGCCGACGAATACGTCGCGCGCCACGCGGCGCACGTAGTCCACCATGTCGCGGAACACGAAGCGCGAGAAGCCGCGATCGTTGGGCCTGATCTCGGGCCAGTTGGGCGGCCGCTCGGGCGGGACCTCGCGGTAGTCGACGGCGGCCCCGCGGGCGCGATCCTCGTGCACCACGAAGTAGCCCGGGCCGGTGAGCCAGGCGAGCGCTTGGTGGTGCGAGGGCACGCGAGCCTTATAGTCGGCGCGCGCGCGGAGGCAACCCGAGCTCACCGCCCCCGGTATACGGGCGCGCGGCCCTCGCGGAACGCCTTGCCCGCCTCGATGAAGTCCTCCGAGCGGAGGCAGGCCGCCTGTCCCTCGGCCGCGAGCTGGAGGCTCCGCTCCTGGTCGGCGAAGGCGTCGATGGCGCGCTTGGCATGCCGGAGGGCGAGCGGCGGCTGCGCGGCGATCGTCTCCGCGAGCGCGCCGACGGCTGCCTCGAGCTCCGCATCCTCGACCACGCGGTTCACGAGGCCGATGCGGAGCGCCTCCTCGGCGTCGATGCGAGCCGCCGTGAAGACGAGCTCCTTCGCTCGGGCCGGCCCGACCAGGCGGGGCAGCCACGCCGTGCCGCCCAGGTCGGGCAGGAGCCCGTAACGGAACTCGAGCGCGCCGAGCTGCGTCGTGCGCGCCGCGACGCGGAGGTCGCACGCGAGCGCCAGCTGGAGCCCGGCGCCGAGTGCGTAGCCGCGCACCGCGGCGATGCTCGCGAAGGGCGCGTCCACGAGCCAGCTGAACGCCTCCTGGCCTTGACGGATCATGGCGACCAGGCGATCCGCGCCCGCCCCCGGCTTCACCTGCGCCGCCGCTCCGAGGCCGTCCTGGCCCGTGATCTCCGCCAGGTCGATGCCCGAGGAGAAGGCGCGGCCCTCGCCGCTGACGACCAGGCATCGGAGATCGCGCTCGTCGCGCAGCGTCCGACCCAGCTCGCGCAGCTCGGCCCACATCTGCGGCGTCTGGGCGTTCAGCTTGGCGGGCCGGTTGAGCCGCAGACGCCCGATGGGTCCCTCCCGTTCGAAGATCACCGTCTCTGTCATTCGCGAGCAGCTCCAGCCGCGCTACGTCTCGCCCTCCGTCTCGCTGCCCTGGCGCGAGACGAGCTTGCCGGCGCCAGGCGTACTCTCCCCGTCCGCCGCCGCCGTCTCCGCCGCGCGCCCGCCTCGCCGCCGCGCGCCGCGACCCGACGTCTCGGCGCGCTTGTGCGCCGCGAGCGCCCGCTTCGCGTCGCGGTAGCCCGCCGCCATCAGGTTCCGATTCTTCCGCGGGTAGGCGTTGAAGACGGCGAGCGGGCCGAAGCCGCTCCACTGCTCGCCGGGCTCGATGACGGTGACCGGCACGCCGTGGAAGCGGCCCCCCTCCATGCGCGCGTAGAGGTAGCCCGCGTTGCCGATCGTCCGCCACATGACGTCGAGGAAGCGCTGGGCGAAGCCCGCGAAGGTGAGGAACCGGCTCCGGTACGGGAGCTGGCTCGCGATCGGCGCGAGGAGGTAGATCTCGGTGGCGCCGAGATCGATGGCGCGGTCGAGCGGGATGTTCCAGGCGAAGCCCCCGTCGACGTACCAGTCGCCGCGGAACTGGACGGGCGGGAAGAGGAGCGGGATGGCGTAGCCGGCGCGCGAGATGGTGCGCAACTCGCGCCAGTCGGCGCAGTCGCGCTTGCCGTGCATCTCGCCCCGCCCGCGCGAGAGGTTGAGCAGCACGAACTCGAGCTCGAGCGGGCTCGCGTGGAGCTTCTGGAAGTCGATGTACTTCTCGACCCCGCTGGTCAGGCGTTCCATCGAGAAGAGCGACACGCCGAGGAGGGGGTTGTGGCGGAGGCTCGGCGAGAAGATGCGCGGCAGGGAGCTGAACTCCTTCCATGCCGTCTCGAGCTGTGCCACGCCCCCGGAGCCGTAGCAGCAGGCGTTGATGACGCCGATCGAGCTGCCGATGATGGCGTCGGGTACGATGTCCTGCTCCTCGAGGAGCTTGAGCGCGCCCGCGTGGTGCGCCCCCAGGGCCGCCCCCCCGCCCAGGATGAAGACCCGCTTCTGCCGCTTGGCCATCGCGGAGACCCCCTCATAGATCGGTCGGGGGCGCGCTTGCAAACCTGACGCGCCTCGCGCTAGGCGGCGCGGCGCGCCGATGCTGATGCTCGTCGACTACTCGAGCCTCCTCTTCCGGACCTTCCACACCATCCCGGAGAGCGTGCCCATGCACGCCGTCTACGGCTTCTTGAACATGCTCGCCCGCCTCATCACCGATCGGCGGCCAGACCGGCTCGGCATCGCCGTCGACGAGGACTGGCGTCCGGCGTTCCGGGTCGAGGCCCTGCCCGCCTACAAGGCGCATCGCGTCTCCGACGAGCCCGACCCGATCGCGCCCGAGGAGGCGCTCGGCCGCGAGGTGCTCGGCGCGCTCGGTATCGCCGTCGTCGGCGCCGAAGGCTTCGAGGCCGAGGACGTGATCGCGACCCTCGCGGCGCGCGCCCGCGAGCCGGCCGAGATCGTGTCGGGCGACCGCGACCTGTTCGCGCTGGTGCGCGATCCCGACGTACGCGTCCTCTACCCGCTGGTCGGCGTCACCAAGCTGCTCCAGGTCGACGAGGCCGAGATCACGCGCCGCTACGGCATCCCGGGCCGGGCCTACGGCGACTTCGCGCTCCTGCGCGGTGATCCGTCGGACGGACTCCCCGGCGTGCCCGGGATCGGCGAGAAGACCGCGGCGCGTCTCATCGCCGGGCACGGCTCGCTCGCGAACGTGCTCGCGGCCAGGACGCTGCCGCCGTCGGTCGCCCGGCGCCTGGAGGCGGCTCAGGCTTACCTCGCCGCCGCGCGCCGCGTCGTGCCCCCGGTCGCCGAGGTGCCGTTGCCCCCGCTCGACCTCGCACTCCCGAAGGCCCCTCGGCACCCGCGCACGCTCGCACGCCTTGCGCGCGCGCACGAGCTCGCGACGCCGATCGGACGGGTGGAGAAGGCGCTCGCCGCGGCCGGACGCGCTTGACGGTGCCTCGCTCGCGGGCGTAAGGGTCGAACGAAGACGACCCTTCGCCGGGCCGAGGCAGGCGGCGAGAAAGGAGCGCGTGATGGCCGAGACGGACGTCTCGAGCCGAGCGGTGGAGGGCAGCGAGACCGCGGCCACGGCCGTCTATGCCGAAGGCCTCCTCGCCGGCCTGGTCGGCGCCGCGACCATCGCCCTCTGGTTCCTCGCGCTGGACGGCGTAAAGGGGCGCCCTCTCTTCACCCCGACCGTCCTCGGCACCGCCCTCTTCCGCGGCGGCGCCGGGCTCGGGTCGCCCGAGGCGCTGCCCATCGACTTCGAGATGGTGCTCAGCTTCACCTGGGTCCACGTGCTCGCCTTCCTGATCATCGGGGTGGCCGCCTCGCGCCTCCTCGGGCTCGCCGAGCGCAACCCGAGCTTCGGCTTCGGCATCGTGCTGCTGTTCGTCGTCTTCGAGTGCGGGTTCCTGCTCGCTTGCATGCTCTTCGCCGAGCCGGTGCTGCGCGCGCTCACCTGGCCGGAGGTCCTGGTCGGCAACCTCCTCGCGGCGGCGGCCATGGCGGCGGTCTTCTGGCGCCGGCATCCGCGGCTCGCGATCCACCCCTGAGCGCCGCGCGGGGCACGCTCGCGGAGCGGCTGCGCGAGCAGGCGGCGTGGACCGCGCGCCTCGGCTCGCCGCTCTACACGACGCTGCTCGAGCAGGCGGCCGCGGACGTCGAGGCAGGTGGCCCGGCGTGGGCCGTGCTCGCGGGACACGAGGCGGACGCGCGCGCCTCGGCGCTCGCGCTCCGCTTCCTCGGGGCCGTGCATCGGCTCGTGCTCGAGGGCCGTGCGCCGGCGCTCGCGCGCCACTACCCGTCGGCCGGCGGTGAGGCGGGGCTCGACGGCGCCTGGGCGGCGTTCCGCGACACGCTCGAGCAGCACCGCGACACGCTGCGCGCGCTCGTCACGTCGCCCGTGCAGACGAACGAGGTGGGGCGCTCGGCCGCGCTCCTCGGCGGCTTTCTGCTCATCGCGCGCGAGACCGGGCTGCCGCTCCGCCTGCTCGAGCTCGGCGCGAGCGCGGGGTTGAACCTGCGCTGGGACCACTACCGCTACGAGCAGGGGGACGCGGGCTGGGGCGACCGTGCCTCGCCGGTGCGCCTGGTCGACGTGTTTCCGGACGGCTTCCCGCCCGGCGGGCGCCGCTGCCGCGTGGTCGAGCGCGCCGGCTGCGACCCGCTGCCCCTCGACCCCTGCTCGGCCGAGGGGCAGATCACGCTCCTCTCCTACCTGTGGGCGGACCAGCGTGAACGCATCGCGCTCCTGCGCGGCGCGCTCGAGGTGGCGCGCCGGGTGCCGGCCGCGGTCGACGCCTCCGGCGCGCCCGCGTGGCTCGCGGCGCGCCTCGCCGCGCCGGCCCCGGGTGTGGCGAGCGTCGTCTTCCATTCCATCGTGATGCAGTACCTGAGCGCGGCCGACCGGCGACGCGTGGCGAGCGTGCTCGCCGAGGCCGGGGGCCGGGCGACCGGCCGCGCGCCACTCGCGTGGCTTCGCATGGAGCCCGGCGGCGAGCAGGCCGAGGTGCGTCTCACGCTGTGGCCCGGCGGGAGCGAGCGGCTGATCGCGAGCGCGGGATTCCACGGCCGGCCGGTGCGCTGGCTCGCGTTGAGCTAGAACTTCAGCGTCA
>Ga0209057_1000785_pt1 | contig 27378 bp, 17 predicted proteins | sample GraSoiAngelo_146_FD_185903 | JGI IMG/M metagenome (GOLD analysis project Ga0209057, IMG submission 185903) | Grasslands soil microbial communities from the Angelo Coastal Reserve, California, USA - 14_1009_05_30cm (SPAdes) (version 2) | ecosystem: Environmental > Terrestrial > Soil > Grasslands ... | reverse complement strand
CGCAAGTGTCCCGGCTGACCAGTCACCCAGAGGATAAAGGAGTTCACGGTATATCAGGTAGCTCATGTCGACTGTGCGGACTGGCCTGTGGTCCTTCACGTCATCCACCTGGTTGAGATAGCGTCGCCCATTAGCCTCTGGGATCCGCGGAAACCATGTCCGATACCACGTGGTCGTCGCATCCTGAAGAGCTCGGTTGCGTCGCCGCTGAATTCCTGCCGCAGTGTTCAGGGCTTCATCAAGGGACCCTATTGCTTGGCTGGTTTTTCCTTGGCTGGCCGCTGCCTGAGCCGCCTTCAGCAGCTCGCTCATTTGACCTAGCTCAAGGATCATCTCAAGGTTTTGCCGGCACAGACCGGCGATGGAGAGGAACACTTCAAGATTGTACTGGTTTTTGTTGACCGTCTTAAGGTTGGCATACAGCAGGTCGAGCAACTCATCGTTCTCGGTGAGTGCGGCCGCTGCGATCTCAAGGCGTCTCGCATTCTCCTTTGTCCAATCATTGCTGATTGTCAGGTTGGCTGCAGACGGGACCGGCAAACGGGGAAGTGTCTGGTCATTTGCCGGGTTTGGCGGATCGAAGATTCTGTCTGAGTTGCCCCAGATGGGGGTTCGGGCGCTCGAAGGCGAAGTCTCCCAGGTGTCGTCCCAGATCTGCGCCTGCTCGCTCATGAGCTGATAGAGGCGACCCATGTTTTGAGCGCCAGGTCCATAGAACAAATCGTAGAATGAATTCATAAGCTCCGCGGGACTCGCCGATGCAGGGTGCCAGGCAGTGGCGGGACCTGTCGCGTATCCCAACCAAAACGTTTCAGGGTGTAGGCCAGCGTCGGCCCATCCGGCCACGAAAGCTCCCATTAAGTCCCCGTCTTGACGCGCCAGAGTGAACGATATGAGGTTGAACATATCGGTAACGCGCCCATTGCTAACGGACTTCGCCTGCAGACGGCGGGTGGAAGGCAGGATGTAGTAGTGAGGGAACAGAGGCTCTTCACCCTGAGTCGACGTATAAACGAGCTGACGGATTCCATGTTTCCTATAGGCGGAATCAAACTCGGGACCATAGACCTCACCGTTGACGAGATGACTTGGAAGGGCGCTGATATCTTCAGGTTTCAGTGGATATTCTCCCCAGAACAGAACAGTGCGGCCGCGGTCATGCAGATAGTTGGCGGCCTTGGTGATGAATTCCGCCAATAGCCTTCCGATCGACCCGAGGGTGTGCACACGCGTCACTTCGTCGCACTGGGAGTTTTCGGCTAAGCCAACGTAATAGGGCTCATCGGTTGATAGCACGAAATACTTGCTTCCCTTCGTGGCTTCGAGGAGGTCGTCATACATGCCAAATAAGAATTTGTAGGTTTCGGGATTTGTCACACAGAATTCATAATTGCTGCTGGGGAACGCGCGGAGCGGGGCATATTGCGCGTGTTTCAGAATGAAGGCGACGTGCGCGGGCGCGTCCAGGTAGGGAATAAGCTGCACGTGAAACCGCAGTGCAAAGTCAGTGAGCTCTTGTAGGTCGGAGCGCGCCAGCGCATAAGGTTCAATGATGGCCGGGGAGCTCTTGTACTGAAAGTGGCCCTCAAGCTTGATGGCGAAACCGTTGATCTTAAAGAACGCAGCCTCCTGCACAGCGCGCTTCAGTACTTCAAGGCGCTCTAGATGATGGGCGTCGTCCCAATATATGACACGCAGTTCAACATCGGGCCAATCTACTATCTCGCCTTCGGGAAGCCAGAGACGACCGTCTCGAGCGCGAATGAGCTGGATAAGAGTTTGAACACCGTAAAAGAGTCCAGGAGGAGCGTTGGCTGCGACTTTCAAACTTCTCGGGCCCAAGGTCAGGCGGTAAGCCTGTTCAACTAGCGCAGGCTTGTCCTTATCAATGGCCTGACCGATTGAAACCGATTTAGGCCTCAAATCCATCCGAATTTCTCCCGACTCCAACCGGCTGGAACCGGTCTCAGCGAGGCTCAGATGGAACCTCGATGCCAAACTGGCCTTCAGACTTTCGACGGCTACGTCATTCTCTTTCACGTCCCCTTCGAGTTCCAGCTTCCAGCGGCCGTCCAATGCAAAGTCCTTACCTGTGAGTGTCACTTTTTGTGGAACCGGCAGAACGGAATAAACTTTAGATACGAGCGGAGATGAGCATTGACTGAGGACTGGCGCCCCCGTGAACAGCAAGGCGCTTGTGAGAAGGACAAAACCGCGGCAAGGAGATTTCTTGCTGACAACCGGCGTGGACTCAAGCCCCATTGTTTGATGACAAGGCTCGTATACTATCACGCCAGGCACCAGCCGGTTCTTGGAAAGTATGTCCAGCAGCGGAGACTTGATCCCGGCTCGGACTTGACATAGACCTTGTGACACACGGCAGCGGTGGCTTGAATCTGCACGAGTGCGTATGAAGGGGGCGAAATGGTCAGACCGGTGCACACTCCTATCGGCCGCGCGTCAATGGCATGTTTTGTTTTTTCCTTCCTGGTTTTGTTCACGCACGATGTTACACCGGCGCGAGCAGCACTCGGGCAACTAATTCAAACGATCCGCTCTGAGGTGAAAACTGAAGAGGCGATGAACTTCATGCGGCAAGTGTATTCGACTGACCGCTGGTTCACTTTTCCGAAATTTCAAGAGACCGCGGAATATCTGAAACAATCCATGAAAGGAATTGGTCTGGAAGACGTCGAGCTGTCGGGAGTGCCGGCGGACGGTTCAAGCCAGTCCGGTTTCTGGACGATGCCCCTGGCCTGGGACGTGAAGTCTGCGCGTCTAGAGATTGTTGATCCGCCGGTCCCCAGTGACATCGCCACACTGGCGGACTATCAGAAAATTCCCGCATCGCTTGGAATGTGGAGTGGGGCAACGCCTCCTGAAGGCGTCATGGCGGAGCTAGTGAGCCTTCCCGATGCGGATCTGCCGGGGCTTGGCGAGATGCATCTCACGGGCAAGCTCGTGCTCATGAATCAAAACCCTGCTGGCTTCAAGTGGGCACTTGTAAAGTCTGGAGCCCTCGGCGCGATCAATACCTTCAGCGAGAATCCGAGTCTTGAAAATGGCCGTCAATGGATCAATGCATGGGGCGATCAAGGATGGGGTTTCACCAAAGGCAGCACACCGCTGCTCTCGTTTTCGATAAGCCCACGGGAGGGTGCGCTGGTGCGCAAACTCCTGGCCGAGCGAGGCGTCGTCCGCGTCAGGGCTACTGTCGATAGCCGATATTATGCTGGTACATATCCATTGGTAACAGGCGTGATCCGAGGATCAGGGCCCGAGGAAGTATTGACTCTAGGACATTCGTTCGAACAGGGAGCACAGGACAATGCAACGGGCGTCGCCGCAATGTTGGAGTCCCTTGCAACTCTCAATCGCCTCATCCTTTCCGGTAAGTTACCCCGGCCCAAGAGGAGCATCCGTCTTTTGACCATGGGTGAGCTCTACGGATCGATGTATTACATTGAGGCGTATCCAGACCGCATTCGTCGCACGGTTGCCGCGATGTGCATGGACACACCGGCCGCCTCGTACGACTTGGCGGGAACAGAGTACACGTTTTACATGAATCCCCACGCAGCAAAGTCCTACACCGATGGGTTCATCTTGCGCGTTGCCCAGGAGTACTTTTCCCAGGTGCATCGGCCCTGGCATGAGCACCAATCCATGAGCGGCACGGACACTTACTTGAGCGAACCTATGATTAATGTCCCCACGGTGTGGGCATACAGCGGCAGCGGAGTGGAGACTCACCATAACAGCGAGGACACCCCTGACCGTGTAGACCCTCGCTCGCTGCGGGACGTCGCCACGGTAAATGCTGCTTATCTCTATTATCTGGCCAACGCGAGTGAATCCGAGGCGATGCGGCTCGCGGAGCTGAGCCAAACACGAGGCTACGAGCAGATTTTGCAGTCCACTGCACCGTTCCTGGAACGCGCCGCCGCCACAAGTAACGCTCAAGATCTGGGACGGCTGCTCCAGGATGCACTCGATCACGTCTCTTACTCTGTTGGACGGGAGTCGCAGGCCGTTCTCTCAGTCCATCGCCTGGTCCCGGAATTGAATCAGAAGGACGCGGCAGCGAGTCTCGCTCCGATGATTGAGGGTTTGCGTCGCTTCGGGGAAGAGCAGACGAGCAGAGTGCGCCGTGCCATTGATCGTCGCGCCCAGGAGCTTGGACTCCAGGCGCCTGTGCAACCGATTGTGGTCCTCGATACTCAGGGGGACAAGGCAGCAAGAATAGTTGTGAAGCGAAAACGCTTCGGAACCCTGCCTTTGGACGACATGCCGACCGACCAGCGCGAAGGGTATCCTTCGGGGGCTTGGGAGAGTATTCCCATAACGGCCCTTTACTGGTGTGACGGGCATCGGAACCTTGCCGAAGTCATCCACTTGACGCGCATGGAACTTGGCCCCACGGATTTCGATTTCATCGGATATTTTCGCTTCCTTAGGAAGCAGGGGTATGTGGAATTCTTGTCGGAATGAGATGTCCTGGCAAAATCCGCTCACCAAGAACCCCAAAAAGATAGCTCCTCTCAGTCAAAACGGAGGCGAACGGTGTGGCGGATTAGTCGGGCGTCAGAGTAAAGTAAATCTCCTGCACGTTCGGGCGAATGTGCTTGCCACCGTTTGCCCCTAGTTGCAACGGCACCGAAACCACACCAACCGCACGCTCCAGCGTGGTTTCCGGAGCATCCGCGTAAGGGTTATGAGGATAGATTGGCCAGGTCAGCCGTGCCGTCGGGTCTGTCTTCAACCTCCACCCATGATGATGGATCCAGCCTCCTAGCTCATCTGGCCCTAGTTCAACCCGCTCGGTTCCTAGCAAAATCTTTCGCCCAGCGGCGGTTTCCAGCGTTTCTCCCGCTTTCAGGCACAGTTGCAGATTCAGTTGCGCTTCCGGAGGAGGTTCTCCTCTCCCGGTCATGGCGAAGCGCAACTGCAGATCATGTTGAGAAGGAGGCGGAACGTACAGGTCTGTGAAAAACGTATTGTAAGCGAGCGAAAGTCTGTCGCCGCTGATGTTATTCATCTGAAGACGGCTGCTGATCGGCATGTGGAAGGTCTGGCCCTGCAATTTCTCGAAGAAGGTTGCCAGGTCGGGCTGGCGTTTTGACCCTGCCCCGGTGACAACTAACCCGAGCTTGTTATGAAAAACAGATAGGTTTCCTTGGCGATCAAGGTAGAAGCGACTGTTGACTGCCTGTGTGCTGATTAGGCCGGACAAACACACCACCCAAGATCCCCTCTTGCGGATCCCTGCCGGAATGCTCATCTGATACGAATAGCGCGGCTGGTCCTGAGGGATGGGCTCTGTGGGTCCTTCGTGATAGTAGAGAGCGTCCTGGGCCAGCCGTCCCAGATCATCCATTGTCAAATTGTCTCCGCGAAAAAAATCGGTCAGGAACTCTGCATATCGCCGGCCGTCAGGGAAATGTGAAAACCCGAAATGACCCCAGGAGTCCACTTTCCAATAGCGGTTGCGGTCGTTGATGGTTTCCACCGGCGCGCCGTCGGGATAGGTAAAGTGCTCGTGGAAATCTGTCGCACGCCGCAGGGCTTTGAGAGCCGCAGGGTCCTTCGAGTATTCCCAGTAGAACGCTACCTGCGTAAAGGTGATGTGATTGTATCCGGTGGTTGGACCATTGCGGCTGTGTTCACCCCAATATCCGTCCGGTGCCTGCTCTTCGGCGGCGAAACGATGTAAAATCCGCGCCCCAAGATTTTCCCAATCCTTGTTTCCGAACACACGACCGAAAAGCAATATAAGAGCGGCCCATGAGGCAAAGTGGTTCGGCGAGGTTCCAATATACGGTGTGTTGTACCAGGGAAATTCTTGCCGCTTCATTGCATCGAATGCAAGAGGCGCAACCTCCGCTTCAATGGAACGCCTCCAGCGTACACGGCGCTCCTCTCCGAGCTCTGGGGCGAGAAGCCGGTACGCTTCGAGCCACATGTGCGCGTCCCATTCCTCCTCAAAACATGTTTCGGCGTGATTTTTCTCGCACTCGGTCGCCAGCAGGTCGCCGATGCGAATCGCCAGGCTAAACATCTTCGGATCCCGATAGTGGGCGTTCGCGGCGTGTTGCTTTGCATACAAAACGGCCGCCGCCAAGATGGATTGGGGAAAACGCTTCCATCCGGGACGAGCCGTCAGGGCTTCGAGATTCGGAGCAGGCTGGGTGTCCATTTGTTTGCCAACCTGCGCGATTCCCGCTTCCAGCAGCCGGAAGTATTGAGCGGGAAGTTGCTCTGACCATGCTGCCGTCGCGAATGTTAATTCAAGCAACAACCAGATCATCGAGAAGAGCACGAGCCGGGGGCGCCCGAAATGCTTTGTACTAACCCAATGCTGATAAGCGGGAGCATCAAGAATCGCGGAAGGAAAGAACGATTTCTCGATCATCATTCAGGCTCACTGGGACTGAGGCTTTCCGCCAACCTGGAGAAGGAGTTGGCGCAAATCGCCGCGCTCTGGAGCGAGGTGGACGGCTTCTTCGTACTCCTGGCGCGCTTTGCTCTTTTCACCGAGTTGCACGTAAATTCCCCCCAACAAAGCTCGCACTTCGGAATTACCCGGCCGGCTCAGCTTCACTTTTTCTGCGTACAATCGAGCTCGATCATAGTCCATCTTCATGAACCAGTATCGTGCTATCAAGAAATTCCCTGTGGCGGACTCGGAATCGATTTGCTCCAACTTTTGCAAGTGAGGGTAGGCCCCTTGCATGTCACCGGAATCAAGGTCCATCTCAGCTATGTAGGCGTGAGGCTCCCACTGATTGGGATCAACCTGGAGGGCATTCTCAAATAGGATCCGAGCCGCCTGGGGATTCCCGTGTTCCAACTGCCTTTGAGCTTGGGCGATAGGACGCTCAGCGTCTAATTTGCGTGCTTCGCGGTCGCGCTCCACGGACGTCGCCTGCTGAAAAGTCTCCATGTAGGCGTTGGAGCGAGCAGCGTCGCCCTTATTGCGGTAAGCCCGCGCCAAGATGTAATAGGTAGCTGGCTCGCTGAGGCCTGCCGTTTCCAGACTTTTTAGACATGCGATCGCTGCGTCTGCGTCGCCCATGGCCAGGTAGACCGAGGCGAGTTTCGCTGCGTACTCGGAATTATTCGTGTCCTCACGAACCGCGTTGAGGAGTGCGTCCTTGGCAAGTGAAAGCTGATTCCTTTCGCAGAGAATTCTGCCCATCTCGAAATAGGCCTGGGGATTCTCGTTTGATTTTTCGAGACTGCGACGAAAACAGCCTAGGGCCTTGTCCGGCTGGGTCTTCACAACGTATATCTGGCCCCGATACAGGTCGATGCGAGCGTCCGTCGGGTCACGGTTGGCCCAGAGATCGAGAATCCTGAGCGCTTGATCGGTCATTTGCAGACGGTAGTAGACATCGGCCAACAATCGCAGCCAAGGCATGTCAAGATGCTCGAGTTTTTTATTGTCTTGAAGTGCGGCCAGTGCTTCCTGCGCCGCGGCCGCTTGCTTGAGTTGCTCGAGCACGTGGGCCTGAAAAACTCGATAATGAGCTTGCTCAGGTGCCAAGTGGACCGCTTCCCCTACTTCGGAGGCGGCATCGCGCATACGCCCCGCCTGCGCCAAAGCCATGCCGCAGTAGAAATAGGGGCGTGCATCTTGTGGGGCACTTTGCTTAGCATTATTGAGGAAATCTACAGATTCGAGAAGACGTCCCTCGCCCAGGAGCTTGATGCCTTCCGCCAGCCGGGTTTCAAACAGGTCAGCGCTCGCTTGGCCCGCGCTGCAGGCCGATGGTGTCCCGAACAGACACACGATGAAGAGAACAAAGAGCACAATTCGAATGAATTTGAACTGGCTCTCGATCATGCGGGCGCAGTCTGAATACAGTGCAAGATAGTCCGGCGAAGTCTGAGCTCGATTCGACGTGAGCTCCTCACCGGACTGCGCCAAGATTTGAGAGACAAGCGTCGACATTCCGGCTTGACCCCGTGAGTGAAGAACTCTTTCAGGCGTGGATATTAGCGCCGTTGTGCTGGGAACGGCAAGGCGAGGAAAATGGCCACGCTAGTACTCCATGCGAAGTGAGAACTGTATGATTCGCGAGTCGTTTGATTGGAGCCCCAGGTTTTGCAAGCCGCTGATTGTGCTGGGAGGCACATCGTTCGGATGGTTGAAAGCATTGAAGAAATCGGCGGCAAAGCGAATGTCAAAACGCTCTTTGAACCTGAAGTGCTTGTAGACCGATAGGTCGTCATTCCACGAGCCCGGCCCGATGAAGTTTACGCGAGGGTCGGGGTTGTAAACTCCACTGAAGGGGGCGTTGAAACACGATCCATCGCTCAGAGTGACAGCAAGCTGGCCACGGAACTGTCCGGAGCAATTCGGACCGGCTGGCCGAACGGCAGGGGCAACGAGAGTGCCGCTAACAGTTGTAACCGTCGCGGGATTGAAATTGCCGGCGAACCATTGACGGAATTGTCCACTAGCGCCGACGATGTTCAGCGTTGCGCGCTTATCGCCAGAGATGCGGATATTGCCGGTCTGGACGAAAGCAGGATTCACGCCCATCCAGAGGCCACTATTCCAAGTACCAATGGCCGCCAGTTGCCAGCCCCCTATCAAAAAGTTGAGCGGCGTCGAAACGCTCCTGCCAAGGCGTTTGCCTCGCCCGAAGGGAAGTTCATAGATGCCATTGAAAGTGATCCGATGCGGAGGGATGGTGGTGTTGTTGAAGTAGACAAGCCGCCGCCGCTGGTTGTAGGTGAGGTTTGGTTCACCGAGCAGTTCGATATTCTCGGGCACGGTCCCGCCTCCGCTTCCGCCAAAGCGTCCGTTGCCACCACCACCGTTGATGCTAGTGTTCCCATCGGAAAAGCCACCGGGATCGGTAGTGGTGAGGGCACGGACGTAGGTGTAAAACCATTGGAAACTCATTCCATTCGCATATTTCCGGCGGAGTTCGACCTGTGCCGAATGGTCGTGGGAAAAGCCGGTATGATTTATGCCAATCAATCCCCACCCGGGCACTGCCCGCAATAGATTGGTTTGGCCCGGAGGCTTGAGCCCAGTGCGCTTCGAATAGTTATATACCGGCTCTCGAGGATCTATGGAGAACTGCTGCTCCAGGTTTCCACCATATGTTCCGATGTAGCTCAGCCGCAATCCTATTTGCGCGGGTAGCTCATGCTCGACGGTTACGTTCCAAGTTTGCTGATGCTCGTCGTTCCAGGCGCGGGGATCCCAGTACGTCGCAGCATTACCAAATGGATTGAGACCCTGCGGAGTATTAATATCCACCGTGGCGGTTGGGAGGTAGTCGCTGGGCCCCGGGGCCGAAATATAGGGATACGTACCGCCATACGGTCCTCCCGCACCACCGGGAACGTTTGGATTGTTGAAAGGATTGTTTACGAAACGAAGATTCAGAGGCGGAGTATTGCGGGTTGATTGTAGTAACAGAGACAGCGGCATCCCTACGTAGTATCTGCCGTAGGCGCCGCGGATCACGGTATTGCGGTTAATTTGATAGGCGACGCCCAAGCGGGGACCAAAGTCACGTCGAATAGACCGAAAGAGGTTGGAAGGATATCCAACGGAGTTTGCGGTCGCCCAAGTCAGCCCCACATTCTTCCATGACGTGAGCACGGCCGGCGGGATTCCTGGGATTTGATCCACGCTCACATTACCCGGAGAAATCACCTCGAACGTGCTTTCCGGGTTGTACGGGACGACAAGCCGATTTTTGGCCTCGCTGTAGGGTGTCCAATAGTCCCAGCGCAATCCAAGGCTGAGCGTCAGTTTCGGCGTAACCCTGATGCGGTCATTGACGTAGAGCGCTAACTGGGTCTGCCGGAAGTAGAAATAACCACGGTTGTACTGATTGGAAAGGAAATCCGGCAAGCCCAGCAGAAGCTCGGCAAATCCACTGCCTGTGTCCGGCGTTGGGCCGAAGGAACTGGCGTCCCAATTGGTGGTATACGCTGGGTCCCATTCGTGACTGCCTTGGGCTTGCTGGTTCTCACGCACGTTGTTTTGTTCTCGTCGCCCCCTGAAACCAAACTGGAGGGTATGTTTGCCGTGGGTCCAGGTTGCGTTGTCATCGATCGTTTCGCTGGTCAGATTTTGATTGTGCACATTGTCCGAGTCCCAGCCAAAGAACGCCGGGCAATCCGCCGCCGACACTTCACACGTGTACATCGTTGGCCAGCCCGTTGCGTTGAAGGGGTTGGGCATCCCCAGTTTGGAAGGCCAGTCGGTGGAGTCGGCGCTAGTGCCGTAGTGAACGGCGGATCGGTTCACGCCGACTAGTAATTCATTGAGCCAAGTCGTCGAGATGGTCCGCGTGTAGTTCACGGCGACGTTGTGAATGTAGTAGTCCCTGGCGCTCGTTCCCATGCCCGAAGACGTATCAATGGGATTGGCGAAGTACCCGCCCTCCAGGGCGGCGTTCAGCCAGCTGTTCGTGTAGCGCACCGAAAGCCGGTCTTTGTCAGTGAAGTTCTGGTCTACTTTGATGGTGTATGTGTTGGTGCGTGTAATGTCTGGATATGTGGACAAGAAATTCGGGGCAATAAAAGGATTATTGTTATTCGTGGGAAGAGCAGTCAGGGATTTCAATACGCTTGCGGTCTGGTTCAATGGCCCCGGGATTTGATTGTTGGGGAAAGGTTGCCGCTGGAAAGTGTTGGGGGCCGTAGTCGTCGGGTTGTAAATGATGATTGGCGCGTATCCAAACGGAGTGCAATTCGGTCCCGCCGGATCGCATGAGACACTAGGGTCAACGGCGTTGCTTAAATCGCCATTCCACATGGCTGGGGTCGGTACGAAAGGGTAAAAAGGCTCACCGCGCTTATGCTCCCGCAAGCCTTCATAGTCGAAGAACCAAAACGTCTTGTCCCGCCCGCGGTACACGTGGGGGATCACAACGGGGCCGCCGACGTATCCTCCGAACTCATTGCGAATGACATGGGGCACTTGAACATTCACAGGGTCAGAGCGCAAGCGCGTGGGGGCGATCACAGAATTGTCGCGGTTATATTCATAAGCGGCAAAGTGCAGTTGGTTTGTGCCGCTGCGCGTAGCCAGGATAACGGTGGCCGGCTCAGCGAAGCTCGCGTCAGACCCCACGGTTTCAACTCGAAACTCCTGGACAGTTTCAATTCCCGGCCGCACGCGGACGATCCCTCCGCCGAAACGGTCGAGCTGCGTGACGCCGTCCAGATTGATATCCAGGGACCCGACCTTCATCCCATTGACTCGGGCGCCGCCCGAACCGCTCTCTACGCCTGCGGTCAGGCCAAAAAGCAATCCGACATCGCGACCGTTCAGGGGGAGGTCTCGGATTTGGCTGGACTCTCGCACATCGCCGATCACGCCGCTCGCCGTCTCAATGGGTGTAGCAACGTCCTTAACCTCGACAACGTCTTTCAGACTTCCGACCCGCAGCGTCGCGTCTACCGTCACGTTCTGACCGACGTACAGTGTCAATGTCCCCGCCCAAGTTTGAAAGCCTTCCTTCTCCACAGCCAGTCGGTATGGACCAATCGGCAGGGCGGGGAAGGAGTACAGGCCCTCCTGGGAGGTCACGACCTGCTTTGAAATTCCGGTCTCGGTGTTTGTGATCGTGACTTTTGCTCCAGATACAAAAGCCTCCGCACTGTCCCGCACCGTTCCTGACACGGTTCCGGCGCCAGTCTGTGGGAAGGCTGGTGAGGCCGTTAGTCCGAGGACAACTAAAATGATTAAGCTAAAATGAACTACGCGATGAATCCTGCGCAGGCCAAGCTCACGAGATTCCATGTCTACCTCCACGGCTGACACGCGAGCGTCCGGCAAATTGCGGCATCGAGGCAATCCCCGGCTGGCTCGCTCGATACCACCATTCAAGGGGCGTGTCAAGCGATCTGTCGCTGCTATTCGCTGCTATCGCTGCTTCGCTGCATACCGGGGCCGCCGAAATGGGGGAGTTTTTCAACGCATCAAGACATTCGAATTAAGCGCGGAGCGTAAACTCCGTTTGCGCGACTTGCCCAGTCATAAGGTCGTGAGAGTTTATTTTCCAGCGCCCTTTGAGGTCACTGTATGCAAGGTGGAAACGCTCCAGATGAGGTGTGGATTCGACCCGCACATTTCGCGCGTAAAGCTCGTAGGGTTTGCCCTCGGACGTCACGAATTCCAGTCGAACGATTCGAAAAGCTCCTTCCGGCAACGGTGACTCGTTCCGGAGCGTGACAATCAGTGATCTGCCTGGTTGGGCCTCGGCGGGAGACTCGACGCGGAGTTTCGGAATGGGTTCGGGAGCGCGCGTCAGCACCAGGGGAGTCCAGGGAGCAAGAGTCATTTGGATTTTGGCTACGGTGCCGAGGTCGCGTTTGCCCCGGATGTCGTAGGTCGCCATTGGACCAGACCAGGCGACCGTGACTTGGACCTCTTTCTCGAGCAGGGAATTATCGATCGCCCCGGCCCATTCGCGCTCCGGTTGGGTCGGCAAATTCTCCCAGCCGCCGTCATCGAACTGGGGATTGCGGAAGACGGCCACGTGTTCATAGCCGCGGTTCGCAAACCGGACAACTTCCATCCCAGGGAGGCGATTGCCAGTTGCATCCAGCACGCGAACCTGCGGCTCAATTCCCGCCAGCCCAAAGATCTGCTCCATGATCTCCGGCAGGCTCGTCCGTGAGCTCGGCGTCAGCCGGTGATAGGGATAGCTGGCCAGCTCAACATTCAAGAAGACAGCTTTCCCTTGGCCAAATTCATTGACGACAATAAGTGGGACTTGGCCGCCCCGTGCGAGCGGTTTCCCGGTCGTAGTACTTATGCTTTCATCTCCGACAATGAGATCGAGCTTTCTGCCTTGTAGACGCAGTGCTCCGTAATTCTCAATGCCAATGACTACGTGTTCTTTGACTTGGCCTTCCGCATGCTTGATGCCGAAAATGCTGTCGAGCTGACCGCGCCCGAGGTCACGTCCGTGCTCGTTCATGGTTGCAGCACGGTAGTCCGCGATCAAGACTCCGCCGGCTTGAACAAATTGCCGGATCTGCTCGACTTCGCGCGCGCTCACGGCCAGCGATTGCGGCAGGATGAGCACTCGATATTCGTTTCGCGTCAACTTGCCTTCCTCGATCTGACGCGCACCGACAAACTCGTATTGCAGGCCAAGATCCTCAATCAGCTTGGTCCAGCCGTTGCGAACGCCTGTGAAATGGCTGCCACGATCCCCGCCGCTGTGCAGCATCCATTTCCGCGCATACTGGACGTTGTCCAACAGCCAGTGGACCTGCATCGAGGGCTGGGAATAATGGATGGCAATTCCATCGTGGAGCCGGCGGCTGTTAATAATGAGCTTCGCTATCCCTTTATGGAGTTCCTGGAACGTATCGGCGAAGGTCAGAGCCGCAGGAGTAAGCTGCCGGGTCTCTTCGTCAACGAAATGGTAATCAGGTAAGTTGGCGTCCCAGATGATTGATCCACGATGGCCGTGGAATAATCCCCACCAGATAGGCTGCGGCGCGCGCTTCTGGTAAAGGCGCTCTTCCTCCGTCAGCGGGGCCCCGGCCTTGTGCTGGAAGCCGTGCGTGGAAATCATAATGGTGTCATGGTTGAGCGAGCGAATCACTTCCACGTTGTTGCCAATGTTGTATGGCTCGATGACATCTACGTGCTTAACGACGTTTTCGTAGTTGTACCAGCCAAACGCAAATGGGGCTTGACCGCCCTCCGTAGCGCAGCGAGCGTGCGGATCTTCGGCCCTGCAGGTAGCCCGGGCCCGCCCAATCGCGTCGGCGAAGGTCTCGTCCATAAAATTGCGGAAATCGCACCACGGAGAAACGTTCCACCCCTCCGTTGAGCGCACTTGCGACAACTCCTGATAGAAGCGATTCAGAAAGGTAACAACCTCAGACCAGGATTTGAAGCCGGTGGGCCGCTGCTCGGCTGCCCAGGTTGTGTGAGCTCCCCATCGCGCGTTGGCTTTCTCAATTGATCCTAAGCGCTCGCTTAGGACTTTTTCGGTAAACTCCTGGACCGAGCGGGTCTCGCTCAGCAATGCGCGCAGTGGCTCCCACTGTTCTCGGCCGCCCGCCTCGTTGCTGGGTGCAGGGAAGTTCAAGCCCCAAGCTTTGTTCAAGCCCGCTATACCTCCGTACTTGGCCCCGAGGTTGGCCACCGCAACGGCATCGAACGCCTGGTCGGTCGTAGTCCGATTCACCATCAGGTTGCTCGTTGCCCATTGGGACCCGTTGCGCAGGCTCTCGTCGTCCCAGCGCGTTTCTTCGGTGACCGACCACTCTCTAGCAACATTTCCGGTCGTGTCGTACATTTTGCGAAGATGCTCCGCGAACTTGTTTGTGCAGTGCGTGGAGTGGCAAAAGTCATTGGGTCGAATCTGATCGCCCTGGCCGAGCTCGTCGGCAATGTTGTAGAAGAGCGGCCGGAAATCGCGATGCAAGCGGACAAACCGGGTCAGGTGTTCTTTCACGTACTCATCGGTCTTTGGATCATTCACACAGGGGTGACGGATCCAGAGGTCCAGATTGTTGCGATCGAGCTCGATCTGATTCAGTAACCCCCGCCAAAGAGGCTGGTTCTTGTGGTAGATCGCAAAGACTTCCCAGGCCATCTGCTCGACATAGAAATCAAAGTTGTTGTCGATCGCGGGTTCGCCGGCTTCCCGATAAGCAATTGTCGCGTCTACGCCGGCTTGACGGAGCACGTCGTAAAATCCGTCTGGGTAGTGTGCCCAACTGATGGCGTGAAAATCGTCCCAAGGCTTGGGGGATGGCGAAACCAGAAACTGCCCTCCCTCGGCCTGCTCAACATCGTTAACCCAGATTCGAATCCAGTTCCGGAAAGTGAAGCCGCGGCCTAGGTCAAATGAGAAGTTTAGTGGCGCTACTTTGGCACCAAGATTCGGGGGATGAAATTCGTCGACGGTCCGGCCGAAGCTGTCCACCCAGCGTACGATCACCGGCCCGGCCGCCGGAAGACGAAAGTACAACCGCCCATTCAAGACGGCATCGCAGTCGTAGAGTTCATGGTCGAGGGTGACACGCGCGACAATAGAACTAGCCTCGCTGGTCCCATCTTTACCGCGAAGCGGCGAATAAGTCGTCACCATGCCCGCGATGGGCGCTGCCAGGGCCGCTTGCAGAAACGACCGTCGTGAACGCAAACGACTGTGGTGCATATGTCCTCCGAGATCTTGCTGCTTGCACTCACCGGGACCGCTACTTCACAGAGATTCGACTCAGAGAGCACCTAGAGCATGGTCAATGCTATTTTACATTTTCGTGCGCATCCACTTTTACCTGGCTGACGACCTCGATGAGACCTACGACATCGCCCAAACTGTCATGAACTGGAGCTAGAACAGATATCCAACCGGGCTTGCTTGTAACCGTGACCCGTTGTCCCGTCTTCAATACCGTCTCCATCTGCGGAACCATATCTCCGTAAAGCTCGCCCCAGTTCCAGAATTGGCTCATTTCGTTCCTATTGCGAATGACCAACTGAATCTTACCGGGGTGCCCCTCGATCGGCATCCACAGATTAACGTCAGCGGGGAAGGAGGCCAGGTGCGAAAGGCGAGTCAAGGTTTTCTTGACCGTATTGAATGCCACGTCGTCAACGTCGTAGTTGTCGCCCGCGAGGAACCGATCGCGAGGGTCAGTGGCAAACAGGAACCCTTTCGCTTGCTCCGTGACGATTTTCTGGCAGACGTCGCCATCCACCATGACGCTCCCAACACGCGCGACGTCCTCCAATTCTTTTTGCATCGCTACCGATGCCTCGGGGCTGAGCTTCGGGATTCCCACCGTTGCGAACGTGAAACTCACGCTGAGCACGATCAGATAGAGAATTTTCATTTTGCCTCCGCTTGGAGACTGAGCGCATATTGATGGACCTTGTACGCAGCGGACGCTGCCGGGTGCTGAAGAGCCTGCTGGGTGTGCCTGGTCGCATCGTCAATGGCGCTTCCGAGCCACTGGTCAGAGGGAAGGTCGGCCAGCGCGGGCCGAGGATTCCACCAGTCATCGAGGCTCGAGTCGTTGTACCTACGCGTCGCTTCGGCCCTGAGGGAGTCAAGCGACTTGCGACCTTTGAGAGTGTCGAGCACGGCGAGGTCTTGTAGACAGTTACGCTGAATCTTCAGTCTGATGCTGGGAATCGGTTCGGTAAGGCCGAAGCGCTCGCCGGAGTACACGAGGGCAGTTCTGCCCCCGTCGAAATGGAACCAGGGGTCCTCTCCAGGGCTGACTGTCAGCCAATGAACATAGCCATTCACGCCCCACAGCCAGGCCCGCAGGGGAAATTCCGTGATTGCCGCTGAACTATCCGTCACGCTGGGAGGCCCGCCGTAGTACCAAATCACATCACCTCGGTTGCGCAACATCTTGGGGGCGTCCTTGTAGAAACTCAAGATGCCTCCGCCAGCGCACCACAACTTCACAACTCCATTGAGGACCTTAAACTGTTGTTCCATGTCCCAACTGACGTCGGCTCGGAAAACGAAGTGTACGGGGGTGTTGGGTGGCAAGGCCTTCTTAAGCAGCCGGTCATACTCGAGGAAGTATTTGAGGTCTTTCTGAAAACGCACCTCGTCGCCGTCCCAGGGGAAACCTTTGTAGCGTTTCTTGTGATTGAAAAAGACTTCGAAGTTTGTGTGGGTCCACCCTTTCTCCCGAGAGTGGCGTTCCATTTCCGAGACCACATTCACGAATTCCGCTTCATAACCACGCTCTCCCCAGAACTCGTAAGAGGCCGGCCACTCAGGGTTGATGGGCAGGTAGACGAAAGGAATCGGACGCGGGCCGCGGCGGGATGCTGAAAACGCCGTGCCGTCAAACAGGGGACCATAGTGGCGATCGTACAAGCCCCAGCTGGTAATATGCTTCGCCCGGCCAGAGCCCTCGAGCACGGGGGCAAATTCTGGACCGACTTTCCCGGAGTGCCCATATCCGAGCTGATGGAAAATTCCCCGGTGCTCGTAGAAAACGCGATGATAAGCGTGGATCAATTCAAAGAACTGGTTGCTCTCGAACCAGTGATCGAGGTTGCGCTGGTAGGAACCCGCGAACTGCTGTGCAAGCCATGAACTTCCATAGGAGTTGTGGTCAATCGTCACAACGTCTTCTCCCGGGATGACGCAAGCTAGGACTGTAAGTTGGATCGGAAGAGTCGTGATCTTAGAATTGGCCTTAAGTTTGGCGGTACCGGAGAAAATCCCGAGGCGTGTGTCGGGAGCAACATAGACATCTACCCAGAAGGCCTGGGTCTGTTTCGGGATCCGATTGTCCGGCTCAGGCAGGCGCGAGCTGTAAGTTGCGTGTACGGGGATCAAGGCGTCTGGATAATAACGCTTGTCGGAATCTGTAAAGTGGAACCATTCGCGAAACAAATCGATTTGAACTTTGTTTGCGGGATCGGGAATCGTCACGTCTAGCGTGTAGGTACTTGGTGAGGGCAGCTTGACAACCAGATGAAAGGAGACGTATCCACCTCGGCAGCCGGTGAGCACGACTTGGTGCTTAGCGCCGTAAAGGCTCGAGGCGAGGTCAGCGCCGCTCCGATCCGGTGCGACGATGGCACCAAAGGGGTCGGACCGGAGGAATTCAGGCAGGGCCTCCAAGTCTGCAGCGAGCAAGACTTGGCTGTAGATGGCTATCAGAAACAAGAAAACAAATCGGGTTTGAAGTCGACGCATTAGCACTGCACTACTCATCCAATGGAGCAGAATCTCCACAACCACAAGATAAAACTCGGTGAAACTGTTGCAGACTGCTGGTAGAACGTGTCCTATTCTACCAATTAGTAATCGATCCGTCTGGACGAAAGTACGTCTGCGCGCGATTGGTGTCGTATTTCGTTACTTCCAGAATCGGCGTTAGCTTGCTCATGTCCAGCTCGACGCCGAGTCCGGGTCTGTCGTTGGGATAGAGCTTTCCGTGCTTAAAATCCAGGCAGACGGGCACGTGCGGTAGCTCCTTGCCTTCAAAGTTATATTCCATCAGCAGCGGACCCGAGAATGTGCCCAGCGAATTCACCAGCGCCGCAGTGGCGATCGGTCCGGTGAAGTGAGGCACAATGCCGACGAAATGCGTCTCGCAGATTGCCGCGATTTTCATCATCTCGGTAATGCCTCCTACGTTCGGCAGCGTAGCGCGAACGTAGTCGATATCGTGGTTCTCCACCAGTGGATTGAAGTCCCAGCGATTCCCCCATTCCTCGCCCGCAGCGATCGGAACCTTTACTAACTTTCGGAGGCGCGGAAGGTCTTCGCCGAATCCCTCCGCCCGCACGGGATCCTCGACAAACAACGGCGCAAGGCTCTCGATCAGATCGCAACCGCGGATCGCGTCGGACAGATCGAATCGCTGATGAAAATCGATGCAGAAGTCGCCATCTTTTCCTACGCCTTCGCGCGCCTGCACGCACTCCTCGTAAAGCTGATTCAATTTCTGACGGGTATTGAAGATGGTATTCGCAGGCGTGTCAGCCGCGCCCATGCGGAAGGCTCGATAACCGGCCGCGATGGTGGCCGCCGCGCGATCCTTCACGCCCATGCCAGGCTTGATGCCAGGGATGATGCCGGCGGTGTTGTAGCATTCACAGTAATTCCGCACCATGCCGCCCAGGATTTCGTGAACCGGCAGCTTCAGCACCTTGCCTTTGATATCCCACAGGGCCAAATCGAGCGCGCCGAGCGCATGTTCCTTTTCACGCCCAGGCGGATAAAAGAACGACCGTGACATGTCCTGCCATAAGCGTTCGATATGCTGCGGGTCCTGCCCGATCAGGCGTCCGGCGCACTGCTTCAGCGCATCCGGAAAACCGCCTTCACCTACACCCGTGATTCCCGCGTCGGTCTCGATAGTCACTACGGTGTCGGCCTGATTGAACAGCGGATTCGGATTGGGTGGCGCGTAAGCCCGTACTCGCGTGATCTTCAGCTTGGGCAACGCGGCTTGCAGCATCGGGAGATGCGCGAACGCATACACACCCGCGGCCATCGATTTCAGAAATAATCGCCTATTCATCGGATTTCCTTCAACAAGCACCCGTCCCCACTGTAAATCTACTTCCGAGACGCGCCTCGACTAATCTCATATTCCCGCAATTCCGGCCTGAAATTGACGATATGCGGAACTGGCAAAGACAATCTCACGAAGCCCAGCAAGAAATGCCAACGCCCTAACTTCTGGACTGACCACCTTAACGTCATAGTCCTTCTTGAGCATCTGGCGCCAAGCCAACTGCAGATTGGGCTGGCCGCTCAAAACGATTCTTATGGGACGCGGTGCGAGGAATCCCAGGCTGCGAAAAGCTCGAAGATCACTCGCCAAGAGAGAGCCCAGAAGAAAGCTATACAACTCCCGCTGACCATACCGAGAATTCCCCTCAAGCAACCGGGTCATGAAAAGCGCGCGTGATAGACCATAGCGCTCGCTGCATCTGACTCCGCTTTCGAAGAAGCTCTTCTGCAGCTCCTGCGACCTCAGATCGCGCAATCGGCTCGCCAGGATCGTCTGCGTTCTTAGGGCGTGCAGTGCTTCCCCAGAGAGCGTACTGGCCGATCGCACAATTCGACCCCGGGCATCCACCTCGATTGCTTTGGAATGCGACCCCACGTGCAAGAGCAGCCACGGCGCTGCGTGAGCTCGCGGCTGCGCATTCGCCTGAAATCCTACAATCTCTGTCTCCTCACCCCGAATGACATCGCTATATGCTACCTCTGATAATTTACACGGGGCTCTACCGATTCGCACTCCGGGCACCAAGAAAAATGGCAACGGACTCACTCGGGCAAACCTTTTCATTCGTACATTCTCCGCGAGCTTGCCGACGCCGGCGGGAGCAAGGACATGGGGCACTTCTAGAAGCCCCAATTGTGAAGTCAGCATGCCAGCCGCAAGTACAAACCTCGGAGGCGATGGTGCTCGTCTCGATAACGAGCGGAAGGTTCCGCGCAGCGCGCTTTCAAGCAGTTCTCGGTCGGCGTGGATCGAGGTCTGCCGAACTCCTACAGGATGCTTGGACTCCCGCAGAATCCTGTCATCCCTCATAAGCCAAACAGTTGTGTTCGTTGTGCCAGTGTCCACTGCGAAATAGGTCAACTTTTTCTCCCATGTAGCGGTCATAGCGAAGTAATGGACGAACGAATACTCTAAACCGGAAACCTGCCAGCGCCGCACCTGATAGGTAAATCAAGATCGTCCAGCTATCAACCTCCGCCTGCTCTCGTGCATTGTGGGCTCATCAAGTGAACGGGAACCGCGTCAAATGGATCCAGTATTTCTCCTTGGAGGTGTCCAGCTTGCCATTCGTCGGTCAGTCTTCCGCTTTTATATTCGCTGACTAGTACGCTTCACGAGAGCCTTGCCGGCGGAGCTCCGCGCTACTTGATTGGTTAACGCGGTTACCGTAGAAGTGGCTTGCCGAATGAATGCTTCAACATATTGCTACATCTGGTTTCCGAAGTCTGTGGAAGAAGTGCTGCAGGGGATTTGGCCTCACGAGGGAAGCTTGAAATTATCTGCAAAGGACAAATCGTCAGGTCTCGCAGGTCGGCCAATAAGACACCACGTACTGTCGACACTTTTAGAATTCTGGCACCGAAAAAACCAACGGTTAAAGGACTCTTTGTTTAGCGAAACCGGCCTGGTAACTGTGGTTCGGCGGTAGACGCGCGTTATACGGCCATCAGGTGAGCGGCGCTCATATGACGGGAAGCTGGCTTCCCGGGATCAATCGAGGAACTTCTCTCGCGTGTACGCGAGCCCCTGTGCAATCTGAGAGAATCTTCTGGACTTTTCTCAAATTTCGGCTGATAACGATTGCACTAAGCCCATCCCAAACATCCCATCTAGGAGGATCGATCATGCGAATCAAAAGGTTTGCCGTTTTTGCGACGACACTGCTCTTCGTGGCACTTGCTCTGAGCCTTGTAGCCAGGGCTGCCGATCAGCACTCTGGCACCTGGAAGATGAACCCTGCAAAGTCAAAGTACAGTCCCGGACCAACACCGAAGAGTATCACGGTAAAGATCGACTCTGACGTAGATAACATCAAGCTCAGTTCAGAGGGAATCGACGCAGCTGGGAATCCGACTCATGTCGAGTTCACTGCAAAATACGACGGCAAGGACTACCCGATTACTGGCGTGCCGAACGCTGATACAGTAGCGTTAGAACGGCTCGACGCCAGCACGACCCGTTCCACCATAAAGAAAGGTGACCAGGTTGTGATGACCGTGACGTCGGTGATCTCTAAAGCCGGAAAAACGCGGACCTCGACATTCAAGGGCAAGGACGCGCAGGGGCAGGATGTAAATAACGTCGTCGTTTACGACAAACAGTAAAGCGATTTCTTCAACTCTTTTCGCTGATGCGGACGTGCGAGGTGCTCGCAGGGCCGTTGGCGAGCCTGCGCTGACTTTTGCCACGCATGGTGAGCTATTGCCTGAAAATTCGTCCCGCTGGTTGCGGAACCCCGACAATGTCTACGCCCGAGGAAATCGATTTACATTATTCTGCGACGTTTGAACAGAGTCACGGGCGTGCCTTCGGCTCTGGTTCCGCCTTCGGAGCCGGTGCGGCGTGCTGTTTCGGCGCCTCGCACACATATTTCTTGATTGTTACCTGTGCGACCAAAAAAATAGGCTTTTGTTCGCGCTTCTCAGGATGATCTTTTATGTACCGAAGAACTAGGTCAAGCGTAGTTCTCACTGTCGCGCTATCGGGAATACAAATCCTCTGACCGGTGTCTGCCCAATTGAGCGCGAGCGTCCCGACCACCCCGGCAACGTACGCCAAGCAAACATCAGGCGGATGATCGTTGTCGTATTGGCAGACCGCCAAGAAGTCAACGCCCCGGTTTATAATGTCCGAAGTTTTCTGGGCCTTCACTACGCTTGAAATCGTCAAAGCCAAAACTGCCATGATTAGCGTTTTTATATAGGGTGCCTTCATAGCTGTGACTCCGAAAATGCATTGACTGGCGCGAGTTCAAATTCCGCCATCGAACGGGGTGCCTATTTCTTGACGCTCCTGACATACGAAACCCCACCGGGACGCTTATTGACGAGCAATACGATGAAGATTTCGAGCTCCATCAGGCACGTCCGTTCCCGCTGGAAAGGCTTCGGGAGAAGAATGCAGAGTCCTTCCGTAGCCAGCAATGGAACGAAAGTAGGAGAGGATGAAACTGAAGTCCTAGCGGGTTCCCGAGAAGTCTTAGTGTTGTACCGGAAGCGCGAAGGGGCAAGGCGCATGCATGGGCACGGTGTATTTGGGCGCTTTCGATACAACGACTTGAAGTAGCCTTGTGTTTACCTATCGACTTAGGAGCCGCATTCCGATTCCCCTGAGAAGACGCGCTTCTCGGAAAGGGGGAGCGTCGTTATGGCATCAACCGGAGAAAAGGAACACGAAAGCGCGGAACTGGATCGGCCATGTCAGGGCGTTTCGCCTGATGCTGCGGCGTGCATATATCCGGCGACCGTACGCTGCGCGTCGTGCAAGAAGTGGTTCTGTGATGCCCATGCTGAGGATGAGCGGTGGCATCCGTGCATGCAGCCACCAGGTGAAGAGGGCGAGGCATAGAATCAGCCCATAGAACCTGCACGAATCCATTTAGCATTGCGAATTTGATTTCCACCAACACTTTAACCTACTGCCTGGTTACCGGAGATCGTGAAACATCCAGATCCCGAGAGGTTCCGACGAAGTCGAAGAAAGCCCGCCCGAATGATGCCTCCAGCCGGATTACGGGTTTCGGATCTAGCATATTCACGAAGTTACGTCGGCTTGCCATCCGCGCCGCAAAATTTGAGCCCGAAGCCGACCGCGCGACTTGGACAGTGAGTGAAATACACGATGGCGGAATCTCGGTGGTCGAGAAAAACGAGGGGCCATTAAGGGGCCAATAAGGATTCCTTTGCACTCCCCATTGTTCCTTTTCAATGCCTTACCGTTCCCCAGCATTTCTTCTAAGTCCTTGAAATTCCGATCGGTATTGGTTTCGATCCCCACCGCCCCTACCAATCATTTGCTAGGAATGACTTAGCGATTTCGCGAGGCGGCAAAAGGCGGCAATAAGAAAAAACGAGCCTCAAGGCGGCACCTTATGGCTGTCGCGAACGCGCTTTATCAACATATTCCGCGTGCAGGGAGAAGAGATCCCTAGCAGTAGAGAAAGTTGGGCTGTGTAGCAGAGCGACTGAAGGCAATTTGTACACTTCATGGAGCGAAGGAATAGGTCCATTTCACGGCAAAGCGGGTCTCGCGGACCTGGGGAGGATTCTGTGCCTCCCGGAAATTCGGAGCAGCCCAAGGATCGAAGGTATTCTTCCAAATGAACCGCAAAGGTCGATGAGCTTGCGGACCCCGCTTGAATCTGGTGAACCAAATTCGCTGTGATGCACCTGTGCGCGAGCACTCTTCGGACTAGAAAGTCGGAAAGCCAATACCGGCAGGGTTGATTCTGGCTCGTTCAGGCAGCCTGTCGTTCGTAGCGGTGGTGCAGTCCGCCGACAAGGGGTAGCGCTACGACGGATCCCATTGCGGGCGGGTGAATCGCTCGTGGCTCCGGTGCGTCCTTCCCCAACGAAAGATGCGTTCTCGATCGGTGATAGTAATCGAAATAGGAAGTGAGAGTTCGTCGTAGAGAGGTTTCATGGAATACGATCATATGATCGAGGCATTCGCGACGAACGGAGCCAATCACCCGCTCGATGTAGGCTCGCTGCCAAGGCGAGCGCGGTGCAGACAGGACTTCGCAAATGCCCAGGTCTCGCACGTGTTCTCGGAAGTCATCGCCAAAGATCGCATCGCGGTCGCGCAGGAGGTAGCGCGGGAGTTGGGCAAAGGGAAATGCCTCGCGCAGTTGCTGTCCGGTCCAATCTGCGGTCGGGTGGGTGGTCACATTGAAGTGCAAGATGCGACGCCGGTCATGGGCCAACACCAGAAATACGTAAAGGACCTGGAACCGGATGGTGGGCACGGTGAAGAAGTCGATCGAGACCAGCTGCTGGGCATGGTTCTCCAGGAAGGTGCGCCAAGTCTGAGACGGCGGTTTGCGGCAGCGCAGCATATATTTGCTGACACTGCTCTCTCCGATGTCGATGCCCAGTTTGAGCAGTTCGCCGTGGATGCGCGGTGCACCCCAACCGGGATTCTCCCGGCACATCTTGCGAATCAGATCTCGGACTTCACTTGAAATGACGGGTCGTCCTGGTTTTCCGCAACGCACCTTCCAGGTCCAGAACAAACGAAAGGCGGCACGATGCCAGGCAACGACCGTTTCTGGCTTGACGATGGCCAACGCCGAGCGCCAATCGCGCCAGAGGCGCGACAGACAGATCCACAGCAGGCGGTCGCCCGCGGTCAATTTTGGGCGCTTTCCTGCAGACCTGTGGAGCACGCCGATTTGATGACGTAGAGCCAGGTTCTCGAGCCCGAGGGAAGCACGCGACCGGAAGATCGAGGCCAAAGATGCGAGGAGTGTCGTGAGAAAAATGAGCATCGGCGAGAATTATGTAGGAAAACTAACTGCCATGCGCTCAAACATTTCGAGATTTTCGAGAGGCACAGATGCCCCTATCGCCAGAAGGGTGAAACCGAGGACGATCTTGAGAAGACGCTTAGTCCTCTGCATCGCCTTCGGCCAAAGCCGATGTTGACCACGGAGGCGGAAGTCGTCTTGCATTACCGACCCATTCCTTTTCTCGCTGAGCCGTCATTCTGGTGGACGCTTAGAGAATCGAGGCGTCCGGCTGGTGCTGGTCTAGAGCCAACGGGCTGCAAGTACGCAAGTACGCACTCAAGCCTGCTCACAGGCGGTCGGTATATAGGGGCAAGTAAGCGGGCTATTTCTTTTGAAGCGTGAGCAGGTTCAGGAGGTCCCGTCCGGCTTTGACGGGAGCCATGATGAGAGGCAATAGGGAGAGACTTGGTGCGGCAAGACGGAGCAACCTGCCGTGTGAGGATTCAGGCAGTTCTTTGGTGCAAGGAGCTGCGATGCTAATACAAAGCATTGCCTCGTCATTGTCGGCAAGCTCATCATCGAACGTTTCGATTTCTTGAGCTGCGAACAGTGTGAATCCAAGGAACAGAGCAAACGCCACAATGTGGAATGTTCGGTTCAAGATTGCTCCAAGCCAAGCCGAAAAAATGGTACCCCACTCGACTTCAACTCTGATACGAAGCAGACGACGATAATGTTCCGATGTACCGCTCGGATTGGTCCAAGCGGGTCTGGTGTCTCACTGAGCATCTCATCTTTCTCACGGTGGATCCTAAGTGGGATGCTTGGCGGCCGATGCCCGGTTCACTGCCTGCTCAAACGCTGCGACTTCACTGCGCCACAACCTCCAGGCCACTAAGAAACGCACGCGTTTCCATGGTATATAGTTTTGCGTTCCCCATCGAATTTCTTGATCTCACCTGGAGAATTCGCCTTCTCCTCCGTCACGCCGACTTCTTTGTAACCATGTGCGCCATTGCTCAGGACATCCGTTACTTCCTCCTCATTAAGATAGTGGAGTTGCGCGGATTCCTCGGTTCGTTGCGTCACTTGCGCAAGGCCAACCAAGGTGGCGCGCTCCGCGCTGGTCATCTTTTCGTTGAGCATAACTCCGCTTCTTTCCACAGCTACAAACGGCGGAGTCCTGCCTTTGCCGTTCAAACACTCTGTGAATTTCGAAACGACAACCGCAGGCGGCAATAGAGGCATAGTCCGGCCCAGGAAAATGGCCTGGCACGGATAAACAACACCCCCTTTCAGAATCTTCCGGGAAACTGCATCTGTGCCGAGCGCATGCAACGAGTCGACATCGGGAAATTGCCATCTCGAGAAACGCGCAATCATCGTTAGCACCGTGGTGTCTGGCTTTGGAAATCGTCGGGGAGTAATCGCAAGCCGACGTTCTACTTTCCACAGAAGCTCTTCGGCTGTATGACAATCATGTCCACAGACGACCAGGCCGTGATTTCCAAGTATGAGAACGTCAGTCTCCGGCGCACCGGCCACTGCCTTTTCAATTTGTCTGGCGAGCGGTATGCCGGACGCTGTGTACGGAATCCATTGCCAGTGCAGGCCGGCTAGTCGCTCCCTAAGTTGGCCAGGTCCATCCACACGTATTGCCCAGGCAATGGCGTTGATCGAGTGCACGTGAATGACAACACGATGCCGAAGGACGGCGTGCATTGCTGTTTCAATGGATGGACGCAGCTCGTCCTTCGGAGCACAAGGCGATGCAATTTCCGTGTCTTTTTGCATAGACTCTTTGACTTCTGCCAATTTCAGCGGCACGAGCACATCTTCCTGCATTGAATGAGCTAGCCATTTGCCGGATGCTTTAATCAAGAGAATTCCATCGAGTTTTATGGACGTATTCCCGTTGCTGGCTTGCACCAGCAGCGGATCGCTGCCCACTCGCGCCGATAGATCGCGAAGGGACAGGACCTCTCTTTCATCCTGAATGGACAAAAGTTTTAGTTGGGCTGAATTCTTCACAAACTAATACCTCCTTTGTTTCTGGTTGCCGCACGTTTCTTCTTTTACTCGCAATATCCGTAGTGCATCTTTGGCTTGATACTTCGCTCTGGACTTCGCCCTGTTCTGGCCAATCTTGACGGAGGTCTTGAAAATGGTCCCCACGGAGAGTATTCCTCCCAGCTTGTGCGCGGCTATTGAGGCCAAGCCCATGGATGCGATGCATCCGCAAGACGCGCAATCAGGATTCCCGCCGAACTGGCATGGAGTGATCTTTGTCTCTAGGTCTGCCGACAACGTCTGGGTCGTGAGTGCGAAAACACAATCTTGGGGCCTCTGTGGCGGCGAGGCGAACTGCCGAATCACCGCCTCAGGCATGTCCAGCTTCGGATATTGCTTTCGCAATTGCACCATGTCCGCAATGGCCCGCGCCCGCTCCTCAGACCCCAGGATTTCCGGCATTTGATCTCCGACCTGAGGAGTGAATAAGCTGAACCATACCTTCTTGACTTCCGGGCGCGGCGTCCAGAATTCCAGAAATTCGGCCAAGTAGCCGGGGCGCTTCATCATTTGACTTGTCACCGTGCAATGAACGGTGACCCTTTGGCCCACAATGTTTTTTAGAATACGGTCGTAGGTTGCCGGCGCTCGCCGGAGATCGTGTTCCGGCTGCAACCCATCGATAGACACAACGACATAGAGACGCTCTAGACTCGACCAGGTAGGACCCATGGTCCGGAAGGCGCTGGTAACAATCTGCACGTGGATTCTGCGCGCCAATAGCAGAGGGATCAGCAATTCCAGCTCGCGATAGCGAACCAGCGGGTCACCCCCGACGATAGATAAGTGCAATGGCTTCAGCCGATCGACAACTTTAAGAACCCCGTCTACCAGGGATTGGCCTT
>Ga0209057_1000779_pt1 | contig 27488 bp, 25 predicted proteins | sample GraSoiAngelo_146_FD_185903 | JGI IMG/M metagenome (GOLD analysis project Ga0209057, IMG submission 185903) | Grasslands soil microbial communities from the Angelo Coastal Reserve, California, USA - 14_1009_05_30cm (SPAdes) (version 2) | ecosystem: Environmental > Terrestrial > Soil > Grasslands ... | reverse complement strand
AAAGCAGTTCTGACCCGTCGCCGTCGGGATGATGGAGCCGATCGCGGGACGATCGATGCCGGGAATGCGGTGCAGCCCGAAGAGTGCGGCTGCCATCACGGCGCCGCTGTTCCCAGCGCTGACGAAACCATTGACGCGTCCGTCCTCGACCATCGTGCAGGCCCGGACAATCGACGAGTTCTTCTTAGTTCGCACCGCCTGCGCCGGGTGCTCGTCCATGGCGATGACCTCGGGGGCATCCTCGATCTGCGCCCACTTGCCAGCGCCGGAAGCCGCCAGTGCGCTGTCGACCTTGTCCTTGACGCCCACGAAGATCACTTCGACCCCGAGCTCACGATGCGCCTGGACGCCGCCGGCCACCACCTGGTCGGGGGCGAAATCACCACCCATCGCATCGAGCGCGATTTTCATGGGGAAAGCGGACGACAGGGGCTAGACGTCGAGGTTGCGCACGGTCTTGGCGTGCGTCTGGATGAATCGCTTGCGGGGATCGACGTCGGTGCCCATCAGGACATCGAAGATCTTGTCCGCCTCGACCGCATCTTCGATCTCGACGCGGAGCAGCATCCGGTTCTGTGGGTTCATGGTCGTTTCCCACAATTGGTCGGGGTTCATCTCACCGAGACCTTTGTAGCGGGCGACCTCCGGCTTTCCCGTCATCTGGGCCAGCTTCCGATTCTTCTGCTCTTCGGTATAGGCATAACTGATCTCTTTGCCACGCGTGATCTTGTAGAGCGGCGGCTGTGCGATGTATAGATACTTCCCCGTGATCACCTGCGGCATGTAGCGGAAGAAAAACGTCAGCAACAATGTACGTATGTGAGAACCATCGACGTCAGCGTCAGTCATAATCAGGATGTGATGATATCTGAGCTTACTGATATCAAATTTCTCGCCGATCCCTGTCCCGAGTGCCGTGATCAGGTTGCGGATCTGCTCTGAGGTCAGGATCTTGTCCTCGCGCGCCTTCTCGACGTTGAGGATCTTGCCGCGCAGCGGCAGGATCGCCTGGAACCGACGGTCGCGGGCGCCCTTCGCCGAACCACCTGCGGAATCGCCCTCGACCACGTAGATTTCGCTGAGGCTCGGGTCCCGCTCAGAGCAGTCGGCCAATTTGCCGGGCAACGTCGACGATTCGAGGAGCGACTTGCGCTGCACCAGCTCGCGCGCACGCTTTGCCGCGTCGCGAGCGCGAGCGGCGACCAGGCATTTCTCGATGATTCGCCGCGCATCCGGCGGGTTCTCTTCCAGGTACTGCGTGAACGCATCGGAGAACACGGTCTCGACCTGACCGCGGACCTCAGAGTTGCCCAGCTTGGTCTTCGTCTGACCCTCGAATTGCGGCTCGCGAACTTTTACGCTGATCACCGCGGTCAATCCCTCACGCACGTCGTCGCCGGTCAGGTTGGGATCCTGGTCGCGCATCAGGTTCGCCTTGCGCGCGTACTTGTTCAAGACGGACGTCAGCGCCGAGCGGAAGCCGGTGACGTGGCTGCCACCTTCGACCGTGTTGATGTCATTGGCAAAGGCGAGGACGTTCTCGGTGAAGCCCTGGTTGTACTGGAGCGCGATCTCGACCGTGTTCTCCTCGATCTCCCGCTCGACATGCAGCGGCCGGAGGTTGACCCATCCTTTGTCGCGGTTCAGATATTTGACGAAGGCACTAATGCCACCCTCGAAGTAGAAGGTGTAGTCGAGATCGATGCGCTCATCGCGCAGCAGGATGGTTAGGGCCTTGTTGAGAAACGCAAGCTCGCGCAGCCGGTGGGACACGATGTCCCAGTGAAAGCCGAGCTCTTCGAAGACGTCGGGGTCCGGCCAGAACCGAATGTAGGTACCGGTGGTATCGGCCTTGCCGACCACCTTCAAGGGCGCAGTGGGCGCACCGCGCCGGTATTCCTGATAGTGCTGCTTGCCGTGGCGCATGACGGTGACCTGCAGCCGCTCGGAGAGCGCGTTGACGACCGAGAGCCCGACACCGTGCAACCCGCCCGAAACCTTGTAGCCGCCACCGCCGAACTTTCCGCCGGCGTGCAGCTTGGTCATGACGACCTCGAGGGCGGGCTTGCCCTGGTCCTTCATGATGTCGACCGGGATGCCGCGGCCGTTATCGGCGACCGACGCCGAGCCGTCCTGATGGAGGGTTACCTCGATCCTGGTGCAGAAGCCTGCCAGGGCCTCATCGATGGAGTTGTCGACGATCTCGTAGATGAGGTGGTGGAGGCCCCGGTTGTCGGTGGAGCCGATGTACATTCCGGGACGGCGTCTGACCGGCTCCAAACCCTCCAGAACCTGGATGGCCTTGGCATCATAGGCAGCCGTCGTTTGATCTTTAGGATTCAGCAAGTCGCGTATTCAAATTATACCCAAAAAGAGCGCCAAAATTGACGGTCAGGAGGCCACGACCGGGGCCTCTTTTTGGACTGGCGGTCGCCAACGCAAGTCGAGCTGGCGAGCGGCCCGGACCTCGTCGAGCCGCCCCACCGGGGCGTTGTGCGGCGCGGTCTTGACGAGCTGCGGATCCCTGGCGATTTCCTCGACGATTCGCTCGACGGCGGCGACGAACGCATCCAGGCTGGCCTTGGACTCGGTCTCGGTTGGTTCGATCATGAGCGCCTCAGGAACAATGAGCGGGAAGTAGACCGTCGGCGGATGAAAGCCGAGATCGATCAGCCGTTTCGCGATGTCCTTCGCCGACACGCCCTGCGCTTTCGCCTTCTTCGCCGTCAACACGAACTCGTGCAGGGATGGCCCACCGAAGGCGTCATCGAAATACCGGCGCAGGTGATGCCGGAGGTAGCTGGCGTTGAGCACGGCGTTCTGCGCCACTTCGTTGATGGTGTTGCCGTAAGTGCGGATGTAGGCGTAGGCGCGAAGCAACATGCCGAAGTTGCCGTAGAACGACCGCACCTTGCCGATCGATTGTGGGCGGTCGTACTCGAAGCGAAATCCCTCGTCCGTGCGCTCAACCGTGGGAATCGGCAGGAAGGGCACAAGGTGCGACTTCACGCCGACCGGCCCCGCGCCCGGGCCGCCCCCGCCGTGCGGCGTGGAGAACGTCTTGTGCAGGTTGAGATGGACAACGTCGAAGCCCATGTCGCCGGGCCGTGCGATGCCAACCAGGGCGTTGAGATTGGCGCCATCGTAGTAGAGCTGCACGCCCTGCTCGTGCGCCAGCCGGGCGATCTCCAGAATGTCCTTCTCGAAGATGCCGGCGGTATTCGGGTTGGTCAGCATTACGGCCGCGACCCGCGTCGAGATCTTGCTCTTGAAATCCTCGAGGTCAACGAGACCATCCGGTCCGGATTTGACGGTCACCGTTTTGAGATGGGACAGCGTGGCGCTGGCCGGATTGGTGCCGTGGGCGCTGTCCGGGACCAGCACCTCATCGCGGGTCTCGCCGCGGCTCCGATGGTAAGCCTGGATCATGCGCAGTCCGGTCCACTCGCCGTGCGCGCCGGCGGCCGGCTGGAGGCTCATGCGGTCCATCGCGGTCAGTGCCAGTAGCGCCCGCTCGAGCTCCCACATCAACCGCAGCGCCCCCTGGGCGCGGGCCGGCGGATGGTAGGGGTGGAGATCGGCGAAGTCATCGAGCCGGGCCAGCGCCTCGTTTACGGCCGGGTTGTATTTCATCGTGCAGGAGCCCAGCGGATAGAGGCCCTGGTGCAGGTTGAAGTTGAGACGGCCGAGGCGGCCGAAATGCCGGGCCACCTCGGGCTCGCTGAGTGAGGCGATCGGTGGTGGCGATTGCCTGCGCAGGGCGGCCGGCACCAGCTCGTCAAGCGGTCGTGTCTTGACCCCGGGGGCGGGGAGCCGCGGGCTCGGCCGGTCCGGGCGTCCCAGCTCGAAGAGCAGGGGCTCGCTCACGCCAGCGCCTCGAGGAAGCGCTCGATTGCCTTCGGATGGTTGAGCTCGGTGACGGAAATCAGCAGGGCGTCGGACAGCTCGGGAAAGAATCGCCCCAATGGCAAGCCCGGCAGAACACCACGCTCGAGCATGAAGGCCTGGGTCTGCTCCGCCGGATAGGGCGTATGCATCACGAACTCCCAGAGAAACGGACCGTCAAAGGCCAGCCGGTATCCCTTGCGTTCTACGAGCTGCGCCGCCAGGTGATGGGCGCGTTGGGCGCTCAGCTCGGCGAGCTGCTTCAGGCCCTCGCCACCCATGTGGGCGAGGTAGACCGTAGCGGCGATCGCCATCAGCGCGTGATTGGTCGTGATGTTCGAGGTGGCGTGCTCGCGCCGGATGTGTTGCTCGCGGGCCTGCAGCGTCAGCACATAGCCGCGCCGGCCGTCGGCGTCGACCGTCGCCCCGACCAGCCGCCCGGGCATTCGGCGCATCAACGCCTCCGTGCAGGCGATGAAGCCGACGTAGGGCCCGCCGAACGAGAGCGGAATGCCCAGCGGTTGTCCGTCGCCCACCGCCAGGTCGGCGCCGTACTCGCCCGGGGGAGCCAGGATCCCGAGTGAGATGGGATCGACACAGGCGATCAGCAGCGCGCCCGAGCGATGGGCGAGGTCACTGATGATTTTCGGCTCCTCCAGCACGCCGTAGAAATTGGGTTGCTGCAGGATGAGCGCGGCGGTGGTGCTGGTGACGGCCTGCTCCAGCTTCGCGAGGTCGACCCGGCCATCGGCCCCGGGCGCGACCCGCAGGATCTCGTACTGCTGGGCCTCGGAGTAGGTCTTGAGCACCTGCGCGTACTCGGGATGAAGCGCGCCGGCCACAACCACGTTCTGGCGGTTCGTGTGGGCGACCGCCATCGCCGTTGCTTCCGCCAGCGCCGTCGCGCCGTCGTACAGGGAGGCGTTCGCCACATCCAGTCCGGTGAGAAGGGTGATCATGCTCTGAAACTCGTAGGTCGCCTGCAGCGTGCCCTGGCTGGCCTCCGCCTGGTAGGGCGTGTAGGTCGTATAGAAGTCCGGTCGCGAAATGACCTGATTGACGATCGCCGGACTGAAGCGTCGCGAGGCGCCAGCACCCAGAAAGCTGTTCGCCGGCGAAATCCTCGCGTTCAGGCGGCCGAGCTCGCGAACGTACTGCACCAATTCCACCTCGGAGAGCGGCTCGGGGAGGTCGACGCGATCCAATTTGAGTGCCTCGGGGAGGTGCGTGAACAGGCCGTCGATGCTCTCCAGCTCGAGCGCTTTGAGCATCTCGGCGCGCTCGGCGTCGGCGTTGGGGAGGTAGGTCACCAGGAGATCACGAGTGCGACTGGCCCTCGACGAACGCGTCGTAGGCTTTCTGGTCGAGGAGCTTGGGATTGTCCTTCACGGCGCGGAGCTTGATGATCCAGCCCTTGCCGTAGGGATCCTGGTTGACGTACTCGGGATGATCTTTGAGCTCCGCGTTGGCCTCTGTCACCTCGCCACCAACGGGACTGTACAGGTCGGAAGCCGCCTTCACCGATTCGATGACCCCCAGCCGCGCGCCAGCGTCGAGCTGCTGACCAACCGCCGGCAGTTCGAGGTAGATCACGTCACCGAGCTGCGACTGGGCATACTCGCTGATCCCCACCGTCGCCGTCTCTCCGTCCTGCTTGACCCACTCGTGGGTCTCCGCGAAACGCATGCCGGTCAGGTCTGGCATCCTAACTCCCTTTCCTTCACTTCGGATGAGGCCGCTTGTAAAAAGGCAGCGGGACGACCTCGGCCGGCGCGGCGGCGCCACGAATGTCCACGCCGAGACGGGTTCCCGGCTCGGACATGGCAGGCGGCACGTAGGCCATCCCGATGTTGTAGCCAAGCGTGAAGGAGACGTTTCCCGACGTCACCGTCCCGACGCCCTCGCCATCACTGACGATGCGGTAGCCGTGGCGTGGAATGCTGCGGTCCAGCATCTTGAAGCCAACCAGCTGCCGCGCGAGGCCCCGCTGGCGAGACGTCATGATGGCGTCGCGGCCGATGAAATCCTTCTCGAGGTTGAGCGTCCAATCGAGCCCTGCCTCAAGGGGATTCGTCTGCGCGTCCATGTCATTGCCGTAGAGGCGCATGCCCGCTTCGAGGCGAAGGGTGTCGCGGGCGCCCAGGCCGGCCGGCCGGATGCCATCGGACCGCCCCTCCTCCAGCAGCGCGCGCCACAGCCGCACGGCGTCGGCGTTGCCACAAAAAAGCTCGAAGCCATCCTCACCCGTATAGCCGGTCCGCGAGATCACGCACGACACATCCGCAACGGTCCCGTCGACGAAGGCATAGTACTTGACACTGGCGAGGTCAGACGGCGTCAGCCGCTGAACGAGATCCACCGCTCGCGGGCCCTGCACGCCGATCAGCGCCCACTCCCGGCCGACATTGCGGGCCGCGTCCGCGGCCTGGGCGTGTTTTCGGATCCAGTCGAAGTCGCCGTCCTGGTTGCCGGCATTGACCACCAGCAGGTAGCCGCGGTCCGGCATCGCATAAACGAGCACGTCATCGATGATGCCGCCCGCGTCGTTGCAGAGCACCGCGTACTGGATCCGTCCCGGGCGCAGTCGCGTCACGTCGCGACTGAGGACACGCTGGACGAGGGCTTCGTCCCCGATGCGCAGCTCACCCATATGCGAAAGATCGAAGAGGCCCACAGCCTCGCGCACGGCGTGGTGCTCTTCGCGGATCGTGCTGTACTGAAGCGGCATCACCCAGCCTCCGAAGTTCGTCATCTGGGCGCCGAGACGGACATGCTCCTCGTACAGCGGTGTCCGCGCGGCCGTCACGACCAAACGTTACGCCTCGGGGTCGTCAGGATCGTCCGCGTCGTCGAGGAGGTCGAGGTAGTCGAGCAGCTCCTGGTCGTGGACCACCTCGGCCCCTCGCAGCATCTCCAGAATGATATTGACGCGCGCCTCCTCCCACTGCAGAAGCTTGGCCAGCTCGGCGGGCGTCGCCTCGCGGTCCAGCCGCTCCGACAGCAGCCGCTGCGCCGATTCCAGCAGGCGGCAGGCGACGACGAAGGCTTCGTCGTTGCGCTGGGCTTCTTGCGTCTGGGCGAGCACGTCATCCATGGTGACGTCGATCGCGTGTACCAACCGGGCATGGAAGCCGCCGTCTCCGGGCTGGTAGTGCTCGATGGCCGAGATCAACCCGACCGTCCCTTCCTGGAAGAGGTCGCCAAAGGGGACGCCGTGCTTCTTGCGCGCCTGCGCGGCCTCCACCACCAGGTGGAGGTTATGCTCGATCAGCGTCCGGTTCGCCGCATCGCGCTCCACCCCCTGGGTGGCAAGGAGCCGCTGTTCCTGCGCGTTGGACAGTCGTGGATAGCGCGCGACTTGCGCCCGGATCTCCTCCTCCTCGTCTTTCGGCGGCTGCTGTTCCACGCGTTGGGCCATGTTCCCATTCTACGAACGACAAGGCCGTAAACCGGGGCTATGATCAAGTCGTGACGAGGGCCGCCCGGCTCTTTCTCGCGGCCACCATGCTGGCCGTTTTGCTGCCCGCGGTTCAAGCCCGCGCCGCCGAGCCGCACGTCCTGGTCGCGACCCTCAACGGGGTCATCAATCCGATCACCGACAACTACGTCTCCACCGCGGTCGACAAGGCCATCTCTGGGCAGGCCAACGCGCTGATCATCGCGATGGATACCCCGGGTGGGCTCGACACCTCGATGCGCCACATCATCAAGAAGATCCTGGGCGCGCCGCTGCCCGTCGTGATCTTCGTGTCGCCCTCAGGCGCCCGGGCCGCCTCGGCCGGCCTCTACATCACGGAGGCGGCCGATATCGCCGTGATGGCCCCGGGGACGAACATCGGCTCGGCCCATCCCGTCAGCCTTGGCGGCTCCAACCCGGCCGCCACCCCGGCGGCAAGCCCGAGCGCGAGCGGCGCCACGTCGACGGCACCGGATATCGAATCGCAGAAGATCGAAAACGACGCGGCCGCCTACATTCGGGCCCTGGCCGCGCTGCACCACCGCAACGCGGACTGGGCCGAGAAGGCCGTCCGGCAGAGCATCAATGCGCCCGTGGATGACGCCGTGAAATTGGGCGTGGTCGATTTCGAAAGCAGGGACCTGGACACGTTGCTCCAGGACCTCGACGCCCGCCATGTCTCAAAGGGCGGCCAGACATACACCCTGCAAACCGCGAACGCCGGCATCCAGCACTACGACATGAGTGGCTTCGATCAGTTTCTCCAGGCAGTCGCCGACCCGAACCTCGTGTACCTTCTGTTCCTGCTGGCGCTGATTGGCATCGGCTTCTGGGTCACGCACCCCGGCATGTTCCTGCCCGGGGTGATCGGCGTCATCGCCGGCGTGCTCGCCGCGGTGTCGATGTTCGATCTCCCGGTCAACATCGCCGGGATCATCCTCATCCTGATCGCGGTGGTGCTGTTCATTGTCGACCTCAAAGCGGTGACCCACGGGGTGCTGACCACCGGCGGCATCGTCGCGATGACGCTCGGCGGCCTGCTGTTGATCAATACCAGCTTCCTGGCCGAGGGCGTCAACATCCCACTGCTCGTAATCACGGTGCTCGTCATCGCCGCCGTCTTCCTCTTCATCCTGCGCAAGCTGCTCGATGCCCGGCGGCGTCCGTACGCGGCGGGCGAGGAGTCGATGATCGGCAGCCTCGGTTCGGTGCGAGAACCGTTGAACCCCAGCGGGATGGTGTTCGTCAACGGCGCGCTCTGGCAAGCCACCTCAACCAGTGGCCCGCTCGATGCCGGCGCGCCAGTACGCGTGGTCGGCGTGGACGGCCTTCGTCTGCGAGTCGAAGCCGTGCAACAAACGGAGGCGGGGCGGTCGCAAGGGCCGCAGGCGGCATCCTCATGAACACGCGCGCTTTTCCACGCCGGAGGGCGCTGATGATCAGGCGCGCTTTTCCACGCCGGAGCGCGCTGATGATCACGCGCGCTGATGATGTGACCCGTAACATGAACTCGACGGCAGCGGTGCGTTAACGAAGGGAGGGACTCATGGGCGTTTTCGCTCTCATCGTCCTCGGCTTCATCGTTCTCGTCGTCCTCATCGGCCTGAGCTCGGCGATCCGGATCATCAACGAATACGAACGCGGCGTCCTCTTCCGGCTGGGCCGCTTGATGGCCCTGAAGGGTCCGGGACTGAGGCTGATCATTCCCTTCGGCATCGACCGCCTGGTGAAGATCGATCTGCGGACGGTGACCCTCGAGGTCCCGCCACAGGAGGTCATTACGCTCGACAACGTGACCATCAAGGTCAACGCCGTCATCTACTTCCTGGTGGTCGATCCCCGCAACGCCGTCACCAAGGTTGCCAACTTCATCAACGCCACTTCACAAATAGCGCAAACCACGCTACGGAGCGTGCTCGGGCAGTCGTCGCTGGACGAGCTCCTCGCCAACCGGGAGAAGATCAACACCCGCCTGCAAAAAATCATCGACGAGCAGACAGAGCCCTGGGGGATCAAGGTCTCGACCGTCGAGATCAAGGACGTCGAGCTCCCCCAAACGATGCAGCGAGCGATGGCCAAGCAGGCAGAGGCCGAGCGAGAGAAGCGCGCCAAGATCATCCATGCGGAGGGTGAGTTCGAGGCGGCGCAGAAGCTCACCGATGCCGCCGGCGTGATCGCGACGCAGCCTAGCGCGCTGCAACTGCGCTACCTGCAGACCCTCACGGAGATCGGGGTCGAACGGAACACCGTGATCGTCTTTCCGGTGCCGATCGACCTCGTCCAGCAGCTCATCGATATCCGCCAGGGCAAGGGCGGCGGATCGGCGACACCGGCAAAAGCCTGATCCGCCTTCTCGTTCACGGCGACGCCGCGGTCGATTTCTGGACGGTTGTCCTCCTTGGTATCCTCGCCGCCCTCTATGTGCTCGCCAACTTCGGCGAGCGCAACGCGACCGCGCGCATCGTATCCCTCATCGCCGGTGGCGCACTCTGCGGGCTCGCGCTGCTGTTCGGCCTCCTGGTCGCCGGCGGCCACCTGGTGCTGTATCGCACCGGAGCGGAGAGCCTCGACAGATTCCGGGCGGCCGAATTTCTCGCCGTCCCGCTGACGATTGCTGGCGTCCTCGGCCTGCTGTACTTGTGGCCTCCGGTCCAGCGTGCGCTGGCGCGCGTGATCCCGATACGCCCTGGGTCGCCGGTTATCTACCTCACGATCGTGCTCGGCCTGCTGCTGATCGCGCAGCAAGCCGGTGCGCAGGTGCAGCCCGGCACACCCCTGACGCTGGCCGATCTCCTGGCGCAGGACATCCCGTTGCTCCTCCTCTCCTTTGTCGGAGTCGGGATCTTCGTGCGACGATCGCCGCGCGAGGCCATCGAACGGCTCGGCCTGGTGCCGCCACGTCAAAACCGATGGTGGCTGGTGGCGGTGCTAGGCATCTTCGCGTTCCTGGCGGTCGCCTACGGCATCGAGCGGGTCGCGGACATACTGAGCCCGTCGAGCCAGCAGCAGGTCACCAATGCGACGAACGTGTTGTTCAGCCACTTCAACAACCCACTTGGCGTCATCTTGCTCGGCTTGATGCCGGCGGTCGTGGAAGAGACCCTGTTTCGTGGCGCCCTGGTACCGCGCCTCGGCGTGCTGGTCACGGCCGTCCTCTTCGCCGCACTCCACACCCAGTACGCCGTCACCTTCGCGACCCTCGAGGTCTTCGTGCTCGGCATCGGACTCGGGTTATTGCGCGTTCGCTCCGGCAGCACCCTGCCATGCATGGTGACACACGCCGGCTACAACATCGCCGTCGGCGTGATCCCCTACCTGCTCAGGTAGTTATGCACAGGCATTCCACTTGTGCAAACGTGCGTTTGATCCCGGCGACCGTATAATCCGGGCAGCACCGTCCCGCGTTCCAGCCAGCAAATTGCCAAGAGTCTACGCAGTCGTCAATCAAAAGGGCGGAGTCGGCAAGACCACGACCGCTATCAACGTGGCCGCCAACCTGCCGCAGCTCGGCCTCAGCGTGTTGATCGTCGACATGGACCCTCAAGGCAACACCACCAGCGGGCTGGGCATCATCCGTAGCGAGCTCAACAGTAGTGTCTATAACGTCATCGTCGATGCCGATGACATCAATCAAGTGATCCGTCCGACCGCGGTGCCGGGCCTCGACATCCTCCCATCACATGTCTCGCTGGCCGGCGCCGAGATCGAGCTGATCAACCTACCCCGGCGCGAACGGCGCCTGCTCTACGCGCTCGACGCGCTGCGCGTCGCCTACGACTACATCATCATCGACTGCCCGCCCTCGCTCGGCCTGCTCACCATCAACTCCCTGGTGGCCGCCGAGTACATGCTGATTCCGATCCAGTGCGAGTATTACGCGCTCGAAGGCCTGGGCGCGCTGACCCACACGACGCAGCTCATCCAACGCGAGCTCAACCCGCGGCTGAAGATCGGCGGCATCGTGCTGACGCTTTTCGATCCTCGCTTGACGCTGGCGCTCCAGGTGGCGGAGCAGGTCCGCGCACGCTATCCGGAGAAGACGTTTCAGACCGTCATCCCGCGCAACGTGCGCCTCAGCGAGGCGCCCAGTTATGGGATGCCGATCACGCAATATGACCCGACCTCACGCGGCGCCGTCGCCTACCAGGAACTCACCAAGGAGTTGATCGCCAGATGAACAAACGACGTGGTTTGGGTCGGGGCCTCGAGGCCTTGATCCCTTCGGGGGAGTACGTCGAGGAGCTGAGCGACAACCGTGCCCGGCGCCGCTTCGCCCTGCAAATCGCGATCGCCGAGATCAAGCCGAACCCTGAGCAGCCGCGCCGCTCGTTCGATCCGGCGTCCCTGCAGGAACTCGCCGACTCGATCCGAATCCACGGCATCCTGCAGCCGCTGCTGGTTCGCGAGGGACTTGCCGGCTATGAGCTGATCGCGGGCGAACGGCGGCTCCGGGCCGCGGAGATCGCCGGCCTCGAGGAGGTGCCGGTCATCGTGCACCCCGGCAGTGGCGGACGCCTCGAGGAACGCTTGGAGCTGGCGCTGGTCGAGAACCTGCAGCGGACCGACCTCAACGCCATCGAAGAGGCGCGCGCCATTCAGCGCCTGTTGCGCGACTTCGGTCTGACCCAGGAAGCCCTGGCCGAGCGGATCGGCAAGAACCGGGTGACGATCGCCCAGAGTGTGCGCTTGCTCGGGTTACCGGAGACCGCCATCAAGGCGATCGAAAGCGGCGCGATCACGGCCGGACACGGGAGTGCCCTTCTCGGCCTGGCGACGGTGGCCCAGCAACTTGTCGGCCTCGAGCGGGTGATCAAGGAGCGGTGGAGTGTGCGGCAGACGGAGGAGTGGGCTCGCGCCCGCGCGACCGAGGCGGGGACCCGGCAGCCACGCCGACGGTTGGCCGCGACCGATCCCGAAACTCGCGCGGTCGAGGAAGAATTTCGTCGGGCCCTGGGGACCAAGGTCGTCCTGACCAAACTCAAGCAGGGCGGGCGCTTGACGATCGAGTTCTACAGCAACGAGGAGCTCGAGGCGCTCCGGCGCCGCTTGACCCGGTAGCGGTTGCACGTGGAACCTACTCGCGGATCCAGCGGTCCGCGGTGCGCTCGTACTCGTGCAGCTCGTTGGACTCGAAGAAGAGGGTGATTTCGGCTTGGGCGCGGCTGGGCGAGTCCGATCCGTGGATCAAGTTCATGCCGAGGTCGAGGGCGAGGTCGCCGCGAATCGTCCCGGGCGCAGCTTTCAGCGGATCCGTCGCGCCCACCAGGCTGCGGACGACACTGACCGCCTCGCGCCCTTCCCAGATCATCGCCACCACCGGCCCCGAGGTGATGAACGCAATCAAGCCGTCGTAGAACGGCTTACCCTGGTGCTCCACGTAATGGCGGCTCGCCACGTCTTTGGTGATCCGCATCATCTTGAGGCCGATGAGCTTCAGGCCTCGACCCTCCAGCCGCGCGATGATCGCCCCGACTAGTCCTCGCTGGACGCCATCGGGCTTGACCAGGACCAGCGTGCGCTGCACCGACTATCGTCCCGCGGCGAGAGTCGGCTTGGCACCGAGAAAGCCGACCTGGCCCAGCGGCCAGATGCGGATTTCCGCCTTGCCAAGGATCGCGTCCAGGTCGACGGGACCGAAGCTGCGCGAGTCGCTCGAATGGTTGCGGTTGTCGCCCAGCACGAAGTACTGATTCGGCGGGATGAGCTGGTCCTGACCCGAGGCGGGCCAGTTGCTGTTAACGATCCACGGCTCCGGGAGGTAGGGCTCGTGCAGCACCCGCCCATTGATGTAGACCACGCTGTTGGCGATGTGCACCCGCTCGCCCGGCAGGGCGATGATGCGCTTGATGAAGTCGCGGCTGGCTTCGTCGGGCGGCTTGAACACGATGATGTCGCCTCGTTGCGGTTGGTGGAGCTTGTAGGAAATCTTCGACGCCACGAGGAGGTCATTGTCGTGCAGCGTCGCGTACATGCTCGAGCCCAGCACGTGGACGGTCTGCACGGCGTACTGGATCACCACGTACAGAACGAGCGCAAGGAACACGATCTCGAGCGTGTCCCTGAGAAAAGACTTCTGGCGCGCTGGTTGCTGGGGCGCCGGCGGTTGCGCCATGTGCGGCTGCGCCATCCTTTAGCTGTTTAACTTCATCCGAGGGCGATTCATTCTATCTCTCAAGCTATCTGCTTGAGGAAGGGCGCCTCGCTGCGAAACGGGCCGATCACCGCGAGCTGCAGCGCCTGGCTGAAGAGCTCGTTGGCGATCCGCATAACGTCGTCTGCGGTGACCGCATCGATCTCCGCCATGTTCTCATCGACCCCCTCAATTCGGCCGGTGAGGGCTTCCTGCCCGCCGTACCAGGTCGCCACGGAGTTGGTGCTCTCCATCTGCAGCAACAAACGGCCCTTGTAAAACTCTTTAGCCTTCGTCAACTCCGCGCTCTGCACCGGTTCCTGGCAGAGCCGCCGCAGCTGGCCGACGATGGCGCCCACCGCTCGCGCGGCCTGGCGCGGCTCGGTTCCGGCGTAGATGCCGAGCACCCCCGTATCGAACATCTTGTTGACGTAGGAGTGGACGTCGTACGCCAGCCCCAGCTTCTCGCGGACTTCGAGGAAGAGACGGGAGCTCATGCCCTCGCCGAGAACGCAGTTGAGGATGTCGATCACGTGACGGTCGCGATCCATGTACGAGGGTGCGTGCACGCCGACGCACACGTGCGCCTGCTCCGTCTTCTTCGACTTCAACAGGACGTTGGGCTTGAGCCCGTTGCCGACCGAGGGCAAGAACGACGGTGGCGGGGCGCCGTTGCCGCGAACCTTGAGATAAGGCTGGACGAGGGCGATCGCCTCGTCGTGTGTCACTGGGCCCGCAATGGTCACGACCAGATTGCGCAGCAGGTAGTGCTCTTCGAGGTAGCGGAGCAGGTCGTCGCGCGACAGGGCCCGAACCGAGGCCTCGGTCCCTCCCACGTCGCGACCAAGCGGGTGATCCGGCCAGCTGATCTGCTCGAACAGGCTGTGCACGTACTCCTGCGGCGAGTCCTGGTACATGCGCAGCTCCTCGAGCACGACCAGCCGCTCCTTCTCCAGCTCGGCAGGATCGAGCAACGGCTGGAACAGCATGTCCCCGAGAACGTCGATGGCCAGCTTCGACTTGGTCTTGGGCACGCGCGCCCAGTACATGGTCAGCTCCTTGTCCGTCGCCGCGTTCAGGACGCCGCCCACCCCTTCGATCGCCTCCGCGATCTCCTTGGCGCCGGCATAGCGGGCGGAGCCTTTGAAGAACATGTGTTCGAGAAAGTGGCTGATGCCGGCTTCTTTGTCAGACTCATACCGGGAACCGACCTTGAACATGATCGCCATGGTGACCGAGGGCCGGTCGGCTAGCTCGGTCGAGACGACTCTGGCCCCGGTCGGCAAAGTGGACAGACGATAAGGAGGACGGGCTTGGGGCACGAGCTGAGTATATCGTAGGGGTGTCGGCACATCCTCACATTTCGATACCGTTTTGGTAGACATGATGGGTCATCCAGTGTCGGATAATATTGAACCGTGACGGGGCGTTTGGAATTCGGCCGCCGTCTGAATCGCCTCATCGCACGCGTCGAGGCCTGGAATTATGCGGACTCAGATGCGGGTGCGCGCTTGCCCGTGGAGGTGGCCCGTGAGCTGAAGGCGCTCGCCGCGGCGGCAGCCTCCCCGAAGCTCAAAGAGGGCGTCCGGCAGGCTCGGGACGCGCTCGACGATGGTTTATCGGCCGAGGCGGTCGCGGCAGCGCTCTATCGGGTCCGCGCCGACCTCGACAGCGCCGGCGTTCAGGGGGTCTCGCCTCCCCCGCCCTCGCCCTCGCGGTAACCGGGGCGGCGCTCGCCGAAGCGCGGTCGGTCGCCGAAGCGCGGCCGATCGCCGTAACGGGGCCGATCACCGTAGCCCGAACCCTGGCGAGTCAGTGGCGGGGAGGGGGCCGGCACCGGACGCTCCGCTGGGCGCCGAGCCGCGGTGACACCGTCGGGGAGGATCGCGACCCGCCGGTTCGGTTCCTCACCCTGGCTCTCGGTGCGGATGCCGGGCTCCTTCTCGAGCGTGATGTGGACGATGCGCCGCTCGTACGACTGCATCGGATCCATCATCACCCGCTCGCCGGTGCGCCGCACACGATCGGCGAGGCGCAGGGCCATCTCCTTGACGGTCTCCTCGCGGCGATTGCGGTAGTGCTCGACGTCGACGACCAGCCGGCGCCGGTCGACGCGGCCCTCGTTGAGGATCAGGTTGACAACTGTCTGGAAGGCGCGAAGCGTCTCCCCCCGCCAGCCGATCAGCAACCCGAGGTTATCGCCGGCAACGTCGATCATCACCGGGTCGTCAGCTTTTTTGATGAATACCTGCGCCGTGATTCCCATCTTGTAGAGAAGCTCGGCCACGACCTGGCGCGCCTTGACGGCGTACGTTTCCCGCTGCGTAACCCGAACCCGAGCCTGCCCCGAGGACTCCTCCAGCACCTCGATGTCCACGTTCTCGCGTGCCTCTTCGAGGTCTTCGAGAGCCTGCTCGACGGCCTCGTCGACAGTCTTTCCGGTGATTTCGACGCTGTTGCTGCTGCTGCTCATGCGGCTTTCCCCCTGCGTAAGCCCGGCGGTATGTTGAGTGAACCCCAGCCGGTGATGAAGTATTGCTGGCCGATGCTGAAGAGGTTGCTGACCACCCAGTAGAGCGCGAGGGCGGCCGCGAAGTTGAGTGAGATGAACCCGATGAAGACGGGCATGATCAGCGTCATGTTCTGCGTCATCGCCGCCTGGGTCGGGTCTTGAACTTGACCCGGCTGGGTCATCATCTTGGTCTGCACGAAGGTGGTGAGCCCGGCGAGGATGGGTAGAAGGATGGCGAGCGGGATGAACTGCCCCGGTTGCAGGGCCGTATGGTCCAGTGAGATGCCGAGGAAGCGGAAATCGTGGATCGGTAGCGTGTTGTGAGCGTCCCGGATCACATAAAAGAGCGCGATCAGGATGGGGGACTGGACCAACGCCGGCAGGCAACCGCTCATTTGCGCGAGTGGGTTGATGTTGTGCTCCTTGTAGAGCTTCATGGTTTCCTGGTTGAGGAGCTGAGGATCCTTCTTGTACTTCTTTCGTAGCGCGGACAGCTGGGGAGCGATCCGGCGCTGCTCCGCCTGGACGCGCCGCGAAGTGGTCAGCTGGTACTGGAAGATGGGAGAGATGATCAGCTTGATCAGGATGGTCAAGAGGACGATGGCGATGCCAAAGGGCCCGATCGATTCGGCGAGCGGGTTCCCGCTCAGGACACCCAGGATTGTCTTGAGGACGGCATGGATCGGGACTCCGATCAGTGTCCACCAGAGTGCCCAGATCGGGTGCCAGAGGTCGCCGAGGGTGTCCCAGGGCTCGTGGCGGGTCGCCAGCAGGGCGAGCAGCGACGTCATGGCACGGGATCCCAGCCGCCGGCATGGAAGGGGTGGCAGCGCGCGACCCGGCGGACGGCCATGCCCCAGCCACGCCACCAGCCGTAGCGCTGGATGGCTTCATACCCGTACTGCGAGCAGGTGGGTGTGTAGCGGCAGCTCGACAGCACGCCAAAGAGGGGACCGAGCGTGATCCGGTAGACGCGGATCAGCGCCAGCGACGCCGCCGTCACGACCCCCACCCCTTCGCCCACAGCATTTCCATCTCCTGGCGCAAGTGCGTAAATTCCGCGTCGACGGCACGAGCCCGTGCCACGATTACAACGTCACGGCCGCCCTCTGCCCGCGTCAACAACGGCCTCACCAGTTCGCGCAGGCGCCGCTTGACTCGATTTCGGACCACGGCATTCCCGAGTTTCCGACTGACGGCCAGGCCGACCCGAGGCCGGCCAAGCCCATTATCGCTTACGAATAGGGCGAAGTATTCGGAGGCGGCCCGGCGGCCCGAGCGCAGCGTCCGGTCGAAGTCGGCCGACCGGAGTAGCCGAGACCGCCGTTTCATCGGCGGTGGAGGCAGGCGCTTACCGGTAGCGCCGGCTGGACGTCGGTGTCAGACGGCGGCGTCCCTTCAAACGGCGTGCCTTGATCACCTTGACGCCGCCCGTCGTCGACATGCGAGCACGGAAACCGTGGACCTTGACCCGCTGGCGCTTCTTTGGCTGGTGGGTACGCTTCATGCAGACCTCAACGTTTTTCGGGGCCTAACCATACCATGCGCGACCATGCGCGGCGGTGCGCTTCGTACGTAATTTCGGATTGCACGGGTGGTAACCGTTTGCTATTATTCCGCTGCCCTGGAGAGCTACGGCAAATAGCCATCAACAACTTATACACATGAGGCTGGGGAGACCTCGATAGACTTCTCCACTGTTGTGGGAAGCTTGTGTATAAGTTCCGTCCTGCAAACGCCGTCCATGGGCCTCGTTTCCGACTTCGCGGCCTGACGCGCAGCACCGGCTCTGCTCTCCACTGAAGTCGTAGTTTGCGTCGTGTTGCGTGGAGGAGCCGATGAACGGAGAACAGATTTGGCAGGCGGCGCAGGAGGAACTTCGGTTCCAGCTCAGTAAGCCAAGCTATGAGACCTGGCTGAAGAATGCGTCATTGGTCGGCCGCGAGAAGAATGCTTTCAAGATCGGCGTGCCGACCAAGCTCGCCAAGGACTGGCTCGAGGACCGCTACTCGGCGATGATCAAAGAGACGTTGTCGGCGATCGTCTCCGGCGACGTCAGCGTGGCGTTCGAGGTGATACCTGGTCAGACTGAGGCAGCCGCCGGCCGCTCGGCGGTGGCCGTCGCTGAGGAGCCGCCGCCCGAAGCCGAGGAGCCGGTCCTCCACGAGGCATCCCAGCTGAATCCGAAATTCCAGTTCCAGCATTTCGTGGTCGGCAACAACTCGCGCTTCGCGCACGCCGCCTGCCGGGCGGTGGCAGAAACCCCCGCCAAGGCCTACAACCCGCTCTTCCTCTATGGCGGCGTTGGTTTGGGCAAGACCCACCTGATGCACGCCATCGGCCACGCCGTTTTGGAAAAGCACGCCCGCCGGCGGGTCGCCTATGTGACGAGCGAGAAGTTCATGAACGAGATGATCTCCTCCATCCAGGAAGGACGGATGAACGATTTCCGGACCCGCTACCGGACGGTCGACGTCCTGCTGGTCGACGACATCCAGTTTCTCGCCGGTAAAGACCGGACCCAGGAAGAGTTCTTCCATACCTTCAACTCCCTCCATGAGCTCAACAAGCAGATCGTGATCTCCTCCGACCGGCCCCCCAAAGAGATCCCCACGCTGGAGGACAGGCTGCGCTCACGGTTTCAGTGGGGCCTGATCGCGGACATCCAGGCGGCCGACTTCGAAACGCGCGTGGCCATCCTCAAATCGAAGGTCGGGCCCTATGCGCGGCTGGTGCCGGAGGATGTGCTCTCCTTCATCGCGCACAAGATCCAGAGGAACATCCGCGAGCTCGAGGGTGCGCTCATCCGGGTGATCGCCCATGCGTCCCTCAACCGCAGCGCCGTCAACGTCGAGATGGCGGCGAAACTGCTGCAGGACGTCATCCCCTCGACGGAGACCCGCACCCTCTCGATCGACACCATCTCTCGCACGGTCGCAAGCTTCTATCACATCAGCCTGGAGGAGATGAAAGGGAAGCGCCGCGACAAGCACATCGTCTTCCCGCGACAGGTTGCGATGTTCTTGATCCGCGAGGAAACGGCCTCATCGTTGCCGGCCATCGGGCAGGCATTCGGCGGACGTGATCATACGACAGTCCTCCATTCCTACGAGAAAATAAATACCGACTCCAAAGAAGACCAACGCCTCCAGGCCGACCTGCGGAAACTCCGCGAAATTCTTTATTCGCATTGAGCCTGTGGAATAGCGCGGCAAGGGACGTGGACACTGTTGCAATCGGGCTCGTGTGGGGATACCCGCGCCGGGAACGCACAGTTTTTGAACGCTATAATTGGCCCGTTTTGAACGTGGGGAAGGGGTTTTTCCCTGTTGTGCACCGCACTACGACTACGTCGTATCTTTCAATTACCCCGTTTCATTAGAGGGTCGTGTAGACCAGGAGCATCATGAAGGTCACTGTCACCGCCGGAAACCTCGGGCAGGGATTGCAGGTTGTTTCCCGCGCCGTCTCTTCGCGGACCACGCTACCCATCCTCAACAACGTGCTGCTGCAGACCGGCGACACCGGGCTGCAACTCACAGCGACCAACCTGGAGATCGGTATCCGGCAGGTCATCCCGGCCGAGGTCCAGGAAGAAGGTGGGATCACCGTGCCGGCGCGGTTGCTGACGGACTTCGTGACTTCGCATCCCGACGAGCCGCTGTCCATGGCACTGGACAAGAAGACGCAGTCGTTGGCGGTCAAGAGCAATCGGTTCGACGCCACCATCCGTGGGATCGACCCGGCGGACTTCCCACCCGTTCCCTCCGGCGTCGAAGGTCGCAAGGTCAAGGTCGACCAGGCCGAGCTCAAAGATGCGATCGAGCAGACCGTGATCGCCGCCTCCAGCGATGAGGGCCGACCGGTGCTGACCGGCGTCTACGTTCACCTCAATGGGGGGAAGGCAACCTTTGCCGCCACCGACGGTCACCGGCTGGCGGTCAAAACCCTTGCGGTCCAGGCGGAACCGGGTGAAGGCGAGACGATCGTCATCCCGGCGCGCGCCCTGAGCGAGCTCAGCCGGATCCTCAAGACGGGCGACAACGGCGTGGAGGTCACCGTCGGCTCGCAGAAGAATCAGGTTTTCTTCAAGACCCGCGATGTGGAACTGATGAGCCGGCTGATCGAGGGAACCTATCCCAACTACCAGCAGGTCATTCCTGGGCAGAGCACAACGACCATCACTAGCAAGACGCAGGACCTGCTCTTCACCACCAAGATGGTCTCGTTGTTTTCCAAGGATGCCGCCAACGTCGTGAAATTCAAGGCCGAAGGCGGCAAACTGACCCTGACGGCCAATACCAGCGAAGTCGGGCAGAACGTGGCCGGCGTTGAGGCGCAGATCGATGGCCAGGACCTCCAGGTCGCGTTCAACTCCAAGTACCTTCTCGACGTGCTCGCCATCATTGGCAGCGACGAGGTGACCCTCGGCTTCACCGGCCCGCTGAACCCCGGCCTGATCAAGCCGGTGGGGAACGACAACTACCTCTACATCATCATGCCGGTCAGAGTGGCGATGTAGTCAGCGCGCAGACCGCGTGTTCCTGGCTAACGTCTCATTGTTCGACTTTCGGAATTACGTTGAGTTGGACCTGGCGCTCGAGCGCTCCGCCACGGTATTCTTCGGCGGCAACGCGCAGGGAAAGACCAATCTGCTCGAGGCCGTGGCGCTCGCGGCCTTGACGCGCTCCCCACGCACGCAGCAAGCGGTCGAGCTGGTCCGATTCGGCCAGACCGCCGCCCGCGTCACCTGCGGCGTGCAGACCGACACCGGCCTCAAGGAGCTGGAGGTTCGCATCAACCTCAGCCCCGCCGCTGCCGGCTCGCGAGCGTCGCGGAAGTTCACCCTCAATGGGATCCCGCGCCGCTCGAGCGACGTGATTGGGTCGCTTCGGGTCGTCCTCTTCTGGCCGGACGACCTGCAGCTGGTCAAGGGTCCGGGCGAGGGCCGGCGACGCTTTCTCAACACCCTGCTTTCCCAGATCGATCGTGCCCACGCGCGGGAGTTGAATCGGTACTCGCACCTGCTGACGCAGCGCAACGCCTTGCTGAGGGCGATCCGGGAGGCCCGCCAGCCGGTCGATGGGCTCGATGTCTGGACGGCTGCCGTCGCCGAGTCCGGCGCGGCCATCATGGTGGAACGGCAGCGCCGCCTCCTCGAGCTGCAGCCCATCGCGGCCGCCTTTCACCGCGAGCTCAGCGACGACCGTGAGCGGCTCGAGCTCCGCTACCGGCCCGCGGGTGCCCGAATCGGCGAGGCGCCGTTAGAGCTCGTCGTGGAACAGCTCAAGGCCGCCATGCGCGAGGCGCGCGACGAGGAGATCGGGCGTGGACAGACAGCTGTCGGACCGCAGCGCGACGATGTCGAGGTGTGGCTCGACGACCATGAAGCGAGGCTCTATGCCAGCCAGGGGCAGCAGCGCAGCGCCGTGCTCAGCCTGAAGCTGGCGGAACTGCACTATCTCGCCGAGGTGACCGGCGAGCAACCAGTGCTTCTGCTCGATGATGTGATGTCCGAGCTCGACCCGGCTCGCCGCGAGCGCCTCCTCGCCGCGCTCGAGCCAGGGCCTCAGGCGCTGATCACCGCGGCCGACCTCAACGACCTGCCAAAGAGCATCCTGGAGCGCGCCGCGATCTTCCGGGTCGAGCAGGGGGGAATCCATGCGTAGCATCGGATCCGCGCTTCCCAAAACGCTGGCGTCGCTCGGCATTACGCGCCGGACGCGTGAGGCCCAGGCGCTGTGGTTGTGGCCGCAGGTGGTCGGAGAGCACCTCGCCCGCGAGACCAAGGCGCTCAAGCTCACCGGCGGCACGCTGCTGGTGACGGCCAGCAGTCCGGCGCTTGCGCACCAGCTACATCTCGAGCGAACCATGCTGATCGACCGGCTCAACGAACGGATCGGTGCGCCCGCGGTGCGTGAGATCCGCTTCCGGCAGTCCTCCGGATGATCGCGAGTGCCGCCGCCCTCACGCAGGCCCAGCGGGCAGCGGTGGACCACGCCGGAGGGCCACTCCTGATCGTGGCCGGTGCGGGCACCGGGAAGACGCGGGTGCTGGTCGAGCGCTACCGCCGACTGCGGCAGGACGGCGTGCCGGCTGAACAGATTCTGCTCCTGACCTTCACGGAGAAGGCCGCGCGCGAAGTGCTTGACCGGGTCGAGCAGGAAGACTACCTTCCCGCCGGCGAGCGATTCGTCCTCACCTACCACGCCTTCGCCCAGCGATTTCTCCAGGAAGAGGGCTGGCTCTGCGGCATCCCGAAGGGATTTCGCATCGTGTCCGAAGTGCGCAAGTGGGAGCTCATGCGCGACGTCCTGCTGGAGTTGCGGCCGCCCCACCTCTTCCATCCCCAGCGGCCCTACGAGCGCATCGGCGAGCTGCTCAAGCTGGTCGAACGAGCAAAGCAGGAGTTAGTCTCTCCGCTGGAATTCCGCGGGTGGGCCGAGGCCAACCCGATCGTCGATGATCCGGTGCTGGCCGCCCAACGGCAAGCCGCGCTCGTCTACGGCGAGTACCAGGCGCGGCTGCTCGCCGAGGAGCGCCTCGACTTCGACGACACCATTTATTTCAGCGTGCAGCTCCTGACGCAGGAACCATCGGTTGCCGCCCGGCAGTCCCGGCGTTTCACCCATCTCATGGTTGACGAGTTTCAGGACACAAACTTCGCCCAGAGCCGCCTGCTCGAGTTGCTTGCCGGAACAGAGCGCAATCTGTGCGTCGTCGGGGACGACGACCAGAGCATCTACAAGTTTCGTGGCGCGTCGGTGGCCAACCTGCGGCGCTTCCACGCCGTGTTTCCCGATGCCGCCGTCATCCGCCTTGAGGAGAACTACCGCAGCCGCGGGCCCATCCTCCGTGCCGCCGGTCGGTTGATCAGCGATGACCCGGAGCGCCTGGAGAAGCGGCTGCTCGCGACTCGCGGCGAGGGCCGCGCGGTCAGCGTGCTGACGGCGACCAACGTCACCGAGGAAGCCGACGCCGTCGCCACCCTGGTCAAAACCGCAATCGACGAAGGGCGGTACCGCCCGAACGGGATCGCCATTCTGCTGCGCGCCAACGCGCACCTGCACAACTTCGCGCGGGCGCTCCAGCGCCTGGGCGTCGCCTACCAGGTCAGCGGCGGTCGCGGTTTCTATCAACAACCCGAGGTCAAGGATTGCCTCGCCTATCTGCGCGCGGTCGACAGCCCGGACGATGTTGTCTGCCTGATGCGCTTGCTGAGCTTGCCGCGTTACGCCGCGGACTCCGTGCAAGCGGGCCGCTGGGCGCGCCAGGCGCGGGACGATGGGCGGCGATTCTTCGACCTCCTCCAGGAGTCGAACGACAATGGGGCGCGCCGTCTCACCGAGGACCTGCGGCGCTTCAACGGCCTTGCGCTTCGGCTTGGCGTCGACGACCTTTTCTATGAGGTGATGGAGCAGACCCATTACCTCGACCTGGAGCGGTTTCTCGGACCGATTGAGCGTTTACAGGTCAGCGCCAATGTCCAGAGGCTCGCCGAGCTGATTGCAGCGTACTGCGACGAGCATCCCGATCACCACCTCTCCGCGTACCTCAAGCACCTCGATGCGACCGAGGCGGCGCAAGCCGACGAGGAGATCGCGCCATTGGATGAGACGGTGAACGCGGTCCACCTCATGACGGTGCACCAGGCGAAGGGGCTGGAGTTCGGCCTTGTCATCATCCCCCACCTTGTCGAGGGGCGCTTTCCGGCGAGCCGACGCGGCGAGGGACTGACGCTTCCGAACGAGCTCTTGAAGGAGGAGTTGCCTGCAGCTGAGCTGCACCTCGCGGAAGAACGCCGCCTGGCGTACGTCGCCCTCACGCGCGCCCGTGAGGAAATCGTCTGCACGCTGGCCTCCCGCTATGAAGGCGTACGCGACTGGCGGCCGTCGCGGTTCCTGACGCCGATCCGCGGCGAGGGCGCGCGCGAGCTGGCCGGTCCGCAGCTGCTCGCGGCAACCGTCGGCCTGGTGGAGGTGGCCCGCCAGGTGGAGCTGCCGCTCAACGACGCACCGCCGATCGCCGCCCTCTCCTACACGCAGGTGGACACCTACCTGCGTTGCCCGCAGATGTATCAGTACCGCTTCGTGTTCCGTTTGCCGACGCGGCCCAAGCCGCAGATGCAGTTCGGACGGATCCTGCACGAAGCCCTCAAAGATGCGCTAGGCAGCATCGACCGTGAGACACCACTCACCTGGGCCATGCTGGACTCGGCCTACGTGGCGGCCTGGGCAAAAGAACGCTTCTGCGCGCCGGAACAGGCGCCCTCGTTGCAAGACCTGGGCCGGACCTACCTGCGCCGGGCGTTCGACGCCGGCGACCTGAGCAAGCCATTGCTGCTGGAGCAGCCATTCAGCCTCCGCGTAGATGGGCTCCGATTGACCGGCCGGATCGACCGTGTCGACCGTCATCCAGACGGCAGCTACGAGGTCATCGATTACAAGACCGGCTCGGCGAAGCGGGCCGTGGAGTTACAGCGGGACCTGCAGCTTGGCGTGTATGCGCTCGCTGCCCGGGAGGTCTTCCGATTCGATCCGCTGAGCCTCTCCTACTACTACCTCGAGACCAGCGAGCGGGTCACCGTCGACAAGCCACGGGAGCGGCTCGACGAGGACCGGCAAACGATCGTCAAGGTGGCGGAAGGGATTCGCGCCGAGCTGTTTGTGGCCAAGCCCGACCGCATGAAATGCAGCGGCTGCGACTTCCGCCTTCTCTGCCCGAGCGCGGCCGTGTAAGGTGAAACCGTGAGCACGCTGCAGAACCGGCCCAACACCGCGCTTCTCGTCATCGACGTCCAGAACGGGGTTGTCGAGGGCGCTCACCAGCGCGACGCGGTCGTCGCCAATGTCGCCAGCCTTGTCGAGAAGGCGCGGCGAGAACGGGTCCCCGTGGTCTGGGTTCAGCACTCCGACAAGGGGCTCGCCAGGGGGAGCGACAAGTGGCAGATTGTCCCCGAGCTGAGTCCGGGCCAGGCTGAGCCGCTCGTCGAGAAGAATTACGGCGACTCTTTCGAGGACACCACCCTCGAGACGGTGCTGTCAGGGCTGGGCGTCGGGCGACTCGTCGTGGTTGGGGCCCAGACGGACATGTGCGTCCGCTCCACACTACATGGCGCGTTCGTCAGGGGCTACGACGCGACCCTTGTCAAAGACGCCCATACCACGGAGGATTTGACGGCATGGGGAGCGCCCCCGCCGGACCAGGTCATCGCGCACACCAACCTGTACTGGACCGACCAGAGGGCGCCCGGGCGGACCGCCGGGACGGTCGAAACCAACGAGGTCGACTTCGGCGCCGCGTCCTGAAGCCTCTGCGCCTGCCTATCCGTCCGCCAGTCTGACGAGCACTTCGGCGACCTGAAAAGCCGCGTCGGGATTGGCGGCGGCTCGAACCTTTTGCGCATCCTCGAACCGTTGCGCCTGCGGCGCGGCAAACCACGCGCTCACTGCCGCGACCAGGTCGTTCGGGCGCGGCACGAACCGGCCCAAGCCGCGGTCCACCACCTCCTTCACATTGCCCTCTTCCTGACCCGGTAAGTAGCCGGTCAGCAGCAGCGGGCAGCCGCACGCCAGGCCTTCCGCGATCATCCCTGGGCCGGCTCGCGTGACGAGCAAGTCAGAGGCGAGCAAGAGCTCCGGCATGTTGTCGACGAAGCCGAACACGTGGACGCCGGCGTGATTATCCTCGCGAAGGTGCTCCGCCAGCGCCTGGTTGCGGCCCGCCACGGCGAGCACCTGGACGTCGAGGGGCGATCGGGCGAGCGCCGCCGCGTACTTGCGCAAGGGCTCCGTTCCATCGCCGCCTCCCGCCAGCAAGACCGTCGGCGCGTGCGGCCGCAGGCGGAGTTTGAGTCGCATCGACCGCTTGTCGGTGAACTGCCCGATGGCGTCCTGGAAGCGTGGATGGATTGGCAGCCCAGCTTTGACGAGGCGATCGGCGGGCACCCCGCGCCGCCGGCAAAGCTCGACAGCGGCGTCGGACGGGCAGACGATGCAGTCCGCGGTCAGGTCGGTCCATGCCTTGTGAAAGTTGATCCAATCCGTGATCACCGTCACGCGCGGAACGCCATGGGGGATGACGTCCACCGCAACATGGTTCAGGAGTGGATGAAAGCTCGCGACCAGGGCGGGACGTGGGTCCAGTGCCTGGCGCAGCTTGCGACGCAATCCCCGGCCGATGGCATGCTGGAAGAGGCGTACGGTCGGCTGCAGGTTGGTGGCGTGGTAGGCCGCGCCCCACAAAAATGGGAGGCGCCGCGTGATCGGCCCATAGAGCGCGGTGAGGCGGCCGGCCAGCACCGTGTGGTCGCGCATTGGGTCGAAGAGCTCGACCTGAAACGCGTCAGGGTATCGGCGCGCCAGGGCGGCAGCGACGGCCTCGGCGGCGGCGCGATGACCTGCGCCAGTGTCCGAAAAAAGAAAGAGGAGACGCTTAGGGGAAGCCACGCCCGCGCATTGTAGGGAAGTTTGGCTTCGGGCCAGGGTGGCTAAGAATCCGGACGACGGTCGCGTCGGCCGCACAGCTTTGCTGCCGGTTCGCAGCGAGCTGGTACGGATTCGAAGTTGACCGCGCGCTACGCAAACGGCGACGATGGGATGGCGACACGCGAACCAGAAGGAGACGGATAGTTGAAACCGCTTGCGATCGTCAGCCTGCACGCCTCGCCGGTCGCCGCCCTCGGGGCCGGCGAAAACGGTGGGATGAACGTCTATGTGCGGGCGGTCTGCGAGGAGTTGAGCGGCCGCGGCATCGCGACCGAAGTCTTCACGCGACGGTCGAGTGCGCAAGGGCCGGACCGGACCCGGCTGGCCGAGCGAAGCTGGGTGACGCGGCTTGCGGTGGGGCCCGCCGAGGACATCGACAAGGCGCGCCTCTTCGATCTGCTACCCGACTTCAGCGAGGCAATCCTGAGCGAGCAGCGCCGCCGCCGAACCGGCTACAGCCTGATCCACAGTCACTACTGGCTCTCGGGCTGGGTCGCCTCGCGCTTACGCGACGAGTGGGGCGTGCCCTGGTTCCACACCTTCCACACGCTGGCACGCGTCAAGAATGAGCGGGCCGCGGAGGGTGCGATCGTCGAGCCCGAGCATCGGATCGCCGTGGAGCAGGCGATCGTCCGAAATTGCGACCGCCTGATCGCCTCCAGCACCCAGGAGGCGGATGACCTCATCCGGCTCTACGGCGCCGCGCGAAACCGCCTCAGCGTCGTCGCCCCCGGCGTGGATCTCCAGGTTTTCGCCCAGCGGTCGACCGCGGCGCTTCGCAAGCGGCTGGGTCTGGGCGACGCCCAAGTCGTGGTCTTCGCCGGGCGCCTCGAGCGACTCAAGGGGGCCGAAACCGTCATCCGGGCGATGGCACACCTGGTCGGAGATCGGGTCCAATCCGAACCGCCCATCCTGCTGGTGATCGGCGCCGATAGCCAGAACGGCGCCAGCGAGAGCCGGCTGAGCGGTGGCGAGCAGGCCCGGCTGGTGGCCCTTGCCGATTCGCTCGGCATCGGC
>Ga0209057_1000778_pt1 | contig 27529 bp, 25 predicted proteins | sample GraSoiAngelo_146_FD_185903 | JGI IMG/M metagenome (GOLD analysis project Ga0209057, IMG submission 185903) | Grasslands soil microbial communities from the Angelo Coastal Reserve, California, USA - 14_1009_05_30cm (SPAdes) (version 2) | ecosystem: Environmental > Terrestrial > Soil > Grasslands ... | reverse complement strand
AGGGCGACAGCGGCAACCGCCCGATCGGCATGATCGTGCTCTCGCCCAAGGCCAAGGGCGGGGGGTACCAGAACACGATCCACTACACCCACAGCTCGACGCTGCGCACGGTCGAGGAGATCTTCGGTGTGACCCGGATGCTGGGCGACGCGGCGAACGCCACCGACTTGCGCGACCTGTTCATCAGCTTCCCATAAACAGATGCGTCGGGCGCACGAGGGGCGTGATTTGTCCCACGAGCCTTCAAGGCGGTCCCGCCATTTCTTGCCCGAGGCTCTCGCCCTGTTCGCCTTCCTGGGTTTCCTCCTCCTCACGGGATGTCTTGGAAGCCTGGAGCGGCAGGACACCTACGTCGCCACGCTCCTCGATGGACTTCGCGGCGACCAAGCGTGTCCCTTCACGATCTGGTTCACCGGGGCGGCACCCTTCCTCGCCGCCACGCTGGTCGGAATCGGCGCGGTGGTTGCCCTCCGGCGGGGCGCTACCTTGGTGGATGTGTGCCGGGTGCTGATCCTGCTCGCGGTTGGGTTGCTACTTGTGGAGGGACTGAAGCTCCTCATCGACCGCGAGCGCCCCGGCGGCCTGTTCCAGCATCCCACCGCCAGCAGTTCCTTCCCCAGCGGACACGTTGCCAACGCCGGGCTTTGCGTCGCCTCGGCTATCGCACTCGTGCATCCACTGAGAGGCCGAGGAGATTCCGTTAGCGCGGCGATGATGGGAGCCGGTTCGTTATTTGTGGTGGCTGTGGCCTTTACGCGGGTCTACCTCGGGCTCCATTGGCTCAGCGACGTGACGGGCAGCATGCTCCTCGGCCTCAGCTTCAGGGGGATGCTTTCCGCGCGCCCAATGGTCAGCCAGCGGCTCCTTGCTGCTCTGGCATTGCTGGTGCTGCCGGTCCTCTACCTGACGGCTGCCTGTGGGCTTCGCGTCGCGGTCCCCTCGCCCGCCGCGCGGTGCGGCCCCCGTGCAGGGGCGTCTACTTCAGTGAGTCGATCGGATGGCTACCGGTGGGCCCTTTTGTGCGCAGGCGACGTGTCCGCCGCGGGCATCGGGACGATCGCCAGCTCAATCGTGCCCTCGCGCCAGACGAGTGAGGACTGCGGGGTGCGCGGCCTGGACCGCGATCGTGCTTACGCCCGTCGCCCTCCGCTCGCGCCGTCGCAGCGGTGACTTGTGGATAAGCCGCTTCGTGTCAACCAAACCGACAACACGTTCGTTCTCCCGAGCACTACCTCAGCGATCATAGAGGGATGCGGAGGGCGCGCACGCGGTTCTTTCTACGCTCCTGCTCGCCGTGGTTGGCTGTCGAACGAGTCGCGGGCGCGGTGGCTCTCACCAGTGGGAGCAGCCGGCGGTAACCTCGGCGAGTGATCTCGCTCGCGTGTCCCCACGCTCGCCCTCTGCATGCCATCGTCACGGCCGCAGCCTCAGCCGCGCGTTGTCCCAGCTGAGGATGTGCTCGTCCGGAGTGACCTCGATGGTCGCGAGCTTCACGTCGTAGTGCGCGCGCGTGGCGGCCGGCATGGCCGACCGCTGCGTGCGGAAGCGGGCGTACTTGACGTCGAGGGCAGCGGCGACGCGCACCAGAAGATCCGGCTCGGTCGCGACACGAGCCCGGCCCGTCAGGTGGACCGCGCGCAGCTCGGCCCAGCTCTTTCCCGACTCGACGAGGAACGACACCCGTGGGTCGCGCCGCACCCGGGCGACACGCTTCGCGGTCACCGGGCCGCTCACGTAGATGCGCCGGTCCAGTACGACGAACCATATCGGCGAGGCGATGGGCATGCCGTCCCGCCGGAGCGACGTGAAGATGCCCGTGTGGCTCGCCTCCACCATCGCCCACGCCTCGTCGGAGGAGAGCCGGACGCTCATCGGTCTCCCCGCCGCCCGGGTGTGGCTTCCAGCCCGAAGCGGCGCCGTACGTCGGCCGGGGACGCGAGCGGTCGACCCGCCTCGGCGACCCATCTCGCAGCGCGCTCGACCAGCGCGGCGTTGGTGCTCTCGGGGAAGGCCTCCGGGTCGTCGCCGATGCCGAGCCGGATGCCACCACCACGCGCGAGCGCGTGACGGCAGAGTCGCTCGACGAGCGCGGGATCGTCGAGCGCGTACGGCACCAGCACCCACTCGACGTCGAGGTCGGGGGGGATCTGCTGCAGGTGGAAGTCGAGCGCCTCCTCCGTCGGGAACGGCCCGACGGCCCAGGCGCCCGAGAGGAATATCTTCAGGAACAGCGGCGGGCGGAGCTTGCCGGCCCTGGCAAGGAGCACCATCGTGCGCGTGAACCCGACGTCGAACGCCGCGACGCTCGGCACCAGGCCGAGCCTGTAACTGTGCTCGAGCGCGTCGAGCAGGAACGGGAGCGGGTTGGCCACGACGCCGTGCTCGCGCAGGAGATCGAGGCCCGGGCCGAAGCTGCACGTCCGTTCGTCCCAGACGACGATGCCGACCGATCCGAGGTCGAGCGGCGCGAGCTCGAGGCCGTGGCGCTCGCGGAGAGTCCAGACGTGTGCCAGCCGATCCTCGCGCCCGACGGGCCACGGCGGGTAGCTCGGATACGCGAGGACGCCCGAAGGCCGCATCAGCTCGAGGCCCCTGCCGTACAGTGCCGCGTCGTCGAGCCGTTGCACTCCCGTGACCGGATCGCGCGCATGCCAGTGCACGACAGCCGCACCCGCGTCGGCGCATCGCAGCGCGTCGTCGGCGCACTCGTTCGGCGAATAGGGCACGTGCGGGTTCTGGACCCGCATCGCGGCCTCGTTGAGGCTCACCTCGATGATGGCGGCGTCGCGTTCCATCGCCTACCCGTGGTGACGCGCGCCTGGCGACATCGCGTCAGCTCGCATGAGATGAGGTGCTCTGTCGCCATCGCTCCCTCCTAACGGGATCAGGCGAGTCGTCGGCGGACGTCCTCGCCGGCGGCCATCTTGCCGGCGAGGTCGTCGAGGTAACGGTGGAACTTGTCCGACCCCTCGCGATCCGCGGTCGAGCGGGGAATGGCAGGGATCTCGTAGTCGGGCTCGAGCAGCGGTGGATGGTCGGCGGCCGGTTTGCGTGCCAGCACGGCGTCGAGCACCGGCGCCAGGCGCTCGGCCTTCTCGCGCGACCGACGCTCCTCGCGGTCCTGGAACTCGGGCAGCACCTCGCGGCCGAACAGCTCGAGGCTCTCCATGACGTGCTCGTGGCGGTTGCGCCCCGCCTGGCTCGCGAAGATCACCTGGTCGACGCCGTAGCCCTCGTAGCGCCGCAAGTAGTCGCGGATCTGGGCGGGCGTGCCCACCGCGCCACGGAGCCCGCTCGCGTCGTCGAGAACGACCTTGGCCCCGAGACGGTCGGTGTGCGCGGCGGCCGTGACCGCTGCCGGCTCGTACCCGGTGGCGGCCCGGCGCTGTTGGTACTCGGCCCACACGTCGGTCCGCGCGGGGCGGTGCCGGCCGAAGATGTAGTAGTGCGCGAGCGAGTAGCCGAGGAAGTTCGTGCCCTCGACGCCGCGCGCGATGGCGGTGGCCTCGTCCTGGTGGCACATGAAAGGAGTAACGCAGGCAATATTGGCGTTGACGGCGTCCCCGATGGGGACGCCGTCACGCGCGAGGGTCGCGTAGTAGTCGTCCACCCAGTGGCGCGCCTCCTCGGGATCGAAGAACGAGAAGGACAGCGCGCCGATGCCGTGCTGCGCAGCCAGATGGATGGTCTCCCGCCGGCTGCACGCAACCCACACGGGGGGATGCGGGCGCTGGCGCGGCTTCGGCACCACGTTGCGCGGCGGCATCGTGACGTAGCGGCCGGCATGCCCCGTGAACGGCTCCTCGGTGAGGCAACGCAGCGCGACCCGCAGTCCCTCCTCCCACATGGCCCGCTTCTCCGCCGGCTCGATGCGGAAGCCCCCCAGCTCGGCCTCCGACGATGCTTCTCCCGTCCCCAGATCTACGCGGCCGCCGGAGATGAGGTCGAGCGTGGCGACGCGCTCGGCCACGCGGGCCGGGTGGTTGAAGGGTGGCGGTGTCTGGACGATCCCGTGGCCGAGGCGGATCCGGGTGGTGCGCTGCGAGACTGCGGCCAAAAACACCTCGGGAGCGCTCGAGTGGCTGTACTCCTCGAGGAAGTGGTGCTCCACCTCCCAGACGTAGTCGATGCCCAGCCGGTCCGCGAGCGCGCACTGCTCGAGCGCCTCCTGGAGGAGCCGGTATTCGGCATCGGGGTCCCAGGGACGCGGGAGCTGGTGCTCGTAGAACACGCCGAACTTCATGCGCGCGTCGCTCCTGACCATGGCCCCGGCATCCGCCCGGGGGTACTTCGGGGTATACACCCTGCCTCGGGGTTCCGAACAGGTTCCAAATTGGTCACGCGTTCAGCGGCCTGTTCCAAACCGATTCGTACTTCTACGAGTGGCAGCGCGAGGGGCGGGTGGTGAGGGAGCCGGTGACGCTGCAGCGGGTGCGCGCCTTGATCACGGAGCCGGGCGCGGGCGAAAAAGTCGACCGCGGCGACGTCGCGATTCGAGGGGTGGCCTGGTCCGGGGCGGCCGCGATAGCTCGCGTCGAGGTGAGCGTCGGCGGCGGGTCCTGGCAAGAGGCCCGTTTCGTGGGCGAGCCGAGGCGGCACAGCTGGCAGTGGTGGGAGCTGATCACGCGGATCGAGCAGCCAGGCGCGACCATGGTGCGCGCTCGCGCGACGGACCTGGCTGGTCGCACGCAGCCCGAGAGCCCGGAGTGGAACCGGCTCGGCTACGGGAACAACTCCATCCCGGAGGTGCCGGTTCACGTCCGGTAGCGTTTCCACCAGACGAGGCCGGCCGAAGCCCGTCGGTGATGAGAGCGACGGGCGTCAGCTCGCCTGGCGCGCCTGGGGGATTCGTGCCGCCTTGATGCGTAGTGCTGTAGCAAGCCGCAAAAGTACGCCGCGTCGGGGTGAGCGACTACGCCGCCGACGCCGGGCTCGCACGGGACTCCCTAGCATCTGCGCTCCGCTCATTCGGGGGTCGTGCACCACCGCGCACAGGGATTGCGAGCCCCGGCCGTGAAGACGAATTTGGCTAGCAGCAGCTCACTTTCGAACAGTCGCCGACTGCTAGAGATCGCGTCTGACCCATGCGCGGACCTGTGCTCCCGCGGAGTGGAACGGAGGCGCTCGTCTGTCCATGCTCCTCTGGTTTATGGCGATACTCCCCGGCGGGGCAGTGGCGAACAGGAACGACCCTCCCTGTGGCCGGCAGCCGCATGACGCCGATCAGGTTGCTTCCGTCCGCGGGACGGCGGCTGACCAATGCGATTGTCACAGGGCTTACCGTCACAGCGAATACGTGAGCTGCGTGACAGAGGTGGCGTATGCGGCGGTCGCATACGGATCGCTGCGGCCGGAGTGCAGCGGGGCCTTGGTGTACTGCGCGGCGCTGTCGACCTGTGGCAGGGCCGGCTTCGCGACCTGCTGCCGCACCGATCGCCAGGGCAGGACGCGTTGTTCGATCAAGCGTGGCAAGCGCGCCTGCAAGGCGCCGCCTGGCGGGACGGCGTGCGTCGGGTCGGCGTCGAGCTGCTGCGATGCGTGCGGCGCGGGCGGCACCTGTCCTCCGCCCGCAAGCACCACCACGACCACCGCGGCGCCACCAGAGACCACGACGACTACGACGATGAAGGCCTCTCCGATGGGTGCTTTCCTGGATGGTCCCCGAGCCCCGTGGTAGCCCCTCGCGCACTTCCCCTGCTGCCTGCCGAACGCCTGAAGGGCGCAAACTGTATTGCGGTACCTCGGCCTGGAGCGGGAAGCGAGGACGGGAAGCGGCGGCGTAGCGGCGATCGTCCGAACGCGGGGCGTCGTGCCTCGAGTGCGCACTCGGAGAGCCCCCGTGGCCGAATTTCCCGTACCGCCGGCCGGGCGCGACGGACCTGAAAGAACGCCCGTGATCGTGGAAATCGCAGGCTCCTCGGGCAGCGGCAAGTCGACGCTCCTGAAGGAGGTTCTCCGCGAGTGTCGCGAGCGCGACGTGCCGGCGGCCGCCGCCGAGGATTTTCTCATGCCCTGGCTTTCGGGCGTGATCCGCCGCAACCCGACGCTCCTGAATCTCGCCCTCGACCTCCGCAGCGTGAGCGAGGCGATCACTCTCCGGCGACATCGCGAGTTCCTCGCCTTCGCCATGGCGGTGATCCGACGCGACACGGACCGGCCCGCCACCGCGCTGAGCGCGTACCGCGGCGTGCTCCGCAAGCTCAGCGCGCACGCCGCGTTGGCCCGCGGGGCGAGCCACGGCCGTGCCGTGCTCGTGGACGAGGGCACGATCCATTCCGCCCACTACGTGCTCGTCCACGTCAACAGCGCCCCACGGCCCCGGGATATCGCGGCCTTCTGTCGCCTGGTCCCGGTGCCCGACCTCGTCGTCTACGTCACCGCACCGCTGGAGAGGGTGCTCGAAAGAACGTTTGCCCGCAGGGATCCGCCGCTGCGCGGACGAAGCCGGGAGGAGATGGAACGGTTCATACGGCACGCCCACACCATGTTCGATCAGCTGATGAGCGACGAAACGCTATCGGGAAGGACGCTGAAGGTACACACCGATAAGAACGACCTCGGCAGCTACCGCTGCTTCGCCAGGACGATCGTGGATCGCATCGTCGGGGGAAGTGCGAAAGACGCGGTGCGGCTGATCGCCAGGCGGTAGACGGGGAGGTGCGTGACCCCTCCCTCGGAACAGGAACCCGTCAGAGCTTGATCGTCACGCACTTGAGCTGCGTGTAGTGATGCAGGGCCTCGATGCCCTTCTCGCGTCCGATGCCGCTCTGCTTGTAGCCGCCGAAGGGCGTCTCGACCCCGCCCGCCATCCACTCGTTGACGTAGATCTGGCCGGCTTCGAGCCGGGCGGCGACACGGTGGGCCCGCGCCAGGTCGCGCGTCCAGATGCCGGCGACGAGCCCGTAGGCCGAGTCGTTCGCGATCCGGATCGCCTCCTCCTCGTCGGCGAAGGGCATCACCGAGACGACGGGGCCGAAGATCTCCTCGCGGGCGATCCGCATGTCGTTGCGCACCCCGGTGTAGATCGTCGGCTGGACGAACCAGCCGCCGGCGAGCTCGCGGTCGGCAGCGACCGCGCCGCCGGCGACGGTCGTCACGCCCTCCGCCCGGGCGATCGCGTAGTACTCCTGCACCTTCCGGTACTGCGCCTCGGTGGTCATCGGCCCCAGCATCTGGCCGGGCCGCACGCTCTTCACGGCTTCGCTCAGGGCCTGCACGAAGCCGTCGTGGATCCCCCGCTCGAGGAGCAGCCGCGTCCCGGCGCTGCACACCTGGCCCGCGTTCGTGACGAAGGCCCGGAGCGACCCCGGCACGGCGCGCTCGAGGTCCGCGTCGGCGAACACGAGGTTGGGCGACTTGCCGCCCAGCTCGAGCGTGAGCGGGAGGATGCGATCGGCCGCGAGGTGCGCGATCTCACGGCCCGCGCGCAGCGAGCCGGTGAAGGCGACCTTGCGCACGCCGCCGTGCGCGACCAGCGCCGCGCCGGCCTCCGGCCCGGTGCCGGTCACGACGTCGAGGGCGCCGGCGGGGAGGCCGCAGTCGACCGCCATCCGGGCGACCTCGAGCAGGCTCGCCGAGGTGAACTCGGACGGCTTCGCCACCACCACGTTCCCGGCCGCCAGCGCCGGGGCCGCGGCGCGCGCGGCCTGGTTGATGGGGGCGTTCCAGGGCAGGATGACGCCCACCACCCCGAAGGGCTCGCGCCGCGTGTAGGAATGGTAGCCGGGGCCGAGGTCGATGGTCTCGCCGCCGAGGGCGTTCACCAGGCCGCCGTAGAACTCGAAGTACTGCGCGGCGACCTCCACCTCGAAGGGAGCCTGCCAGGCCGGTTTTCCGGTCTCGAGGATCTCGAGCGTGGCGATCTCCTGCTGCCGTTCCCGCAGCCGCCGCGCGATCTCGAGGAGCACGCGCCCGCGCTCGATCGGCCGCCGGTCGCGCCAGCCGGGCCAGGCGGACCCGGCGGCCGCGACCGCGGCATCGACGTCGGCCCCATCGCCACGGGCGATCTCGCCGAGACGCTTTCCGGTCGCGGGGTTCCACGTCTCGAGGTAGCGCCCGGCCCGTGGCGGCACGAAGGCGCCGCCGATGAAGTGCTCGTACCGCTCCTGCATGGGTCTGCTCCGCATCAGGCCCGGCCGGTGAGCCGGGCGCGCTCCAGGACGGCTTCGAAGATGCGCACCGAGGCGGCGTCCACCAGGATACCCCCCGTGCCCGCCGCGCCGGCGCCGCCCCGGGAGGCCGCCTCGTAGGCCTCGCACATGCGCCGCGCGAGCGCGATCTCCTGCTCGGTCGGCGCGAAGACGTCGTTGGCGACCTGGATCTGGCTCGGGTGGATCGCCCACTTGCCGACGAAGCCGAGCGTCGAGGCCCCCGTGGCTTCGCGGCGGTAGCCCTCCGGATCGTGGAAGTTCGCGAACGGGCCGTCGATGGCGTCGAGGCCGTGGGCCCGCGCCGCGACGACGACGCGCGCGCGGGCGAAGTGCCAGAGGTCGCCCGGGTAGCCGGCGGCGAGCGCCAGGCGCACCCCCTGGCTGGCCGAGAGATCGCCGAAGCCGAGGATCAGCGCCTCGAGCCGCGGCGAGCAGGCGGCGATCTCCTCGACGCGCGCGAGCGCCGCCGTCTCCTCGATCAGCGCCTCGAGCCCGATCGGCTTCCCGAGGCCGAGCTTCGCCTCGAGCTGCGCGAGCAGCGTGTCGAAGAACCACACGTCGCGCGGCGCCTTGACCTTGGGGAGGATGAGGAGGTCCAGGTGCGTGCCGGCTCCTTCCACCACGGCGATGACGTCGTCGTGCGCCCAGCGCGTATCGGCGCCGTTGACCCGCACGGCGCGGAGCTTCCTGCCCCACTCGAGCTCCCGCAGGGCGCGCACGGCGTGGCCGCGGGCGGCCTCCTTCTGGGCGGGCGCCACCGCGTCCTCGAGGTCGAGGAAGACGAGGTCGGCGTCGCTTGCCGCGGCCTTCTCGATCATCTTCGGGCTCGAGGCCGGCGTGGCGAGCTCGGATCGTCTCAGCCTCACATTCATCGTTCCTCCTTGCTGCGCCCGGCGGATCCCCGGCGCGGAGCACCCGTGGGGACGGCGTCGATTCCGGCCTCGGCGAGCACCTCGGCGGTGTGCTCGCCCAGGCAGGGCGGGCGGCGGTAGATCGCGGCCGGCGTGGCGGTGAGCTTGATCGCCGGGCCGGCCAGCACGATGGGCGGGTTCTTCCCCGGCTGCTCGACCTCGACCAGCATGCCGCGCGCCTTCGGGTGCGGGTCTTCGAAGATGTCGCTCGCCGTGTTCACCGGCCCGACGGGCACCTTGCCCCCGAGGGCCGCCACGACCTCGCGCCGGGTGTGGCGCCCGGTCCACGCCGCGACCAGGCGGCGGACCTCGGCCGCGGCGGCCACGCGCTTGTGGTTGTGGTCGTAGCGCGCGTCGGCGGCGAGCTCGGGCCGGCCGATCGCCTCGCAGAGCAGCTTCCAGTGGTTGTCGGTCGGGGCGGCGATCGCGACCGCGCCGTCGCTGGTCGCGAAGACGTCGAAGGGGCAGAGCGAGGGATGGCCGGTGCCCCGCGGCCCGAGCACCCGCCCCGCGTAGGAGAAGTTGTAGACGACGCTCTCGCACAGACTCACGAGCGCGTCGTACATCGCGACGTCGAGGAACTGCCCGGCGCCGGTCAGGCGCGCGGCGTGAATCGCCGAGACGATCCCGAGCGCGCCGAGCGTCCCGGGGAAGAGGTCGCCGATGCTCGCGCCACAGGGGACGCCGCTCGCGCCCGCCGGCCCGGTCGTTCCGACGATGCCGCCCATGCACTGCGCGACGATGTCGAACGCCGGCCACTCGGCGTAGGGACTCGCGCCGGTCCGGGGATCGCCGAAGCCGCGGATCGCCGCGTAGACGAGCCGCGGGTTCCGCACGCGCAGCCGCTCGTAGCCGATGCCGAGACGGTCCATCACGCCGACGCGGGCGTTCTCCACCACGGCGTCGGCCCGGTCGACGAGGCGGAGGAGGATGTCCCGGTCGGCGGCCGCGCGCAGGTCGAGCACCACCGAGCGCTTGTTCCGATTGATGCTCGCGAAGTAGCCCCCGTAGTCGCAGCCCTCGCGATCGGCGGGAAAGGGCGGCAGCGCACGGCTCATGTCGCCCTGCGGCGGCTCGATCTTCACCACGTCGGCGCCGAGGTCGGCGAGCAGCATGGTGCAGAAGGGCCCGGCGAGGGCCTGCGTCAGGTCGAGGATGCGGAGGTCGGCGAGCGGCCCGGTGCGCGCGGCGGTCATCGCCCGCCTCCGTCCGGCGTGGCGCGGCTCCAGTGGCTGCGCCGCTTGAGCAGGACCTCGCGCTCGCCTTCGAAGACGATCGTCCCGTCGTGCTTCACGCCCCAGTGCCGGAAGCGGACGATGCCCGCGTCGTCGCGCTCGGCGGCGCGCTTGGCGATCACCTCGGTGTAGGCCGTGAGGGTGTCGCCGTGGAACACGGGGGCGCGGAAGCGCAGCTTGTCGAGGCGCAGCTCCGCGATCGCGTTCTCCGCGGTGTCCTCGGTCGCGAGACCGATCACGACCGAGCCGGTGACGAGCCCGAAGACGAGCCGTTGCCCGAAGGGCGTGCCCCGCATCCGGTGCTCGTTGTAGTGGGCGTCCGCGGTGTTCATCACGAGCTTCGTGAGGAGCTGGTTCTCGACCTCGCCGATCGTCGTGCCGCGCGCGTGGCGCATCTGCTGGCCGACCTCGAAGTCCTCGAAGTAGCCGCGCGTGGAGGTGAGCCGCGGGAGGTCTGGGCTCATCGCGCCGGCCTCGGCAGGAAGGCGTCCGAGATGATCCGCTGCTGGATCTCGGAGGTGCCCTCGAAGATCTTCGTCAGGCGCGCGTCGCGCCAGTAGCGCTCGAGCGGGTACTCGCTCGTGTAGCCGGCGCCGCCGTGGATCTGGAGGCCCTCGCTCGTGACCTTCTCGCTCATCTCGCTCGCGAAGAGCTTCGCCATGGACGCCTCCACGTCGGCGCGCTGCCCGTGATCGAAGTCGTCGGCGGCGGCGTAGGTGAGCGCGCGCGCGGCCTCGACCTCGGTCGCCATCCACGCGAGCTTGAACCGGATCGCCTGGAAGTCGCCGATCGGCCGGCCGAACTGGACCCGCGTCTGCGCGTAGGCGACCGAGTCCTCGAGCGCGCCTCGGGCGAGGCCGACCGAACGGGCCGCGGTGTGAATGCGCGCGACGGAGAGCGCCATCGCCGTCCGCTTGAAGCCCTCCGACGAGCCGCTCCGCGCCGCATGGAGCAGGATGTTCTCCTTCGGGATGCGGAAGTTGTCGAACGACAGCTCCCAGGTCTTCCAGCCGTGGTAGCCGACCTTGCGCATCGGCGTGCCCGCGATCCCGGGCGGGAACGTGCCGCGCTCCTTCTCGATCAGGAACTGGGCGATGCCGGCATGGCGGTGCTCCGGGTCGTAGGGCGTCGCCCGCGCGACGAGGATGATGAAGTCGGCGCCGTCCGCGAACGTGCACCACATCTTCTGCCCGTTCACCACCCACTGGTCGCCGACCAGCTCGGCGCGGCAGCGGATGGCGGCGACGTCGGAGCCCGCGCCGGGCTCGGAGAGCGCGAAGGCGCCGAGGCATTCGCCGCGCGCCATCTTCGGGAGCATCTCCCTGCGCTTCTCCTCGCTGAAACCTGCGCCGATGCCGTTGCCGCGTGCGATGAGGCTCGCGACGCTCATCCACGCGCGCGCGAGCTCCTCGGTGACGAGCACGTACTCGAAGAGCCCGAGCCCGAGGCCGCCGTACTCCTGCGGGATGAGGATCCCGAAGTAGCCGAGCTCCGCCATCTTGTCGCGGAGCCCCATCGGCATCTCGCCCTGCACCGGGTCGAGCCGGTTCGCGACCGGCAGGACCTCCTTCATGGCGAACGCACGCGCCGTCTCGACGATCGCCTGGCGCTCCTCGCTGTAGTACGCCTCGGGGACGCGCGCGAGGACCCCGGTGCGACGATCCATCACGCCCCCCGCTTCGCGACCAGGTTCGTGCGCCGGTAGCTGACCACGGCTTCGCCGCGCTGGTTTCGACCCTCCGTCTCCCAGGTGACGATGCCGAACCCCGGGCGGCTCTCCGACTCGCGCCGCGAGACGACGCGGCTGCGGGCGGTGATCGTGTCCCCGGGATGGACGGGGCGGAGGAACTCGACGTCCTCGACGCCGAGGAACGGGCCGCCCGCCTCGGAGAGGTCCTCCACCGAGAGACCGACCACGGTGCACAGCACGAGGAGCGGATCGATCACCACGCCCGGGTGACCGTGCGCGCGCGCGTACTCCGCGTTGAAGTAGAGGGGGAGGAAGCGCAGCGCGATGGTCGCGAACAGCGAGTTGTCGCCTTCGTTGAGCGTCCGCCCCCAGTGGTGCTCGAAGACCAGGCCTTCGCGGAAGTCCTCGAAGGCGTGGCCCTTGGAGAGGAGCGGGAACGCGCTCAAGTCGGGGTCGGCCATGGTGCCGGCCCAGGTACCACGAGACTTATGGGTTGATCAATAAGTAAATGTGGGCTACGTACGGCCGGTGCGGGACGAGATCGGGACGCGCTCCGGGCGGGGGAGGTGACCCGTGGCGCGGACGGTCCACACGGCTGCCGCCGCCCGGCGCCCGGAGAAGTCGCCGCGCCGGCGCACCCAGGCCGAGCGGACCGCCCTCTCGGAGAAGCTCATCCTGCGCGCGGCGATCAAGCTGATCGCCCGCCAGGGCTACAGCCGCACCACGCTGGCCGAGATCGGCAAGGAGGCGGGCTACAGCGGCGGGCTCGTGAGCCACCGCTTCGGCTCGAAGCAGGACCTGCTCCGCGCTCTGGTCGGCCGGATCACCATCCGTTTCGCAGAGGACCAGATGATGCCGGCCATGGAAGGCCGCCCCGGGCTCGAGGCGCTCTGCGAGATGGGCGACACCTATCTGCGCGAGCTCACCGCCCGCGAGGAGCGCCTGCGGGCCCTCTACGTCCTCATGGGCGAGGCCCTCGGACCGGTGCCCGAGCTGCGGAGCGTCTTCGCCCAGCTGAACGAGTCGATCCGCTCGGCGGCCGGCGGGTGCATCCGCCGGGGAATCGAGGAAGGACAGATTCGACCCGATGTCGACCCCGAGACCGAGGCCGCCATGTTCCTCGCGCTGCTGCGGGGCGTGGCCTTGCAGTGGCTCGTCGACGCGGGCTCCGTCGACCTCGCGGCCCTGCGCGAGTTCGTCAGGGAGACGATACGACGGAGCCTCGCACGATGAGCGCGGGCGCCACCCTGGCGCTCGTCCGCGCGGTGCGGGGCATCCGCTACGAGGAGATTCCCGCCGACGCGCGCGAGGTGGCCCGCCACTGCCTGCTCGACTTCCTCGGCTGCGCGCTCGCCGGCGCGCGCGAGCCGCTGACGGGGATCCTGCTCGAGTCCGTGGCCGAGACCGAGGGCGGCGGGCGGGCGACGCTGATCGGCCGGCCGGAGCGCGCCACGCGGCTCGGCGCGGCCCTCGTCAACGGCGCGGCGGGCCACGCCCTCGACTTCGACGACACCCACACGGTGATGAGCGGCCACCCCTCGGCGCCCGTCGTGCCCGCGCTCCTCGCCCTCGTCGAGAGCGAGGGCGCTCGTGGCCCGGACCTGCTCGCCGCGCTGGTGGCCGGCATCGAGCTCGAGTGCCGCCTGGGCGCGCTCCTCGGGCCCGGGCACTACGCCGCGGGCTTTCACGCGACCGCCACGCTGGGAGCCTTCGGCGCCGCGGCCGCGTGCGCGCGCCTCCTCGACCTCGACGAGGAGCGGTGGCTCCACGCCATGGGCATCGCCGGGACGCAGGCGGCCGGCCTCAAGTCGGCGTTCGGGTCGATGGCCAAGCCGCTGCACGCCGGCCGGGCGGCCGAGACGGGGCTGCTCGCCGCGCTCCTCGCGCGGGGCGGCTTCACGGCGAGCCCGTCCGTCCTCGAGGCGCCGCAGGGCTTCGCCGCCACCCACGCGGGCGGGGAGCCGACGAGCGCGGCGCTCGAGCGCTGGACGGGCCGCTTCCTCGTCCGCGACACGCTCTTCAAGTACCACGCCGCCTGCTACCTGACGCACGCGGCGATCGAGGCGGCAGGCACGCTCTGCCGGCGCCACGCGGTCGATCCGGACCGGATTCGCCGGGTCGAGCTGCGCGTCGATCCGTCGGTCCTCGGCGTGTGCAACCTCGCCGCGCCGCGCACCGGCCTCGAGGGCAAGTTCAGCCTGCGCGCGACCACGGCGATGGCGCTCCTCGGCCACGACACCGCCGACCCCGGGACGTTCACCGACGCGCGCATGGCCGATCCCGCCCTCGTCCGCCTCCGCGATCGGGTGAGCGTGATCCCGGTGGCGGGCACCGGGCCGACGCGCACGACGGTGATCGTCGAGGCGGAGGGCGGGCGCTGCGAGGCGGCGGCCGACACCGGGGTTCCGGCCACCGATGTCGGAGCGCAGCGCGAGCGCCTGACCGGGAAGTTCCTCGCCCTCGCGGTCCCGGTCCTCGGCCGGGCCGGGGCGGAGGCGCTTGCCGGGGCGGCCCTCAGGGTGCACCAGCTGGGCGAGGGGGCCGAGCTTCTTCGTCTGGCGCGCGCACGCTGAGGCGCGGTACAACCTCGCCGCGGAGGGGAGCGCGACATGCGATTCGACGGCAAGATCGCGATCGTGACCGGGGCCGGATCGGGGTTCGGCGAAGCCATCGCGACCCGCTTCGCGCGCGAGGGCGCGCGGGTCGTGGTCGCCGACGTGAACGAGGAGAACGGACGGCGCGTCGTCTCGACGATTGCGAAGGACGGCGGCGCGGCCCGCTTTCTCCGCGCCGACGTCTCGCGCTCCGCCGACGTGCGGGCGATGATCGACGAGGCGAGGTCCGGCTTCGGCGGCCTGGACATCCTCGTCAACAACGCCGGCTTCTCGCACCGGATGATGCCGCTCTGGGAGCTTCCGGAAGAGGACTACGAGCGCGTCTTCGCCACCAACGTGCGGGGAGTCTATCTCGGCTGCAAGTACGCCGTCCCGGTCCTGAAGGAGCGGGGCGGCGGCGTGATCGTGAACACGGCGTCGATCGGCGCCGTGGCGCCGCGTCCCGGCGTCACCGCCTACAACGCCACCAAGGGCGCCGTGATCACGCTCACGCGCGGGCTCGCCGTCGAGGTCGCGCCCTTCCGGATTCGCGTCAACGCGGTGAACCCCGTCGCCGCCGAGACCGGCTTCATGAAGACCGCGACCGGCCTCGACCGGCTCCCGGACGAGCTCCGCCGGCAGCTCGTCGCCACCATCCCGCTCGGGCGGCTCAGCGAGCCGCGCGACGTGGCGGCCGCCGTCCTCTTCCTCGCCTCGGACGACGCGGCGTTCCTGACCGGTGTGTGTCTCGACGTGGACGGCGGGCGGAGCATCTCCTGAAGCGCGGGGAGGAGCGAAGACCATGAACCAGTGGACGGTCGGTGCCGTGCAAATCACTCGCATCGTCGAGTCGCAGGGACCGTGGGATGGCACCATCCTGATGCCCGACGCGACGCCGGAGAACCTGCGCAGGGAGCGCGACTGGCTCTATCCGACGTTCTGCGACGACGCGGGACGGCTGCGGATGAGCATCCATGCGTTCCTGGTCGAGTCGCAGCGGACGCGCATCATCGTCGACACCTGCGTCGGGAACGACAAGCTCCGGCCGCAGCGCGAATGGAACGAGCTGCGGCTGCCGTTCCTGGACGATCTCGAGAAGATCGGCTGCCCGCGCGAGTCGGTCGACCGCGTCGTCTGCACGCATCTGCACGTCGACCACGTCGGCTGGAACACGATGCTGCGGGACGGCAAGTGGGTCGCCACGTTCCCCAACGCGCGGTATCTGATCGGCGGCACCGAATGGGACTTCTTCTCCCGGGCGGAGGATGCCTTCCTGAAGGATCCCGTGGACGACTCCGTTCGTCCCGTCATGGCGGAGGGCAGGGCGGAGCTGGTCGACGACCGGTATCGGGTCACGGACGAGGTGTGGCTGGAATCGACCCCGGGGCACACGCCCGGCCATTTCTCGGTCCGCATCTCGTCGCAGGGGCACGACGCGGTCATCTCCGGCGACCTCATGCATCACCCGGTTCAATGCCGCCATCCCGAATGGGACGTCCGCTTCGACAACGACGGCGCGCTCGCCAAGAAGACGCGGCGCGCCTTCTGCGAGCGCTACGCCGACTCCGGAACCCTCGTGCTCGGGACTCACTTCGCCACGCCGTCCTCCGGCACGATCGTCAAGAAGGACGGCTCGTTCCGCTTCGTCGTCGCGTGATCCGACGGGGCGGGGGAGACCGCCCCCCCGCATCCCGGGCCGCTGTGGCTCTGACGCCCGGGCTGTGGCAGTGTCGTTCACAGGAGGGACACGTTGGCCGGGATCGTTCGCTACGGGAGCTACCTCCCCTATTTCCGCCTCCAGCGGGCCGCCATGGGGGCAGGGAAGGGCGAGCGCGCGGTCGCGAGCTACGACGAGGACTCCGTCTCGATGGCCGTCGAGGCGGCGCGCGATGCGGTCCGGGGCGGGGTCGCCGTCGACACGGTGCTGTTCGCCACCACCAGCCCCGCCTACGCCGAGAAGCTCGATGCCGCGACCATCCAGGCGGCCCTCGACCTGCCGGAGAGCGTCGGCTCGGTCGGGCTCGGCGGCTCGTCGCGCATGGGCCTCGCGGCGCTGCTCCTCGGGCTCGATCTGGCCGCCGCGGGCCGGCGCGCGCTCGTCTGCGCGAGCGACGTGATCGTGGGCGCGCCCGGCGGCGCGCGCGAGAGCCAGGGCGGCGACGGCGCCGCCGCGTTCGTCACCGGAGGCGACCGGGACGCGATCGCCCGCGTGCTCGGCCGCGCCTCGGCGACGATCGAGATCCTCGACGTCTGGCGGGTCCCCGAGGAGCGCTTCCCGCGGCAGTGGGAGGAGCGCTTCATCGCCGACACCATGGCCCCGGCGATCGCCGACACCGCCCGACGGGCGCTCGAGGCCGCGGGCGTCGAGCCGTCGACCCTCGCCACGGCGATCCTCGACGGGACCAACCCGCGCAGCATGGCGGGGCTCCCGAAGGCGCTCGGTCTCCGGCCGGAGCAGGTCGCCGACCCGCTCGCGGCGAGCGTCGGCCGGACGGGCGTCGCGCACGCCGGGCTCCTCCTCGCGCGGGCGCTCGATCAGGCGAAGCGGGGCGACCGCATCCTGGTGGTGTGCGAGGCCGACGGCGCCGACGCGCTGGTCCTCGAGGTGACCGAGGCGATCACGGACGCGCGCCCGGTGCGCAAGGTCGACCGCTGGATCGCGTCGAAGCGGAACGACCTGCCCTACAACACCTACCTCAAGTGGCGCGGCATCCTGCCCTTCGAGCCGCCGCGCCGGCCCGATCCCGAGCGGCCCGCCGCGCCGCCGATGCGCCGGCACGAGCGCTGGAAGCTCGCCTTCGTCGGGTCGCGCTGCACGAAGTGCCAGACCGGACACCTCCCGCCGCAGCGGGTGTGCGTCAAGTGCGGGGCGGTCGACCAGATGCGCGACGAGCGCTTCGCCGACACCTCGTGCCGCGTCGCGACCTACACCCTCGATCACCTCGCCTACTCGCTGCAGCCGCCGGTGGTGGCGGCGTTCGTCGACTACGAGGGCGGGGGCCGCTTCTCCTCCGAGCTGACCGACGTCGATCCGAAGGACGTCGCGATCGGGAAGCATCTCGAGATGACGTTCCGGCGCCTCTACACCGCGCAGGGGGTGCACAACTATTTCTGGAAGGCCCGTCCAGGGCGCTGAAGGAGAGGACCATGGCAAGCAACGGGATCAAGGACCGCGTCGCGATCGTCGGCATGGGCTGCACGCCGTTCGGCGAGCACTGGGACAAGGGGCCCGAGGACCTCCTCGTCGATGCCGCCACGGAGGCCTACCGCTCGGCGGGTATCGACTCCGAGCAGGTCGACGCCTACTGGCTCGGCACGATGGCGAGCGGCTTCTCGGGCCTGATGCTCTCCGAGGCGCTCAAGATCCCCTACAAGCCGGTCACGCGCCTCGAGAACATGTGCGCCACCGGCAGCGAGGCGATCCGCAACGCCGCCTACGCGGTCGCGTGTGGCGCCTACGACCTCGTGATGGCGATCGGCGTCGAGAAGCTCAAGGACTCGGGCTACTCGGGGCTGGTCGGCGCGAACCCGCCCAACGACGGCACGCTCTCGAGCATGACCGCGCCGGCGACCTTCTCCCTGCTCGCCCCGGCGTATGCCAAGAAGTACGGCGTCGAGGAGGGCACGCTCAAGCAGGTCCTCGCCCGCATCGCGTGGAAGAACCACAAGAACGGAGCGAAGAACCCGAAGGCCCAGTTCCGCAAAGAGGTGCCGATCGAGACCATCTGCAAGTCACCCCCGGTCGCCGGCATGCTCGGCATCTTCGACTGCTCCGGCGTGAGCGACGGCTCGGCGGCGGCGATCCTCTGCCGGGCCGAGGACGCGCACCGCTACTCGAAGCATCCGATCTTCATCAAGGCGCTCTCCTTCGCGGCGGGGCCGGCGGAGGGCTACTACAGCCAGGACTACGACTTCACGACCTTCCCCGAGGTGGTCGCCAGCTCGCGGGACGCCTACCGGCAGGCGGGCGTGAAGGACCCGCGCGCCGAGATCAGCATGGCCGAGGTGCACGACTGCTTCACGCCGACGGAGCTCGTCCTCATGGAGGACATGGGCTTCTCGCCGCGCGGCAAGGCGTGGAAGGACGTGCTGGACGGCCGCTTCGACGGCGAGGGCCCGCAACCGGTGAACCCCGACGGCGGGCTCAAGAGCTTCGGCCACCCGATCGGGGCGAGCGGGCTCCGCATGATGTACGAGATGTGGCTCCAGCTCCGTGGCGAGGCCGGGCCGCGGCAGATCCCCGAGCCGAAGCTCGGACTCACCCACAACCTGGGTGGCGCGCCCGGGCGGTGCGTGAGCTTCGTGTCGGTGGTCGGGGTGTAGGCTACGCCGCGAGCAGGCTCCGCGGGACGTCCACCAGCCGGGCGCGCAGGTACTCGCCCAGGCTCTTGGCCTGCGGGTCGCTGCGCGTCGACGCGGCGACCCCGTCGCCGAGGAGCCCGTGCACGACGAAGTTGAGGCTCCACAGGTTCGGCAGCGCGTGGCGCTCGACGGGGAGGGCGGCGGCCTCGGGGACGAGGCGCCGGAACGTGTCGACGGTGAGCGTCTCGGCGAGCCAGGCGTAGGCGGCCGCGTTCCGCGCCCACACCCCCACGTTCGCGTTCCCGCCCTTGTCCCCCGAGCGGGCCCCGCAGATCGTGCCGAGCGGCAGGCGCTCGGTCGGTCCGCCGGGCGGGGGCGGAACGGCGACCGCCGCCACCGTCGCCTCGTGGCGGCCGGCCGGCGGGAGGACCGGGGGCACGGCGATCGTCTCGCCGCCGATCACCACGCGGTGCTCGACCAGCTCCGAGGGGACGAGCGCGGGCCAGTACACGCCGTACGGTGACGCGTCGCCCGGCGGGGAGGTGATGAAGAAGCCGGGGTAGTTCGCGAGCGCCATCTCGACCGCCTTGTTGCTGAACGCGCGGCCGACGCGGGCCGCATCCGGATCCTTCACCGTGACCCGCAGGTAGGCGAAGGCCTCGTCGTTCGAGCGCGGGTCGGGCCGGTCCGAGCGCACCAGCCGCACGTCGGTCGCGGCGAAGCGCTCCCGGCCGCCGAGGAGCGCCCACAGCGTCTGCTCGGCGGTCTCGGCCTTCGCCTCGACGTCGAGCCCCGCCAGCACGAAGGTCATCGAGTTCCGGTAGCCGCCGAGATAATTGATGCAGACCTTCGTCGTCGCAGGGGGCGGCTCGCCGCGGACGCCGGAGACGCGCACCCGGTCGGGCCCCGCCTGCTCGAGCCGGATCGAGTCGAAGCGCGCGGTGGCGTCGGGGTTCAGGTAGCGCGGCCCCTGGATCTCGTAGAGGAGCTGCGCCGTGACCGTCCCCACCGAGACCAGGCCGCCCGTCCCGGGATGCTTGGTCACGACGAACGAGCCGTCGGCATGCATCTCGGCAATCGGGAAGCCGATGCGCGCGATGTCGGGCACGTCGCGGAAGAACGAGTAGTTGCCGCCGGTGCACTGGGGGCCGCACTCGAGGATGTGCCCGGCGACGATCCCGGCCGCGAGCCGGTCCCAGTCGTCGCGCGCCCAGCCGAACTTCCAGGCGGCCGGGCCGAGGGTGAGGGCGGCGTCGGTGACCCGCGGGCAGATGACGACGTCGGCCCCGCGGCCGAGCGCCTCGACGATGCCCCAGGCGCCGAGGTACGCGTTCGCCGTCACGACCTGCCGGTCGAGGGCCGCGAGCGGGGTGCCCTGGTCGAGATGCCGGAGGTCGACGCCGCGGGCCTGGAGGTCGGCGAGACGCGGCAGCAGGTCGTCGCCCTCGACGTGGGCGATCCGCGCGCGCACGCCGAGGCGGGTGGCGAGCTGCTCGACCTCGGCGGCGAGCCCGGCGGGATTGAGGCCGCCGGCGTTCGCGACGATCTTGATGCCGCGCGCGACGCACGTGCCGAGCACCTCCTCCATCTGCCGGAGGAAGGTGCGCGCGTAGCCGGCGCCGGGGCTCTTCAGCCGGTCGCGGAAGAGGATCATGAGCGTCAGCTCGGCCAGGTAGTCGCCGGTGAGGACGTCGATCGGGCCGCCCTCGACCATCTCGCGCGCGGCGGCGAGCCGATCCCCGTAGAAGCCGCTGCAGTTCGCGATCCGGAGCACGTCCTCGGCGGGCATGACGCTGCCTCACTCCGCCCAGCGCGGCTTGCGCTTCTGGACGAAGGCCTGCATGCCCTCGGCCGCCTCCTCGGAGCGGAAGAGCTCGCCGCTCTTCGCCGCCGTCCAGCGAAAGCCGTCGTCGAGGGAGAGGCGCGGGACGCGCCGCACGAGCTGCTTCGCCTCGCGCACGGCGTTCGGGCCGCCGAGGCGCACGAGCCCGCTCACCTCCTCGACGGCGGCGTCGAGCTCCGCGGCCGGGACGGCGCGGTGGACGAGCCCCACCTCGACCGCGCGCGCGGCCGAGAAGCGCTCGCCGGTCAGGAAGAGCCACATCGCGTTCTGGATGCCGAGCTTCGGGACGCAGAGGACCGAGATGATGGCGGGGATCACGCCGACGCGCACCTCGCTGAAGGCGAAGGTCGCGCTGTCGGCGGCGACGGTCAGGTCGCACGCGGCGGTGAGCCCGATCCCGCCGCCGAAGGCGTGGCCGTTGATGCGTCCGATCACGGGCTTCGGCGCGTCCCAGATCGTCTTCAGCACGGTGACGAACGGGTGCTCGGCGGCCGCGTCGGCGTCGGCGAGCCCGCCGCTCTTGAGGTCGGCGCCGGCACAGAACGCCGGCCCCGCGCCGGTCAGCACGACGATCCGGACACGTGGGTCGCCGATCGCGGTCGCGAGGTGCGCGCCGAGCCCGTCGACCAGCTCCGCGCCGAGCGCGTTTCGCCGCTCCGGCTGGTTGAGCGTGATCCAGGCCGCGTCGCGTCGGAGCTCGTAGAGCACGGCGTCCGTCGTCATGCCGATGCCTCCTCCCGCTGCTCGTCGAGGATCACGAGCACGTCGCCGGCGTTCACCTGCTGCCCGGGCTCGACCGGCACCGCGCGTACGACACCGTCGTGCGGCGCCGCCACCTCGTGCTCCATCTTCATGGCCTCGAGGACCACGAGCACCTCCCCCTTCGCCACGCGCTCACCCGGAGCGCGCTTGACGGCGAGGACGCGCCCGGGCATGGGCGCCAGGCATCCGCCGCGGAGCTCCTCGCGCGCCGGCGGCGGGAAGCGCGGGACCTCGCGCAGCTCCGAGCTCCCGAGCGTGCTGTGCGCCCAGTGGACGTCGTCGCGCGCAACGATGCGGCAGGTGCGGCGCACGCCGTCGAGGAGGAGCGCGACCTCGCGGGCGTCCGAGGCGAGGACGGCCGCCTCGTGCGCCGCGCCGTCCACCACGACGTCGATCCGCTCGCGCGAGCGCACGCGGTACTGGACGGTGATCGTCACCTCACCCGTCGTGAAGCCGACCTCCTGCGGCTGGCTCGGGTTGTTCCGCCACCCCGACGGGATGCCGCGCATCACCGGCGCTTCCGCCCGCCGCCGCTCCTGCTGCCAGAGCGCCACGGCGACCGCGTGCACGCGATCGGCCTCCCGCTCGGCGGCCGTGGGCGGACGGTCGGGCACTACCTGCGTGCCGACGAAGTGCGTATCGAAGCGGCCGGCGACGAACTCGGGATGCCGCAGCACCTCGAGCAGGAGGGGGACGTTCGTCCGCACGCCGTGCACGCGCGCGGCCGCGAGCGCGCGCGCGAGCCGCTGCGCCGCCTCGGCGCGCGTGGGGGCGTGGGCGATCACCTTGGCGAGCATCGGGTCGTAGTGGATGGTCACCGCCGACCCGGTCTCGACCCCGCTCTCCCAGCGGATGCCCGGCCCGTGGGCCTCCTCCCACGCGACCAGCGTGCCGGTCGAGGGCAGGAAGTCCGTGCGCGGGTCCTCGGCGTAGATGCGCGCCTCGATCGCGTGCCCGCGGAGCCCGATGTCGTCCTGCCCGAGCGGCAGCGGCTCGCCCCCGGCGATCAGGATCTGCAGGCGGACGAGATCGAGGCCGGTCACCTCCTCGGTCACGGGGTGCTCGACCTGCAGGCGGGTGTTCACCTCGAGGAAGTAGAAGGCGCCCGTGGCGTCCAGGACGAACTCGACGGTGCCGGCGTTGTGGTAGCCGATCGCCCGTCCCGCGGCGACCGCCGCGGCGCACATCCGCCGCCGGCGCTCGTCGTCGAGCGCCGGCGACGGCGCCTCCTCGATGATCTTCTGATGACGGCGCTGGATCGAGCACTCGCGCTCGAAGCAGTGGACGAGCGTCCCGTGCACGTCGCCGAGGATCTGGATCTCCACGTGCCGCGGCGAGCCGACGTAGCGTTCGACGAGGAGCGTATCGTCGCCGAAGGCGCTCTTCGCCTCGCGCCGCGCCGCCTCGAGCGCCGGCGCCAGCCGGGCCGGGCGGTCGACCAGCCGCATGCCTTTTCCGCCCCCGCCGGCCGAGGCCTTCACGAGGACCGGGTACCCGATTGCCTGCGCGCGCTTGGCGATCTCCCGCTCGTCCAGGCCCTCGGCGCCGAACCCCGGGACGACGGGCACGCCGGCCGCCGCCATGATCCGCTTCGCCTCGATCTTGCTGCCCATCCGGCGGATGGCGTCGGGCGGTGGGCCGATGAAGACGACGCCCGCCTGCGCGCAGGCCTCCGCGAAGTCCGCGTTCTCCGCGAGGAAGCCGTAGCCCGGGTGGATCGCGTCCGCCCCGGTGCGCCGCGCCACGTCGAGCATCCGCTCGATCGCCAGGAAGGACGCGCTCGAGACCGGCGGGCCGATGGCGACCGCCTCGTCGGCGGCGCGGACGAAGGGCGCCTCGCGGTCGGGGTCCGCATACACGGCGACGGTGGCGATCCCCATCGCGCGGCAGGTCCGCATGACGCGCGCGGCGATCTCGCCGCGGTTGGCGATCAGGATCTTCGCGATCCGCCGCATGGCGCTACATCCGGAAGACGCCGAAGGTGTCGGCGCCCCGGACGACCTGGTTGAACGCGGCGCTGAGCGCGATGCCGAGGGCGGTCCGCGTGTCGCACGGGTCGATGATGCCGTCGTCCCAGATGCGGGCCGTCGCGTAGAACGCGTTCGACTCCTGCTCGATCTGCTGCTCGACCGTCCGCCGCACGGCCTGGTCCTCCGCCTCGTCGTAGGGCTGCCCGGCGCGCTCGGCGGCCCCGCGCCGGACGATGGACAGCACGCCGGCCAGCTGCTCGGGCCCCATCACCGCGATGCGGTGGTTCGGCCAGGTGAACAGGAAGCGCGGCTCGTACGCCCGCCCGCACATGCCGTAGTTGCCGGCGCCGTAGGAGCTGCCGATCATCACGGTGAACATCGGCACGGTCGAGTTCGAGACCGCGTTGATCATCTTGGCGCCGTCCTTGATGATCCCGCCCCGCTCGTACTGCGTGCCGACCATGTACCCGGTGATGTTCTGCAGGAAGAGGAGCGGCACGTCGATCTTGTTGCAGAGCTGGATGAACTGCGCCGCCTTCTCCGAGGAGTCCGAGAACAGGATGCCGTTGTTGCCGAGGATGCCGATCGGGTAGCCGTGGAGATGCGCCCAGCCGGTCACCAGCGTCGTGCCGTAGGTGGGCTTGAACTCCTCCAGGCGGGACCCGTCGACCACACGCGCGATCACCTCCCGGACCTCGAAGGGTTTGCGGACGTCGATCGAGCCGATGCCGAGCAGCTCGTCGGGGTCGTAGCGGGGCGCCTCGGGCGTCGCCATCTTCGCCTCGCCGAGCTTCCGCCAGTTCAGGTGGGCGACGATCTCGCGGCCGAGGCGGATGGCGTCGACCTCGTCCTCGGCGAGGTAGTCCGAGACCCCGGAGACGCGGCTGTGCATGTCGGCGCCGCCGAGCGACTCCTCGTCGGTGTCCTCGTTGATCGCCATCTTGACGAGCGGCGGTCCGGCGAGGAAGACGCGCGCGCCGCCTTTCACCATGACGGCATAGTCCGACATGCCGGGCACGTAAGCGCCGCCCGCGGTCGAGCTGCCGAACACGAGGCAGATGGTCGGGATGCGCTCGGCCGAGCGCCGGGTGAGCTCGCGGAAGGTGCGCCCGCCGCGCACGAAGATCCTCGCCTGGTTCGGGAGGTCGGCGCCGGCCGACTCGGTCAGGTTGATGAGCGGCAGGCGGTTCTGCGCCGCGATCTCCATGGCGCGGAAGTTCTTGTCGAGCGTGATCGGGTTCGTCGCACCCCCTTTCACGGTGGGGTCGTTGGCGATCAGCACGCACTCGACGCCGCTCACCACGCCCACCCCCGTCACCACGCTCGCGCCGATGGTGAACTCCGTGCCCCACGCGGCGAGCGGGGAGAGCTCGAGGAAGGGCGCGTCGCGGTCGAGGAGCAGCTCGATGCGCTCGCGCGGCAGCAGCTTCTTCCGCTCGCGGTGGCGGCGCACGTACTTCTCGCCGCCGCCGGCGCGCGCCAGCGCCAGCTGCTCCTCCAGGGCGCGGACCTGCTCGAGCATGGCCGCATGGTTCACCCGGTACGCCTCGGACCGCGGGTCGACGCGTGTGGGGAGGACGGGCATCAGATCTGGAGGATCTTCGCCACCACCTGCTTCATCACCTCGTCCGCGCCCCCGCCGATGCTCACCAGGCGCGAGTCCACGAAGGCGCGCGCCGCGGGGTTCTCCCAGCAGTAGCCCGCGCCGCCGAAGAGCTGCACGCACGTGGTCGCCACGTACTGCTGCACCCCGGTGGTGAACACCTTCGCCATCGAGATGTCGAGCGTCGCGTCCTCGCCGCGCACCATCCGGCGGATGCAGCGGTGCGCGAACTCCTGCGCCGCGGTGATCTGGATCATCATGTCGACGAGCTTGTGCTGGTTCACCTGCATCTTGGCGAGCGGCTTCCCGAAGGCGATGCGCTGCTGGCAGTGGCGCAGGGTGACCTCCCAGAGGTGCCGCGCCGTGACCGGCCCCATCACCACCGGCACCATGCGCTCGTCCTGGAACTGATTCATCTGCTGCTGGAAGCCGCGGTTCGGGTCGCCGATCGTGTTCGCGACCGGGACGCGGACGTCGTCGAAGAAGAGGAGCCCGGTGTCCGAGCCGAGGTTGCCGATCTTGTCGAGGAGCTGGTAGCTGAAGCCGCGTGCGTCGGTCGGGACGACGATCTGGGTGAAGCCGCCGTAGCCCGCCGCCGGGTCGGTGACCGCGAGGAGGCAGAGCCAGTCGGCGGTGGCGGCGTTCGTGATGTACATCTTCGAGCCGTTCAGGACCCAGTGGTCGCCGTCGCGCACGGCGCGGGTCTTGATGCCGGCCACGTCGGAGCCGGCGCCCGGCTCGGTCACGGCGATCGCCGCCACCTGCTCGCCGCGGATGGCCGGGACGAGATAGCGCTGCTTCAGCTGCTCGCTGCCGAAGCGGTGGAGCGCCGGGGTGGCCATGTCGGTCTGCACCGAGATGCCCATCGCGACGCCGGCGTTGTCGCAGAGGCTCAGCTCCTCGAGGAAGATCGCGTGGTAGGAGTAGTCGAGGCCGAGGCCGCCGTACTGCTGGTCGTAGCGGATGCCGAGAAGGCCCAGGTCGCCCATCTTCCGGTAGAGGGACTTGTCGAAGCGGCCGAGCTCGTCGAACTCACGGGCGCGTGGCACCAGCTCCGCCTGCACGAACTTGCGCACCGTCTCGCGGAACGCCTGATGCTCGGCGCTGCCGTAGATGTCGTCGCCCGGGTTGGTCATCGTCGCCTCCGGCCGCCTCCTGCCTACAACATCGTGCCCGCCGACGCGATCGTGCGCGAGGGATCGGCTCCGAAACGGTGCCGGGAGGGCCCCGGCCGCCTGTCGATTTCGGCCGCGGCCGTTCGACTATCAGGTAGGACACGGCCCGGGTCAGCCGTGCGAAGGGCGCGGCGACCGGCCGACAGCAGACCGGAAAGGAGAGAACGACATGCCAACCGTCTACGGGATCAGCGCCTCGCCGTTCGTGCGCAAGGTGCGCGTCGTCCTGGCGGAGAAGAGGGTCGCCTACGAGCTCGAGCCGATCGTTCCGCTGAACGTGCCGCCCGAGTACCGGCGGATCAGCCCCCTCGGCAAGGTCCCCGCCTTCCGCGACGGCGAGCGGACGCTCGCCGATTCCTCGGTGATCTGCGCCTATCTCGAGCGCACGCATCCCGAGCCGCCGCTCTACCCCTCCGACCCGTACGCCCACGCCCGGGCCCTCTGGTTCGAGGAGTACGGCGACACGGCGCTTGCGGAGACGCTGACGGGCGCGATCTTCGTCCAGCGCATCGTCGCGCCGCGGTTCCTCGGCCGGGCGACCGACGACGCGGTCGTCCAGACCGCCATCGAGACTCGGGTGCCTCCCCTCTTCGACTACCTCGAGAGCCAGCTCGGAAGCGGCGACGTCCTCGCCGGCTCGGGGTTCTCGATCGGCGACATCGCCATCGCCACCCACTTCGTGAACGCGCGCTACGCCGGCTTCCGGGTGGACGCGCGGCGGTGGCCGGAGCTCGCACGCTACGTGGGGCGCATCCTGGCCCGGGCGTCGTTCCGGACCCTGATCGAGGAGGAAGAGAGCATGCTCGGCCAGGCCGCCTGAGGACGGCCGAGCGTTCGACGACATCGCGAACAGGGAGGACCGATGAAGTACATGCTGCTCATCTACGGGGACGAGACCGCGATGGCGAAGCTGAACGAGGCCGAGCGCGCGGCCCTCTTCCGGGACTACGGACAGTTCAGCGAGGGCATCCGGCGAAGCGGGAACTTCCTCGCCGGTGCTCCGCTCCGGCCGACCCCGACGGCGACCACCGTGCGCCTGCGCGAGGGGAAGCGGCTGGTCACGGACGGGCCGTTCGCCGAGACGCGAGAGCAGCTCGGCGGCTACTACCTCGTGGAGGCGAAGGACCTCGACGAGGCGATCGCGATCGCGGCGCGCATTCCCGGGGTGCGCTCGGGCTCGATCGAGGTCCGGCCGGTCCTCGAGCCGGCCGGGTAATCACGGCGGCTGCGGCGAACGATCCGGGGGAGCGCGGTCCCCGGCTCGTTCGCCTCGCTCGCCATGATTACCCGGACG
>Ga0209057_1000777_pt1 | contig 27579 bp, 23 predicted proteins | sample GraSoiAngelo_146_FD_185903 | JGI IMG/M metagenome (GOLD analysis project Ga0209057, IMG submission 185903) | Grasslands soil microbial communities from the Angelo Coastal Reserve, California, USA - 14_1009_05_30cm (SPAdes) (version 2) | ecosystem: Environmental > Terrestrial > Soil > Grasslands ... | reverse complement strand
GATCAGCCGCATCACGGGCCAGAGCGAGCTCGAGCACGAGCTCAATCACGCCAGCCGGACCCTCCCGGCGTCGACCCGGCGGGCGCTCGAGGCGCGGGACCGGCATTGCGTTTTTCCTGGTTGCGCCCGGCCGGTCGTCTGGTGCGACGGGCATCACCTGGTCTGGTGGACCCGCGGCGGCGCGACGGCGCTGCCCAACCTGGCGCTACTCTGCCGGCCGCATCACCGGATGGTCCATGAGGAAGGCTGGTCCCTCCGTCGGCTGGGTGCGGGATGGCGTGCCGCGCCACCGGGAAAGATCCCGATGAGGCTCATTACTCGACGGGAGTGAGCTGGGCGAGCCAGCGGGTGCTGACGGCTTACGCGAACTGAGCTAACGGGGCTGACGGCTTACGCGAGCTGAGCTAACGGGTGCTGGCGGCTTTCGCGAAACCCTGGAACAGACGGCGCACCCAACCAAGCTCATCGATCTCTTCGGGGTGCCACTGCACGGCAATCAAGAAACGTCGCTCGGACGATTCGACGGCTTCGATGACGCCGTCGTCAGATTTTCCCGTCACGCGCAGCTCCGGCGCAATTGTCTTGATGGCCTGATGGTGCAGGCTGTTGACCTCGATATCCGTCTCGTCGATCAGTTGCGCGAGCCGCGAGTCAGGATCAAGGCGCACTCGATGAGTCAATGCGCTTCTGGCCCGGCCGTCGGCGTCCGAATGTTCGACGTCCGTCACGCCCTGGTGTCGAAGATCTTGCCAGAGGCTGCCGCCTAACGCCACGTTCAGGACCTGCTGGCCGCGACAGATACCCAGCGTCGGCAGGTCGTCGGCGAAGGCCCAGCGGGCCAGCGTCAGCTCGGTCCGGTCACGTGCCGCCTCGACGACGTTCAGGTCGCCGATCGGCTCTTCGTGATACTCGCCGGGCGCGATGTCGGCGCCGCCGGGAAAGACAATGCCGTCGAGCCGCTCATAGATCGCGCGCAAGAGCTCGTCATCGTCGAGTATTGGTATCAGGACCGGCGCGCAGCCCGCCGCGGTAAGTGCGCGCACGTAGCTCTGGTTAATGCCGTAGCGTGGCGGCTTCGGCCCCGGCGGGATCGCCAAGGTCGGCAGGCCAACCAGCGGGTACACGCTCAAGTCGTTGCGCTCAACTGGTGAATTCGAAGGCCTTCAGGCGCGCGGCCGGCACCCGAGCGGCGCCGATGTATTCACTGACCTGCAACTTCGTCGACCGGGTCAGCGCCAGCGTGCCGTTGAGAGCTTCCAAGATGCTTTGTGTGAAGCGCAGGTCTTTGACCGGCCGGGTGATCTTCCCATTCTCGATCAGGAAGGTGCCTTCCCGCGTCATGCCGGTGATGATCGACGCCTTGGGATGGACAACGCGCACGTACCAGAAGCGCGTCACCCAGATGCCGCGCTTGATGTCGCTCGCCAGGTCGGCCTTGGCTGCCGATCCCGGCTTCATGAAGAGATTCACGGCAAAGGGTCCTTCAGTATTAGGCGCCGGCAGGCCGTGACCTGTCGACTGCCGGCCTTCTTTCGTCGCCGTCTGCATGTCGTAGACGAGGCCACTGGCGACGCCATTTTTGATTAACTCGACGCGTTGCTTGGGAACGCCCTCAAAATCGAATGACGACGGGATGCCGGTGCGGTCCAGCCCGTCGTCGAAGATATTCACCTGCTCGCCGGTGATCTGCTCGCCGAGGCGCATGAAGCTACGTTCTTCCTGGACGGCGAGGGCGCCGAAGCCCATGAAGCTCATGAACTCGAGCATCTCGGCGACGGCGTATTCCTCGAGGACGACTTCATAGATGCCCGGGTCGACCGGCTGCGCGTTCTGGTTGCGCTGCGCCTTGTCGATGACTTCGTCGGCTAACTCGTTTTTATCTAACTCGCGGACGTCGATGGCGCCGCGGTCCGCGTAGCCGGACCCGGCATCGCCCATTACGACGGAATTGACCGTCGCTTGCGTGGAACGCTGATGGTTGTAGACGCCCAGCGAATTGGCGATCGCAAATTGCCCGGCGCTGGTGCTGAATGCGCCGAAAGCCTTGAGCCCGGCGCGCCCGGCTTTCGCGCAGACGGTCTCGACGAAGTCGGCGCGTTCCTCAGGGGTTGCGCTGGCCGTCGCATCGGACCAGGCGTCGACGCGCCGGGCCGCCGCCGGACCGGGCATGGGAACGACTTCGCTGCGCGGCTGCAGATCCGCGATGGCGACCGCGCGCTTGAGCACGTCGGCTGCTGCTGCCTCGCTCATCTGGTTGATCGAGGCGACCCCAGTCTTGCCGTCCTTGACGACTCGGACCCGAACGGTCGCGTCGCGTTCGGCGACGTTCTGGTGGATGCCGTTGTTCGCGAAGCGTGTGAGGGCACTGTCATCCTCGGTGACCATGACTTCGGTCTCCTGGGCTGGAGAGCGCTGCAGCAGCCTGGTCATGAACTGCTTCAACTCGGCTTCGTCGGTCAGCCTGACGACTTCCATGCTCTTCATTTCAGGATGCCGACCTTGACGTGCTGGAAGCGCGCCGGCGCCGCAACATGAGCAACCTGTGGCGGCTGGCCCTTGCCGCAGTTGGCCAGCCCCCAGACCCGCCACTCGGCGCGACCGCCGACGGCGTCGCAGGAGTTCCAGAACTCCGGCGTGATGCCGGCGTACGTGGCATTCTTGAGCATCCGTCCGCGCTTGCCATTGATAACTTCGTAGGCGAGCTGCGTGCCGAACTGGAAGTTCAGCCGCTTGTCGTCGATGCTCCAACTCCGGTTGGTCTCCATGTAGACGCCGTCTTTGGTCTCAGAAACCATCTCTGCCAAGGACGAGTCGCCCGGCTCCAAATTCACGTTCGTCATGCGGATCAGTGGAATCCGATTCCAGCCGTCGGCGCGCATCGTGCCGTTGCTCTGCTGCCCCAGCACACTGGCCGTTTCCCTGGACGTGAGATAGCCGACGAACAGGCCATCTTTGATCAAGAACGTTCGTTGCGCGGGAATCCCCTCGTCGTCCCAGCCAAACGTGCCAAGCCCGGTCGGTGTCAGCGCGTCCGCCGTGATGGTCACGTTGCGCGAGCCGTACTGAAGATGGTTCAGTTTTTCCGGCGTCATGAAGCTCGTGCCCGCATAGGCGGCCTCCATGCCGAAGACGCGGTCGAGCTCCGTCGGATGGCCGCAGGACTCGTGGATCTGAAGCGCCGTCTGGCTGGCATCGAGAATGAGCGTCTTGACGCCACTGGGGCATTGCGGCGCACTCAGCAGCGCGACGGCTTCTTCGGCGATCCGGCCGGCGTGCCGGTCGAGCTCGAGCGCCGTGATGTACTCGTAGCCGGCCGATCCCTGGTGCCGGCCGAACGAGTTCGGGTAGGAGCGGTTCTGGACGTCGTCGGGCGAGGTGGCCGTCGCCTCGATGCCGGCCCCGCTTTCGAAGAGTTCTTGTTCGATGAAGGCGCCTTCGGTCGAGGCGAAGAGCTTCGCCTGCCGGATGAATTCCATCGAGCCCTCGCGAATCGTGACGCCCTTGACCGAGCCCATGGCCGCGTCGGCCCGAAGTAACAAATCGACTTTCTCCGCGAGTGGCACCGCGAATGGATCGCGCTCGAGTGGCGTTCGGTAGTGACCCCGGGACGTAACGGGCGGCCCCAGATCGACCGGAGCCGACCGGACGCGGGCACTGGCGCGCGCGATACGGATGGCGCGGTCCGTGACTTGTTCGACTTCGGCTTTATCTAGCCGGGCGCTGCCGGCAAATCCCCAGGCACCGTCGACGATCACCCGGACCCCGAAGCCCTCGCTGGCGTCGTCAGAGACGGCGGCCAGTTGGCCGTTCTTGACGATGATGTCCTGCGTGACGTGTTCGTCGAGGCGGACGTCCGCGTAGCTCGCCCCCTTGACCTGCGCCGCGTTGAGGGCGGCTTCGGCTAGATCTTTCATGCCACAAGACTAGCGGCTACTGATTGATAAACCAATCGGCGCTCTGGTTCATCCACCAGAATTCGTTGCCCTTGTACCCCGCGACCTTCTTGTTGTACGCCTCGACGTCGACGGCCTGATAGAGGGGAATCTCGGGCACCAGGTCGGCCAGGCGGTGCTGGGCCACGATGTATTTGTCCTTACGGTCCGAGAGCTTGACTGAGAGCCGGGCCTGGTCGAGCGCCTGGTCAAGCTGCGGATCACTGGTGAACGTGGTGTTTTGCCCGACGCAGCCGTTCGCGTCTGTCGGAATCTGAGAACTGTGATACGCGGTGTAGGCCAGTGAGTCGGGCTCCGCTGGGTAGCTGTAGTTGCTGGTGTACATCGCGAGGTCGAAGTTGTGCGAGTAGATCACCCCGCCGCTGGTGCAAGAGCCGAACATCCGGGTGGCGGGCACATTGGCGAACGGCTTGATCACCTGGATACCGATGGCGGCGAGGTCGGCGGCGATTTGGACCTCCTGCTGTTCGCGCAGGGGCAGCGTCGTGGTGATCAGGTGGAGCTGCACACAACGCCCCTGCGGGTCGGTGCGGAAGTTTTTGCACGGCCCTGAATCCTGAAGCTTGTAGCCGGCGTCGTTGAGCTGCTTGTTGGCAGCCGTCTGGTCATACTGGGTGTGCCTGGCATTCGGATCGAGGCACCAGGCTCCGGTCTGAATGCACATCCAGGCATCCGGAGGCACGACGGTGCGGCCCAGTAACAAGGTGTCTACGAGCTTCTGGCGGTCGATCGCCGTCAGGATCGCTTTTCGAAGCGTTACGTCTTTCAGGAACGTGTTATGCAGGTTGATATCGAGGTGCTCGGTTGCGCTGTCCAGGATCGTGACCGTCGTGATGTCACTGAGACGTGACAGCGGCGGCAGTAGCGACGGCCGGAGGTCCAGCGCCATGTCGACGGTGTTGGTGCGCAGCTCGTTGAGCTCGGTGTTCGCGTCCGCGTCGAACTTCACGCGAATCTCGTTGAGGTACGGGCGATTCCCGCCCCCCCACCAGTGAGGATTCCTGACCAGCGTGAGATGGTCGCCGGTCACCCATTCCTTGAACATGAAGGGCCCGGTGCCGACCATGATCTTGTCGAGTGTGTCCGAGCCACCGTAGCCGCCATGGATGTTCACCGTGACCTTGTCGGTCGTCAGGTTGCCGGTCTTAGCCCAGACCTGCTGCAGCAGGTGGTCCGGCAGGACGCCGTAAGGGCCCGTTCCCAGCGTGAGGTAGGCGGCGTACACGGTATGGAAATGAACGACGGCCGTATAGTCGTCGGGCGTATCGACGCTCTCGACCTGATCCCAGCCCACGACGGAAATTACGGGCGTGGGATTATTGTTGCGGTACTTCAGGAACCAGAAGTCGAAAGTCGACTTTACGTCGCGCGAGGTGAAGGCGACACCATCATGCCACTTGACGCCATGGCGAAGTTTCCAGGTCACGTCCATCTTGTCGCCCGTGACTTTGACATCGCCGTTTTCGAGCGTCGGAACCTCGATGGCGAGCTCGGGAGCCCAGTAGTCGGATAGCCTCGGATTGGCCGGAACGTCCTGGTTCGCCTTGACCGTCAGCAAGCCTTCCATCGCCGGGTTGACGTAGGCGCATGCATGTGGCGCGGCGGCCGTGATGTTGCAGCTGAGCAGGCTATCCTGCTCTTGCCAGGAGGCGACCGTTAGCCTCCCTCCGAGCTTGTATGTGGTCCCGTTGTTCCCACCGGTCGGCGAGCAGGCCGCTAGCAGCACCATGCCGATGCCCGTCACGGCAAGCAGCCGTTTCGAGCGGGGGCTGGCTCCTCTCATGCGACCTCCCTCCGAAAGTTCACCTGCGGATCAGAGGCAGGCGCTGGCCCGACCCGCCAGCGCAGATAATGCGCAGCATTCTACGGGCGGTTACCCAAAAGGGTCAAAGAAACATCGACTTTTCCAATCTTGTCTAACACGGCCGCTTCAGTCCACCCACCAGTCGGCGGCATTCCACGATGTCGTGTCCGGCGCCGCGTTGGGGGCGAGGTTGTGTAGATGCGGGCTGGCCATCACGACGAGAACACGCTCAAACAGCGGTAGCTCGAAGCCAAGCCGAGCGTAGGCGCGCTCGAATGCGGCGTAGGATCGCGCCCGCTCGATGGTGTCGAGCGTCGCCCGAGCATTGTCGAGATTGCGATCGAGATCGGGGCTGCTGAAGCGACCGAAGTTCGAGCCCTGCCCCTGGTTCTTGTCCGTGGGAATTTCCGAGGAGTGCTCGAGTGGGTACACCCCGTCAGGATCGGGACCGATGCTCCAGGTCCACAATCCGGCCTCGAACTGACCGCGCTCTAGCAGGCCACCCTGCGCGTAGCCGCTGAACAGATCACTCGGGTGTGCCTCGGTCGCGGTCACCTCCGCGCCAAGCTTTCGCCATTGGGCGATCAATTCATCGCGCACGGCGCTGCGCAATGGGCTGCCGAGCGCGGTCACCAAATGAAAACCTAGACGACGTCCGTTCTTGCTGCGAATACCATCGGCGCCGGCAACCCAACCGTCGCTGTCGAGCAGCCTGGCGGCGGCGCCCAGGTCATATGTCAGCGAGACATCCGGATCGTGGAAGGCGCTCAGCGCGCTGGGGATGGGGGACTCCGCGAGTCGGGCACGGTCAGCGTAGAACTTCTTGACGATCCCTGGACGATTGATCGCTGCGCGGAGCGCCTGGAGAAGCGCGGGATCGTTCTTCCAGGGCGGTGACACGCCGGTCAGCGGGTTGGGATCCGCCTGATTGAACGTCACCTGCTCGTAGGCCAGTTGGGAACGTCGCTGCACGGTCACGGCGCCGGTATTCGCCTGCGTGGCGAGCTGGTCGTCCGGCAGCTCGAGTGCCAATGAGACCTGGCCGGCTCGAGCCGCATCGGTCAGCTGTCCCGCTTCCGGATAGATCTTGTACAGGATGCCGTCCAGGTGCGCCCGGCGCCCCGCGCGCCCTTGCGACCAGGCATCGTTGCGCACCAGCGTGATGTGATCGTCCGGGACGAGTTCCGAGATCTTGAATGGGCCGCTGACGACGTCGGGGCGCCCCCAGAACGCGTTGGTGGCCAGCTGCTCGGGGGCGATGCCGGCCAGGCGATGCTGTGGCAGCACCGCGGGAAACAGGTTGAGAAACTTGGGGTAGACGCGATCGAAATGGAGCGTGAAGCGTTGTTGGTCGCGGACGTCGATGCGCGAGATCGCCCGATAGCCGTCGGGCGACAGGACTCCCTGGACCTTGGGATTGACGATGAGCCCCCAGGTAAAGGCGACATCGTCGGGGGTCAGCGGCTCGCCATCCGACCAGCGCAATCCCGCGCGGAGCCGATAGGTCACGTCTACCGTGCCGGCAGTGCGATTCCATTTAACGTCGCCGTTTTCCAGTGTCGGTACGCGTTCCACCAGGTCGGGTACCGGTTGCAGGTTGGGGTCCAACCGCACGAGGCCCGAATAGAGCATCGCGTCCAGCTGCGCTGCCGGAACCTCCTCGTTGAAGAGCGGCGAAAAGTTGGTCGGGCTCTCCCAGTCGCCCACCACCAGCGTGCCGCCCTCGTGGCGCGCGGGCTCCGGCTGATACTGCGAGGCCGACGGACTGGCGCTGCCCAGTGAGATCCCGTGTACCGATGGCAGGGAACTGCAGCTGCCCACAAGAGGCAGCACGGCCAGGGCAACGAGCGCGGTCCTAGATGTTATCGAGGATCTTGCGGCGCTTTCGCTGGAATTCGCTCTCGGTGATGGCTCCGCGCTTGCGAAGCTTGTCCAGCTGACCCATGTCAGAGATCAGGTCCACGAGAGGCGACGAAAGCCGCTTGTTCAGATGCAGGTCTTCTTCACCGTCGAACTCTGGCGGCCGAGTGTCCCAAGACTTGAGATAAAAAAGCGCCTTGAGCGCCGTGTACGGGACTCCCAGGGTCTCGATACGGTCTTTCTCGACTGACATCAGCCGCATCGTGACGCCGTAGGTGGCGTGCACCAGATCGCCGTCGAGATAGCCCTTGAGAACCTCCCCGTCCTGGAAGCGGATCGCCACCTTCTTCTCGGCGCGCGCCTGCTCGGCGGCGGTAGGCACTCCGCTTCCGAGCGCAATGCGCTTAATCGAAGGCAACGGAATGAGCGCGCGCTCGTTATTGCTGGCCTGGTCGAGCATCTCCAGCTCGAGATTGGGCTGGTCCAGGCTGGTGCTGCCGACCCGGCCCTCCATAATCTCGTCGTCAAGAAATCGGATGGTGACGGTGGTGGCTTTCCCGGCCCCCGGACTGCCCATTTGTGGCCCTCGTGATGTGGACGTCAGCGGCATTATAACGAGCCGATCGCGGAACTCCTGCGAAAAGATCGCGGCCGTGTGACAAAGTTGGAAATTGCGGCAGAGAGTCGTGCAACGAGCGCAAGAACGGGTGCTATGATTCGCCCCGCGACTCGGTGGGTGGACTTCACGTCGATGCGGATTTTGCCGAGTCCAGGCGGTAGAGAGGGTAGTGACACGAGTTGCCAAGGGACCCTCGGATCTCGATCTTATTCGCGATTACCTCGGCGGCGACGTGGCCGCCTTCGACACCCTCTTCAAGCGTTACCACAAGGCGATTTATGGCCTGACGTTCAGGCTCCTGCGCGACCGCCAGCTGGCCGAAGACCTGACCCAAGAGACCTTCTTCCAGATTCTGCGGACGATCCACCGGATCAACGACAGCTTCAACTTCTCGGCGTGGATCCACCGGATCGCCACCAACCTCTGCTACGACGAGCTCCGGCGGCGCAAGAAGTTCCCCGAAGCGCAGGAGATCGATGACGAGGAGAACGAAGACTCCGTACTCCAGGTGCCGGATGGTGACGCGCGCAAGAGCCCCGAAGTCGCCCTGGAGATCAGCGAACTGCGGGACGCCGTCTGGTCGGTGGCCCGGCGCTTACCCGAGAAGTACCGGCTGGTGCTGACGTTGCGCGAGCTCCAGGGCTTGAGCTATGCGAACATCGCCCGCAAGATGCGAGTCTCGGAGAGCGCGGTGGAAACGCTGCTGCACCGAGCCCGCCGCCGCTTTAAGGAGGAGTTTCTCTTCATGGAGGGTAAGGCCCAGACCGAGGAGACGCGTTGCCCGACGATCGCCTATTTACTCGATAATTTCCCACCAGGCACGCTGCGCCGCGAGCAGCGCAAGATGGTCGCCCAGCATCTGGATTCCTGCCCGGCCTGTTCCGAGCGCTATCCGAACCCGCCGCACCTCCAGCGCAATGACGTCGTCGTGCAGCTCAACACTGCCATCGCCACCCGGCGCCTCACGTCGAGGGTGCGCCATCCGAAGATCTCTTTCATGGACGGGCGCGTCCAGGGCGGCTACCGCAAGCACTAGCTATATTGGCCCCGTGGCCACCGGCGTTCAGATCGTCTTCGACTGCGCGGATCCGGACCGACTGGCGACCTTCTGGGCCGCGGCGTTGCGTTACAAGAAGCAAGACCCACCACCGGGATTTGCCTCGTGGCCGGACTTCCTGAAGGCGCAGGGGATTCCCGAGACTGAGTGGACGTCGGCCAGTGCCGTGGTCGACCCTGATGGGATTGGTCCCCGAATCTTTTTCCAGCGTGTCCCGGAGGGAAAAGTCGTCAAGAACCGGGTTCACCTCGACCTCAACGTGGGCGGACCAAGAGATGCGCCCCAGGGCGAACGGCGACGCCGGGTCGACGCCGAGGTCCACCGGCTGGTGCAGCTGGGGGCTCGCCAGTCACGGGTCGTTGAAGAGCGGGGCGAGTACTTCGTCAACATGTTCGATCCCGAAGGAAACGAGTTCGATCTTCAGTAACGTCAGAGCTTCTTCGGGCGCTTTGGACGGTCCGGCTCGATCACCAGGTCGATCTCCAGGATTTCCACCGGGTGCCAGTGGCGATCGGCCAGCTCGTGCTGCAGATCGCCCAGGCGATGGCGGTGGCGCCCGGACTCCGTGGCGTGATCGTGCTCGAAGGGCTCGCTCAGCCGATGCCGGTGGTCAGACCCCCCGTCAGCACGCTCGGACCGGTCCGTCATGACGATGTGCGTGTGATCGTGCAGCTCCTCCCCGGAGGCACCGTGCGCGTGCGCGACGATCTCCACCAGGCGGTGGACATGCGAATCATCGCCGAAGTCATGGCGGTGAAGGTACTCGTCATCGTGCCGGTGCGCCACAGGCCGATGTTACCCGTCACTGTGCGCTGCCGCCAGACGGTGGCCGGCCAGGAGCAGCCGCATCACGCGGGTCGACGCGGCGACCAAGAGGGGCCGCGCCTGAGCGATCGCTTCATCCAGCGAGCAGGGCTCTACCACCGTCGCCTCCAGCCCATCGAACAGCAGCCGCAGCTCGGTTTCGTCAGCGATACTGCCGCCGATGGCGACCACCGGGATGCCGGCCAGGCGGGCGTGCCGGGCGACGGCGGCCGGGCCCTTGCCGAACCGGGCGGTCTGCGAGTCCAGGCGTCCCTCGCCGGTGATCACCAGCTGCGTGCCGGCCAGCCGATCGTCGAGTCGCAGCGCCTCCATCACCATCTCGGCACCGGGCCGCAGCCGCGCGCCGATAAAGGCGACGAGCCCGGCGCCCAGCCCGCCCGCGGCGCCGGCGCCGGGTAGTTGCTCGACGTCGACGCCCAGATCGCGCCGAATAATTTGCGCGAAGCGCTTGAGCGCGGCATCGAGCTCCATTACCATCTCGGGTGTCGCTCCCTTCTGCGGCCCGTAGACGGCGCTGGCGCCGCTCGGTCCTGTCAAGGGGTTCGTGACGTCGCAGGCGACGTCCACCTCGGCCTGCTTCCAGTTCGCATGGACGCCGGCGGCGTGGATCCGCGCCAGCTGTTTCAGCGCGAGCCCGCCCGGCGGGAGCTCGTGGCCGTGCTCGTCAAGCAGGTGATAGCCGAGCGCCTGCGCCATGCCGGCGCCGCCGTCGTTGGTGGCGCTGCCGCCGATGCCGACGATGAAGTGGCGGGCCCCCTCATCGTAGGCCCGCTGCAACAGCTCGCCGACGCCGTAGGTGGTCGTGATCCGGGGATCGCGTTTCGCCGGCGGCACGAGGGCCAGCCCCGCGGCCTTCGCCATCTCGATCACGGCAGTCGATCCGGTGTCGATCACGCCGTAGCCGGCGTCGACCGGATCGCCCAGCGGGCCGCGCACCCGGAGGGACCGCCGCTCGCCCTCCGTGGCGACGACGAGCGCGTCGACAGTGCCGTCGCCGCCATCGGCAATCGGGACCAGTACCAGGTCCGCGTCGGGCGCGGCGGCGCGAACGCCTTCAGCAATCGCGTCCGCAGCCTCCAGTGCCGATAACGAACCCTTGAAGGCGTTGGGCGCGATGACGATACGCATCGGCTGCGCTTAGCGCCGCTCGCAGCGGCGCATTTCAGTCTCTGGTGTGACTGGAATTAGTAAACGGGTGTGAGCCAGGACTTGTACTTGGCGCTGCGGCCGCGCACGATCTCGAAATACAGTTTCTGCAGCCGCTCGACGACGGGGCCGACGTGGCCATCGCCGATGAGGCGGCGATCGACGTCGACCACGGGCGAAATCTGGGCACCGGTGCCGCAGAGGAAGATCTCGTCGGCAACGTAGAGCTCGGAGCGGTCGATCGAGCGCTCGAGGACTTCCATGCCGAGTTCGGCGCGGAGCAGCTCGATCATGGCCAGCCGGGTGAGGCCCTCGAGAATATTGTCGGACGTCGGCGGCGTGAAGACTTTGCCATCGCGGATGACGAAGATATTCTCGGCACTGCCTTCGCAGACGTGCCCCTCGTGGGTCAGCATGATGGCCTCGTCGAAGCCGTTTTCCTGGGCCTCGGTCTTGGCAAGCGCCGAGTTCACGTAGATGCCCGTGATCTTGGCCCTGGCCGGCGCCGCATTGTCGTCGACTCGCCGCCAGCTCGAGACCATGCAGCGAATGCCGCGCTCGATGTCGACGTAATTGCCGAAGGGCGTCACGTAGATGGCAAAAGAATCTTTGAGATTGTGAAGCCGGACGCCGATCTCTTCGGAGCTCTTGAAGGCGAGCGGCCGGATGTACACGTCCTGCCGGAAGTTATTGCGCCGGATGAGCTCGATCGTCGTGCTGGCCAGCTCATCCAGGGTGATCGGGATCTTGAGTTTGAGGACCTTGACGGAATTCTGCATGCGGCGATAGTGCTCGCGAAGTTTGAGCAAGAACAGTTGCTCGTGCTCCGGGCTCCAGTAGCCGCGGATGCCTTCGAAGACCCCGGTGCCGTAGTGAAGCGCATGCGTCATCAAGCCGAGGCGGGCGTCGCCATACCGCTTGAACTCGCCGTCCAGGTAGACCCAGTACTGTGCCTGCTCTTTCCGCCGGGCCTCGGTGGCGCGAGTGACGCCCTCCGCCTTGATCGCCATCTGGGTCGATTATATGCCCGGCTCCGGGGACCCGGATAGGGCCTTCTGGACGTAGCGTTTTGAGTTCAAAAAATCCTGTGCTAAGCTTGGGGCGCCGGTGGCCCCCTTACGTATGAACCCCCGGGTGGTGCGCTGGTTCACCCCCGGCCTCCATGTCAAGCGATGGCTCGTCCTTTTGACGGTCGGCCTGGTCATCATCAGCCTCGGGATTGGCTACCTTCTGCGTGACTTTTACCAGTACGGGAGCTTCCCCAAGTTTGTCGGCCCACTCACCCTCCAGTTCATCCCCCGCGGTTACCGAGCCGTCCTCTTCGGACTCCTCGGTTTCGGCCTCATCGGCTACGCCCTGTACAAGCTGACCCAGTCCGTCCTCGGCCCCTTCCTCCCTGGCCGGGACCGGGCGCTCTCCGAGATCATTTATAACTATCGCTTTCTGCAGAAGGGGCCTCGGGTGGTCGCGCTCGGTGGCGGGACGGGCCTCTCCACCATGCTTCGCGGGCTGAAGAAGTACACCGGCAACCTGACGGCGATTGTGACGGTGGCGGACGACGGCGGCAGCTCCGGCAAGCTGCGGGCGGAGTACCGCATCCTCCCCCCGGGCGACTTCCGCCAATGCATCACCGCGCTGGCCGACGTCGAGCCGCTGATGACCACCCTCTTTCAGCACCGCTTCAAGGAAGGGAGCCTGAACGGGCATTCCTTCGGGAATCTGTTCATCATGGCGATGGCCGAGATCACCGGAGACTTCGAGCACGCCATTCGAGAGTCCGGGCGGGTTCTCGCCGTCCGCGGACAGATCGTGCCGTCGACCTTGCGGGACGTCACCCTGATCGCCGAGATGGCCGACGGTGAGACGCGAATCGGCGAATCCAGCATCCCGCACGCCAACGGCGACGGAGAGGGTAATGGAGCCGTCGCCACCGCCATCAAGCGGGTCTTCCTCCAGCCCGAGCCCACCATCAACCCCGAAGCTGAAGAAGCGGTCTTGAATGCTGAGATGATCATCGTCGGCCCCGGCAGCCTGTATACGAGTATCTTGCCCAACCTCGTGGTCGACGGCATGGCCGAGGCGCTCAAGGCCTCGCCGGCGATCAAGGTCTTCGTCTGCAACGTGGCCACCCAGCCGGGCGAGACCGATGCCTTCCGGGTCAGCGATCACCTCGAGGCCATCGAACGCCACCTGGGCGCGAATATTTTCGATTTCGTCGTCGTCAACAGCAACAACAACTTCACGTTGCCGCCGTCGGCGCAGGCGGCGGGCATCAGGCGCGTGGTCTACGATCCCGCCACGGTGAGCAAGCGCAGCATCCACGCCGTGCTGGTCGACGTCGTGAACCCGCGGGTCTCGACCCACCACGATCCCGACAAGCTGGCCCGCGCCATCATGAAGAAGATCTGGCGCTCGTAGCCAGCTTCGCTTCGGCACGATCCGACCGCCGCTGTGCCCAGAACCGGGTGAACCAGTCTTCGCCGAAGAAGACGGCCAGCACAAAGATCACGCCACCGATGATGTCGACCACGTAGTGCTCGCCGAGGTAGACGATGCTCAGCCAGACGCACGCGGTGTAGACGAGCGCCGGCCAGGCCCGGCGACCCCACAGACGTAAGGCGAAGAGCGTACCCAGCAAGGGGTAGGCAGCATGCAGCGAGGGCATGGCGGCGTACTGGTTGGGCGTCAGCCAGTGGTAGACCGTAGCCGGCACCGGGATGCCGGGGATGTCAGTGAAGCTCGGCAGCGTGTGGTCGATGATTTTCACCACGCTGGGAAGGACCTTCCACGGCGGAGCGACCGGCAGAAGCAAGTAAAAGACAAAAGCGGCAAACGACATCGCGATCAGCGCCCGCGAAAATCGCAAGAACGTCCGCCGGTCGACGACCCAGAAGAGGTAGCCCAGTCCAAGCGGAAATGCGAAGTGCAGGAAATAGAACATCGTGGCGGCGATGTCGTACCAGCTTACGTGGCTCTGATGGAAGTGGCCCGGCTGGTAGAAGGCTTGCTGCAGCAGCAGCGTCGGCACCTGCCCGAAGCTGATCAGGCGCTCCAGCGAGGTGACGTCGTGGATTGGCATCCCGAGCTTGCCTCCGAGGCCGCGCAAGTACTCGTACGAGAGAAAGAGAACCAGGAAAGGGATCCAGTCCGCGAGGAAGAGCCTGGCCCGGCCGAGGACCAGCGCCGCGATCAGCATCAGGAGCAGGAACCGCTCGGGAGAGACCGATATGTGGAGGACGAAGACCATGAACAGGGTGACGACGGCCAGGTAGCCGCCGACCAGCGATGGGATGAGCCAGGACCGCCGGCGACCTACCCGTGGGCGCTGCGGTGCGTCAGCCGGCTGCACCGAAAGAGCTTACTCAAGGCCTTCTGGCACCCGGCCCCTTAAAGCCCGCTGAGAAGCCGCCGACAAGATGGGATTTCGCCAAAAGTGCCGTTATATTGGGACTCGAAATGGCAGAAGCCGCCCATGAGCCGACGACCTCGCGCAGTCCGCGGGTGCTGGTCGTCGACGACGAACGGAGCATCGTCGATTTCATCCGTCTCGGCTTGCAATACGAGGGATTCCTGGTGCAGACCGCGCCCGATGGGCAGGCGGCCTTGCGGCTGATCAGTGAGTTCAGGCCACACGTGGTCGTGCTCGACATCATGATGCCGAAGCTGGACGGCCTGGCTGTTGCCGAGGCTATTCGTGGCAACAAGGACACCGGGGTGATCATCCTTTCGGCCAAGGACGAGGTCCAGGATCGGATCAAAGGCCTCGAGGTGGGCGCCGACGATTATCTGGTCAAGCCGTTCGACTTTGGCGAACTGCTGGCCCGCATTCGAGCGGTCATGCGTAGGCGGAATCCGACTGCCGGCCCGCAACTCCAGGTGCAGGACGTCACGATGGATGACGCCACCCGAGAAGTTCGTCGCGATGGCCGCGCCATCGATCTCTCGGCTCGCGAGTTCGACCTGCTGCGCCTGCTGATGATGCATCCGAACCAGGTCCTGCCCCGTGACCGGATTCTCGATCAGGTCTGGGGCTATAACTTCTTCGGCGACGCGAACAACGTCGAAGTCTACATTCGGTACCTGCGGCAGAAACTCGGCGATGAGCAGCACCAGTTGATCCAGACGGTGAGGGGAGTCGGGTACCGGATCAAGACATGAACCGTAGGTCGCGCCGCGGTCGGTGCGGCTAGTCGTGTCGCGCTTCCGCTCGCTGCGATGGCGACTGACGTTCCTGTATTTGGGCCTGCTCGCCGTGCTGCTGCTGGCCGGTGGCGTCGCTCAGTACTTCGCCGCACGCGAGGTGCTATTTCGAACGAACGCTGATGTGCTCGCCAGCGAGTACAACGCCGTTTTCACCGCCTTCCGCAAGGCCAACGCCAGCCGGCCGGCCGCGGCGCTGCGCGCCCTCATCCTCTCCCAGCAGTTCACCAACGAGCTGCGCTCGCGCAATACGTCGGCGGCCGTCTTCGACCTCAACGGCGGCCAAGTCGCGCTGACGCCTGCCAGCCTGGGAACAGAACAAGTCCCCACTCTGACCACCCAGGCGTACATCGACGCCGCCCGCAGTAAGCCACAAGCCTATTACCTGGCGACCGGCAGCGACGGCGCGACGAACTATCTGGTGGTCCTCAACGTGGTCAGGAACGGCACGCGTCCCCTGGCGATCGCCCAGCTCGCGATCCCGACGTCCGAGATCGACCAGACGCTGCGAGCCGACCGCCAGCTCGCCATCGTTGGCTCGCTGCTCGTGCTGCTGGTGGCCGGACTCTTGAGTCCGCTGATCGTCGGCCGGGCCCTCCACCCGCTCCACCAGATGTCGGCGACGGCCGGGGCCCTGGCGGCCGGCGATTACAAACAGCGGGTCACCGTGCCCAAGACTCGTGATGAGATCGGCACCCTGGCGGTCGCGTTCAACCAGATGGCGGCTGGCATCGACCAAGCCTTCGAGGTCCGCCGGCGATCTGAGGAGCAGATGCGCCACTTCGTCGCCGACGCCTCGCACGAGTTGCGCACGCCGTTGACGTCGATCGCCGGCTATATCGACGTTCTTGGCCGGCGCGACGTGGTGGACGGCGAGACCCTGCAGGCCTCGCTAGCGGCGATGCAACAGGAAAGCGCCCGGATGACCCGGCTGGTTAACGATCTTCTGACCCTTACCCGGTTCGAATCGGGCAAGGCGCCCAACCGACAGCCGCTCCAGCTCGACCAGTTTGTCAACCAGGCGCTCGACGATCTGAGCCTGCGTGACAGGGGAGCGGCGGAGTCGCGCCACATCCAGCCGGGGGTCACCGTGACCGCTGACCCAGAGGCGCTCAAGCAGGTGGTCACCAACCTGGCCCAGAATGCGCTCAAATACGCCCCGGGGGCTGAACAGCGCTGGAGTGTGTTTACGGCGGATGGGCGGGCCGCCATCCGGCTGCAGGATACCGGCCCTGGGATCTCGCGGCAGGACCTGCCCCACATCTTCGAGCGTTTCTATCGGGGGGAGAAGGCGCGCGACCGGTCGGGCGGCGGTTCGGGGCTGGGACTTGCGATCGCCCGGTCGATCATCGAGGCGCACCAGGGGACGATCGAGGCGGCAAGCGAGCCCGGCGAGGGAGCGACCTTCACGGCCTGGCTGCCGCTGGCGGCTTAAGCCTTCAGGCGGATGATCGCCGAGATCTCAACCGGCACGCCGAGCGGAAGTTCGCTGGTCCCCAGCGCCTGGCGGGTGTGGCGGCCCCGCTCGCCGAAGACTTTGAAGATTAAGTCGCTGGCCCCGTTGAGCACCTTCGGCTGCTCCTCGAAACCCGTCGCGGAACGGACAAAGCCACTCAGCTGGATGAACTGTTCCACCTGGTCGAGCGATCCGGCGTGCTGGCGGATGAGCGCCATGATGTTGAGCGCGCAGATCTCTGACGCGCGCCCGGCGTCCTTCAGACTGACATCGCCGCCCACCACCCCGCGGAACTGGACCTCGCCGTTCCAGCTGGGGATCACACCCGAGGTGTAGAGCAGCTCGCCGACCTGCTGGACGGGAACGTAGGAAGCGAGCGCCTTGGGGGGATCCGGCAGCTCGAGACCGAGCGCGCGTAGGGTCGCCTCAGCCGAATCCACGCTCAGGATCCGTCTCGACCGTGTGGTGAGCAGCCGCGATCGACCTCCTCAGCCCGTTTTGGACGGACTGTAGTGAAGAGGGTAGCGTGGCCCGTCGAAAACCACCACCCTGAACCCGTGAAGGGATGGTTAACGCCACCGGCCTGGCTGTGACAGCCGGTCACGGACGGAACGAATTCTGGTCTTGCCGCCGGATCCGCCAGCGGCGCGCGAGGATCACGGCGACCAGGGCGAGCAGCACCGTCACCGCGACGGCATAGGTGGCGTAGGCGGGCGTTCCGCTGGAGCGTCGGACGGGGGCCGGCCCGCCGGCGCCGGCGCGTGGCGTGGCTAAAGGATGGCTGCTGGCCGACGGCGCCGCCGAGGCGGTCACTCCCGCGACCGTGGCCGCGGGATCGGCGATTCGATAGGCGCCAGCCGAGCCATTGGTCGGGTTCCAGGCGGCGGCGACGACCTGAGCCGGGTTGAGCGGTTGCAGGGCGAGGGCGGTGATCCGGGGCTTGATGGGCAGACCGGCGCCGAAGATACTCCAGCTGGCCCCGCGGTCCAGCGACCGGAAGACGCCGCCGTTCCCCTGGTCGCCGTCGCTGCCGGCATAGATCTGGTCGGGATTCGCCGGGTTGAAGAGGGCGATGTTGAAGTCGGTCGTGGGGAGGCCGGCGAGCGGGCTCCAGGTCGCGCCGCGGTCATCGCTGCGGAAAAGGCCCTGCGAGGTCCCGGCGAGCAGCGGGGGATCGGTGCCGCCCGAGGGAGCCGAGGCGACCGCGAGCGAGGCGACCACGGCGTCGCCGGGGAAATTCCCTTTGACTACCGCCCAGCTCCCGCTGAGACCCTCGGATTTGAGCAGAAAGCCGGAACCCGCTGTGCCGTTGTCGGCGCCGGCAAACACCGTGCTAGCCGTGGCGCTGGGCAGAATCGCCACCGCAGCGATATCGAGTGACTCGAGGCCCAGCGAATGCCAGGACGCCGCGCCATCAATGGAGGCGTAGACACCCTGCGCCGTCCCCGCGAGGACCAGGCCGCTGGCCACCGCGATCGACCGGACATCCATGCTGGTGAGCCCCTGGTTCTGCGCGATCCAGGACTTTCCTTCGTCAACGGACTTATAGAACCCGGCCGTCTGGGTGCCGGCGTAGGCCGTCGCCGGCTGCAGCGGGTCAAAACGGACAACCCAAGCGCTGTCGATGCCGGTGATGGCGGAGGTCCAGGTGGCCCCGGAGTCGGTGCTGCGCAAAACACCTCGTCCCTGGGTGGCCGCGAGCAAGACCGCCGGATGCGCGGGTGAGACGGCGAGCGACCAGACGGGTCTGTCGGCCATCCCCGGTTGCTGGGCACCAGTCGACGTCCAGCTGGTGTCTGCCGCGCTAGCAACGACGACGGTAGCGAGCAACCCGGCGGCCAGCGTGAAGGACGTAAGCAGTGTGTGGCGCGAAAATCTCACGAGGGTGCCCGGAAAAACGGAGTAAGGATAGCAGACGCTCTTCTGCAGGACTTCGCTGGCGCGCTTTGGACGCAGCGTCCAAGTTACGGCCAAATTCGCGCGAAGCTCGACTACAATGCTCGACGTGCGACAGCTCTGGCGAGCGCTGCACGGTGTCCCGCAGTTGCTCCTGGTCCAGCCGGAGCAGCTTAACTATGACCTCGCCTACGCGCTGGCCATCTTGCCCCTGGTCGTCGCCGGCATCGTCTTCTTCTTGCAGGACGCGCTCCTGTTATTCGCTATTTCGTTTCTCGCCGGAATCGTCTGCCTGCTCGCGCTGCAACTCGGCCGGTTGACCTTCGGGCTGCCCGCCTGGGTCGGCTTCAAGGCGACGCATCCACTGGTCGCCAGCATGTTGATCGCCTGCTACTTCTCCCCGCACACGCCGGCCTGGATCGGCGCGTCGATGGTGATTCTGTTTATCGTCATCGACACCGTTGTCTGGCCGCAACTGCGGCGAGTGATGATCCATCCCGCGCTGATCGTGTTTGGAATCCTCTACTTGATCCAGCTGCCACTTCAGATCGGGTACACCAATCCCTTCGATGGCCATCGCCTCGACGATCCACTGCTGCTCTGGTACAAGCTGCAGATCGTCATCGATCCGGTGAAGCTCTACGTGGGGAACGCGCCTGGACCGATCGGCGTGACATCGGCCGCCGCCGTCCTGTTCGGCGTCACCTACCTCTGGTACACACGGAAGGTTTCGCTGGGCGTGGTCGTCGGATTCCTCTGCGGCGTGGCCGGGGTGGCGATTGCGATCCGTTCGGACCTCGGTTTTCAGCTCGCTTCCGGCCCGTCGCTCTTCCTGGCGGGTTACATCGCCGCCGACCGGCGGCGACTGCTGATTCCGGAACGATTCACCTTTGCCTTCGGCCTGGCGGCGGGTGCGGCCACCATGCTGCTGCGCTGGTACGGCAATGGACAACAGGCAGCCTGGCAGGCGCTGCTCTTGGTCAGCGCGACGGTGACCGTCATCTTGCTCGTCCAGGACGTCTTGCGACGGCGCACGAGATCGGCGAGCCGGCCCGCGCCCATGCGTACCATGGCCGTCGATTCGGCGGAGCCGCCCGACCCGCACCGGCTCTGGGCACCGGTGCGCCATCCGGAGGTGCGCCAGCCCGTGATGGCGGCATCCCCGGTCTCGACGGCCTACAGCCGTGGCGCCGGCAGCAGCCCGATACGGGCGTACGACACGCAGGGGGATCCGCATGACGTGGTGCGACAGATGCGAAGCGCCGCCGCGCGTCGCGGGCCCCTATCGCGCGGAGGGCAAAACCCGATCATCCTTTTGGCGGCACTCCTGATCATCAACCCTATCGGGTTGTGGCTCACCTGGACTCAGAGATCTCTCAATCGTCAGACCAAGCTGCTGCTGAGTGCGGTGTCGGTGCTCTGGTACTTAGGGGTGGCTGGCTTCGTGTTCGCGCTGACGCACCGCTAGGCCGGCGGGTCCGCCCTGCATCCAGATCGTCCGATCGCGGGCGGCGCCCACTGAAACGATATCGATGGGGGCACCGCAGAGCTCGCTGAGCCGGTCGATGTAGCGGCGGGCCGCCTTGGGCAAGTCTTCGGGACGGCGGACGCCGGCCGTCGATGATCGCCAACCGGGGAGCGTCTCGTAGACGGGTTCGCAGTGCTTGAGGTGGCTGATATTGGACATCGGATAGGACTGGAGCTCGCCCTTGCTGATGTAGCCGGTGCAAATCCGAATCGGGTCGAACTCGTCGAGGACGTCGAGCTTGGTGAGCGCAATTGAACGGATGCCGTTGAGGGCGACGCTGTAGCGCGCCACGACGCCGTCGAACCATCCCACGCGGCGCGGCCGTCCGGTGGTGGTGCCATATTCGACCCCGACCGTTCGGATCTGTTCACCCAGCGCATCGGTGAGCTCGGTCGGCAGCGGCCCGTAGCCGACCCGTGTGGTGTAGGCCTTGAAGACGCCCATCGTCAGGTCGACGGCGGTCGGCGAAATCCCCGAGCCGGTGAGCGCGCCACCGGCAGTCGGCGACGATGACGTGACGTACGGATAGGTGCCGAAGTCGAGGTCCAGCATGCTGCCCTGGGCACCCTCCAGCAAGATCTGCTGGTTGCCCGCGAGCGCCTGGTGGACGATCGGAAAGATGTCCTTGATGTACGGGCCGAGCCGCTCGCCATACGCCGTGTACTCGTCGAGCACGGCCCGCGGGTCGAGTGGGGGCACGTGATAGAGCTCCTGCAGAATCGGGTTCTTGATCTTGTTGAGGACGAAGCCGAGTTTCTTTTCCAGGAAGCGCGGCTTCATCAGGTCGCCGGCGCGGAAGCCGATGCGCCGGACCTTATCCGCGTAGGCGGGACCGATGCCGCGCCAGGTGGTGCCGAGCCGGTCATCGCCGCGCTGCTCTTCCTCGAGCTTGTCGAGGATCGGATGCCAGGGCATGATCAGGTGAGCGCGATCGGAGATGACCAGCCGGTCGATGCTGATGCCGCGCGATTGCACCTGCTGCATCTCTTCGAGCAGCACGCGTGGATCGAGCACGACGCCGTTTCCGATCACGCAGGTCGTGGTCGGATACAGAATGCCGGAGGGAATGAGGTGGAAGCGGAATTCCTGGCCGGCGTTGACGACCGTGTGCCCGGCGTTGTTGCCGCCCTGGGAGCGGATCACCATGTCGGCCTTCTCCGAGAGAAGGTCGATGATCTTGCCCTTCCCCTCGTCGCCCCACTGGCCGCCTACGAGGATGGTGACCATTGGCTAGCTCCCGCGCCTCCGGTCGAGATTGGCGAACTTCGTTTGCTCATCGATGAAGAGCAGCTCGAGCTTCCCGGTCGGCCCGTTGCGATGCTTGGCGATGATGATCTCGGCGATATTGCGCCGGTCTTCGGCGACGTTGTCGTTGTAAAAGCGCTCGCGATAAATGAAGAGGACGACGTCGCTATCTTGCTCGATGGAGTTATGGAGAACGATGTTTCCTGCAATGAAGTTATGCAGGTTGTCTACCGTCAGGTCGTAAACGTCGTGTTCGCCATCGGGTTCGATCGAGGCAACCCTGTCCCAGTACACGTCGCTCGATGCAATGCTCATCAGCTCGTCCGATCCAACAACCGTCGCGAGGCGGGCTGCCCTTTCGCGACTCAGATTTTGCTTGTAGAGCGTCGTGCCGCAGTACGCATTCCCGAGTTCGGCCTGCAGTGCGCGACTCGTCAGGCCTGCCACTTGCATGGCCGGCACGGCCATCGTCCTCCAGACGTCGCTGGGGACCACGTCGCGGTTGGTGTTCGCCACGCGAGAGTCCATGTATGTGGATATTGCCGACATCTGCACGGATTTCGAGGCACCAAGACCCCCAACCCACGCGACGAATCGTTCGATATCGGCTTTTCCCGTCAGCTCGATGTGGTATTGGTCGCGGCCTTTCCGACCCTGTGAGTGGCGCGTCATCCGTGCGTTGATTTCCAATCGAAGCAAGAGCGATTGCACATCTCTGGCCAGGCGAGCACTGCTCGAGGCGTAATAGATGTTGGCGTAGTGATCTCCACCCACCGACAAAATGATGCAGCCGTCGGTCGACCAGAGATGCCGCAGAAAGCGAGCGATTTGTGGTCGCGGTTGCCTGAAGACCTTCTCCGGTACGAATTTCTCGTACGAACGCAACCCAAAGACTCCCAACTCATCGAGCCATTTGGCGATTGGGTTGCGAACGCGGTGGGTTAGCCGGCCCGTGGCCGAAAGGTAGACCTGGTACCAGTCTCGTTCGCGGCTGATACGCGGGTTGATCGTTCCCGGAAACACTCGGGTTGCCAACCCGGCGACGGTTTCGGCCAGAACGAGATCATTTGTTGTGTATTGCTGAACATGCCTGGGCAGGGTGCAGCCGTCACCGATCAGATGGCCGAGTAACGCGAGCTCGTCGTCACTCATCGTTTGCGCCGTTGGACCGATCAGCCGACGGGGCAGGGCCACACGATCTCCGCTTCTCAGCTCGTCCAGCCGCCGCCAGCCATTAATGGTCAGGAACTTGTGGTTCCCCGTCGCGCGGACGGAACGACCAAGCTGCGTCGTCAATCGAAAGACCGGCTTACGGCCCGTGCTAAAGGCCTTCTCAACGGGGCATCGTTCCAATTCCCAGGTATTGGTATTCAGGGCCAGCACGTGGAAGCCGGACTTCCCAACGAGCTCAACGATCGGCGTGTAGACACCTAGATCGGGCAGGTAAACGGGAGTGTCTCCGGTCAGACAGCCGGACTCACGAAGATCCGCAAGCACCGGCCTATGATCAGGTCGCTTTTCCGGCTCGCGACTCAGCTGGGAACATGCGATCACCGGTATCTGCAGTTCGCGCGCCAAGCTCTTCAGCGAGCGTGAGATGTCCGAGATTTCTTGGACACGGTTTTCTTGGTTGCGACCCTGCATCAGCTGAAGATAGTCGACGATGATCAGCCCGAGGTTATTGGCGGACTTTAACCGGCGAGCCTTGGTTCGCATCTCCATAACGGAGACGCTCGGCGAATCGTCAATGTAAATCTGTGCTTCCGAAAGCGCACCCATCGCCTGAGCGATCCGGGGCCATTCGGCGTCTTTGAGCAATCCCGTCCGCAAGCGGTACGAATCAACTGACGCTTCACTGCAGAGCAGTCGCGTAACCAACTGCTGCTCGGACATCTCCAATGAGAAAATCGCAACGGGAATCTTGTATTGGATCGACGCGTGCTGCGCGATATTCAAGGTGAGGGAAGTTTTGCCCACCCCCGGACGTGCAGCGATGATGATCAGGTCCGACTTCTGGAAGCCACCGGTCTTCGCGTCGAGATCGTTGAAACCACTCGGGACGCCCGAGATAACTGACTGATCCTTGTGGATCTGCTCGATCTGGTCCCAGGTCGTTTTGAGGATGTCTTTGAGGGCGACGAAGTCCTGCGTGATGCGGCCTTCGGCGATGTTGAAGATCACGCCTTCCGCGGTATCGAGCGCCTGGCCCGCGGGCGTGCTGTCGTCGAATCCGAGCGCTGTGATCCGCCCGCCGGCGCTGATCAGCTTTCTCTTGGTCGCGGCTTCCTCCACGAGGTGGCCGTAGTACTCGACGTTGGCCGCGGTCGGGACGCGGCTTTCCAGCTCCGCGAGGAACACCTGGCCCCCGATGCGTTCGAGGACGAGCATCTTCTCGAGCTCGGATGCGAGCGTGAGCAGGTCGATGGGATCGGCGCGGTCGTAGAGATTCAGGGCCGCCCGAAAGACCTGGGCATGGTGATCGAGATAGAAGTCATCGGGGCGCAGGAAGTCGGCGACTCGCACGATGGCGTTGCGATCGAGCATCAAGGAGCCGAGCACCGAGGCTTCCGCTTCCAGATTGTGGGGCGGCACGCGGCCGCCGGCCGCCGGCGGGGCCGGCGCGCGTCTCAGGTCAACAGTCAAGCGGAGGTGACCATCAACGGGATGCGGGCCGTGACCTCCCGGTGGAGCTTCACGTGAGCGGTGCCGGCCCCCATCGCCTTGACCGGCTCATCGAACTCGATCTTGCGACGGTCCAGCGTGATCCCGTGCTGCTGCTTGAGGGCCGACGCCACATCGGCGTTGGTCACGGCACCAAACAGCTTGCCATCCTTCCCGCTCCGCAGCTTCAACACCACCTGCATGGCCTCCAACTTGACGGCCAGTGCCTTCGCCTCATCCAGCTCGCGCTGCTCGCGCTGGACCGTCGTGGCCTTTATCCGATCCACCTGCTCCTGCGCACCCTTGGTCGCCGGCTGGGCCAGCTTGCGCGGAAGTAGGAAGTTGCGCGCGTAGCCGTCGGCCACGTCTTTGGTCTCGCCGGCCTTTCCCGTGCCTTTCACGTCCTGGGTCAGGACAACCTTCATGCGATCCTCCGGCGCGAACGGGCCACCGCCAGGCCGCGCTCACGCAATTCGTTCAGCCGACCCCGCAGCCCCTCGCGGCTACGTCGCAGGTCCTGGTCGAAAACGCTGGTACCGAGCGCAATCCGCTCCTGGTGCTCGGCGACCACGTCTTTGGGCGCCTTCTCCACGAACAAACGGACCGCCAGCACGGTCAGGGCTACCGCGTCCATCTCGCCGAAGACCGGCAGACGCAACGGGACATCGACCACCGGGTTCAGGATCAACGCCATGGCGGCCGCGAGAGCCAGCTTGTTGCGCTGAGGCACGCGCGGGTCTCGATAGAGACAGTAGGTCAATTTTCCATAACGAGGAAGTTCCCGAGCGATCCGGCGGAGCAGCCCGAGACTGAACAGCATGCTTCCTCTTTTCCCTGCGAGCCTTTGGTGGCGTCGACCCTTCTCCGACGGCCGTGGCGCCGCAGATTTTAGCAGAGCACAGCCTAAAGAACCGTTGTGACAGCTGTCTGTCGCGTTATCCCCAGAGCCTTGAATACCGGGCCTGTGGAAAGACCCTGAACAACCAGGGAGAGAAAGACGAAACCGAAGACCAGCACCAGGATTTCATCGTGCCGCGCGACCGTCGCGGGCACGCCGAGGGCGAGCGCCAGCGAGAGGGCGCCGCGCAGCCCGGCCCACACCAGCGCCAGGCGCCACGACCAGGGCCAGAGATCCGCCCGCGCGGCGGTGACCGCCAGCACCATCAGCGCCCGCGCCAGCAGCAACACGGCTACGAGCAGGAGCAACCGTCCACCGACCCGGGCCACCTCGTCGAGACGGACCTGAAGCCCTACCAGGAGAAAGACGGCACTCGACATGAGGAAACCGAGCTGCCGCCAGAAGCGATGGACCTGGTGGTGCGTCGACGGTTCGTAGGCCGTGCCAACGATCAGCGATATCGCGATCACCGCCAACAGGCCGCTCGCCCCGATCCAGTCGGCGAGCAAGTAGCCGGCGTAAGCCGCGCCTACCGTGACCCCGATTTGGACCGCGCGGGGAAGTGAGGCGAGGATCCGGCGTGTGAGCAGCCCGATCCCGATGCCGATCACGATGCCCCCGGCCGTCTGGGAGAAGACGAGGCCGAGCACGCCCGGCGCATCGATCACCCGCCGCTGGACCACGGCGAGCGCGACCACAAAGAGGAGCACCGCGACGCCATCGTTGGCGAGGCTCTCGCCCTCGAGCGCGACCCGCAGCCGCTCCGGTGTGCGCAGCCGGCGCAGGGCCGCGAAGACCGAGACGGGATCGGTCGCGGCCAGGATAGCCGCAAGCAAGAGAGCCTCATCGGACGGAACGCCCGCAGCCAGGAGGAGCCCAAAGCTCACGGCCGCGGTCAGCACCGCTCCGGCCAGGCCCAGCATGAGAATCCAGGGCAGTTCCCGACGGATCGCCGCGGCCCGCATGGAAAAGCCGGCGTCGAACAGCAGCGGCGGTAAGAAGACCGCCAGCACCAGGGTCGGGCTCACCGTGAATGCCGGCACGACACGCGCGGTGGCGAGCATGGCGCCCAGAAGCAGTAGCAAGAACGGCCACGGCCAGCGGCGCAAGGCGGTCACGGGGCGAGCAGCTCGGGGTGCGCCTCCAGGTACTGCCAGGCGGCCTGCGGGTCAGCCGGCAGCGTTCCGTCGACGATGGCGTCTTCCAGCGCCGACTTGACCCGCTTGATCCAGGGCCCGGCCGGTCGGCCCGTGCGCGCCATCAAATCCTCGCCGGTGAGCGGCGAGCGGATGGCAGCGATCGCACCCGCGTCGAGGCGCCGGATGCGCGCCTCGAGGTCGTCGATCTTCTTGACGTCCGGATAGTGGCTGGCCCGCATGTCGGCGCGCGCCAGCGCGAGCAGGCGGTCCAGTTGGTCGCCAGCGTCGCGCACCAGCCGGCGCACCGCCTTGTCTTCCCAGCCCTGCGGGTCGTACTGGATGGGCCGCATGTGCAAACGGATCAGCTTGGTGACAGCGTCGACGACCTCACCCGGATATCGCAGGTGGCGGAGGGCGGGCCCGGCCATGTCGGCACCGATCTCCTGGTGACCGATGAACGTCGGTTTCCCGTCGCGCAGCTCGTGGACCGCGGGTTTCCCGACGTCGTGCAGCAGCGCCGCCAGTCGCGTAATCAGCTCCGGCGGAGCGAGGGCCGCGGCGAGCAGCGCGTGGCCGAAGACGTCGTGGCTATGCCAGCCCCCCTGCTGCATCCCCTTACCGGCCTCGAGCTGTGGCAGGATGCGCGGCAGGAGGCGGGTCGCATCGAGCAGCTCCAGGCCGCCGCGCTGCGGTTGCTCCGCGACCAGCAGCTTCGAAAACTCGTCGCGGATCCGCTCCATGGAGACCGTCGGCGGCTGGAGCCGTCCCGATTGCTCGCGAATCGCGCTTTCGACCGAGGGATCGAGCGTGAACCCAAGGGTTGTCGCGAAGCGGACCGCGCGCAGCATGCGGAGCGGGTCTTCGTCGAAGGTCGTTTTCGGCTCGAGGGGTGTCACGATCCGGCGCGCCTTTAGATCGGCGAGGCCGCGTCGCGTCAGGTCGAGGACCGTCCCATCCCATTCCATCAGCAGCGTGTTGATCGTGAAGTCCCGACGCATGACGTCATCTGGGAGCGTCCCGGGACTCACGTCCGGCTTGCGGCTGGCCGGATCGTATCGCTCGACCCGGCTGGACACGAATTCCAGCGCGTGACCGGTGTCGATGTCCAGATGGGCCGTCCCGAAGCGCTCGAACACGACGGGTGGATGCAGGTTCAAAGCGGCGCTGACCGCGGTCGCCAACTCGATCGCACCCTGCCCCTCGACCAGGATGTCGACTTCGCGGATTTGCTGTTCTCGATCGCCGCCCAGCAAGCGGTCGCGGACGTAGCCACCGACCACCAGGGCGCGCCA
>Ga0209057_1000772_pt1 | contig 27636 bp, 29 predicted proteins | sample GraSoiAngelo_146_FD_185903 | JGI IMG/M metagenome (GOLD analysis project Ga0209057, IMG submission 185903) | Grasslands soil microbial communities from the Angelo Coastal Reserve, California, USA - 14_1009_05_30cm (SPAdes) (version 2) | ecosystem: Environmental > Terrestrial > Soil > Grasslands ... | reverse complement strand
TACCAGAAGGCTTCCACTCCGGACTGCCGTGGAAGGGGTGCCGCGAGAGGCGCGGAAGTGAAGGGCCGCACGCCGCCAGGTGCTTCACGCCAGCATTTCACCTTAGGAATTCCGGTATCGTTTCGCCGCGCACGAGATCACCATACTCTTCTCGCGACCTGATCACGTGCATCTCTCCGCCCTTGACCAACACCTCGGGCACGCGCGGCCTGGAGTTGTAATTGGACGCCATCGTGAACCCGTAGGCGCCGGCGCTCATGACCGCAAGCAGGTCGCCTGCCTTGACTTCCGGCATCGCGCGGTCTTTCGCGAGAAAATCGCTGGACTCGCAAACCGGTCCCACCACGTCGACGGTGCGCGTTTTCGCGTTCGGGACCTCGTACACCGGCCGGATCTCGTGATAGGCGCCGTACAGGCTGGGCCGGATCAGATCGTTCATCCCCGCGTCCACGATGACAAAGTGCTTGTCCTCGCCCGCCTTGGTGTACAGGACGCGGGTGACCAGGATGCCGGCGTTCCCGACGATCACCCGACCCGGCTCCATGATCAGCACGGATTTCAGGTCCCGCACCAGCGGGGAAATGGCGACCGCGAACTCGTGGGGGAGCGGCGGCACCTCGTCCGAATAGGTGATGCCGAGTCCCCCGCCGATATTGATGTAGCGGATGTTGGCGCCGTGCCGTTGTAAGGTTTCGACCAGCACCAAGATTTTCTTCAACGCATCCACGAACGGCGCGATGTCGGTGAGCTGGGAGCCGATGTGCTTGTGCACCCCCACCACGTCGATGTGTCTGAGGGAAGTGGCCAGCTTGTACTCGTCAAGCGCACGGTCGGCGCTGATCCCGAACTTACTCTTTTTGAGGCCCGTGGAAATATAGGGATGAGTCTTGGGATCAATGTCCGGGTTGATGCGCAACGCCACCCGAGCTCGACGGCCCATCTCGGCGGCGACCTCGTCGATGACCCGCAGTTCGGCGGAGGACTCGACGTTCAACATCAGAATATCCGTCGCCAGCGCGTCCCTGATCTCTTCCCGGCTTTTTCCGACCCCGGCGAACACGATCTTGGACGGCGGGATGCCGGCCTTCAGCGCCCGGTACAACTCCCCCCCCGAGACGATATCCGCCCCGCTGCCCTCACGAGCCATCAGGCGCAGGATGGCGAGGTTGGAGTTGGCTTTCACCGCGTACGCCACGATGTGCGGGACGTTCTGAAAGGCCCCATCGAAGACCTGGTAATGCCGCACCAGCGTGGCATAGCTATAGACATAGCACGGCGTCCCGACCTCTTTGGCGATCCGGCTGATCGGCAGGTTCTCGCACGCGAGCTCCCCGTGCCGGTATTCAAAGTCATGCATCCTGCCAATCCTCTTCCAGCAGCTCGAGCCCTTTCAGCGAGAGGTCCTGCGTCGCGGCTTCGAACGCCTCCTTGAACTTGCGGTATCGAACTTTCGCATAGGGAGCCACGGCTTTCAGGGTCTCGACGTCCAACAGCGTCTGCAGGGCTCTCGGCGTCGCCTCCTTGAGATGTTCGAAGTTGATGATGATGTCCATCTTGGCCTTTTCAGCCGCCTGCTTGATCCGCTCCATCAACTCCCGGGCGTTGAGGTGATCCAGCGTGCCCTCCAGGTCCACGAACAGCGCCGAAAATTGATCATGGCGCTTGACTTTGATGTTCAGCCAGAGATCTCGGGCCGTCTGCTCGCCGATCTTGATCGCGTGCAGCGCATTGGGGATGAGCTGCTCGGTGTCAAATGTCGGCAGTTTGGCTTGGAGGCCCTTGAGAACCGCTGCCACCGGCGACAGGGTTCCCTTCGGACAGGCCCGCTTGACCAGCTTGCGGAACTGCCGGTTCATTTGAAAGCGCGCCGGAAGCCGCTGGTTGGTGGCCGACAACCGTGTCCAGATCGATGGCCAGGAGTAGAACTGGTGGTTGGCCCAGTAGAAGCCTTCCTGGAGTTGTTCCGGCGACATGCGGCTGGGATAGAAGACGACGTGCTTCCCGTCGTACTTCGCCCAATCCCGATCGAAGATCCGTCCGGAGTTGTTATAGCGCTCGTAGAGCGGCGTGCCGGGAAGCGGGGTGAGCACATTGAAGTAGGCCAGCTCCACCCGGTTCTTCACCAGAAACTCCACCGCCCGCTCGAAGACCGCTTCGTCGTCGTTGTCGAAGCCGAACACGATCCCGGGATTCACCATGATACCGTGCTCGTGGAACATCTTGATCTCGTCCTCAAACTTCTGCACGCGGTTAAAGGATTTGTTCGTCTCCTGCAGACAGTCCTCGTCGAGCGACTCCATGCCCACGAAGACCGAGACACAACCACTCTCGGCCGCCAGCTTGACCATCTCCGCGTCGTCGCCCAGGAACAGCGTGGACTGGCATCCCCACTTAATCTTGAGCGGCTTGAGCGCCTCCCACAGCTCCCGGCAGTAGCCCCGGTTGCTGTTATGCAGGTCATCCACGAACGCGAAGATGGTTCCGTCCTCCAGTCCGATCCGGATACGCAACCCGGTCATGAACGCCTGCCACAGGGACCCCTCCCGCATCCGCTCCACCAACTCTCCGCGAATCCATTGCTTGATGCGGGTCAGCTCCTTGACGACTTCCGGCACCGGCCTGCGGCGGGTGGTCTTCCCGTTGAAGGGCGAGACGCTGCAGAACTCGCATTCGAAGTGGCAGCCCCGCGTCGTAAAGCTGCACTGCCGGGTCATGTAGGCATCCGGGCTCAGGAGCTCCACCTGCGGACTGATGTAGTGCTCCAGCGCCGGGAACTGCGACATCTTATACATCCGCTTCATCGCCCCGGCCTCGAAGTCCGCCACCAGTTGAGGCCAGAGATCCTCGGCTTCGCCACACACGATCGCGTCGCAGTACCGGAGGGCTTCGTCGGGGCAGTACGTCGGGTGCACCCCGCCCAGGACCACCTTCTTGCCGCGTTTCCGAAACTCCGTGGCGATCTCGTACGCGCGCGGCGCGTAGCAGGTCATGACCGACAGGCCGACCAGGTCGCAGGGCCGGTCGAAGTCGACGTCCTGGACCGCTTCATCCACGAGGTCTACCTCCCAGTCAGGCGGCGTGTACGCCGCAATCACCGGTAGGCTGAGCTTGGGGAACCAGACCGCGCGGCGTTCGCTGGCGGTCAAGTGGTAGGGGTTGTTCCTCGGGTAAGGGTCGACCAGCAACAGGGTGCGGGTCTGGCCTGGTGAACGGATCAGTTGCATCGCGATACCCTCCTCAACGGGTCCCTATCGGTCGCGTCGACGGCAAGGGAACCTCGTCCTGCACCGGCGCCACTTCCTCGGGCTTTCGTTCGGCTTTGGCCGCCTTCTCTTTTTCTTTCTCTTTTGCCTTCTGTAGCTTCACGGCGATCGCAGTATCCTCCGGCGGAATCGGCGGTCCGACCGTCCCGCACCCGCCAATTATCCCCACTAACAAGATGCAGAGGAACTCCCAGCGCTTCATGGGAGAGCGTATCTCGTCTACCATCTCTCTTCCGCAGCGGAGCGGGTGGCGCCGACCAAACTCCCCCAAATGATGCGCATGGAGGTTTTCGCCATAGCGTGACCCACGAAACGGGGTGGCTGGGCTGACCCCTATTGCGCGCGTCCAGCGAGCACTTTCCGAAGTGCGCGATGCGCGAGCACGGGGGTCGGCCCGGTCGCCCCGTCCTCCGCATCATGGCGTCTCACCCGCGCCAGCCGAGGCTTCTTCCCTCCTGCTTCACGCCAGCATCTTCTCCAGCACCTTGATCCGCGCCTCCACCTTCTTCCTGGCAGTCCCGCCGATCTGCGCCTTTCGCTCGATCGCTCCCTCCACGGTCAGCACGTCCAGCGCGTCCTTCTCGAACCGGTCCGAGAACGTCCGCAAGTCAGCCAGCGTCAGTTCACGCAGGTCCCGCTTGCGGTCCAGGCAGGCCCGCACAAGGCGACCGACGGTTTCATGCGCCTGTCGAAACGGAATCCCTTTCACGACTAGGTAGTCCGCCAGCTCGGTGGCCAACACGTAGCCGGAGGAGGCGGCCCTCGCCATGGCCGGGCGCTGAACCGTCAGCCCCTTGATCAACTCCGTATACACGTCCACTGAGGCCGTCACCGTATCCAGCGCGTCGAACAAGGCCTCCTTGTCCTCCTGCAGGTCTCGATTGTAACTGAGCGGCAACCCCTTCAGGGTGGTCAGCAACGCCAACAGGTGACCGTACACGCGGCCGGTCTTGCCCCGGACCAGTTCCGGAACGTCCGGGTTCTTCTTCTGCGGCATCATGCTGCTGCCGGTGCAGAACCCGTCCGGCAACTCCACGAAGTGAAACTCCTGCGAGGACCACAGGACCAGCTCCTCGCTGAGGCGGGACAGATGCATCATCAGAATCGAGAGCGCCGCCAGCACTTCGGCCGCAAAGTCCCGGTCGGACACGGCGTCCAGACTGTTCTCGGTCACGGCCGTGAACCCCAGGAGCCTGGCGACGTAGCTCCGGTCCACCAGGAAGTTGGTGCCGGCCAGCGCGCCGGACCCCAGCGGCATCACATCCAACCGCGGGAGCGCGTCCCGCATTCGTCCCTTGTCACGTTCGAGCATCTCCACATAGGCCAGCAGATGGTGCGCGAACAGCACCGGCTGGGCGCGTTGGAGGTGTGTGTACCCCGGCATGACCACGTCCAGGTGTCTCCGCGCCTGATCCAGGAGCGCCCGCTGGAACCGCTTCACCTTCCCGAGCACGGACCCGAGGGCGTCTCGCAGATACATGCGGATGTCCAAGGCCACCTGGTCGTTCCGGCTCCGGCCGGTGTGCAGCTTGCCCCCCACCGGTCCGATCAGCTCGATGAGCCGCCGCTCGATCGCCATGTGAATGTCTTCGTCCTCCGGGGCGAACGGGAAACGGCCCGCATCGATTTCGGCTCGAACCTCCCCCAGGCCGCGGATGATGGCGGAGGCATCCCGATGCGGCAGCACATCGGCCAGCTCGAGCGCCTTGCAGTGGGCGATGCTGCCCTGAATGTCGTACCCGTACAGGCGCTGGTCGAAGGAGAGAGAAGACGTAAAGGACTCCACCGCCCGGTTCGTCTGCTCCCGGAACCTGCCGGACCAGGCTTTGCGCGCGGGTTTGGCCGTACGGGCCTTGGGGGGTACGGATCGGCCTGTCCGCGGTTTCCGCTTGCTCATGACGCCGCCTTCCTCGTGATGGTCTCCGCGATCATCTCGTGCCCGGCTCACGCTTGGTCTTGGGCCGCTGGGCGCGAATGGCCAGCCGCAGCGCGTTCAAACGAATGAACCCTTCCGCGTCCTTCTGGCGGTACGCCTCATCCTCCTCGAAGGTGGCCAGGTCCAGGCGGTAGAGCGACCGGTCCGATCGCCGGCCGACCACCGCGCAACTTCCCTTATAGAGCTTTACGCGGACGGCGCCGCTGACGTCCTGCTGAGCCTCGTCGAACGCTTTCTGCAGCATCTCTCGCTCCGGCGCGTACCAATACCCGTAATAGATCATCTCGGCGTAGCGCGGGATCAGGCTGTCACGGAGATGCTGGACCTCGCGATCCATCGTGATGGACTCCAAGCCCCGGTGCGCGGCATGCAGGATCGTCCCCCCCGGTGTCTCATAGACCCCCCGCGACTTCATGCCCACGTAGCGGTTCTCGACCAGATCCAGCCGGCCGACGCCGTGTTCCCCGCCCAGGCCATTCAGGTGGGCCAACAAGGTGGCCGGGCTCATCCGCTTGCCGTCCACCGCCACGGGGTCGCCTCGCTCGTAGTCGATTTCGACCAGGCGTGGCTTATTGGGGGCCTTCTCGGGCGAGACCGTCATCCGAAAGATTTCGTCCGGAGGTTCCTCCCAGGGGTCTTCCAAGATGCCACCTTCGTAGCTCACGTGGAACAGGTTCAGGTCTATGCTGTACGGCTTGGCCTTCGTGGCCGACACCGGGATACCGTGCGTCGAGGCGTATTCGATGAGCTCCCGACGCGAGCGGAACGTCCACTCCCGCCAAGGCGCGATGACCCTGACCCTCGGCTCACACGCCAGGTAGGTCACCTCGAAGCGGACCTGGTCGTTGCCCTTCCCTGTCGCCCCATGCGAGACCGCATCCGCTCCCTCCTTCAGCGCGATCTCCATCTGGCGGCGTGCGATCAGCGGCCGGGCGATGGCGGTCCCCAGGAGGTAACTGCCCTCGTACGCCGCATTGCCGCGGAGCATCGGAAAGATGTGGTCCTTGACGAAGGCTTCCCGCAGGTCCTCGACGTACACCTTCGACGCTCCGACCGCCAGGGCCTTCGCCTTGATCGCCTTCAGATCCTCCCCCTGACCCAAATCGGCGCAGAAGGCGACGACCTTGCAGCCGTACGTTTCCTGCAGCCACTTCAGGATGACCGATGTGTCCAGGCCTCCCGAGTAGGCCAGCACCACTTTTTTGATCGGGTTGCGGTTCATGTGCCCCCGGTCTTCCGTTTCCCGCGTCCAAGCCACTCGACCAGGATCGCCTTCTGCATGTGTAGGCGGTTCTCGGCCTGGTCCAGCACTACGGATTGCGGGCCGTCCAGGACGCCGGCGGTGATCTCCTGCCCCCGGTGCGCCGGCAGGCAGTGCATGACGATCGCGTCCGGGCGGGCGCATTTCAGCAGGCGCTCGTTGAGTTGGTACGGGGCCAGGGCCTTCAGGCGGCGTGATTGCTCCCGCTCCCGCCCCATGCTGACCCAGACATCGGTGTACACCACGTCGGCCTCCTTGACCGCCACCTGGGGATTCTCGCCGATCTCGATCGACCCGCCGGTATGCTCCGCCTCCACACGCGCCAGATCCACGATCCGTTGGTCCGGCTCGTAGCCGCTCGGGCATCCGAGGCTGATGGCCATGCCCATTTTGGCCGCTCCTTCGATCAGCGAGTTGGCCACGTTGTTGCCGTCTCCGACGTAGGCCAGCTTTACGCCGTTCAGGGCGCCCTTCTTCTCCCGGATGGTGAGCAGATCGGAGAGCGCCTGGCACGGATGGCACACATCCGTCAGTCCGTTGATGACTGGAATCGTCGCCTGTCGCGCCCACTCTTCGACCGTGGCGTGGTCATAGGTTCTGAGCACGAGCCCGTCCAGATAGCGCGAGAGCACGCGGGCCGTGTCCGCGATGCTTTCGCCGCGACAGAGTTGAATGTCGGTGGCCGACAGGAACAACGACTTCCCGCCGAGTTGAGTGATGCCGGCCTCGAAGGAGACCCGGGTCCGCGTGGACGGCTTCTCGAACAGCAGGCCCAGCGTCGCGCCGGTCAGGTACTGATGGGGCCGGCCACGCTGCCGCATCGTTTTCAGCTCGCGCGCCAACCGCAAGAGCCGCACGATCCGGCTCGCCGGGATCGCCCCGATCGTCAACAGATCTTTCCCGCTTCCACCTCCGAGCGGAGGCGGCTGACGCGTTGCTCGGAGAGCCCGTCCGGTCATGGAGCCTCCATGCTCTGCTAGACTCGCTTGCTCAGAACCTGCGACAGGGTGTCCAGAAGCCGGTCGATCTCGCGCTGGGTGATGATCAGGGGTGGGACGAACCGCAACACCCGCTCCATCGTGCAGTTGATCAAAAGGCCGCGGGCAAGACAGTCCGTCACCACCGGCCTCCCGTCGATCGCGAGCTCCATGCCCAGCAACAGGCCTAACCCTCGAACGTCCTTGATGATAGGTAGGCGGTCCTTGCAGTCCAGCAGGCCCTTGACCAGATAGTCCCCCATGCGGCGACTCTGCTCGAGTATCCGGCCCTCTAACAGCACGCGCAGCACCGCCAGGGCCGCGGCACAGGCCAGCGGATTGCCGCCGAAGGTGGAGGCATGCGTGCTCGGCGTGAACACGGCCGCCGCTTCATCCGTCGCCAGGCAGGCGCCGATCGGGACGCCTCCGCCGAGCCCCTTGGCCAGCGTCATGACGTCCGGTTGGACGCCCAACTGCTCATAGGCGAACAACGTGCCGGTGCGGCCCATGCCGGTCTGGATTTCATCAAACATCAGCAGCACATCCCGAGCCTGGCATAACTCGCGCAGCCCCTTGAGGTAGGCGCGATCAGCGACGTGGACCCCTCCCTCGCCCTGGACCGGTTCCAGCATCACCGCAGCGGTGTGGCTGGTCAGGGCCTTCTCGACTGCGGGCAGGTCGTTGAAGGGGACGTAGGTGAAACCGGCGAGCAGCGGCTCGAACCCTTTCTGCACCTTCTCCTGACCGGTGGCGGTGAGAGTCGCCATCGTCCGGCCGTGAAAGGACTGCAGCATCGTGATGATCTCGTACCGGTCAGGGCCGTACTTCTCATGCGCGTACCGCCGGGCCAGCTTGATCGCCGCCTCGTTCGCCTCCGCTCCGCTGTTACAAAAGAAGACTTTCTTGGCGAATGAGTGGTCCACCAGGGCTTGGGCCAACCTGACCTGGGGCTCGGTGTAATAGAGGTTTGACGCGTGCAGGAGGTGCTGCGCCTGTTTCTGGATGGCGGCGACCAAATCCGGATGCGAGTACCCGAGCGTGTTGACCGCAATCCCGGCCACAAAATCCAGATATTCCCGGCCTTCCAGATCATAGACGCGGCTGCCCCGACCGCGCACGATCGAGATCGGCGCGCGAGCGTAGGTGTTCATCAGAAACCGTTCCGCGTCTTGTCGCAATTCATCGGTTGGCATGCTGTGCGCCCTCCGCGTTAATCTCGTGAAATTAACACATGGCTGACGTCAAAGCAACACGAAACTCCCGGAGGGGCCTCTTGTATCCTCTTATCAGCATTGGGGAATTTCGTCTTCGCGCACTTGAGCCACTGGACCAGGAGTGCTATAAGAGCACGCGATGAAAGCCTGCGGAACATGCGAACAGCCAAACTCCGATGATGCCCGATTCTGTCACCAGTGCGGCTCACCCTTTTCGGCGCCATTGCAGGAGGAAGCCGCCCCGCTCCCGCTGGAGGAGGCTCAACTCTGGCGCGCGTTTATCGGCCCCAACGCCGATCGTTATCTGGAGCAGTTCCGCAAGTTCACGACCGGCGAGACGCCGGGCTTTGCCTTCACGTGGCACTGGCCGGCCTTCCTGGTCGACCCGTTCCTCTGGTTTCTCTACCGCAAGATGTATCTGTACGCCTTGGTGTACGCGGTGGGGCCCGTGGTCTCGGCCTATCTGACCGGGGATTATGCGGTGGGGATTGTCTGGCGCCTCATTGCGGGGGCGAGCGCCAATTACATTTACTACTGGCATGTGAAGGAGCACCTGGCTGAGATCCGCACGAAGGGGACCTTCGACAGCGCCGCACGAGAGCGACTGCTCCTGGACCTCGGCGGGGTCCAGCCCTATGTCATCTGGCTGGGTGTGGCTCTGTACGCATTGATGCTCGCGCTGCTGATCGAGGTCATTCGTGAGGGTCCGCCGGAAGGGAAAAAGAGCCAGGGCGGCGGTTCAGCGGGTGGGGTGCTGGGGACGCGACATCTGCCAGGTAAACCAGGACCGAAACCATTCGAAGTCATGCTGGTACGCCGCGCCGCTCGGCTCGGCGGCGGTGCTTTTTTGCTCGAGCTGAGTGTAGGTGCGCGGCCAGTTCTTTTGCCACCAGGCTTTGAGCTCATCAGGGGCGTAGGGCGGCCCGTTAGGCTGATAGATGCCGGCGGCCGAAATCACGTCGGCGATGAGCGGCCAATACCGGTCTTTCCCCAAGCCTAACGCCTTGAAATGCTCCCGCAACAAGAAAACCACCCAGAGCTCGGCGCTGTGCTTCTTGTTATGCTTGAAGGGCTGGGTCTGTTTGAGGGGGATCGGGTCAAAGTTTTTGATGACTGACGTAAAGTCGGGACCGCCGTAGCTGCCGGCCACTTCGGCAATACCCTCCAGCATGCGGGCCAGTTCCACCTCCACCACCGGCCGGGTCTGGGAAGACTCCGATGAAGGGTCGGTGGCAGCCGGGTTCGTGGCCGTCAGCAGCTCAATCAGCGGCTTGAGCTCGCGTAAGCGGACAACCGCGCTCTTCAGAATCTGCTCGGATTCCAGCCAATAATCCTGGTCGTTCTTTGACGTCCGCTCGCGGCCAAGAGGAGGCAGCACCGAGGGGATCCAGTAGCGCAGCAGCACAAACAGGATGTAATGGACATCGCCGCCAACGCGCTCGAGGCGTTCCAGTACACCATCTTGACCCAGCGCGTTCTTGAAAAAGAGCTGGCCGCGTTCCACCACGCCGAGCCGCCGAGCCATACTGACCCACCACTGTTCGACCTCGTGCCACGCGGGCTTCTGTGACGGATGTCGGGACTCTGGATTGGGCATGCCACACTCTAAATCTGGCTGGACAAGAACGCTTTGGGGGCATGGTACCGCCCGCTTTGCGTGATTGCAAGAAGAAGGGGCGTGGGGTCGCGGAGCTAGCTCTCGTGCTCGCGCACCGCGCACTCAGGATTGATTCGTTCCGGGCCTAGGCGGATGGTGTGCCGGGGACCCGTTGCTGTTCAGATTGCAACGGGTGATGACGCGCGCAGTCTGAGGCCGCCTGCCCTCCTGCCCCCTACGAATTGCAATGGGTCTATGCAAGAGATGATGACGCGAGCAATCAGAGCTAGCTCCGCGACCCCACTGGGTGAGGGTTTCGGGAGGGGAAGGGAAGGGAAGGAGCTTCCGCCTTGCGTGGGAGAGATGGTTTGCGTATCCTGTCGCTCACGGAAGGAGAGGCAGGGGACATGGCTCAGATGGTGCTGCTCCGTCACGGGGAGTCGCAGTGGAATTTGGAGAATCGCTTCACCGGGTGGGTGGACGTGCCCCTCTCACGGAAAGGGGAGCAGGAAGCCCGGGTGGCCGGCCAGAAGCTGATCGGGTTCCGATTCGATCGCGCGTACACCTCCGTGCTCAAGCGGGCGATCGACACCCTGAACATCGTCTTGACGGTGATCGGTCAGACCGACATCCCGATCGAGAAGGACCAGGCGCTCAACGAGCGGCTGTACGGCGACCTCCAGGGGATGAACAAGGCCGAAACCATCAGCAAGTACGGCGAGCGCCAGGTGAAAATCTGGCGGCGCAGCTACGATGTGCGCCCTCCGGGCGGGGAAAGCTTGAAGGACACCGCGGACCGGGTGCTGCCGTATTACGAGCGCCGGATCAAACCGGAACTCCTCGCCGGCCGGACCCTCATCGTCGCTGCCCATGGGAACAGCCTACGGGCGCTGGTGATGCACCTGGATCGGCTCTCGCCCGACGAGGTCCTCGAACTCAACATCCCAACCGGCGCGCCCCTCCTGTATGAGTTCGACGCGGCCGGAGCCGTCCTAGCTCATCGCTACCTCTGATCGTTCATTCCGCAGCGACGCTCACTCGTCGGTCAGATTGAGTTCCGCCACCAGTTCGCCGATCGGATCCACCGGGACGAGGTCAAGGAGCAAAGCGAGGATCTTCTGGCGGTCCTCAGACGGCACGGCCCCACCAGACTCCAGGATGGAAGCGGCCTCGGCGGAGACCATCACAGGAGTGCCCCTCTCCTGCACGACCCCGTCGTAGCTGGACCGGCGTGATTCCATTTCCTCCAAATACTCTTGCACATCCTGCCCCTCTTGCCCGAGCTCGGACTGCCAGGACTTGACGAGGCGCTGCCGGAGTTCGCCGAAGACCCGCTCCTGGCTCGACTTCGGCAGCGCAACCTGCAACGCAGAGTGCACCCAGAACAGGCTGAGTGACAGCACCTCGCGTGTAATTTGCCGGGCCTGGTCGGGCGTGGTGTCAATCCCGTACTCCTCGAGCGTCGCGCGTGGCACGGCATGCGGGATCATCGCATAGAGCGCTTCGGCGGCCTGGGATGGAGTCATCGGGGACGGTGACATACAGCAAATGACCAGGACAAGAACCGAGTCCACCACACACCGCAGAGCATAACGGAGAACGGGGGACCGGGCAACTGGGGCAGCGGATCGGGCGGGATGGCACAGCTTGTGGCGCATCACACCCTGTGGTACAGTCCCGCGACGATCTCTCTCAACCAGAGCGCCACATCGAGAAGGATGGGAGGCAGACACCAATGGCAATCATGAAACGGAAAGGCCCCTTCCTATTCTTCAGGGCGATGCGTGTCCTAGGACTGGCTAGTCTGTTGGCCGCGACCTCGCTTGTGGCGGCTGTGGAGCCTGGCGAGGCTCAGGAGAAGCGATGGGGCGTCGGCACCGACGTCGGGTTCATCAGCGGAAGCGTAGACGGGACCGTGTTTGCGCTGAACTTCAACCTGGACTATTACCTGGACAGGGCGTTTTCGTTCGGCCCGATGCTGCAGCTGGTGCCCGGCGGCGACCTGACCCAGGTCGCCGTGGCGGGAGTTGCGCGGTATCACTTTCGGTTCGACGACGTGAACGTCGTGCCGTTTGCCGGCATCGGGTTCGTTCATGCCAGCCTGGAACGAGGCAGTGGGCCGGGCAGCTTGGATACGAACGACACAAGCTACTACATCCCGCTAGGCGTCACCTTCGAATACCAGCTTGCTAAGAAACTGGCGCTGGCCAGCACCGTGATGCTCAACCTCCACGACCTGAACCTGGACCCGCCGATCGGGAGGGATCGAACGAGTGTCGCCGTGATGTTCGGCTTTCGGTTTGGACCGTGAGTGGGCGCGGGAGAGGGGTCCGCCGGGCCCCCTCCCGTTGGAAATGAGGCGATCGAGATGCGCAGCGGGTGGTCGCTCTACAAGTATGAGGGACAGTGGTACAAACAGAAGTTCGTTGAGGCGATTCTCTCCGACAACAAGCTGGCAATCGACATCGCGGCCGAAGAGGGCGACACGGTCACGGTGACCGCGGTCTCCACCGACGGCGTCACCTACAAGGGCGATTATCGCTACCGGGAGGGGAGTTACTCGAACGGCGAAGTGTCGCTTGAGCGATATAGGGGGCCCTCAGGCGACATCTTGGCTGGGGAATGGCAGGAGGCCGGTGGACCGAAAGGCGACTGGATTCTCAAGGTGAACGCGGCGGAAGGCTGACGCGAGGCCGCGGAGGCATCCAGCCGGCGGGGGATTCCGTACATGAGAAGAGCGGGGACATTCAAACCAGGGAGGGGATCATGAAAAAGCTAGCAGGGATGGCGATGCTGGTGGCCTGCGCACTGTTCATCGGAATCGATGGGTGGGCCCAGATGGGCTCGGCCGCACCGGCGCTGCAGACGGCGGCCGGGTCCAAAGCGGAATCGCACAATAAGGAAGGCATCGAGCACTATAACAAAGGCCACTGGGACGTCGCCAAGAAGCACTTCACGGAGGCGGCCAAGGAGGATCCCAAGTCGGCCGAGGTCCATTACAACGTGGCGTTGACCCTGGATAAGCTGGGAGACCACAAGGGCGCCACGGAGCATTTCAAGACGGCCTTCGATCTGGGGAAGAACAACGCCGACATCCAGAATTCCGGGATTCTCAAAGCCCACCTGAAGATGAAGTAGGCGGCCCTCAACCAACCGCCGCTGCGCTCTTCCACGAAGGGTTGCGGTATTTACTGCCAATCCTTGACTTGCTTCATGCGTAGGGATATTTTTCACCCCATGATGACGAGGCCGAGGAGCACGATCTGTCTTCGGAGCCCGTCAGACGCAATGAAACAAGTGCTCCCTCAAGACTCGGCCGGGCAACCGACCCGGCCCTTGAGGCGAGGAGACAGCAGGGAGGTGCACGATGCCAGTGGGATATAGGCGGATGATGGTTGCCCGTATCGGCGCGGCGGTTGGCTTTGTCTGTGGGACGCTCGGCCTCCTGGCGGGACTGATGGATCGTACCTGGAAGCTGTGGCCCTCCGGATGGTTTTTAGGCGGGTCCGTGGTCACGCTGGTCGCGCTGTTCCTGCTTCTAGACGGCGCGATCGCGTCCCAGAAGGCTAAGCACTGATTCGCCTCTCCGGGCTCACGGACTCTCTTCAGCACAGCGGTACCGGTTTTGTTCCTGACGGACGTCGCGTGGCTGAGATTGAAGGAAAGCTGGGTTGATCGAGGTCGGCGGCAGGAATTGCGGCGCCTGGGAGGACGTGAGTGTGGGCCCGGCGGGTTGGGCGCGCCGTCGCCGGAGCTATGGCGCGTAGGCGACCGAAGTCAAGACTCGTTCGGACTCTGCGTGAGGTGGGGGGCTTCGACGTGTCTGAGCGCCTCGAGAGCTGCGGAGATCTCTTGACGGGATGTCGCCAGGCCTTCCAGTTCTAGACGATGTCTCAGAATAAGCTCGTCCACCGTGGCTTTCAGTCGCTCCCCGAGCTGGTCTCGCTCTTGGGCCGTTCGCGCGAGCAGGTCCCGATTCCTCGCTAACTCCTGCTGCAGCCCCTCGCAGACCGCGTGGAGCTCGTGTGTCTCCAGCAAGGCCGCTTCCAACTGTTTCATACGAGCAGCGAGGTCCGCGTCGAGGATCGCTCGTTCCGCTTCGCTCTGTTGCCAGCGCTCCTGCAGTCTCTGCAGAGACTGGGCCCACACCCGGAGCTCGCCTGGCCCCAGGGCCGGCTTCTCCGGGAAAGCTTGCTCGCCTTGCAACGCCTTGACCGCAAGTTTCAGCCAATCCATGAAGAGGGTGATCTCGCGCAACTGTGTGCTGACCGACGAGGGGGGATTTTCCTCTTCCGAGAGCGGCTTCGCCAACCGGGCCGGTTCCTTGAGCGGATCCAGCCCCTGCACCGTGGTGAGTCGGTGGAATTCCAGCAGCACCGCGACGCAGTGGCGGCAGAAGGGGCGCTCCGGTGACGTACAGGAGCAGCGGGTGAACAGGCTGTTATGGTCCAGATAAATTCTTTGTTGATAGCGCCCGGACTCCCCCTCCACTTCGGAGGCGAGGCCCAACTCGTCGAATTCAAGGATCTTGACGCGATGGTGGGAAAGGTACTGGAGCCCCAGCTTAAACGTCGGGGCCGTGACCGCCGACTGAAGCGTGTAGGGGTAGATCTGATCGATCCGCTGAGCGGTGCAGGGGATTTTATTGTACATGTAGACCACGCTCACGCCAGGTTGGCACTCCGTAAAGCAAACAGATACGTTTGTCAAGCCAAAAATTTGAGGTCAACGAAATGAGCCCGTCCTCCAGTCCCAAGGAACAAGCGGACAGGTAGGCCCGTAATGGAACGCCTGTCCGCGGGCCCGCAACCTCGACGAAAGTCTTCTACTTATTGAATCTCACCACGATCGCGCCCATCAGGTCGCCCTGCTTGAAATCTTTCTTAGGGCTGTCGGGGTGGGCATTATGGCAATCCGCGCAGGATTGAACGATCGCAAAGTCCGCGGCCAAGCCCTTGAACTGATTCCCATCGGCAAACGTGAGCACCTTCTGGTCTGGATTGGCCATCATCTTTTTCAGCGCGTCAGTCTCGGCCTGGGTCTTCGGCAGGTTGGACTTGTAGATTGGAGTCAGCCCGATCAAGCCCAGCTCGAAGTCTTTGAGCTCGGCGCCCGCCGCCTTCACGAACTGGGCCGGCAACATGATCGCGTGATCGTCCTTCGCCCAGTTCTCGTTCGGCTTGATGCCCGCCTTCTTGGCTTGCTCGATAATGCCCTTGACGTAGACGGTCCGAAACGCCTTGACCGTCGCGAGAATGTACTTGGCTGTCTGCTCTTGGGATATGTCAGCGGCAAACACGAGCGGCACGGCGATGCTCAGCGCCAGCAGCATCGTCATGACGCTTGTCCGCACTCCCACCTTACGTCTCATCTCGGCCTCCCTGGTGTGAGGTGATGGATCGGGCTGTGACGAGGTCCTTGCCTACGGCCTACGCCTTTTTCGACCCGATTGTCAAGATGTGATCTTGCGGTGCGGCCTTCGGAGGCCTCGCCGGCTAGCTCCGGAGAGCCCTAGTGATCGCTGGCCGCAGAGTGACGACCTTGGAGTGCACTGAAACAGGAGAAGCTGGCTGGCCGGGAGAGCCGGCCGCGAAGGCGAAGGGATTAAGAGGGACTCAACAGCGATAGTAGCTCAGGGACGAAATGACCCCGGCTTCAGTTGCCTGAAAGACCATGCGACAGGTGCTTCGCAGATCACCATATTTCAGGGTGTAGTGGCCAGGCTCCTGCGTGTACACGATGGTGCTGCTTCCAACGAGCATCCCCGGATCGCCGAGAGGGACCTCCAGCGTTGGAGGGCCCCAGGATCGGACCAACTCCTCACGGTGATGACCGACCCAACCTTCTGCTCTGTAGTTATAGTGAGTCCCACATCCGGCGAGAAGGACTAGGCTCAGGCAAAGACTGAGAACCATAGCGCGCATGGTTTTGACCCTCTACTGATATGCCCAGCAGGACCTGACCCTGCGAGTGAGCAGCTCTCCTTAATGGCCTGAATTGTAGCACATCTCCCCCACAGGTCACGCCCAAAGCACGAATCTGAGCGAGCTGCCCCTGGGGGCCGAGGGGCGAGAGGAGGTCTTGTTTTACCTCCGAGGACCGGCGGAGCAGGAATGGGGGACACGGGAGGCACGTGGGTCGAGATGCGCCTTGCCGTCGTCTGCTCGCGACCCCCCTACCGGTACGGCCTGCCCGAGCCACTGCTCGATCGCGCGAAGCTGGCTTCTCTCCTCGGGCATCACAAAGGTGGATGCGCGGCCTTTTGCCTGTACCCTGGCCGTCCGGCCGACCCGGTGCAGGTAGTCCTCGGGGCTGTTCGGCAGGTCATAGTTGATGACGTGCGCGATCTCGTTGACGTGAATCCCGCGCGCCATGATATCGGTCGCAACCAGTACCCGGTATTTGCCGCGCTTGAATCCCTCGAGGGCGTCGCGCCGTTGGCCCATCGTGCGATCGCCATGGAGCACGGCCGTCGGCACCCCCTCATCCACCAGCATCCGGCCCACGCGGTCGGCCCGTCTTTTCGTGCGGGTAAAGACCAGCGTCGTCCCCGGCTCTTCATTCACCAGCCAGCGTAGCATGGAGTTCTTCTGCTCCGGGCTCGCATGAAAGACCTTCTGCTCGGCGGCCGAGGGGGTTGTCCCGGCCGACGCCTCCTGCGCGCGGACCGGCTGCCGCAGGCGCGTCCTGGCCAGCGCGCTGACGTCCTCCGGCATGGTTGCCGAAAAGAGCAAGGTCTGTCGCTCCTCGGGGAGCGCGTCCAGAATCTGGTTGATCTGCGGCGCAAAGCCCATGTCCAGCAGGCGGTCGGCCTCATCGAGCACGAGGATCTTGATCGCCAGCAGGTTGATCGTGCCCCGCCACATGTGGTCGAGCAGGCGTCCGGGAGTGCCGACGACCACGTCCGGGCCTTGCCGGAGCGCCCGTTCTTGCTGTGGCATGTTCGCCCCGCCTACGATCAGCGCGGCACCGATGCCACGCCCCCGGCCGAGCTGGTCGACGACCTTCTGAACCTGCATGGCCAGCTCCCGCGTCGGCGCCAGGATCAACGCCCTGGTACCACGCCCGTGTGCCAGGCGCTCGATCATCGGAATCACGAATGCGGCGGTCTTGCCGGTCCCGGTCTGCGCGCACCCGATCACATCCAGACCGGCAAGCGCGTGGGGGATGGCTTTTCGCTGGATCGGCGTGGGACAGGAATACCCGGCCGTGCCGATGCCGGCGAGCATGTCTGCGGACAGACCAAGACCTTCGAACGAAGAAACGGTTACAGTCATCACAACCTCTGATTTGCGGGGGACTGAGTCGTTACGTGAGAATCAGGAAGGATCCTGGATGGAGAGAAGTGTGAGCAGCGCTCCGGTCAGGTCTTGTCTGTCTCGTATCAGTCTTACCCTGGTGAAGGTCCAGTCTACTTACTTCCTTGCCTTGGACCAGAACGACAAGGTGGCATCAGTGTACGGGACAACCTGTGGGAAGTCAAGCGGCCCTGGCTCTCTCGGCTCTCCGCATGGCCCGCTTTAACTTGATCAGCTCTCGTCGGGCCAGCGCAGATTCGAGATGCAGATCCTCGAGTTGCACTCTGAGGTGGGCGATCTCCTGCCTGTGGAGGTCCCGGCACTCGGCTCGGCTGAGACTGCCCCAGATGCCCTGCTTCCCGGCGCGCCTGATCCGTTGGTCGAGCGATTCGCCCAGCCGTCTTTTGCGCGTGCTCAGGAGCGACTTCAGCGCGTGCTGTCTCAGTTCGATCTCGGCTTGTTCAGTCATAACTTCTCCGACTCCTCAACATGGTCACGCGGCCCGTTCGGGGGCATTCGCCATCACGGCGGTCGCACGACAGAAGCGATCCTCCTGGAATGCGCCGCGGAGTCGCTCGGTGATGCCTTGGCGGTACACCGCGCTCTCCTTCTCCATCATGATGAGGCCCTGGTCATCCAGGAGAATGACCAGATCCTCCTCGGCGGCAAGGAGCCGTTGCGGCTGCCCGACATCGATCCGATACTGCGTCCTCCCATCCGGATTGCGTTTCACCCCGGTGACCATCTCGGTGAGACCGTCAACCGCCCCTCGATGATCCTCCAGCCGGTACTGGACTTTGGTCTTGTCCGGAATGCGCACCCAATCCTTCACGGCCGCTTCCTTCCGTCCGCTGCCGGTGGACTTCCCTGATGAGTTCGATGCTAGCATGGTTCTTCATCTCCCATTGGGCTACTGCGTCAATCTCAACAAACTTGAGATCCCCGCCGTGTCCGTTCGCGTCTGCGCCTCGTTCCTCCAACGCCGGTACGAGCATCTGCAGCGGCTACCTGTTTTTTCTTGGCCGGGGGCGTGAGCGTATCGATTCCTTTGCCATTGGAGTGCACCCGCGCTCGCCCCGACCGGCTGTAGACTTGCCAGATCCCGCCAGCGCTGTGCCGGGCGGACGAGCTCGGCACCGGATCGGTTCCACGTGGGCTTTCCGATTGGCTTCGATGCCGGGGTCGATGGCCTCCCCACACAGCAGGCATCGCCATCCGGAAACAGTGTCGCCGCTCCCTGCTTCCTTCATTCTGATGGTCATCATCAGGCCGTGACAGCGTGGGCAATGCATCTGTGACCCTTCCTGGCTCGTTCCCGCACACTGCTCGAGGTTACGACACCTTCTTCGACGCTCCCGCCCACACGATGCAGGCATATCGCGAAGAGGTCGGCTTCCTCTTGAAGCGGAGCCGCCGGAACATCTCGATGAGGGACCACATTTTGATCATGTCAGGCCTCTTGTATGAAGAGCTGCCCGGCTCCTGCCTCAGGCACATGACAGGGTCCGGTCCTGGCGTTCAACGCCAGGGGATGCAGCACGTCGAAGAAACTGAGGCGTAAGAAGCGGCGGAGACTGGGGAATCGATCGCGCGAGGAAGGAGATGGTGAGCGCGACCAATGGGACAGTCGGCGTGGCTTAAAACGTCATGGGGTCATGCTACGAGGTCAGGGACGGTCTGTCAAGCTGTATCTGGGCGGCCAGGAAAGCGTGCGCGGAGCGCCTTCGTTCCCTTGATGGACCCACCGCCCGCGAGCGCCGTGCCCGTACAAGCCCGTGAAAGAATTGGTGCGCCCGGGGCGACTCGAACGCCCGACCTGCGGGTTCGAAGCCCGACGCTCTATCCAACTGAGCTACGGGCGCCCGGGGCTATTACAACCACTTCGCGCAGCCGCTTGTCAAGAATGGGGTGTGAGGGGCTACGAAAAACAAGGGGGGCCGCCGGAGTGCAGCGGTCCCCCTATTAGGATGGTCTCTCTACTCTGGTCTTCGTCCCGAACCGAAACGATCCGTCTACCAGCGATCCCGGTCGCCGCCGCCGCCGCCCCCGCCGTAGGCGCGCTTCTCCTGCGGTCTGGCCTCGTTCACGACCAGGGTACGCCCTCCCATCGACGAGCCGTTCAGCGCGGCAATGGCTTTCTGCGCCTCCTCGCCGGTCGCCATTTCCACAAAGCCGAACCCTCGCGACTGCCCGGTGTACCGGTCCGTGATGACTTTGGCAGACTGCACCGTGCCGTACTGCGCGAAGAGCTCACTCAGTTGCTGCTCGGTGGTGGAATAGGGAAGGCTGCCCACATACAATTTGGTACTCACAGCTACCTCCACTGCTGATGATATTGTCTTGGGAAGAGGGAATGGGGAGCAGAAGGAGAGACGCCACGGCGCGCGACGAATTGCACCACCAGGTCACTCACGCTATCTGGCCAGCTTCCTCTCGCAAGCCAACATCGGGTCAGGGCCTCTCTACTCGGCTCTCCATCACTCGGCCCCGTAGTGATGAATTGCGGGCCCAGCATAGCATGGCATCATGTTCAGATCAAGAATCCGGCGAGTTTTGAACACGGGCCAGGATGGCCTCCGCCACCTGGGCCAGAGTCCGTCCGTCGGTCTGAATGACGTGGTCCGCCGCGGCCTTATAATGAGGTTCCCGCTCGCGCAGCACCTCTTCGACTTCGTCCGTGAACGACTTGGCGCCGGTGAGGGATGGGCGCTGGGTGTCCCCTCCGATGCGCTCGGTGATGGTCCGGACCGCGGCCGTCAGCCAGAACAGGGTCCCTTTTGCCTTCAGGGCCTCCACGTTCCGCGGTCTTAGGATTATCCCGCCGCCGGTGTCGATGATCAGGCGGTCTTTGCCGGACAGCTCCAGGCACGCGTCGGACTCCAGGTCCCTGAAACGGTTCCAGCCGAATTGCTTGACGATCTCGGGGATGGAGAGGGTCGCGCGCCTGACCACCTCGGCGTCGGTGGAGACGAGCTGGCGTCCCAGCCGTTCCGCCAAGAGTTTCCCGACGCTGGTCTTGCCGGTTCCCCGATAGCCGATGAGCACTATATTCATGCGAACCGGGATTCCAGGACGGCCCGCATGACGTCGGCCGGGGCGGCCAGTTGCGTCCAGAGCTCGAACTGGGCCACCGCCTGGTGGAGAAACATCTCGAGGCCTCGGATAGTCCGGCACCCCGCCGCCTTCGCCTCCCGGAGCAGTCGGGTCTCCGGCGGGTTGTAGACGATGTCCATCACCGTCAGGTGCGGGTTCAGCAGGGCGGCCGGGACGCAAGTCTCCTCCACCTTGGGGTGCATTCCCAGCGGCGTGCAGTGAATCAGGATCGCGCTGTCCCTGATCCCACGCCGGAGGGCCTCCTCGCTGATGGGGCCATCCTCGACAGGCAGCTTCGTCCGCGCTCGCAGGTCGCGGACTAGGCCCCGTCGTTCCGGCTCGTCGATTCCGAGGATCGTGAGGCCGGCGATGCCGGTGCCCGCGGGGTCCGCCGCGAGGGCGAAGGCGATCGCGCGGGCCGCCCCGCCGGAGCCGAGCATCAGCACCCGCTGTCCGTCCAACCTTACCCCGCCATCCCGCAGCGCCCGCAGCGCGCCCGTGGCGTCGGTGTTGTAGCCGGTCAGCTTCCCCTTCTCCACGACAATGGTGTTGACCGAGCCGATGTGCCTGGCGGTCGTCTCCACCTCGTCCAGGTGTGGGATGACCGCCACCTTGTGCGGGATCGTCACGCTGAACCCGCGCACATTGCCGAGGGCCCGAATGCCGCGGATCGCCCCGGCGATATCCTCGACCCGAAAGGCCAGGTAGACGAAATTCAGCCCCAATTTCTCAAACGCCGCATTGTGGATTGCGGGCGAGAGGGAATGCTCCACCGGGTTGCCGAGCAGTCCGCAGAGTTGGGTTTTTGCGTTAATTTCCATTCTGAGCCATCAGCTATTTGCTCTTGGTTAACTTTTGCACGACGTACTGGCTCCCCGTCACCACATAGGTGACCGTCACGCTATCTCCTTTTTTGACGTCCTTGAGGCTGGTCAGGCCAGGCCCGCTGAACTGGGTCTTGTCATTCACGACGAAGGTAAACCGGGTGCCGCCCCCTTCCTTCTTGACCCCGAGCTTGCCTGCCGCGGGATCCACCGTGAGGACGGTCCCCGCGAAGTCTGTCCCAGTCTCCGCCCAGACCGAACTCATCCCGATGAGACCCGCGCTCACACCGAGCCAGGCGATGATGATAAGGCTCTTCCACACGAAAAGTTGGGGTCTAGATCCCATGAGAATGCCCTCCTCACTGCGCCGTCATGCCGCCGTCGATGGGATAGATCGCGCCGGTCACCCAAGCGGATTCGTCGGAGGCCAGGTAAAGGACCAGCCTGGCCACTTCATCCGGCGTGCCGGGCCGACCGAGTGGATAGGCGGTCAAAACCTGGGCCGTCCGCACGGGGTCGCTCAACAGAGGAGCCGCCATCGGGGTGTCGATCAACCCGACGCAGACCCCATTGCAGCGAATGCCCTGCTTGGCATAGTCGATCGCGAGGCATCGAGTCAGAGCGTCGAGCCCTCCCTTGGTGGTGCTGTAGGCGGCGGTCAAAGGAATGCCGACCACGGCGGCGATCGAGGAGATGTTCACAATGGCGCCCCCGCTGGCTTTCAGCATCGCGGGCACCGCCGCCCGGGTCATCCGGAACACGCCGGTCAGGTTGACGGCCAGCAGTTCGTCCCAGGTGGCGTCGTCCGTTTCATGCAGGGTCTTGCCAAAGGCGCCGATTCCGGCGTTATTGACCAGTACGTTCAGCTTGCCGTAGGCACGGACCGCCTGCGCGACCGCCGCACGCGCATGCGTCTCGTCGGTCACGGTCCCAGCCACCGCCAACGCGCGGCCTTTCTCCCGCTCGATCTCCCGGACGACCCGCTCCAGCACCTCCTTGCGCCGGCCGGTGATGACCACTGCAGCGCCTTCCCGCGCGAACAGCCTCGCGACCGCCCCGCCGATCCCGACACCTCCCCCCGTGATCAAGGCGACTTTCCCCTCCAGGCGACTCATTCCGCTTCCTCCTCCCCTGTCTCGCCCATCGGCTCGTCCGACTCTTCTTGCGGGCCTGGCGCAGTGCCGGGTGATCCGCCCGCCCAGAGCCCGGGCTCGACCCTCCTGGCGACCGTGATGAATCCTGAGTGGGCCACCATCCGGTGGTCCGGCCGGACGCTCCGCCCCTGGATGTTCCAGGTCCGCAGCAGCGTTTCAAAGGTCTGGATCAGCCCGAACCCCCCGGCGCGCTCGAGCGCCTCCACGGTCTGCATCACCTGGGGGACCGTCGGGACATAGCTCAGGTACACGCCGCCGGAACGGAGCGCGTGAACCGCATGGGGGACGACCCGCCACGGCTCCGGGAGATCGAGTACGACGCGATCGAAGCGGTTCTCGCCATGGCCGGTGTCTGTTTCAATGCCCTCGTAGGCGTCCCGCCTGAGCAGCGTCAAGTTGGCGACCGGTCCCAGATAGCGTTCGATGTTTTTCATGGCGGTCCGGGCGAAGTCTTCCCGGGCTTCGTAGCTGATCACCGTGCCGCGTTCCCCGACGGCGCGGAGCAGCGCCATCGTCAGGGCCCCCGAGCCGGTTCCGGCCTCGAACACGCGGGCGCCGGGGTAGACATCCGCCCACATCGTCACGATCGCCAAATCCTTGGGATAGATCACCTGGGCGCCGCGCGGCATCTTCAAGACGTACTCGCCCAGGGTGGGCAACAGGGCGATCATGCGCTTCCCCCGCGAGAGCGTGATCAAGGCCCCGTCCGGCTGGCCGATCAACGCGTCGTGCGAGATCGTCTCGCCGCTGTACTGGAAGACCTCTCCGGCCTTCAGCGTCAGCGCGTATTGCCGCCCCTTCTTGTCCACCAGGTGGATGCGCTCGCCGTTTTGCAGCCGTCTCATCGTGGGCTCATTCTAGGAGAAGACCCGGGGGTTTTCAACACACGGGCCCGCGCTTGCTTCCTTGACAGGGTCATACCGGGGCCGTATGATCCCCGTGGTTCTGCCGCGCGCGCTGTTGGCGAAAGAGAGGAAGTACCGGAGTTTCCGCATGGAGTCAACGGGGCGCAATCTGGCCAACCATCCCCGCCGGTCCATGGTCCAACCGCTCGGCGCTGTCCTGTTCATTGCCCTGGCGGCGTTGACCCCTCCTACCGCCCTGGCGGGCACACCGGTCGCGGTCGCGACCTATGAGGGCGTCATCAACCCGGTTTCGGCCGAGTACATTCACGACGCCTTGGCCTTTGCGCAAACGGCGGGGGCTCAGGCGCTGGTGATCCAACTCGACACACCGGGCGGCCTCGACACCTCGATGCGGCTGATCATCAAGGATATCACGGCCTCGCCGATCCCTGTGGTGGTCTACGTCTCTCCTTCCGGCGGGCGCGCGGCGTCCGCCGGCGTCTTTATCACGCTGTCGGCGCATGTTGCCGCGATGGCCCCCGGCACGAACATCGGGGCGGCTCATCCGGTAGCCATGGGCGGAGGCGACATGGACAAGACCATGAAGGAGAAGGTCGAGAACGATTCCGTGGCCTACATCAAATCCATCGCGGAGCAGCGCGGGCGCAATGTCGCGTGGGCGGAAGACGCCGTGCGCAAGAGCGTGTCGGTCACCGAGAAGGAAGCGCTCGCGTTGAAGATCATCGACCTCGTGGCCGAGGATGTGACCAGCCTCCTCGACATGCTGGACGGTCGCAAAGTCGTGATGGCCGGCGGCCCGGTCGTGCTGAAGACCCGGGGCGCGTCGGTTCGTGAATTTCCAATGGGGTGGCGCCTGGAAGCGCTCAAGGTCTTGAGCGATCCGAACATCGCCATGCTCTTGATGACGATCGGGACGATCGGCATCCTGGCCGAGCTGTACAATCCCGGGGCCATCCTGCCGGGCATCATCGGCGCGATCAGCCTGATCATGGCGTTCTACTCGCTGCAATCGCTGCCGATCAATTACGCCGGTGTCTTGTTGATCATGCTGGGGGTCGTGCTCTTCATCCTTGAGATCAAGGTGACGAGCTACGGGCTGCTGACGCTCGGCGGCATCGCCGCGATGACGTTGGGCGGGCTCCTCCTCGTGAAGACCGACGCGCCGTTCATGCAAGTGTCCCTGTCCTTCCTGCTGCCGACGGTCGTCACGGCGGCGGTGATGCTGTTCGGGATGGCCTGGCTGGCCGCGAAGACGATGCGACGGGCCCCCGTGACAGGCGCCGAAGGGCTGGTGGGCGAGATCGCACTGGCCAAGACCGACGTCGCGCCGCGCGGGCAGGTGTTTCTGCACGGGGAATTGTGGGAGGCGATCAGCGAGGCGCCCATCCGGCAGGGCGAAGAGGCGGAGGTCAAGTCCGTGAAGGGCTTGACGCTGAACGTTGCTCCGCGCCACAAGTGATCTCACACGAAGGAGCGAACCATGCAGTTTCTTCTGCCGTTCCTCATCATCGGGTTTCTCATCTTTTACACCTTCAAGCGAGTGATGGAGTACGAGCGTCTGGTCGTCTTCTTTCTCGGAAAGTTCCAGATCGTCAAGGGACCAGGGATACGCGTTGTGGTTCCTGTCATCCAGCAAATGGTGAAAGTGAATCTCCAAACGGTCACGATGGAGGTGCCTCCGCAGGACGTGATCACCCGCGACAACGTGTCGGTCAAGGTGAACGCCGTGATCTTCCTGCGCGTGGTGGACCCACAGCGGGCCATTCTCGCCGTGCAGGACTACCTCTACTCGACGTCCCAGATCGGTCAGACGACGCTCCGCAGCGTGCTGGGGCAGAGTCAGCTCGATGACCTGCTGGCCAAGCGGGAAGAGATCAATACCGAGCTGCAACGGATCATCGACCAGCAGACGGAGCCCTGGGGCGTCAAGGTCACGGCCGTGGAGGTGAAAAACGTGGACCTGCCGCAGGAAATGCAGCGGGCCATCGCCAAGCAGGCCGAAGCCGAGCGCGAACGCCGGGCGAAGGTGATCCATGCAGAAGGCGAATTCCAGGCCGCCCAGCGCTTGGCCGATGCCGCTAACATCATGAGCCTCAATCCAGTCGCGCTCCAGCTTCGGTATCTCCAGAGCTTGGTGGAGATTGCCGCAGAGAACAATTCGACGACCATCTTCCCGGTCCCCATTGACATCCTTGCGACGTTCTTTAAAGGGTTAGAGAAGAAACAGTAGGACGGCGAAAAACTCTGTTGGTATATATGGTTACGTGAGAGCGCTCAAGAACCATCTACTACCCCCCCCGGCTTCGCACCTCAGGCAACTCATCCCAGCCACGGTCTCGCCATAACACAGCGCTAAGATAGAACAACCTCACGGCTGTGCAGGTGGGTGAATCCTTTCCGCAGCCCCCGGTCTCTAATGTTATAGAAAGCCAAAATCCTCGGTTGAGGGACCGAAAAGGTGATGCCATGAGGAAAGACGATCTCTTACGTGAAGGCCAAGAGCAAGAGCAGCCTCTCGCCCAGGATCCAGAGACCGACGATCCGGAAGCCAGCGATATCTTAGAGGTTATTGAACGCGGCTCGAAGGGTGGCGGTACCGCCCCGGCTCCGTCGGACCAAGCCAGCGCCCCCGACAAGCCGGACACCTCCCTCGCGCTGGAATCCCTCTACTTTCGTTCGTTTGGAGAGCGGCCCCTCCTCAAACGTCAGGAAGAAGTGGCGCTGGCCAAGCAGATCGACCAGGGCAGCAGAACCATCCGCGCGGTCCTCCGAATCGCCCTCAGTGTCGCGGCTCGAATGCGGAAGACCGAGAAACTCCAGAACGCGACGCGCTCGTTGCAGGAGATCCTTGGGCTGAGTGGATTCTCCTCGACCGCCTTAAACGAGGCGGAAGCCGGTCTCGCTTCACTGCTCGCGGAAGCGAGGGGCTCCAGCAAGGTGGCAGCTTCCCGGATGAAGCGTTTCGCGCATTGCCGTCGCCAGGCGCGCGAAGCCCGTGCCTTGTTGGAGAAGGCCAAGGATGAACTGGTTCGGTGCAACTTGCGCCTGGTGGTCGATATCGCCAAGCACTACACGGGGCGAGGGCTTGGGCTCCTGGATCTGACGCAGGAAGGCAATCTGGGGCTGATGAAGGCGGCGGAGCGATACCAGTACCGCAAGGGCTTTAAGTTCAGTACCTATGCGACCTGGTGGATCCGTCAGGGGGTCACCCGGGCCCTGGCCGACCAATCCAGAACGATTCGGATCCCCGTCCATCTGACCGAGGCCTCGCATCGGATCTTGCGGACATCGCGCAAGCTGGTCCAGCAATTTGGCCGAGAGCCGAGGGCCGAGGAGGTCGGAAACGCGCTGCGTCTTCCCCCTGGGAAAATCCACGAGACCATGCAAGTCTTCCAAGAACCCATTTCCCTCGAGAATCCGGTCGGGGACGGGGAAACGCTGTTCGGGGAGTTCATCGCGGACTCGCAGGCGGTTCCGCCGGATTCTCACGTTCATCGGACCGAGCTGACGCGCGAGATGGATCGGATCCTCGGGGCGCTCACCCCCCGCGAGCAACTCGTGATCCGGTTGCGCTTCGGGATCGGTCAGGATGAGCCGTGTACGCTGGAGCAGGTTGGGCAAAGCCTGTCGGTGACCCGCGAGCGGATCCGCCAGATCGAGGCGAAGGCCCTCAAAAAGCTGAAGACTCCGGAAATCAGGCAAATGTTTGCCGCGATCCAATAAGAACGCCAACCATACTCCGGCGAGCTAACACGGGCGAGGGTGAATCCCTCGCCCGTTTTGTTTTCAGACCCGTGAGTGTCTTTTGACTTTGGCTCGATTGTGAGAGAATGCGGCAGCGCTGAACAAGAGTTTATTCGGCAGGGGGAACGGCCGTGATCACGGTGAGGCGTCGAGACTCCATCCGCAGGGCTGCCTGGGCGGCGGTGCGCGCAGCCGTCTGTCTGACGGTCGCGCCGTTGCTGGCGACTCACGCCCTGTCCGAGGGCGGCTCCGACCAGGCCAAGGGCAAGGCGATGACGGTTCCCGCCGTGGTCGCGGCGGTCAGGCCCTCTGTGGTCACCGTCATGACTCGCGGAACTCCACCGAACCCTTTCCAGCATACCTCGCCGTCTGGTTCCGGGTCCGGCTTCATCGTGGACGAGAAGGGGTA
>Ga0209057_1000768_pt1 | contig 27796 bp, 28 predicted proteins | sample GraSoiAngelo_146_FD_185903 | JGI IMG/M metagenome (GOLD analysis project Ga0209057, IMG submission 185903) | Grasslands soil microbial communities from the Angelo Coastal Reserve, California, USA - 14_1009_05_30cm (SPAdes) (version 2) | ecosystem: Environmental > Terrestrial > Soil > Grasslands ... | reverse complement strand
AGACGCATCGCGGAGGCATTGCCGGACGTCGAGGTCCTGCCGATCCCTTCGGAGGGCGATCTCCCTCCGGACGTCGCGGGCGAGGTGCTCCTGACCTTGCCCTGGGGGAGCCCCAACCTGGCCCGTGCACTCGGCCGCGGTGTCCGCTGGGTGCATGCCCTCGGCACCGGAGTCGACGCGTTCCCGCTTCATCTCCTCACCGATCAGACGCTCACCTGCTCGCGCGGCGGGAGCGCCATCCCGATCGCGGAATGGGTGCTGGCCGTGATGCTGGCGTTCGAGAAGCATCTTCCCGACGCCTGGATCCACGGCATTCCCGCCGAGCGCTGGGGCCGGATGGCGCTCGGCACGCTGCACGGGAAGACGCTGGGTCTCGTCGGCCTCGGCGGCATCGGCGCCGCCGTGGCCGAGCGCGCGCTGCCCTTCGGCATGCGCGTGCGCGCCTGCCGGCGGACGGCCGCTCCCGCGCCGATCCCGGGCGTCGACGTGGTCGGGTCCCTCGCCGAGCTGGTGGCCTCCTCTGACCACGTGGTGATCGCCGCTCCATCCACGCCGGTCACACGCCACCTCTTCGACCGCGAGATCTTCGCCGCGACGAAGCCGGGCGCTCACCTCGTCAACGTGGCGCGCGGCGCGCTCGTCGACCAGGAGGCGCTGCGCGCGGCACTGGACGACGGTCGGGTCGCGATGGCGTCGCTCGATGCCGTCGAGCCGGAGCCCCTGCCCGAGGGCCACTGGATGTACGGCCACCCGCGGGTGCGCCTCAGCCCGCACGTCTCCTGGTCCATGCCCGGCGCGGCCGAGCTGCTGGTCGAGCCCTTCATCGACAACCTCCGCCGCTGGCGCGACGGCGAGCCGCTGACGGGCGTGGTCGATCGCGAGGCGGGGTACTGAAGGAGCCCGCATGGAAAGACCCGAGCGCATCCTCGGCGACGTCGCCACCCGTCTCCTGCTCGAGAACGACCGCGTGCGCATCTGGGAGATGGACCTCGCGCCCGGCGCGCGGTCGGCCACCCACCGGCACGAGGTGGACTACGTGCTGGTCCAGATCGAGGGCGACCGGATCGCTGCCATGCCCGAGCCGGATTCGGGTGGGGCGTACACCGAGTACATCGAGGCCGACGTCGTGCCGGGAAAGGCGCGCTACATCAGGCGCGGCGGCATCGAGACCGCCATCAATATCGGTCAGCGACGCTACCGCGAGATCCTGATCGAGCTGAAGTAGCGGCGCGCATGCTGCTCCTCGGAGACATCCTGCGCCGGCACGCCGCCGTCCGCGGCGACAAGATCGCCTACGTCGTCGGCCCCGACCGCGTGACGTACCGCGCTTTCCATGCGCGCTCGAACCAGCTCGCCCGCGCGCTCGCGCGCCTGGGCGTCGGCCGCAGCGACCGGGTCGCCGTCATCGCGACGAACCGGACCGAGTACCCGATCATCTACTTCGCGGCGATCAAGCTCGGCGCGATCGTCGTCCCGGTGAACAGCCGCTTCGCCGCGGCCGAGGTTGCGACCATCGTCGGCCACGCCGAGGCGGAGACGTTCTTCGTGGCGCCGGAGTTCGCGGACCTCGTCGGGACGCTCCGGGCGGAGGGCCGTCTGCCGGGCGTGCACCGGTTCGTCGCCATCGGAGGGGGTCTCGACGCCCTGGCCGACGCGGAGCCGACCGACGACGTGGCGACCACCGTCGACGAGCACGACCCGCACGTGATGCTCTACACCAGCGGCACCACGGGATCGCCGAAGGGAGCCCTCCTCTCCCACCGGAGCTACTGGCTCCAGGCGGCGACGTCGCACCTCCAGCTCGGGCTCGGCGAGGACGAGGTCGCGCTCAGCATGTTCCCGATGTTCCACATGGGCGGCTGGGCGCTGCCCCTCGGCGTCTGGCACACCGGGGCGACGGTCGTGATCCTGCCGAAGCCCGAGCCGCGCGCCATCCTCGAGACGATCGAGCGCGAGCGCGTGACCTACTTCTACGCGATCCCCACGGTGTTCGGTGCGCTCCTGGCGCTGCCCGACTTCGATCGGTTCGACCTGAGCTCGCTGCGCCTGCTCGGCGGGGGCACGGCGGCGATGACGGCGGCGCAGGTGCATCGGATCATGGAGCGCTTCCGCTGTCGCGACATGGTCATCCTCTACGGCTCGACGGAGGCGGGACCGGTGAGCGTGCTGCGCCCCCGCGACGTGCCGCGGAGACCGGAGACCGTCGGCCGGCCTTATCTGGACGTGGACGTCCGCCTCGTCGACGAGACGGGCGACGAGGTGCCGCCGGGGGCCGTCGGCGAGATCGCGGTGCGCAGCGAGTTCACGATGCAGGGATATTGGCGGAACCCGGAGGAGACCGCGCGCACGGTGCGTGACGGCTGGGTGCTCACGGGTGATCTCGGGACGTTCGACGCCGAGGGGTTCCTCTCGATCGTCGGGCGCCGCAAGGAGGTGATCCGGAGCGGCGGCGAGAGCATCTTCCCCGCCGAGATCGAGCGCGTCCTCGTCGCGCACCCGGAGATCCGCGAGGCCAGCGTGGTCGGCATTCCCGATCCAGAATGGGGCGAGGCGGTCGTGGCGGCCGTCGTCCTTCGCGACGGGGCGGCACTCACGGCCGAGGAGGTCGTGGCGCACGTCCGTCAGCACCTCGCCGGCTACAAGAAGCCGCGGCACGTGTGCTTCCTCCCGGCGCTGCCCCGCACGGCGGCGTCGCAGCAGGTGCACAAGCCGCTGCTGCGGGAGCTGGTCCTCGAACGCATCGCATCCGGAGCATGAGATGGCGGACGACTTCCTTGACCGCTTCGGCCCCTGGGCGCTGGTCACCGGCGCGTCGTCGGGGATCGGCGCCGAGTTCGCCCGCGAGCTCGCCGCCCGCGGGCTCCACGTCGTGATCTCCGCGCGACGCGCCGACCGGCTGGAGCAGCTCGCCGGTGAGCTCCGGCACGCGCACCGCACGCAGGTCGAGGTGGTGCCGCTCGATCTGGAACGTCCGGACTTCATCGAGCCGCTCCTCCGGGCCTGTGCGGACAAGGACGTGGGGCTGGTGATCAGCAACGCGGGCTTCGGTCTCAAGGGCGAGCACCACGCGCTCGACGCCGCGCGCCTGACCGCCATGCTCAACGTCAACTCCCATGCGCCCATGTTGCTGGCGCACGCGTTCGCGCCGCGGCTGATCGCGCGCGGGCGTGGCGGGCTCCTGTTGACCGGCTCGATCGAGGGCTTCATCGGCTTTCCCTGGTCGGCCGCGTACGCCGCCACCAAGGCGTTCGTGATGACGCTGGGCGAGGCGCTGTGGGGAGAGCTGCGGGCGCACGGCGTCGACGTGATGGTCCTGACGCCGGGCGCGACCGACACCGACGCACCCACGCTGCAAGGGATCGACAAGCACCAGCTCGCCGGGCTGATGCCGCCGTCCGAGGTCGTGCGTCAGGCACTCGCCCGGCTCGGTGGGCCGCCCGTGTTCGTCCCGGGCTGGTTGAATCGGGTGATGGTCCGGTTCCTCACGAGCGTGCCCCGCCGCCTCGGCGTGCTCGCCGCGGGCAAGGGCATGAGGGACGCGATCCGGCGCTCGGGCCGCAGGGTGGAAGCGATCGAAGGCTCGCCGAGCAGCAGGAGCTGACCCCGCCTTACGCCGCCGCGACCGGCGGCAGCGCCGCGCCCGAGTTCGGGTTACAGCACGCAGCGTGGCGGGTCAGACCGGAAGCACCCGAACGCCGGTCTCGCGGGACAGCAGGTCGAAGTCGCCCCGATTCGCGGTGACCACGGTGGCGCCGTGGCGGCGAGCCGTGAGCGCGATGAGGGCGTCGTTCTGGAAGTCGCGCCGCTTGGCGGTACCCCACGATCGGGCGTCGCCGAGGCGCAGGATCAGGCGCCCGGCCTCCCACCACTCTTCTGCCGTCGGCTCCCAGCGGAAACGGGCGAACCGAAACAGATCCTCGACGAGCCGGCGCGCCGCCGCCGTGCGCGCCCCTCGCCGGAGCTCGGACAGGACGACGGCCGAGTGTCGAATCACGAAGGCGCTCCGGACCTCGGCCAGCTCCTTCTCGTATCGCCGCCGTTCCCAATGCTCGATGTAGACGCTCGTGTCGAGAACGGCCCACGCCACGTCACGGTCTCCTGAAGCTACCCGGCTTCAGACGCCCTCGCGTCCGAGCCATGAAGCGCCAGAACGCTTCCATCTCGGCGACTCGCTCAACCGCGCGCCGGACCGCTTCGGCGTCGGTAGCGACGCCGAGGGCCTTCCTCGCCCGGCGAAGCGTCCGGGTGTCGACGAAGAACGACTTGCGTTTCAGTCCTGCCGCCGTCGGCATGGGAGCCCTCCCGCTGCATACGGTACGGCATACATCGTAGAACGCACAGGCATACGCTGCAAGGCGGGCATGAGTCCAGCGTTCCTGGCTATAGGGAGGCTGGTGAGAGGCAGGGCGGGGGCCGGGCGAGATGAAATGGGGGCGCTATTCGACGCCGTGGGAGAACGTTTCGACGTGGAATGGGATGGCCGTCTCATGGGTTGCCTCCCGATCACGCCCGACCTGCAGGGAACCTGACCCTGGTCGCGAACCGAGGCGGCTCGTGCACCGAAGTTGTCCCTTGATGCCCCGTAGCGGATATTGCATCGTTCCGGCATGCACCCGATCCTCTACCGTCACCGCTCGCCAGCAGAGGGACGCGTGGGTCGGATCGTCACGTCGGTCACGGTCGGTAACATCATCGAGGCAGGGCGCGAGATCCGTTGCGACGCGCTGGTCGATACGGGGGCCTACTGCCTGACCCTGCCGGCGGCGTGGAAGACGCGCCTCGGTTTGCTGCCGATGTCGCACGTGGCGGAGGCCGAGCTGGCCGATCACCGCATCGTCCCGGGCGAGGTGTGCGGCCCGGTCCGGATCCAGATTGACGGTTTCGACGCGATCGCCGGCGAGGTCCTTTTCCTGGATATGGAGGCAGAGGACGGACGATACGAACCGCTGATCGGCTACATTACGTTGGAGCAGGCGCGGCTCGTGGTGGACCTGGTCGGCCATCGCCTGGTGCGTGTGCCTCACGTCGATCTGAAGCGCCAGCGCGTCGCCTGACGACCGCTCGCGCCGCCGGTCCTCCATGGAGCCGGCGAGTTGCACCGCTGCCGTTGCCAATGCTCGATGTATATCCACCGCGTGCCGGACCGCTTCGGCGTCGGTAGCGACACCGAGGGCCTTTTTCGCCCGGCGAAGTGCCCGAGTGTCGATGAAGAACGACTTACCGTAACCCACAGGCTACGCCGCAAGGTGGGCGAGAACCCAGCGTACCTGGGTTATCGAGAGTCCACGGACGGACCGCGTCACGCCGCCGCGACCGGCGGCAGCGCCGCGCCCCAGTTGGGGTTGAGCGTCACCAGGTCGATCGCGATCTGCTGCGCCTGCTCCACGTCGTCGGCGAAGAGGACGTGGTCGAGGCTCGCCTCGAGCTCGGCCTTCTCGAAGATGCGGCGCGGCTCGGGGAGCGGGCCGGCGACGATCACGAACTTGCGGGCGCGGCGGAGGCGCTCGAGGGCGCTCTCGAGGGCCACCAGCCCCGTGGCGTCGATCACCGGCACACGGCCGAGGCCGAGGATGACCACCTGCACGTCGGCGGCGATCGCCCCGAGGGCGCTCATCGCGTTCTGGGCCGCCCCGAAGAAGAGGGGACCCCTGATCTCGTAGAACGCGACGCCGCGCGGCAACAGGCGCCGCGACTCCTCGTCGTCGCCCTGCTGGAGAAGCCGCGCCTGCGTGAGCTCGGCCATGCGGCCGATGAAGAGAAGCGCGGCGAGCACGATCCCGACGCCCACCGCGAGCACCATGTCGAAGACCACGGTGAGGACGTAGCACGTGACCAGCACGAACACGTCGCTCTTCGGGGCGACGCGCAGCACGTGGCCCACGTGCCGCAGCTCGGACATGTTCCAGGCGATCACGAGGAGCAGTGCCGCGAGCGACGCCATCGGCACGTAGGAGACGACGCGGGCGAGGAGGAGGATGCAGGCGAGCACGACCATCGCGTGGACGATCGCCGCCAGCGGCGAGCGTGCGCCGGCGCGGATGTTGGTCGCGGTGCGGGCGAGCGCGCCGGTGGCGGCGATGCCGCCGAAGAACGGCGCCACGATGTTGGCGAGGCCCTGGCCCACCAGCTCCGCGTCGGGGTCGTGGCGCTTGCCCGTCATGCCGTCGGCGATGACCGCCGAGAGGAGCGATTCGATCGCGCCCAGCATGGCGATCGCGAACGCCGAGGGCAGGAGCTTCTCGACCAGGCGGAACGTCAACGGCCCGTCGCCCCACGGGAGCTGCGGGAGCGGCGGCAGCGGCGGGATGCCGGCGACCTCATGTCCGCCGATGGTCGTGTGGAACCGCGTTCCGAGCGTGTCGGCGGGCACCCCCAGCGCCCACGCGGCGAACGTCACGGTGCCGATCGCCACCAGCGGCGCGGGCACCCGGCGCGTGAGACGAGGCGCCAGGAGGAGGAGTGCGAGCGTCGCGGCGGCGACCCCGCACTCCACGAGCGAGGCGCTGCCGCGCGCCGCCCACAGGGCGGCCACCTTGTCGGGAAAGCGCTCGGGCATGCGGGCGACGTGCAGGCCGAGCACGTCCTTCAGCTGGAGGGTGGCGATCACGGTCGCGATGCCGGCGGTGAAGCCGGTGGTGACGGGATGCGGGATGAACTCGACCAGCCGCCCGAGCCGCGCGGTGCCCATCGCGACCAGCAGGAGGCCCGCCATGAGCCCCGCGGTGAGGAGCCCCGAGAGGCCGAAGCGCGACACGATCGGGCCCAGGACGACCACGAAGGCCGCCGTCGGCCCCGTCACCTGGAACTTGGACCCGCCGGTCAGTGCCGCCACCGTGCCGGCCACGATCGCGGTGTAGAGCCCGTGCTGGGGCGGTGCGCCGACCGCGATGGCGAGCGCCATGGAGAGCGGCAGGGCGACGATGCCGACCACCGTGCCGGCGAACAGGTCGGCCCCGAAGGCCTCCAGGTCGTAGCCGCCCGCGGCCGTACGCCGGAGCGCGACCGCCAGCGGCAGGCCGCCGGGCAGCCCCAGCACCTCACGCGACTTCCGGCGACCGGGCATCACGAGCATGTACACGTTTGCCGGCGTGATTTCACGCCGCGGCCCGATTGACATTCCCGTCGGGCCGAGGTGAACCCTGGGCCATGCGCCTGCTCCACACCATGCTGCGCGTGAACGACCTCGAGGAGTCCCTGCGCTTCTACTGCGAGGCCCTCGGCATGCGGCTGCTCCGCCGCAAGGACTACCCGGGCGGCCGCTTCACGCTCGCCTTCGTGGGCTACGGGCCCGAGGAGCGCGAGGCCGTCCTCGAGCTCACCTGGAACTGGGACACGAAGAGCTACGACATCGGCACCGGCTACGGCCACGTCGCGCTCGGCGTCGCGGGGATCCACCGGGCGGTCGAGCAGCTGCGCGCCAAGGGTGTGAAGGTCACGCGCGAGCCGGGGCCGATGAAGCACGGCGGGTCGACCATCGCCTTCATCGAGGACCCGAATGGGTACAAGATCGAGCTGATCGAGCTCGAGGGGCGGGTCGACTGAGAGGCGCCGGGCTTAGGACGTCCTCCGGGCGCCGGCGTGAGAGACGAGCATCGTTCGCCACGAGCGCCACAGCCCCGATCGCCGGAACGCGGGCCAGCACGACGGACGCAGCAGGACCGCCATGAACAACGGAAGCGCGTCGAAGTACGCGACGCGCTCGATCGCCCGTTCCCCGGCGAGGAGGAACCGGTCGACGCCCGACCACCGCAGCGGCCTCCCGGCAAGCGTCGCGCTCGCGTTCCACTCGATGAAGACGACGTCGCCCACGGCGCTCCAGCGCGCCACCCTCAGGCGCAGGTCCGGCAGGAAGCGCAGGAGCGGGCGGACGAATCCGCCGTCGGCGGCGGCGCGCCCGGTCGTTGGCCCGAAGATCGGCTGAAGCAGCCGGACCTCCGGGTGGAGCAGATCGAGCAGCGCCTCGGGATGCGGTCCGGCCCAGGCGTCGCCGAACCGCTCGACGAAGCGGGCCGCGTCCCGGTCGGGAATGACCGCCGCGGAGACGTTCATGAGGCACCTCCCGCGGCGCCGACCGGCTCGACCGCGACCGGGAACCCGTTCAGAAACGCCATGCCCGCCAGTGGCTCGATCGTGCGCTGGTCGATGAGCGCGTTGCAGTTGGGCCCGGGATCCTGCGTCGCCACGCGCCGGTTCGTCTCGTAGCCGTGCCCCCAGCCGTGGGGGAGGCTCACGACGCCCGGCATCACCTCTTCGGTCACGCGCACCTCGACCTCCACGGCCGAAACACGGCTGCGCACGACGGCGCGCGCGCCGTCGGCGAGGCCGAGGCGCCCGACGTCCTCGGGGTGCATCCGCAGCCGGTGGCAGCGCTCGCCGCGCATGAGCCGCGGCACGTTGTGGAGCCAGCTGTTGTTGGACCGGATGTCGCGCCGGCCGATCAACCGCAGCGGGAAGGCGGGGTCGTCCCCGTTCTCCATCGTGCCGCGCAGCCGGACGAGCTCGCCGTCGAGCTCGCGGTTCCAGAGATGGACCTTGCGATCGGGCGTCCGGAGCTTCTTTCCGAGCACGCCCGTCGGCGGCGCGGGGAGCCGGACGCCGTGGCGGTGCTTGGTCACCGCGGCGAGCGTGAAGCCCCGCCGCCACGGCAGGTAGCGGTTGCCGTACGGCCCGAGCCGGATCATCGCATCCATGATCCAGCGCGGCGAGAAGTCGCGGCCCACGAGCCGGAGCCCCCTGCGCATCCAGGTGGCGACGCGGCTGTTGAGGAACGGGACGCCCATCGCATCGGAGAGCAGCGCGAAGATCTCCCATTCCGTCTTTGCCTCGCCCTGCGGTGGGATCAGCGGCTCGGTCCACTGCGCGTACGGCTCGGTCATGAGCTGGGTGTGGAAGATGGGATAGTCCTCTCGCTCGAAGTACGTCGCGCACGGGAGCACGTAGTCGGCTAGCGAGGCGGTCTCGCTCACGTAAAAGTCGAGAGCCACCGAGCACTCGAGCTGGCGCATGGCGGCGGCGAGCGCCGGCCCGTTCGCCGTCGAGAGCACCGGGTTGCCCGCCGTGACGACGAGGGCGCGCACCTGTCCGGGCCCCGGCGTCGTGATCTCGTCGGCGAGCACGCCGCTCGGCAGCTCGCCGAGGACGCCGGGGAGGTTGCCGACGCGGCTCCGGTGCTTGCCGTAGCCGTCGAGGCCGAGGCGGGCGACGACGTCGACGAGGTCGACGAGGCCCTCGGAGAAGATCGACCCGCCCGGGCGGTCGAGGTTCCCGGTGACGATGTTCAGCACCTCGAGGCTCCAGGCCGCGAGCGTCCCGAAGCGGCCGCACACGACCCGTCCGAAAGCGCACGCCGCCGGGGCGCCCGCGAACTCGCGCGCCAGGCGCCGGATCGTGTCGGCCGGGATGCCCGTCCGCGCGGCGGCGAGCTCCGGCGTGAACGGTCGCACGATGTCCCGGAGCACGTCCACGCCCTCGACGTGGCGCGCCAGGAACTCCTTCGCCTCGAGCCCCTCGGCGAGGATCACGTGCGTCATCGCGAGGAGCAGGAAGACGTCGGTGTCCGGGCGGATGAAGTGATGCTCCGAGGCGAGCCGCGCCGTCTCCGAGCGCCGCGGGTCGATGACCACCACCTTGCCGCCGCGCTCGCGGACGGCGCGCAGCTGGGACTTCGCGTCGGCCATGTGGACGAGCGTCCCCTGGGAGATCGCGGGATTCGTCGCGACGACGAGGAGGAAGCGCGTGCGCGCGACGTCGGGGATCGGCTGCAGGAAGCAGGCGCCGTAGAGGAACTTCGAGGCGAGGAAGTCGGCCAGGTTGTCCTGCGAGCCGGCGCCGTAGCTGTTGCGGCTGCCGACGGCGGCGATCCAGTTGGACGAGGCGATGCGGTGGCTGTAGGAGTAGCCCGCCGGGTTCCCCGTGTAGAGCGCGATCGCGTCCGGGCCGTGGGTGCGGCGGATGCGGTTCAGGCGCTCGGCGATCTCGGCGATCGCCTGCTCCCAGGCGACGCGCTGCCAGCTGCCGTCGACCTTCTTCAGCGGGAAGAGGACGCGGTCCGGGTCGTGCGTCACGTGGTGCGCCGCCAGGCCCTTCGGGCAGGCGTAGCCCTTCGAGACGACGTGGTCCTCGTCGGGCCGGAGCCGCGTGATGCGGCCGTCCTCGACGGTGGCGATCATCCCGCAGTAGACCTCGCAGATGCGGCAGAAGGTGGTCTTCTCCTCGGTCATGCGTGCATCCTCCCGTTGGGTGCGGTGACGCCGGCAGGCGGCTGGCCGTCCGGGACAGGCTCCAGCGCCACCAGTCGCAGCGGCACGTGCCCGGCCCAGCACGGCCAGGCGAGGTCCTCGGCATCGTCGAGCGGCGGTCCGGTGCGGACCTTGGCCGACGCCTCGACGATCGGCAGCCGGAGCACGATCGTCGCCTTGAGCTCGCGGTCGTTCGGCGGCCGCACCTGCCGCCAGCGGCCCGGGTTCACGTGCTCCACGATCGCCTCGAGCGCACCGAGCCGCTCGGCGGCGTCGGTCACCTCGGCGGCGACGCCGAGGATCACCACCGAGCGGTAGTTCATCGAGTGGTGGAACGCGGAGCGCGCGAGGACCAGGCCGTCGAGGAGCGTCACGGTGACGCAGACCGGAATTCCATCGCGCAGCCCGCGCAGCATCCGGCTCGCCGCGGAGCCGTGCAGGTAGAGCGCGTCGTCCACCCGCGCGTAGGTCGTCGGCAGGACGAAGGGCTGCCCGTCGTGCACGAAGCCGAGGTGGCAGACGAGCGCCTCGTCGAGGATGGCGTGGATCGTGGTGCGGTCGTAGGACGCGCGGCTCGGGAGACGGCGGACGCGCGTCCGCGGCGTGGGACTCAGCTCCGCCATTGACCACCGGGCTGATTTTTGTTACAGTACGAATTGATGAACATAGTGGCACAATATGGAATCCGCGGAGACGGTGCAAGAGGCATCGTGACGAGCGTGGAAACCGCGATCCGCCAGGGCCGGCTCGCGGCGGGAACGCCGCTCCCCACGGTTCGCGATCTGGCGCATGCGCTGCGGGTCAGTCCGACGACGGTCGCTGCGGCGTACCGCACGCTCCGCGTGCGCGGGCTCGTGCACGCACAGGGCAGGCGCGGGACCCGTGTGAGCCCACGGCCGCCGCTCCCGATCCGGCCGGTCGCGCCGGCGCCGGCTCACCTGCGGGACCTCTCGCTCGGCAACCCGGACCCGGCGCTGCTCCCGTCGCTCACGCGAGCGCTCGCGCGCCTCCCGCGGCGTCCGGGTCTTTACGGCGAGCCGGCGAATCGTCCGGCGCTGCTCGCGCTCGCCGGGCGCCAGCTCGAGAGGGAAGGCCTCCCGCACGACTCCCTCGCGATCGTCGGCGGTGCCCTCGACGGGATCGAGCGCGTGCTGCAAGCCCACCTGCGCCCGGGCGATCGGGTTGCGCTCGAAGACCCCGGCTACGTTGCCGTCTTCGACCTCGTGGCCGCGCTCGGCCTCGTCGCCGAGCCGGTCGCGATCGACGACTCGGGCCCGCTCCCCGACGACCTTGCGCGCGCCCTCGGCAGTGGAGTCGAGGGGTTCATCGTCACGCCACGCGCCCAGAACCCGACCGGCGCCGCGGTCGACGCCGCCCGCGCACGCGAGCTACGCGCCGTCCTCGCCAAGCATCCCGAGGTCCTCGTCGTGGAGGACGACCATGCGGGACCGGTCGCCGGTGCGCCGGCGGTCTCCGTCTGTCACGGGCGCGAGCGGTGGGCGCTCGTGCGCTCGGTCTCGAAGTCGCTGGGCCCCGACCTGCGCCTGGCGATCCTGGCTGGCGATTCGACGACGGTCGCCCGCGTCGAGGGCCGGCAGAGCGTCGGCACCGGCTGGGTGAGCCATCTCCTTCAGGACCTCGTCACGATGCTCTGGTCGGATTCCGCGACGGCTCGCCTGCTCGCGCGCGCGGCCGATACCTACGCGACGCGGCGCGACGCGCTCGGGCGTGCGCTCGCCGCGCACGGCATCGAGGCGCACGGGCGCTCGGGTCTCAACGTCTGGGTGCCGGTGGTCGAGGAGGCCGCGATCGTCGCCGCCCTCGCGCAGGCAGGCTGGGCCGTGCGGGCCGGCGAGCGGTATCGCCTGAAGAGCGGTCCCGCGGTGCGCATCACGGTCGCGGGGCTCGCACGGCGCGACGCCGATCGTCTTGCCGCCGCACTCGCGCGGAGCCTCCGTCCCGAGCGCCGGCGCGCGTCGGCTTGATCCCACGAATTTGTGGGCAACCCCGCGCCGCTCCCCTCCAGGTTGACGCCACCCAGACGACCGTGCCCAGGTGGCCGCGGAAGGACGTGGGATATCGCGGATCGGAGGAGAGCCGATGAAGCGAGCCGCTGCTCTTGTGGTCTTGGCGCTTTCCCTAGCCGCGAGTCCGCTTGCGGTGACGACCGGCGGCGGCACCGAGAAGACCGGGCCCGGCACCTGGGCGTTGTACACACCCAGCGAGGTTCCCTGGAGAGACGGACCGGAATCGCTACCAGCCGGTGCGAAGGTGGCGGTGTTGGAGGGGGATCCCTCCAAGGACGGCTTCTTCACGATGCGGCTGCTACTGCCAGATGGCTACCGTGTCGCACCACATTGGCATCCAAAGGTCGAGCGACTGACCATCATCTCGGGCACGCTCAATCTCGGAACGGGGGACCGATTCGACGCGGCCGCCACGAAGGCTCTGCCCGCGGGAACCTATAGTTCCATGCCCCCGAAGATGACCCATTTCGCGTGGGCGACTGGCGAGACAGTGCTCCAGCTCAGCAGCATCGGCCCGTGGCAGGTCATCTACGTTGACCCGTCCGATGATCCTCGAAAGACGCTATCGCCCGGCTCCGCCAGGGACAGGGCGTTTCGTCCTCTTCCCTCATTCCCGCGTGATCGTCCTCGTCCCGCTTCTGTTCGAATACCCGCCGGGACCGCGCCGCTTCGAAGGCGGTCGGGGGACGCGAGCGTGAATCAGGCGCTGCCGCGAGGCCTCGAGCAGACGTTGTCCAGAGCGTCCACATGTTGCCGATGATGTGCAGCCAACCGCCGTGGAGGAACATGCTCGTCAAGAACGGCCAGTAGTCGTCGAGCGGAAAGCCGACCCGCAGGGCGCAGTCGGGATGGGTAAAGCGAGCCGGCACGATGCCGAACAGATGGACGAACTGCTCCAGCACCGGCTGCGGCATCATCAACTCTATTGAGCGTTGCGTAAGTAATGCAAAGCGACCGCTGCTGTGGTATAGGCGGCGGCATGAGGCCGAAGGGGACGGCGGTGGAGTTGGAGCGGCGGCGGCGACGGGCGATGGGGTTGCTGGAGAGCGGACACTCGCTCGCGACCGTCGCGCGCATGGTGGGGGCGGCGTTCAGCGCCGTCTGGCGGTGGCGGGAGGCGGTGCGTCGGCATGGTGCGGCGGCGTTGGCGCCGAAACCCGTCCCGGGTCGGCCGCCGAAATTGACGGCGCGGCAACGCGAGCGCTTGCCGCGGCTGCTCGCCCGCGGGGCGCGCGCCCACGGGTACGCGACCGATCTCTGGACGACCAAGCGGGTAGCGACGGTGATCACGCGTGAGTTCGGTGTTCACTATCACCCGGCGCACGTGAGTCGCCTCCTCGCCGCGTGCGGCTGGAGCTGTCAGAAGCCGGAGCGGCGGGCGCTGGAGCGTGATGAGGCGGCGATCGCGCACTGGAAGCGCTATCGCTGGACCGCCATCAAAAAAAAGCCCAGCGCCTGAACGCGTATCTCGTCTTCCTGGACGAGAGCGGGTTTCTGCTATTGCCGACGGTGCGCCGGACATGGGCCCCGCGGGGCGAGACGCCGCTCCTGCGTCATCGCTACCGGCGCGACAAGGTCTCCGCGATCTCTGCGGTGACGGTGAGTCCGCGCCGACACTGTTGTGGGCTGTACGCGCATTTCCACTGCGACAATATCTCGCAGGTCGAAGTCGCGCTGTTCCTACGCCTCCTGCTCCGCCACCTGGCGGGCCCGATCATCGTGCTCTGGGATGGCGGCGCGATCCACGGCGGGCCAGCGGTCGAGCAGGTCCTCGCTCGCCATCCTCGCCTCCATGTCGAGCGCTTCCCGGCGTACGCGCCGGAACTCAATCCCGACGAGCTGGTGTGGAATTATCTCAAAGGCCAACTCGCCAACGGCAGTCCCGACACGGTCACGGAACTCCTCGACGAGATGACACGCGTCACGCGCCGCCTGCGCCGCACCCCCGCCCTGTTACGCGCGTTCATCGTCGGCTCCGAGCTACCGTCTCCTTTTTCGGCCTGAATTTGCATTACTTATGCAACGGTCAATAAGAGGGAGACGACGCTGTTGGCGAGGATCACCAGCCAGGTGCCGATGGGAGGGTTTCGCCCGGGAATGGTGTCGCGGATCGGAAGCATGGGTCACTCCGAGCCCGTCACCGATGGGTGCCGACGTAGGCCGCCGGCTCAGTCGATCAGCCCGGCGTGCCGCGCCGCCACCAGCGCATCGATGGCGTCGACCCGCCGGGTCACCTCTCGCAGCTCCTCGGCGAAGGCGCGGCGTCGCTCGACGAGATCCGGTGCGCCCGGATCCACCAGCCCGCGGTTGCGCGCCAGGCTGAGCGCCGTGGCGAAGAGGACCTGCGAGACCGACTCGGGGCTGAGGATCCGCCGTTGCAGCACGTACTGCTGGCCGAGCGCCATGCACGCCCGGAGGAAGGCCTCCTCTTCGAGCGGAGCCTCGGCGGGGCGAGGCTCCAGCGCGTCGGCCACGACGCGGTAAGCCTCGACGAAAGGCCGCAGCACGCGATGGGCGCTGAACGGGCGGAAGCGACGGAGGAGCGCGTCGATCGACCCCGGCCCCTCCGTGAGCCGGCTCTCCCACTCGGCGTCATGCAGCCCCACCTCCTCGCGGAGCTCCTCGCGGAAGGCCTCCTTCTCGGCGAAGAAGAACTCGAACTTGAGCAGGTCCCGGAGCCGCATCGTCTCGTCCCAGAACTCGGCGGCCGGGTCGGCGACGCCGTCCCCGGCCGCGCGCAGCAGGGCCAGCTCGGCGATCGCGCCGGTCACGAAGAAGTGGATGATCGTGTTGCGGTAGTACGACGCGATCAGGTGCTTCTCGGGGCCGATCAGGTAGACGGTCTCCGATCCGCCCGCGAAGCAGGTGACCACGCCGTTCTCGACCAGGGCGTCGAGCGCGCGCTGCACGCCCTCGCGGGTGTCCAGACCGAGGTCGCCGGCGGTCGGCAGGTTGCGGCGCCTGACGTAGTCGAGGAGGTTGCGCAGCCGGACGATCGTCTCGTCGACGCTGAGCGCCCGGTTCGCGGTGCCGAGCAGCGCCAGCGTCACCAGCGAGATCGCGGTGATCGGCGTCGCGCGGTTGATGCGCACCGCCACCGCGAAGGCGAGCTTCTGGAGGGCCAGGCTCTGCTCGTCCGGGTCGGGCTCGGCCCCCGGGTCGGGCGGGCCGAGCGCGCGCGCCAGGGAGAGCGGCTCCCCGAAGCGGATGTAGATCTCCCCGTAGCGGCGGCGGAGCGCGCGCACGAAGCGCAGGAACCACCCGAAGCTCTCCGCCTGCTTCGCCGCGCCCCGCTCCTCCGCGGCGTAGCCGGCCACGTCCTGGATCTGGTCGTAGGCGATCGACACCGGGATCAGGAGGACGTCGTCGCTCCTGCCGCGCCGGTAGGCGTCGACCACGTAGGCGAGCAGCCCGAAGCGCGGCGGCATGAGCTTGCCCGACCGCGAGCGCGTGCCCTCGATGTACCACTCGAGCGGGAAGCGCTTCTCGACCAGGTAGTCGACGTACTGGCGCAGGACGAGCTTGTAGACCTCGTTGTCCTTGAAGCTGCGGCGGATGAAGAAGATGCCCGTCCGCCTGAGGAGCGCGCCCATCGGGAAGAAGTTCATGTTGATGCCGCCGGCGGTGTGGTTCGGCGGCAGCCCGTTCTCGTAGAGCGCGTACTTGAGCACCAGGCTGTCGAGGTTCGACTTGTGGCTCGGGAGGAAGACCAGCGGATGGCGCTGGCCGAGGGCGGCGAGCGCGGCGAGCTGCTCCCGGTCGTAGTGCAGGGTCTCGCCGTATCCCCGCGTGTACATGTAGCGGATCAGGTTCGCGGCGAGGTGGATGAGACGGGGGCTGTGGCTGGCCGCGATCTCGCGGAGATAGCGGCGCGCCTCGCGCGTCACGCTCGCGTCGTCGCGACCGAGGCGTCGCGCGAGCCGTGCCACGGCGCCGCGGAAGGCCGGCCGCGCGACGATCTCCTCCTGCACGAAGCGCGGCACCTTGTAGCGCGCGCCGCGCAGGCGCCGCTCGGCGCGATCGAGCGCCAGCGCCGCCTGGCGGGCGACGAACTCGGACAGCCCGGCGGTGTGCCCCACGTCGGTGCCGCCCGTGCGCCGCCAGCGTTCGCGCAGCTCGGAGGCGGGCGCCGGCTCGGCCACCACGACGCGGCAGCGGTCGGGATGCCGCCGCAGCACCTGGGCCTGGCGGAGACGTCCCGGATCGCGCGGGTCGCCGACGGCGAGGAGCCTCGAGAGACGCGCCGCTCGTGCCCCGTCGCCCTCCGGCGGGAGCCAGGCGACGCGCAGGGGGGCGAGCAGCGGGTCGTCCCCCGTCGCCAGCGTCGCCTCCAGCCGCGGATCGACGCGCCCCGCGCGCCGCCGCCGCGAGGGGGGAATCGCCACGACGTCGTAGCCGGCCGGCGTCACGCCGGACGGTCGGGCCCGCACGATCCACTGCTCGAGGAAACGTCGCTCGAGCCCGCTCGAGGCGTCGAGCAGGAAGACGACGCGCCGGCCATCGGCCGGCGGCCACCGCACCGCGTCCTCCAGGGGAGGCGACGGGCTCGGGAGGCCTGCCACGGGCGCGGATTCTATCCAAGCACGCAAGTGCCCGGGAAGGTGGGCCCACCTCGACCGCCGGACGGCGGCGGAGGTATCTTCCCGGGCACCCGCGGCCATGGCCCTCTCCGCCCACATCACGCGCGACGTCGAGGAGAGCCCGGCCGGACCCGCGGTGGGCGCCTTCTTCGACGTCGACGGCACGCTCATCGCGGGCTTCTCGGCGGTCGCGTTCCTGCGCGACCGCCTGCTGAGCGGGCGGATGAGCCCGCGCGACGTCGCCGACACGGTGCTGAACAGCGTCGGCTTCCAGCTCGGGCGCGTCGGCTTCTCCGGGCTGATCGCTGCGACGGCGGGCTGGCTGCGCGGCGTGCCCGAGAAGGAGCTCGAGGAGCTGGCGGAGCGCATCTTCGCGCGCACGATCGCGGCGGCGATCTACCCCGAGTCGCGCACCTTGGTGCAGGCCCACCGGCGCCGCGGCCACACCCTGGCCCTGGTGTCGTCGGCGACTCGCTACCAGGTCGAGCCGCTGGCGCGCGAGCTCGGCATCCCCCACGTGCTGTGCACGCGCCTCGAAGTGGAGAACGGGCGGCTCACGGGCCGCCACGTCTGGCCCACGTGCTACGGCGGCGGGAAGGCGCTGGCGGCGCGCGCGCTCGCGCGCGAGCTCGGCATCGAGCTCCGGCAGAGCTACTTCTACACCGACAGCCACGAGGACCTGCCGCTGCTCGAGATCGTCGGCCAGGCGCGGCCGACGAACCCGAGCCGCCGGCTGGCGGCGGTCGCCCGCCGGCGAGGCTGGCCGGTCCAGCGCTTCACGGGCCGCGGCCGGCCGAGCCTCGGCGAGATCGTCCGCTCGTCGCTCGCGATCGCGAGCATCATTCCGGCCTTCGGGGTCGGCGCGATCCCGGGCCTCCTGAATCGCAGCCGGCGCGACATGGTGAACCTGGCGATCACCGCCTGGGGCGAGCTCGGCACGGCGCTCGCCGGCGTCCGGCTCGAGGTGCGCGGCGAGGAGCACCTGTGGTCGCACCGGCCGGCGGTCTTCATCTTCAACCACCAGAGCGCCGTCGACGCGCTCCTCATCTGCAAGCTCCTGCGACGCGACATCGTCGCCGTCGCGAAGCAGGAGGTGCGGAGGAACCCGCTCTTCGGTCCCACCTTCGCCTTCGCGGGCACGGTGTTCATCGACCGCTCCGACCGCCAGCGCGCGATCGACGCGCTCCGGCCGGCGATCACCGCGCTCCGGCAGGGCACCTCGCTCGTCATCGCGCCGGAGGGCACGCGCAGCGCCACCCTTCGTCTCGGCCCGTTCAAGAAGGGCGCCTTCCACATGGCGATGGGCGCGCGCGTGCCGATCGTGCCGATCGTCTTCCGCAACTCCCTCGACGCGCTCCCGAAGCACGGCCTCGTCATCCGCCCCGCCACCGTGGAGGTGGTGGTCCACCCGCCGATTCCCACCGACGACTGGACGCCCGACACGCTCGAGCAGCGCGTCGCCGAGGTGCGCGCGCTCTTCGTCGACACGCTCGAGGCCTGAAGGATGCCGCGCGCCTCGACCGGCCCGCCGCCCTTCCACCGCCTCGTCTACCGGCTCGTGCGTCGCATCCCGCGCGGCAGGGTCGCGACCTATGGGCAGGTCGCGGCGCTGCTCGGGCGACCGCGCGGCGGGCGGGCCGTGGGCACGGCTCTCGGCGCGCTGCCCGGTGCGCTGCGCGACCTCGTGCCGTGGCAGCGCGTCATCAGTGCCGCTGGCCGCTGCAGCCATCGGGACGGCTTCTGGGCCGACATCCAGCGCGAGCTCCTCGAGAGCGAGGGGGTGCGCTTCGATCGCCACGGCAAGGTCGACCTCACGCGCACGCGTTGGCGGGGGCCGCGTTCTGGCCCTGCGCCGCGTTCGCGCTCGCGCCACCCAGGCTCTCGAGGAAGGTGAGCACGGCCTCGCGCGCCCGCTCCGCCTCGTCGCTCAGCCCGCGGAGCTCACGCAGCCTCCAGTGCCTGAGCAGCACCGGGCAGAGCACCTGGTCGTGATGGATGCGGAGGTCATAGATGCCGGCCGCGGCGATGGTGATCGCCCGCTCGCGGAAGCCGCGCAGCTCGAAGCCCGGCATCGCGAAGCCGAGCACCTGCCGCTTCATGGCCAGGACCATGGCGGACGGGTCGAGCTCGATCGCGGCGCAGGCGACGTCGCGGTAGAAGGCATAGTGCAGGTTCTCGTCGAGCGCGACGCGGACGAGCAGCCGCTCGGCCACCGGGTCGCCCGTGATCGCGCCCGTGTTGCGGTGGGCGATGCGGGTGGCGAGCTCCTGCAGGGTCACGTAGACGAGGCCGTCGAGCGGGCCGGGGATGCGGCGCGGGTAGTAGCCGCGCGACACGTGGTCCATGCGCTCCCGCTCGAGCGCGACCGGGTCGACGGCGCGCGTCACCAGGAGGTAGTCCCGGAGCGCGATCGAGTGGCGACCCTCCTCGGCGGTCCAGCGGCGGGCCCACTCGCCCCAGGCGCCCTGCCCGCCGAAGAGGCTCCAGATGGCGAGGTGATAGTAGGGGAGGTTGTCCTCGGTCAGCAGGTTGAGCTCGAGCGCGGTGCGCGCCACGGCGCTCAGGCCTGAATCGGCGGCCTCCCAGGGCGCGTCGGTGAAGCTGCGGCCGAGGTCCCAGGGGACGTAGTCGTGCGGGAACCACTCCTTGGCCGTGGCCAGGTGGCGGTCGAGGAGCCTCGCGACGGCGGGTTCGAGCTCGGCGAGCGGGTTCGGGGGGGCGGCGGTCATGGGGCCTCCTTGTTATGCTACTGATACGTAACCGTAAGTTACGGTTGCGTACCTTACGCCTCCGTAGTAAGCGTGTCAACATGGCCGGGACGCCCAAGCCGGAGGGCCGCCCGCGGCTCGCCGCCTCGGCGCGGCGGGCGCAGCTGGTCGAGGTCGGACGGACGGTCTTCGCCGCGCGCGGCTACGAGGCGACGTCGGTCGAGGAGATCGCGGAGCGGGCCGGCATCTCGAAGCCGATCGTCTACGAGCACTTCGGCGGCAAGGAAGGGCTGTACGCGGTGATCGTCGACCGCGAGGTGGAGCACATCGTCGGCCGCATCGTCGAGGCGATCTCGTCGGGCTCGCCGCGCGAGCGCCTGGAACGGGCCGCGCTCGCCTTCCTCACCTACGTGAAGGAGCGGCCGAACGGCTTCGCGGTGCTCCTCCGCGACACCCCCGCGTCGAAGCGGAGCGGCGAGATGCCGGCCCTGATGTACGACCTCGCGGACCGGGTGGGCGCCATCTTCACCGAGCAGTTCCGCAAGGCCGGGTACGATGCCAAGGCGGCGCCCATCTACGCGCACGCGCTGGTCGGCATGGTCGCCTTCGTCGGGCAGTGGTGGACCGAGAGCCGGAAGGCGCCGCCGGTGGAGACGGTGGCGAGCCACATCGCGGCGCTGGCGTGGATGGGGCTCCGCCACCTGCCGAGGCGGCCGGCCTTGCTGGCCACGACGGTACGTCGGCCGTGACGGCGAGGGAGCGCTGCCGGCACGTGGCGTTTCACGGGCCGGGGACCACCCCGCGTCGCGCGCGGTGAATCCCCGGCCCGGCTACGCCGCTCGTCAGCATACGCTCCCGGCGCGTCGTGGCGCGGATTAGTCGTCGTGCCCGTGGTGGCCGTGGTCGTCGCCCGGCGGATCGTCTGCACCGCCGCCTGCGCCGTCGTCCAGGGGATCCGGGTCGTCAGCGTCGTCGATGCCGTCGTGGTCGGTGTCCGGGTCGTTCGGATCGGTGCCCAGGGCGACCTCCTCGCCATCGGAGAGGCCGTCGCCATCCGTGTCCGGATTGTCGGGGTCGGTCCCCAGCTTCTGCTCGGCCCGGTCCGAGAGCCCGTCACCGTCCCGGTCCGCCATGCGCGGCCGCGCCGCCGCGGGCGGCACGAACCCCACGGTCCACAGCAGGACGGACGCGCTCAGCAGGCCTGCGGCCATCGTCCTCGTCCTTCTCGTCTTCATTCCGCGTCTCCTCTCGTTCGAACAGTTTGTGCATCCACTCCGGGTCCGTGCAGGAGGGGTCCTCCGCGACTCGTGGTGCGAGCGGTGGCTCGTCGACGGCGAGGCCGGACGGGATGCAGGGTTTTTCTGGCGGCCGAGCGCCCAGCGGCCGATCCCAAGGAGATGCCCCGCGGGCAGAACCCCGCCGCGGGGGAGACGAAGCGCCAGCGCGATGTGCTGGGGCTCGATCTCGTCAATCTCTGGGAAGTCGTGGGTCATTCGCCGCGCCGTTGCGCTCAAAGCAACCGCTTTGCCAGCGCGATTTGCCCGCAACACCGTGCGCGGGCCGGCGTGATGCGGGGGAAAACCCCCAACGCGCTGCGCGAAATCACGCGGCACGCGGGACCCTGGGGAGGTCCCGTAGCTCCGCGCGGGAAGAACCCAATTTACACGGCTTCCACGCAGGCCGTAGTGACGACGCTAGGACATTATCGATGGAGTTTGCTGGGTAGTTCCGCACGGCATCCGCGGGGGTGTGCAGACGCCCCGTGGGTCACGGGAGATCGACCTCATGATTTCGTGGAGAACAAAGCTCGCCATGACGTGGAGCACGCGGCCGGCGATCGACGGCCCCGTGCTGTCCTCGGTCGGAGCGGTGACGTTGAGCCAGGTGGTGAGCTTCGACCTCACCGGCGCGATCCCTGGCGACGGCATCTACTGCTTCGCGATCGACAGCCTGTCGGCGAACGGCGCCGACTACAACGCTCGCGAGGGGGCCGTCGCGCCTCCGGCAGTCCTGATCGCCACCGGCCCGTGAGCGGACAACGGTCCGCCATGAGGGAGGCGCTGCCGGCGACGTCGTCAGGCCGGCTTGGTGACAACGCGACGTGGGTGATAAGCCCACCTCGTGCGTCGACGGGAGAGCATGGGCCGGGCCGCCGTTACGGCCGTGCTCCTCGTTGCCGCGGCCTGCTCGCGCGAGGCGCCGCTCGTGTCGCGCGCGCCCGGCGCGCCGCGCTCGGTCGTTCTGCGCAACGTCCGCGTCTTCGATGCGCCGCGGGCGACGCTCGCCGACGGTCTCCGCGACGTCCTCGTGCGGGACGGCCGCATCGACGCCGTCGGGCCGCCCGGCCTCCCGGCCCGTGACGTCCCCGAGATCGACGGCCGCGGCGGAACGCTGCTGCCCGGGCTGGTCGACGTCCACACGCACACCGGCTCCTCGCCGTACCCGCCGTGGCGGGTGGTGTTTCCCGACGTCGCCGACAACCTCGCCGCCTTCCTGTACGCCGGCGTCACGACGGTCCTCGACCTCGGGAACCTCACTCCCGAGGTCTTCCGCGAACGGTCGCGCGTCGCGACGGGAGCGCACCTGGGCCCGCGGCTCTACGCGGCCGGGCCCGTCTTCACCGCCCCCGGGGGCCACCCCGCCGAGGTGCTCCGTGCCTGGCTCCCCTGGTACCTTCGCTGGTACGTCCTGCCCCGCGCGACGCGCGAGGTGGCGACACCAGAGGAGGCACGTCGTGCGATCGAGGCGCTCCTCCCCGAGCGGCCCGACGTGCTGAAGCTCGCCATCGATGTGGGCACGGGGAAGGTCCCGCGCCTCGCCCGCGAGACGATCGCCGCCATCACCGCCGCCGGTCACGCGGCGGGCGTGCGGTCGATCGCCCACATCGGCAGCTCGGCGGAAGCGATCGACGCCGTCCGGGGCGGCGTCGATGCGCTCGCCCACGCCCCATGGCGCGAGGAGCTGTCCGCGGAGGCGGTTCGGGTGATCGTGGCGGCGCACGTACCCGTCGTCGTCACGCTCGCCGTCTGGGATCTCGCCGGGACACCGCGCACGCGCGCGTCGGACTTCCTGCCGATCGAGCGCGAGGTGGCGCGGGCGGGCCTCGTTGCCGCCCTGCTCGCGCCGGCCCCCGCGCTCGATGAGGCGACCGCAGCGTTCCTCCGAGCCGCGGCGGCCGCGCACGACGCGCGCCGCGCCAACGTCGCCACGCTGCGGGCGGCCGGTGTGCCGGTGCTCGTCGGAAGTGACGCGTGCAATCCGGGCGACCTGCCGGGCGCCGGCCTCCACCTCGAGCTCGTGAAGCTCGTCGAGGCGGGCCTCACGCCGGGCGAGGCCTTGCGCGCGGCCACCTGGGAGAACGCGCGCTTCATCGGCGGCGACGCGGCCGATTTCGGCGAGATCGCGGTCGGCAAGCGCGCCGACCTGTTGCTCGTCGATGGCGATCCCGTCGACCATATCGGCGATCTCGGCAAGATCGCGCAGCTGGTCCTCGACGGCGCCGCCCTCACGCGCCGGACGCACCCTGAGTGAACCTGGCAACCGTCCGGCATGGGTGCTAGAGCGGCCTGGTCCATCCAGGACCAGGGAGGGTGTCCATGAACCGATCGAGCAGGGGAGTGTTGATTGCGAGTGCGGCGGCCGGATTGTTCCTGAGCGGCGCCGTCGTCGCCCGAGCCGCCGAGAAGGCCGGCGGCGATACCGTCCACTGCATGGGCATCAACGCGTGCAAGGGGCAGGGGGCGTGCGCGAGCGCGGCGAACTCTTGCCAGGGCCAGAACGCGTGCAAGGGCAAGGCGTGGATCGAGACGTCCAAAGCCGAGTGCGAGAAGAAGGGCGGCAAGATCGTCGAATCGAAGAAGGAGTAGGTCGTGACCAGGGGCGGGCCCGGGCGGCCCGCCCCTGCATCGTCGTCAGGTGCCTCCGCGCCGGCGCTCTTGAGCGATGGCAGTCGGGAGGTGTAAGGTTTTGGCGCCGTTCGGGGGGCGGCGCGAGGAACCTGACGTCGTGAGCCCCGCGAGGCGCCCTCCCGAGGCGATCCCCACTTCGGTGTTTCGCACGCTTCGCTTCCAGCTGATCGCGATCGTCGTCCTGACGGTCGCCACGGTGCTTGCGGTCTCCCAGTGGGTCGACACGCGGCTCTCCGAGCGGGCCGAGGAACGGGACCTGCAGGAGCGCGCGCTCCTGGCGCTCAGGACGGTGGCCTCGCTGTGGGGCCGGACCGAGCTCGAGGCCTTGCGGCGCCAGCTCGTCGCGATCAACGAGGGCGACCGCGAGATCACGGCGATCGACATCTTCGGCCTCGGCGGTGGGCGGCCCGAGGTGCTGCTCACGACCCGCGACGCGCCGGAGGCGGCCGCGGGGACGCTCGGGCCAGACGCCGCGAGGCAGCTGGCCCGGGGCAGCTCGATGACGCTCGACCGCGAGCGGATAGGAGCGGGCGTCTGGCGCGTCGCCGTGCCGCTGCGGCGCGACGGTGCGTTCGTTGGCGCGGCGCAGGTCGAGCTCTCGCTCGACGAGCTCGCACGTCTGAGGCGGCGGCTGCGCGTGATCGACGGGGCCATTCTGGTCTGCTCGACGCTCCTCATCTCGTTCGCCCTCGCGTTCTTCCTCGAGCGGCGCGTGGCTCGTCCCGTCGCCGCGCTGGTGGCGGGCATGCAGCGGGCGGAGAGCGGCGAGCTCGGCGTCCGGGTGGAAGCCGCCCGCGGCGGGGAGTTCGCCTTCCTCGCCGGCAGCCTCAACCGCATGCTGTCCCGCCTCGAGGAGCTGACCGCCGGCCTCGAGTCGCGCGTCCGGCAAGCCACCCGCGACCTGGCCGAGAAGAATCGCGAGCTCCAGCAGGCCAACCAGCGGCTGTGGCAGGCGCAGCTCGAGATCGGGCGCAGCGGGCGTCTGGCCGCGCTCGGGCAGATGGCGGCGACGATCGCTCACGAGCTGGGCACGCCGCTCAACTCGGTGCTCGGCTACACGCAGCTCCTGCGGCGCCAGCCCTGGTCTGCCGACGACGGCGAGAAGCTCGCCATCATCGAATCGCAGGTCCAGCGCATGATCGAGACGATCCGCAGCGTGCTCGATCGCACGCGCGACCGCGAGCTGCACCACGCGCCCGTGTCGCTCGGCCCGCTCGTCGCCGAGGCGCTGACCATCGTGTCATCGCGCCTCGCCGGCCGCGAGGTCGCGCTCCAGAGCCTCGTGCCGCCCGACCTCCCGCCCGTGCCGGCCGACGCGGCGGCGCTTCGCCAGGTCCTCCTGAACCTCCTGACCAACGCCATCGACGCCACCGAGCCGCCCGGCACGATCACGGTGAGCGCCGTGGTCCTGCCGCAGAACGGCCGGCCGGGGCGGACGCTCGAGCTGACGGTCTCGGACACCGGCCACGGCATGGCGCCCGAGGAGCTGCGCCGGGCCGTGGAGCCGTTCTACACCACCAAGGCGCCGGGCCGCGGCACCGGGCTCGGCCTCGCGATCGTCGACCACATCGTGCGCGCGCACGGCGGGCAGCTCGAGGTCGAGAGCGCGCGCGGACACGGGACGAGCGTCCGGGTCCGGCTGCCGATGGAGGAATCATGAGCGCGGCGCGCCTCCTCGTGGTCGACGACGATGCGGTCACGTGCCGGCTGCTCGCCGAGGTGCTGAGCCGCGACGGCGCGACCGTCGTCTGGGAGACCGACCCGCGCCGCGCCCTGGCGCGGGCTGCCGAGCAGCCGATCGACCTGGCGGTGCTCGACGTCCGCATGCCGGAGCTCGACGGGCTCGAGCTGCTCCGGCGGCTGCGCGAGCGCTGGCCGCAGGTGCCGGTGGTTATCATGACCGCATTCGGGTCGATCGACACGGCGGTGCTGGCCATCGCCTCGGGGGCGGTCGACTACGTCAGCAAGCCGATGGACGTCGAGGAGCTCCGCGCGACGGTCCGCCGGGCCCTCGGCCGTCGGACGGAGACGCAGGCCGAGCTGCCGGAGGCGGGCGAGGAGTTCGGCGGCGTGGTCGGCCGCACGCCGGCCATGGTCGAGGTCTACAAGACCATCGCCCGCGTCGCGCCGGGCCCGAGCACCGTCCTGGTGACGGGCGAGAGCGGCACGGGCAAGGAGCTCGTCGCGCGCGCCATCCACCGCCACAGCCTGCGCCGCAAGCGGCCGTTCGTGGCGGTCGACTGCGCCGCGCTCACCGAGACGCTCCTCGAGAGCGAGCTCTTCGGGCACGTGCGCGGCGCGTTCACGGGCGCGGTGGCCGATGCGCCCGGCCTGTTCGCGGAGGCGGACGGCGGCACGATCTTCCTCGACGAGATCGGGGACGTCACGCCGGCGCTCCAGGCCAAGCTCCTGCGCGTCCTCCAGGAGCACGAGGTCCGCCCCGTGGGCGGGACGGAGTGGCGGAAGGTGGACGTCCGGATCATCGCTGCCACCAACCGCGACCTCGGGGGGGCGGTCGCGACCGGACGCTTCCGCGAGGACCTCTACTACCGGCTGAAGGTGGTGACCATCCACCTCCCGCCGCTGCGCGAGCGGCGCGAGGACATCCCGCTGCTCGTCGACCACCTGGTGCGAAAAGCGGCCGCCAGCTGCGGCAAGCGCGTGACCGGCGTGTCCGAGTCGGCGCTCGCCCTGCTCGGCGCCTACGATTGGCCCGGCAACATCCGCGAGCTCGGGCACGTGCTCGAGCGCAGCGTCGCGCTGGCGCAGCACGAGGTGCTCGCCGCCGAGGACCTGCCGGGCGACATCGCTGCGGCCCGGCCCGAGAACGGCGGGGCTCTTCCCGCCAGCCATCCGGCCGACCGGCCGACGCTGGCGGAGCTCAAGCGCCGCTACATCGAGCAGGTGCTCGAGGAGAGCGGCGGCAACGTGAGCCGCGCCGCGGCGGTGCTGGGCGTCGACCGGCGCTCGCTCTACCGGATGCTTCAGCGCTACGGCCTGCCGCCGCGCGCCGGCTCGCGAGAGTAGCCGAGACCATTTGCCACAGGCGGGGCAGGCGGCCTCGCCCCTCGAGCCGGCAAGGGTCCGGTTTCCGGCCCTTTTTTCACGGCAACCCCTGGCACCCGCCTTGCTCGGATACCATCGCCATGAGCATCCCGGCGGAGCCGGTCCTGATCGTCGACGACGACCAAGCGTCGTGCCGCTTCATGGCGGAGGTGCTTGCCGGGGCCGGCTACCGCGTCGAGTGGACCACCGACGACGACGGCGCCCTCGAGCGCGTACACCGCTCCCCCTATGCCCTGGTCATCGCGGACGTGACGATGCCCGGCGTGAGCGGGACGGAGATCGTCGCCGACCTCGGGCGGGTCCGTCCGGGTGCGCCCGCGTTGCTGGTCTCGGCGTTCGCCGACGGAGCGACGCGGGCGGCGGCACGCCGGCTGGGTGTGCCGCTCCTCGCCAAGCCGTTCGCGGCCGATCGGCTGCTCGCCACCGTGCGAGCGCTGACGACAGCGACGGCGATGAGTCACGAGCAAGATTCGGTTTCGGGTGGCTGGACGGGGCTGCCGGCCCATGGGGGGCCGGCTTCCACCATCCGAAAGGACGCGGAGCGTGGTTAGGTCCGAACCCCCCAGGGCCGCCCGCTCCGCGTTCTAACTTGCTTCGCGGTTATCGTGGATAGGCTGCCGCGCCGCCGTGCAGTGGTTCTCGCTCGTGCTCTCGCTGGCCGTCGCTCTGGTCGTCCGGCCCGCCCGGGCGGCTGAGGAGACCGCGCAGGTGACGCTCGACGAGGCGGTCGCGCTGCTCCGGCGACAGAGTCCGGAGCTGCTGGCCGGGGCGCTCAAGGTGCGCGCCGCCCAGGGCGACGTCACGACCGCCCGGCTCTATCCGAATCCCACCTTGTCGTTCGGAGCCGGCAACTTCCCGATCGGGCGGACGAACCCGCCGGGCATCGGCGCCGGCGACACGGTGAACGAGCAGGTGGGCATCGGGCAGGAGCTCGTCCTGTGGGGAAAGCGTGGGGAGCGCATCGCTGCGGCCCATGGCCGGATGGCCGCGGCGGGCGCGGAGCGCGCCGACCTCGATCGCCGCCTGGTCTTCGAGGTGCGCGCCCGGTTCGTGCGCACGCTGGTGGCCGGCGAGCGCCTGCGACTCGCCCGCGAGAATCTCACCCACTATCGGGAGACCGTGCGCGTCAGCCGGGAGCGGGCCGACGCGGGCGAGATTTCTGCGGCGGAGTTCGACAAGATCGCACTCGAGCAGCGGGGGTTCGAGCACGAGGTGGCCGACGCGGAGATCGAGCGACGGGAGGCGGCGGCCGAGCTCCTGCCCTTGCTC
>Ga0209057_1000766_pt1 | contig 27886 bp, 18 predicted proteins | sample GraSoiAngelo_146_FD_185903 | JGI IMG/M metagenome (GOLD analysis project Ga0209057, IMG submission 185903) | Grasslands soil microbial communities from the Angelo Coastal Reserve, California, USA - 14_1009_05_30cm (SPAdes) (version 2) | ecosystem: Environmental > Terrestrial > Soil > Grasslands ... | reverse complement strand
AACTTGGACCGGAAGCGTGATTGGACACGAGGGTAGGTGGTTCATGCTCTACAGCGGGGTTAATCGATCTGAAGGTGGCCTAGTTCAGCGGATCGGCCTTGCGACGTCGAGAGACCTGTACACGTGGGACAAGCATCCGGCCAATCCCATCCTGGAAGCCGATCCTCGCTGGTACGAGGTTCTCGACCTCACCACTTGGTACGAGCAGGCCTGGCGCGATCCATGGCTGTTCCGAGATGAGTCCGATGGCTCATTTCATGCATTGATCACTGCACGAGGCCGTTCGGGTGCGCCCGACACGCGTGGCGTCATCGGCCATGCTCGGTCCTTGAACTTGCGTGATTGGGACATCCTCCCCCCTCTCGCCACTCCTGGTGGATTTGGCCATCTCGAGGTGCCGCAACTCGTCCATGCTTCCGACCGATTCTTTCTGCTCTTCTCGTATGCATCGAAGGACCCCACCCGAAGCCGAGTTGAGCGCTCAGATAAGCCAGCGTCAAGTGGAACGTACTGTCTAGTCTCCAATCAGGCGCTCGGCCCATTCAATTTTTCATCGGGCGGCAGGCTCGCTGTAGACACAATTGGCTCGCACTACGGCGGCAAGCTGATCGAAGACCGTTTTGGACGACTACAGTTCCTGGCCTTCAGCATGTTTGGCCGCGATGGCCGGTTTATTGGGGAGCTCACCGATCCGTTTCCGGTCACGCTTGAAAGCGGCTTCCCTCAAGTCGAAATCTTGTCTGACGACGGGGGTAAAGCTAGCGCACACAGTGGCTAGGCAAAAAGGCTTCGGGTGAAGGCCCTGATTCCACACACCCCTTGGGCTTGCAGGCACGCGATCAGCCGGGTCCGGCGCTCGGCCGAGAAGACCCGCCAAAGCCGCAAACTGCAAACGGTCTAGAAAACCGTCAGGGGCACGACGGTGCGGTTAACCAATCCTCAGTAGCCGCATCTCGTCGGGCCATTCCACTTTGGCTGTCATTGGCTGTCATCCCGTGACTCGGCGAACGTCGGTGGACGTACGCGAACTTGTACGTGCGTCTACGGACAACCCCCGACGGTTTTGAAGACCGCGTTTCTGACATCCGCTGCCGTCCGCCGACGTCCGCCCCAGATCGAAATCGAGCGCCCGGATTCCGTCGACGTTCGCTGACGGTTGCTAATGTCCGACAGAATGGCTGTCAGCTTGGCTGTCAGAACCTCTGCTTTCGTCCGACGCACGGTCCCGAACTCTGCGACATCTCGTCCAGAAATGTCGGAAACGATCGGTTTCAGTTCGAAATTTCCGATCCGGCCGCCCTGGTCGTCCAGAATTGGGTCAGTCTTCGGTCGAATTACTACATGAAGTACTACAGGCCGGCTGCTGGCGAATCGCTAGCTGGCTCCCGGCCTACCGCCGATCGCCGACCAGCCAAATCGGCCGCTGGACAGCCGGCCGCCCAGAACCTGACGATAGAAGACGCGCGCGAGGCCTCCCCACTCCCCACGGTTTTGAAGACCGCGGGTCTGGCGTCCGTAACCGTCCCTCAGCGTCCATCGGAGTTTGATTGGAAGGTCGCAGATTCCACGGTCGTGCGTAGTCGTCCGCTGAAGTCCGGCAAGTTGGCTGTCATCTTGGCTGTCAGCCTGGCGGGTAAATAGATCGCCGCGGCCCGTTCCGATACACCGCCCTGAATTTCACCGAGTGTCACTGCGTACCACCATTTGCCGCGGTTTTGCACCTACGTTTCTGTACAGAGGTCACACGACGCGGATCGGTGCAGCGGTAGCCCGTTTGCCGATCTCGCGACTCTTAATCTGAAAGTCTGGGCAACCTTGGCTGCCGCTGTGTGCGTCGTTGCTTTGGCCGGGTTACCGGCAGATGTGCATGCCGAGCCGGGTACTCGCGGGATTGCACCGCGTCGTGCTCGTGAATAGTGGCGGCAAGCTTGGCGAGGGCCTGTTCATTCTTGCTACCCGGTTCGCCGTAAAAGAGTCCGAGCATGCATCCGCCGGTGTCCGGAATCTCGAGCTTCTGATGGCAGAGGTCGATGACCCCGAGTTGGGGATTCCGGATACGGATCGGGGGCAAGTCTCCTCGCATGGCTTTGACATCGTGGCGCGACCATAAGCGGCGAAAATCGGGACTCTTGACGGAAAGCTCAGCCACGAGTTCGGTGAATCGTGGATCTTCAACGTCCGCACCGGCGAAGAAGTTTAAGCGCACTCAACCCCAGCCCGAGCGTAGTCGCGGGACCAGGCGCCAGTTGTTTTCGCTTCAGTGGACGCGCTCGGCGACGCTTGGGCACGATGTCGATTGGTCGGCGCTCGCTTAGGGGGTCATTGTCGCGACTATCGCTGAGAACGTCGAGGAATTCGATTGAGCTGAGTAGCCAGCGGCTGGTTGTACGCATTGCGCCATGCCGCGTACATGCGTGCCCAGGGCAAGCCCGAATAGGGACGGCGGGTGATGATTCTCAACCTCGCCGTTGCAGATGCCGTCCTACGAATCTCGCTGCCTGTGGTTTGGGCGGCTCGGCTCGATTTGTGAGTTTGTTTCAAGTTGGCCCGAGGCGAGATTTCGCGCGGCGGCGAAAATCGCGAGCCAATCTCCAAACAACCATCTGCCGGCAAGGGCGAGAAAAGCGGCCGTCACCAAAACGAATGCAGCAATGAACGGAAGTGGGGTGTCGTTGCCGTTTTGTAGCAGTTCATTAGGATCGACGCACGAGCATGAAACCGACGGTTCGGCCGCTTCGTACCACACCGTGATCGTCTGCCCAATGCGGAGGGTGGAGGCATCCCCTTCCGGACCGTGGGCGAACGAGGTCTCTTCAAACGATTGTCCAGCGACGCTGTACCTATACCGAACTTGATTGTGCTGACTCGGATAGGTAGATTCAACGACGCCCGCAGTACGAATAAAGCCTCCGTTTGGCTCGGGATTTCGGTCAGGCAAAACATAGCCAATTAGTGCGGATACGAGGATAAGACTCGCGAGATATGCAAGCACGAGGACTGAAGCCTTCATAAGTGATACTCGGGAATCGGAATGATTGCCAACCATTTTAGATTTGGACCTCGTTCATGTTCTCGTTGGACTTGTGGCCGAGACAAGCGCTTGAACCAACGCTCCAGCGAACACCATGAATATGCCGATTAGAAACATCCTCAAGTTTGGGTAGAGAGTGATCCCTACAATGCCAAGAGACTCAAGGATTCCTGCCCCAGCAATGAGTCTCAATCGTTGTACCGACAGGGGACGCTTCGCAAACCACCATCCCGGCCAGTAGGCGTTCATCGGTACTGGACGCAGCGAATGCCATCCAAACCAAGACACTCCGACGATTGCAGCTAAGATTCCGAAGAGTGTATAGCTAGACACGAGGGCGTTAAGTACAACGTCCAGTCGTCATTAAGCTTGCCGTCATTCGATTTCGATGGCCCGCCGAAACGTAGTTCGCAGAACTAGAAGGGAAGCGCATTCAGGATGAATTGGGCTGGTTTGCCGGCCCAGCTTGGCAGTTGGACTATGGGTTGCACCGTTGTCGTGTTGCTTACGCCGGTGACAGCGGTGACTCCTGGCGTTCCCAAACCAAAACCGGGCTCGCTCACCCAGATATCACTAGATCCGCCAAAGTCGTTAACGCCGTGCTCGTAGGTGTAGCTGCCGGCGCACGGCACCGGACCGACCGGTACCCCGGCACCTACAGTAACAAATCCAAAAGGCCCTGCCAAGTCCTTTACAGTCTTTGCGTTAGAGTATTGGTTCACGCGCTGAACAGAGAGTCCAGGCTCTGCGGCGCCGCCTCCGAGCGAAACCGCGTTCGTAGCCGCGATAGTTCCTTGGTCATCAATTACAACGCACGCCTGGAAGGACGCTTGAAAACCCCAGAAACTTGCCGCGGCAGCAATGCATTTCCCGGTAGTGTCATTTCCGGAAGGGTCGATCTTGCTTAGTGGGTTGTCGAGAGCGTACCCATATGGCTGGGCAGTGATGGCAACCTTAGGGTCACAGGTCAGAAACTGCCCCGTCGCGGGATCGTAATACCTCGCTCGAAGATAGTAGTAGCCTGACTCGGCATCCTGGTACTGCCCGAAGAACCGGAACGGGTTTGTGATCGACTCCGAAATGGACGCCAGACCACCATACGGATCATACGTGTAACTCGCTGGATGCGGGGCCGTTGCAGTCGAGTTCGTAATAAGCCGGGTCGAACCAATTTGATCGTGGTGATACCAATACGTTGCGGTAGCGTTGACCTGCTCGAGCGGCGCGCCACCAGGTCCATAGATGTAGGCGGTGGCTCCATCTTTGAGTAGCAGGGGAATCAGACCGATCAGATCCCATAGGAACTGGATCGCTCCAACGGCGGAACATGGCTGGGTTGAACTGCCAGCGTACTTGCACACGCGCAAACCGTCGCCGTTGTAGCCGTAGCTTGTCGTGCTCGCTGCCGCGTACTTAACCAGGCGGTTGCCTTGATCGTAGGTCAGGGTCTGCGCCTGGCCGCCCGAGGGGTTAACGCTGGTCCGGTTGCCGCGACTGTCGTACTGGTAGGTGGTGGCGCCCGAAGGCGGGCTGGCGCAGCTGGCCGAGCTCGACGCGGTCCAGCAGAGCTCGTCAGCACTGTTGAACGCCTGCTGGGTGGTGCTGCCCTTCTGGATCAGATTGTCTGCGGCGTCGTACTTGTAAGCGATGCTGCCGGTTGGCGGCGAGCTGCAGGCGTTGCCATTGCTTGAGCCGGCATAGCAGAGCTGGTTGAGCGCTGTGTACTTGTAGGAGCCAGTCCCCGAGGCCGCGGAGGAGTCGCTGGTCAGCTGATTAGCCAAGTCGCGGGTGTAGCCGGCCGAGAATAGCGTCGTGTTACCGCCTTTAACCGATGCCACGTTGGTCATCTGGTCTGCCGCGTTGAAGGTGAATGTGTCGACCACGCTGGATGTGGCCGGGAATGTTTCCGTGGTCAGATTGGAATTGGCGTCATAGCCGAAGCTGGTCGTGTTTGAATTCCAGTCCTGAACCGAGGTCCAGCGGCCAGCGTTGTCGTAACCGCGCGTCACGTTCAACGCACCTGGATACTTGATCGTCGTGACCAGGTTACGCAGGTTGTAGAGCCACTGCACCTGGGCGCCGTTGCCGTTTGTATAGCTGACCATGCGGTGCAGGCTGTCCCAGCCGTAGTTGCTGGTCCCGGTGCCATCGGTCATCGTCAATCGCTGCCCGTCCCGGTCGTATGTAATTCCGGAGACGTTGGGCGTCACCCCGTCGCTGTAGTTGATCCCTGTTAACTGGTTGGCCGCATCGTATGAGTAGGCCGTGCACCCGATCGCCGGCTGGGCGCTGCAGTTTCCGCCCGGATCCTGCTTGGAGAGCATGTTGCCGTAGGCGTCGTAGACGTAGGTCGTGACGTTGTTGAGCGCATCACTCACGGTGGTCACGTGAGCCAGGCTGTCGTAGGCATACATCTGGATGGCGTTGTTCTTGCCGTCCTTCTGATCCGCTACGGTGCCGTCCGGGTTGTAATCGGTGGTCAGGGTGGTCTGCGGCGAGTCGGCCCGCTTGACCTGGGTGAGCTCGTTGTCCGCGTCATAGACGCTCGTCGTCAGGTTGTTGTCCGCGTCGGTGACACGGTCCAGGTTCTGGTTGGGATCGTAGTGCCAGGTCGTGGTGTGGTTCTCGGGGTCGGTCAGCCCGGTGCGCCGGCCGAACGAGTTATACGTGAAGGTCGTGGTCGCATACGGGTTGGCCGAGAACTGGTCGAATTTGACCCCGGTGGTGTTGGTTGCGTTGCCGTAAAGCCCCGCGAATCCGGTGCCAGTGACATTCGTGTCCGTGGTCTGGCCGGACCAGTTGGCCGGCTCCTGGCTACCGTCGACCCAGACCTTGAAGTACATGGTGCTGCCGGCGACCCGGAAGCGGAACCACTGCTTGGCTGTGCCCGGCGTGTAGTTGACCCGGACGCTGCCAATGTTCGTGTGGACGGTCCCGCCCCATTTGCCGAAGAGCTCGACGTGGCCGGCGCCGTCGAAACGCACCCCGTAGAAGGTGGCCGCACCCGAGGACAGGCGCAGCACGGCTCCCGCCTTATCCGAGGTAGTGGCGACCTGCCACCGAACCAGAACCTCGCCACCGTCGTTGGCCAAGGCCGAGCCCAAGCTCTCCCAACTGTCGCTCGAGGGCTTGGCGATCTTGCCCTGAGTGCCGGTGGTCGAGTAGGTCGCTGAACCGGCCTGCTTGGTCCACACGTTGCCGTCGGTCGCAGTGCCCCAGGAGCCGCTAACCGGGGTGCGGACGAAGGTGTCCTGCTGGGTCAGGTAGCCGTTAGGCGATGTCGACGAGGTCATCCAGCCATCGGCGTTGAAGACGTAGGTCGTCTTGTCGCCGAGCGGGTCGGTGACGCTGTTGCGGTAGCCGTTGCTGTCATAGGTATAGGTCCAGGTCTTGCTGTCGGCGTCGATCATGGAGGTCACATCGCCGGGGTGCGAGTTGTCCGCGTGGTTGTAGGTGATGGTCTGGACCTGGCTCGTGCCCACCAAGGGCCGCGACGTCGTCGCCAGGTCACCGGTCGCGTTGTAAGTGTTGGTCGTGCAATTGGTCGCGGGCACGGCGTTGCAGTCGCCGCCCGGATCCTGGATGGTCAGCGGCTCGCTGACCGAGTTGTAGGTGTAGTTGGTCGTCCGGCCCAGGCCGTCGGTCTCGCTCAAGACGTTTGCGTTCGCATCACGAACGGTCGTGACCGTCTCCCCGTTCGGTCCGACCGCGGCAGTCAACCCGACCGCGGCAGGATCGAAGGCATAGGTCCAGGTCGCCGCCTGCGCCGTCCCGTAGCCGATCGTCCGCGACATGAGGATGCCGTTCAGGTACTCCTCCTGGGTCACGTTGCCCTTGGGATCGGTGATGGTCGTGATCCCGCCGGAGTAGGAGAACGTTGTCGTGCGTGTGGTGATCGGGTCTTGCTGGCTCGTGATCATGTGACTGGTCGGGTCGTAGGTGTTCGTGGTCACACCGTTGTTGGGGTCGGTCAGGGACTGCAGGTATTGGCCGCCGCTATAGGCCACGTAGGTGAACTTGGTCAGACCGCCCGCGACATCCGTGACCTGCATGAGGTCGTTGTAGGTCGCGTCGGTTGGCACGTTATCTGTCAAGAAAACTACGGACCGCGACGGCGAATCGTTGTCGCTGACGGTCAGTCGATTGAAGCCAGTAATCGTGTCGTACGTAAACGTCAGCGTCCGGCCATTTGGATCCGTGACGCTGCTCAGCTTTCCGCTGGTGTACGCCAGCGTCAGCGTGTATGCCGCTGCCACGCTGGGATTCGCCACGCCATGGCGATCGATCAGCTGGTGTAGCCAGCTGATGTTGTTGGCATCCGGCGCGTTGAACACTTCCTGGTTTTGGCCCGCATCGGTGAGGTAGAAGAGCGATCCGATCTTCTGCAAGGCTACGTGTTCGCTGGGTGGACCGGAATAGGTACTGCCGTTGAGTGTGAACAAGACGGCCGAACCGTTGCTCTCGTGCACGGTGGCATCGCCACCGCCGTTCGGAAGACTGAAGGTGATGGACTCGTTGTAGTTATCCGTCCAGCCGTATCCCAGCGGGCCTAGCGTGGTCGCACGCGACGACGAATACGTGTGAGTCAAGTCGAGGTCGATCCGACCTGGAATGTGGAAGTCCGTGAACGTGTGGTAGAACTCGCCGGTTGCATCGTTGACAGGGCGCGCGGTCGAACTGATGGTGCAGGGGCAGAGCCACTTCGACTCTCCACCGGTCAGCTCATCTGCGGTGACGCCTTGGCCGAGTGAGTAGGGCCGCCTCCAGTCGTCGTCGTTGTGCCCGCTTGAAACGCCGCCCTGCCAGATCGTGTTGGCGTGATTAGTCGTGATCGAATCCCGATAAGTAGACGGGATGGTCGTGACCGGGTAGCCGGTTCCGTCCGTTTGGTTGTCAATAATGTGGGTCGACGGTAGTTTGCTTATCTGGTAGTCGTTGAAATGCCAGAGGATCGACGTGAAGCCGTCGTATGGAGGCGCGTACTGGGCGCCAGGAACGGTGAAGTTCCCCGTCCAACGGGCGGTGCTGCTTACCCTGAATTCATCGAAGGTTCCTTGTACCAATCCGGCGTTGTCCATGAAGCCAAAGGGTGCTGCTGCGAGCTGGGCGGTCGATGTCGTGACGACACACTGCACGGCCGGGTTGCCCCCGTCGTCGGCAATCGTGCCGTTGACAAAGCCGCGAACCGTGGTTCCGTCGTAAGTGAGGGCGACGTGAGCGGGAGTTGACCCGCTGAGCGCGAAAGGAATGCCGAAGTTGTTTCCGGTCACAGCGCAGGAGCCGCCCGGCCAGATGAAGTACGCCTGCGGCTTCGGGGCGGCACTGAGGTCGAAGTACAGCCCCGCGATGCCGTTCTGGTCGGACGGATTGCTCGTCGTTCCCCCCAGGTAGCCAAACAGCATGTGGCTGCCTGTCGCGCTGCTCACCTGAATGCCCCAGATGCGCCCCTCGATCGTCCACGTCGACAAGGCTGATGCGTTGTTGCGGCTGGCCAAGCCGTAATGCGAATAGGCCTGGCCGTTGAGGGGGCTGCCTCTGAGGTACAGATAGGTAGCGAAACTCCCGGGCCCAACGCTCGGCGAATTGATCGTGACGGCCGCCGAGGTCACGATGACGCCTGCGCCGCTCGCGTTGTTGGCCTGGACCTGGAAGGTGTAGCTCGCGCCGCCAGGCAGGTTTGGGATGTTGGCCCCAGTGCCGTTGCCGCTGACCGGAATAGGCGTGCTCGCCTTGCCATCCACGACCGGAGTCACCGTGTACGACGTGACCGGACTCGTGCCGACATAGCTCGGTGCCGTCCAGATCAGGCTGGCCGAATTGGTGCTTGCCGTGGCGACCAAGTTCGTGACCGGTCCCGGTGCGTAGCCGGCGGCGGCATAGTGGACCGCAACCTGGTTCGCGCTCAGGGCGGAGCTGTAGACAGCCGCTCCGGCGATGTCGCCAGAAAATCCGTACCGAGTGATCTGACCGTCGAAGTTGGGCGAGCCTCCATAGTTCGGACCGCCTCCCCCAACCGCCTGCGACTGCTTGCCGTTGACGTAGATCCGGGTCGCCGTTGCGTCACTCGTGCCCACGACATAGGACCAGGCACCGGTTGGCAGCGCGGCGGTAGTCGTGATACCCGCCCATGTAATCTTGCCGCCCTGGCCATTGTTGGTGCCGTCGAAGGTCAGCGTGTAGCCGTTCGTCGACCACTCGCTGTTACCAGGCTGGGGAGCGATCACGACGATCGTGTCGTTGGCAGGAACTGACGACGGCTTGATCCACGCCTCGACGGTGACCGACGCCGGCTCGAGCAGGGTCGTGTGGTTGAGGCGGACGTAGGCGTAGCTGCCGCTGAAGTTCATGGCCTTGCTGGGCATGCTGATCACAGGGCCCGCGTCGCCCTGGGTGTAGCTGCCCCAGTCTTGGCCGTCGAAGGTCTGGGTCAGGTCCGTGGCGACGTTGAAGCTCGTCTCCCCCAACGGCCAAAAGCCGGCCGGTGAATCGGCAAGGATCGTGTCTTCATAAATCGGCAAGGCCGAACCAGTCGGTGTAACCGCGCTTGATGAATTAGAGGGAATCCCCACGCCAAGGCTGTTGAAGGCAGTGACCGCGAACGTGTAAGTGGTGCCACCAGACAGGTTGGTGATCGTCTGGCTGGTCGCCGGCGAGCTGAAGGTGATCGGCGTCCGCAGATTGCTTCCCACTTGCGGGGTCACCACATAGCCGGTGATGGCACCGCCGTTGAAGCTCGGCGCGGTCCAGGAGAGCGCGACCTGGTTCTGGCCAGCGGTTCCGCTCACGTTGGTCGGCGACCAGGGCAGTCCGTTCCCGGCCTGCCAGTGGTTCTGCACCTGTGTCGCGCTGAGCGCGGTCGAATACACCGCGATCTCATCGACCTTGCCGTTGAGCACGTTGGTCGAGACATAGCGCCCGTTCCCGATCAGAATCGGGTTGGCACCTGTGTTTGGCGTAGTCGTCAGCGTGATCGGCTGCTGCTGCAAGTATCGATTTGGGCCCCAGCTTCCGCCGAAGTTGTCGTTGCCGCCGGAGTTGGTGAAGTAGGCGCCCGGCGTATTGCCGTCGACGTACAGCGATACGTTGTTTCCGCTCAGTTCAAGCACCAGGTGGTGTCGTTTGCCGTCCTCGAGGTTGAGACCGGGGAAATAGATGTCCTGGCTCCACAGCCCCAGATAAATTCCAGGCAAACTGATGCCGTTGGGCGGGTTGTTGGTCACCCAGCCTTGTGGAACCACGATCAGGCTGAACATCTGGTTGCTGCTGCCGGCGGCCGCCCCGGCGTCGAACAGCGACTGCGCTGTCTGGGTCGAGCTCTGGAACCAGAGCTCGATGCTGCGCGTGTTGTCGCCCTGGAGTGCGGTCAGGGCAGGCGCTGTCGCATAGGCGGTGCTGCCGTTGAAGCTGACCGAGGTACCGCTTGCAGGCTGAATCAAGGAGGACTGGGCAAGCGTGAAGCCGCCCTGGTAGGTACCGGAGTCGAAGTTCTGGGCGTCGATCATCGTCGAGCCCGACGACTCGTCGAGACGCCAGTAGGCGACCGGAGTATCCGCAAGAACCGCCGTCGAGTAACTTCCCGGCGCAGAACCACCCTGCTGATGGACGACCTGCAGGTACGGTGGATTGCTGCCGGTTGCGGAGTTGAAGGAGAGAACGTTGGTGACGTTCTCCGTCGGTTCCTTGAGTATCAGGCCATTGTTGGGAATCGTCCCGCTGACCCAGCCCTGGATCAGTTGCGTCGGCGTCCAGTTGTACCAGACGCCGGCGGCGGCGATGCCGTTGGTCGTCGCTGCCGCCGTCCCCGAGAAGTCGCCGCCGGGGGTCGTCCAGCTGTTCGTGCCGTCGTATTTGTTCCAGGTCGCGCCCGTCGTCCAGGTTCGAGTCAGCTGGTAGACGGAAAGCGAGGTCTGTGTGCTGGTCGAGGCAGACCCCAGGTACAGGAGCAGCTTTGCGCTCACAACGGTGTTGGTCGAGGGGATCGACTGCAGGTTGAACTGCAGCAGTGCACGCGACGCAGTGGTGCCGTCGTAGCCGGCGTTGAGGCCGGTGCCACCACAGAAGTTGGTGTTGGCTGAGGTGCCGCCAGTCATGTAGCAGTCCCGGACGTCGCTCAGAATTACGGTCGGATCGATCGTCACCGGCCACTTGCGGGCACGGTTGCCGAGCCAAGCCTTGTCGGCCTTCAACGTGACCGTGGTTGTGCTCGACGCGGATACGTGAGTCAACGTGACGGAGGTCGATCGCCCCGCCTGAGTCTTGGAACTGTCGTACATGGCGGGGGCGGCAAAAGTGAAGGCCGCCCGTCCGGACGCGTCAACAATGGCAAGCCCGCCACCGCGTGCTTCGACTTTCAGTCCCGGGCTGGTCTGGACGCTGTAAATGAAGTCTGCGCCAGCCTGCGGACTCTCAAGCACCAGGCTTTCCTCGACGGTGTCAGCCTGCGCCTGAATCACGACACTGACGCCAGGCAGCGCGTTGGAGTAGTTCGCAACCGAGCCCGAGATGCGGGCCGCCCCTTTCGCGCCAGTCAGGCTGAAGGTCAGCCAACTCGACCCGAGCTGGACGCGAACCGGGGCAGAGCCGATATCGCTCGGCAAATAGATCGTGTAGCGGTTCGCTCTGTTCTGATAGGCGTAGCCGGCAAGGCTGGTCTTGCTCAGCGAGTCATCGACGGCCTGCCAATTGCCAGACGCGTCGCGGTAGTTGACGGACTGGCTGTAAACCAGCGTCGTGAACTGACGCCCGCCGGTCGCAAATGTTCTTGACGTTCGCGTCCGAAGGTTCACCTTCTCCGGACCGAGTCCACCGTTGGCTTTCGTCTTATCCGCTGGAGTCGGGGCGACGTAGGAGCGACCGTTGGTCGGCCGTGGAGGTTGATATGCCGGATCGACCGCAGGTTGGTCTGCGCTGAGGTGAGAATGGCCAACACCCGATTGGAGCCGATTGGCCTGGGCCCAGAGCGCGGCCGCTTGAACCGGGGTTGGGGACCCGACCACGAACGAGACAACGATTGCCGCGGTCAACCCAATTGACCTTATGCGCGATGGCAAGAAGCTGCGGTCAAACAACGCTGCGGATACGCGACGTGCAAGTGAGCTGTTGTTCCCCATCCGCTCTCGCCTCCTCTCGGTGGACCACGATGTGCTGCAGCTTGTCGCTGAGGATTAGGCGTCCCTCTCGGGCTCGCGGACCATCGACTGACCGCGACTGGCGGGACGATAAGAGGAATGGCAGCCAAAGAAAAGGGAACAGTTCCCTTGACTTTTACTGGATCCTGCTCGTCAACTCCATCGACAAAAGGACCGCAGCTTCGGCAAGTGATCGAGCTCCGAGTTTGTCCTTTGCCACGGTGAGTGAATTACTGATGGTCTTTGGTGCTCGATTGACTGCTCGGGCAATTTCTCCTCGAGCTAGTCCCGACGCGAACAATTCCAGAACACGTCGCTCAAATGCCGTAAGCCGTGAGCAAGGAGAACCTATCTCCTCCCCACGAACCTGCACGTCAAATTGAATTGAGCTCAGAATCACCTCGAGTCAGTTGGCACCCTCCCGTCCCAAGACTCAAGGCGACGTTATGACTTCATACTTAATTTGTCAAGTGGAGTTTACTTAACTGGTTTTGCCTCTGAACTTTACCGGCGGTCGTCAGGTTGTTCTCGCCAGCAGATCTCATCGCGGCGTCGCGGTGCTTGAGCACAGGGTGACACGATCCAAGGCACCCACCGACACCACGGACGGCGATCCGAGCGATACAGCCAAGACTTCCGACGAAACCTGGGTCCGGTTCCTTGCCCCTGTGCCGAAGGCCGCTGGGCGAACGCCACGTGCCACAAGGCCTACCGCTAACGCGCCCTTATCGTGAGCTAATTGTGGATTCATCGGCTTTTGGTCGGCGCGTGTGCGGAGGAATTTGAATTGGTTACACGTGTGATTCTGGAACCCCACGTTCCGAGTTGGACCTAGGACGAATCCCCACCCTATCTCGCTTCTTTTCAACCATCTTCGTTAGTTCCGCTCCCTGGAGCATCGTCAACTCGACCAGCTTCATAGCCCGTTGCTCGACCTCGGTTAGGTGGGTGACTGCGACGAAGCGTCGAATCCTGTTGGCGACCTGCGTGATTTCGGCGGCGAGACCCGATTTTGGTAGGCCCGCAGACGTCGCCGGCAGCATGAAGTAGCTGATTGGCTTGCCCGTACGGCGAGCGATCAGCGACAGAACCGCTTTTGATGGTCGAGAGCGGCCTTGTTCAACAAAATGGATGAAGGTCCGAGAGACATCATCGCCGGCGACCTGCGCCAAGCTCAGCCCAGCCTCGAGGCGCGCCTCTCGTACGCGAATCGGATCCACAGGTAGACCTGAGCCACGGCCTCCTCGCTGCACGCCGACAACGCATCGTAGTGTTAAGGACTTGTAAAGCGAACATAACTCTCTGGCTATCTGCCGGTGTTCGCGCTGACATTGCCGCCCTCTCGAACGGTAGCTACGCCGTGAGGCGGCGGAATGCCCAGAGCGTGGCGGACTGCAGGACCGTGCCCAGGATCGCAAGCGCCAGCAGGGCCTTGCCGATGGCACCCCAGTCGTAGCCGCTCACCATCAGGGGGCGAATCGCCTCGATCAGGAAGGTGATCGGGTTCCACGCGTTGACCGTTTGCAGCCACCCCGGCATCAGGGCCGGCGGCACGAAGGCCGTCGACATGAACGCGATCGGGAAGAAGAGCAGTGAGAGAGTGCCCGTGGCCTGCTCGCTCTTGGTCAGAAAGGCGGGTACGAATGATGTCCCTGCCCACGCCATCCCAAACAGGCCGGAGAGAACAAGAATCATCGCCGCGCCGACAATGCCCGTCTTGATCGTCGCGCCCAGGACGATGCTCAGCGCCAGGATTCCGCCGGCCATCACCGCCGACTCGAGGAACAGAGGCGCGAGCTCGCCAAAGAGGATTGAGACCCGGCGGATCGGCGTCGCCCGCAGCTTGTCCATGTAGCCGTTGCGATACTCGACCAGGATCGAGCTGCCCGACCACGCCACGGCGAAAAATGCGGTGAAGGCGATCTGGCCGGGCGCGAGATACGCGAGATAGCTCCCATTTCCGCCGGCGCGGAAACCGGGCAGCTGGATGATGTCCTTGAACAGCTGGCTGAAGACGAAGAGCTGGATCAGGGGGAACACGATGATGCCGATCCAGTTCGCCGGAACGCGGTAGAACCTCCGCAGGGTGCGCAATCCGAGATACCAGCTCTCGTAGATGAGGTCGCCGATCACTGCCGTCACCAACCCAGGATGATCGGCTGGTCGGCCGCCTCGGTCCGAATGCGACGGCCCGTGTATTTCAGGAAGACGTCATCGAGCGTGGGTTGCGAGACCGCCAGTCCGGCGATGCGGACGCCATCGCCGTTGCGATCGAGGCTGCGCATCAGGTCAGGCAGCGCGCGACCAGCGTTGCGAATGCTGAGGCTGACTCCATATGACTCCGGCGTGACAGCTTCTAGCGGCTCGAACCCGTGGAGCTGGTCGCGCACGGTTGCCTGCTGGCGAGCCAGGTCCTCCGGTCCGCGCGCGTCGAGCTGCAGGGTCACGGTGTCGGCGCCGATCCCTGCCTTCAGTTGAGCGGGGCTTCCATCGACGACGATGCGACCGTTGTCGATGATCGCGACGCGATTGCAGAGCCGGTCGGCCTCTTCCATGTAATGGGTGGTGAGCAGCATCGTCGTGCCGTCCTTGCTGATGCGCTCGAGCTCTCCCCAAAGCGCGATGCGGCTCTGTGGGTCGAGTCCTTCCGTCGGCTCGTCGAGGATCAACACTTCTGGTCGATGGACGAGCGCGCTCGCGAGGTCGAGACGCCGGCGCATCCCCCCTGAGTAGGTGCCCGCCAACTTGCGCGCGACCTGCGCCAGGCCCATGAGCTCGAGCAGCTCATCGGTCCGTCGCTTGAGCTCGGCCGCGGGGACACGGTGCATCCTCCCGATGAGCTCGATGTTCTCGCGACCTGTGGCGAACGTGTCGAGGGTCGGAGTTTGCATCGCCAGGCCCAGTCGTCGCCTGACGTCGGCTGGATGCGTCCCGACATCGAGTCCCGCGACGCGGGCGATGCCGCTCGTCGCCCTCAGCAGCGTGGCCAGGATTCGGATCGTCGTGGTCTTGCCCGCACCGTTGGGGCCGAGAAAGCCGAAGAGCTCGCCCGGGTGGATGCTGAAGGTGATGCCGTCGACGGCGCGCGTGCCGCCGGAGTACACCTTGGTCAGGTCCTGGACTTCGATGACTGGGCTGGTCATCGTGTGGAGATTAGCTAGGCGGTCTTCGTTGCTGCTCGGGCAGGGCTAGATCTGGAGACACCTTCGTAGCCCGCACTAAGGCCGTCCGTGATTGTCGGTGCCGAGTCATCGACCGCCTCGAGGAAGTCGGCGAGTGGCTGAGATGGATTGTCTTTCCTGAAAGCAATCCCGTATTCGATCATCGGCGTCGGGGCAAGCTTTCGATAGACGATCCCCACACTTTCACCCACCAATGCTCGCGTTTCGGTCATGACCGCGACCGCGCCACCCGACGTAGCCACGGCACTTGCAATCTGATCGGGAGGTTCGAACGCCACGATTCTCGGTTGCTCGCCCATCTGTCGAGTCAGCCAGGTGTTCATATCTTTTGCGAACGCGTTGTTGACGCCAAATGACAGGCCGATGAATCGCTCTCCCCGCAGCTCAGCGACTGGAACCGAAACTCTCGCAGCGAGGTGATGGTCGGGGGCCATGATCACGACCAAGGGATGACGGTCCAGTACACGCATCACTACTCCCGCCCGGCGCCCAACTCCAATGGTCAGAAAAGCAAGGTCGGCGTCACGCTTCACGACGCGCTCGAGGTTTTCGCTCGAGTAGCCCGACATCGTCTCGATTCTGACTCCAGGGTGCCGGCGCCGGAACATCGAGACCAGGTTGGTCGGCAGACCGTCCCACAGCGTCAGGTAGGCGACGCGGAGCTTGCCTTCCTTCGCGGCGACATGCTGCTTGATCTCAGCCAGAGCCTGGTCCTCAACCTGGACGAGGCGCTTGGCGTGAGGGAGCAAGACCTCGCCGGCCCTCGTCAGGCGGATGACCCGTCCGGATCGATCAAACAGGTCCGCGCCGAGCTCCTTTTCCAGGGTCTGAACACGTAATGTCAGCGCCGGCTGGGTGAGGCTCAGCGCCGCGGCGGCGCGGCCGAAATGGCCCTTGGCTGCGACCTCGACGAAGGCTCGTAGATGACGTAGCTCCAATTCCCGCCGTTCAAGCGTAGCGGGCCCAGTCGGACAGAACCTTATCGGGCGATTGCGGAATCCAATTGGACGGCCGATGCAGTCGAGACTAGGCTCGCACCACGAGCAACCGAATCCTGATCGTGGATGACGAGCACGTGCACGTTGCTCTGCTCAAAGCCATGCTCGTCAACGTCGCGGATGAGATCTGCGCCGTGCTCGACTCCAACGAGGCCGAGCAGGCATTCAAGGACTTCGCGCCCGACCTGGTGCTGCTCGACCTCCACATGCCGCAGCCGGACGGTCTGGAAATCCTGCGACGGCTCCGTGTCGGCCGGGACAGTGTCAGATTCCCGCCGGTCATCGTCCTGACCGAGGAAGAACGCAGCGTTGCCAAGAGCAACGCCCTCGCACTCGGCGCGGACGACTTCCTGACCAAGCCGCTCGACCGGCAGGAGGTCGTGCTTCGCGTACGCAACCACCTCCGGACGCGGCATCTCGTCGAGGAGATCCAACGTGCTTCCGGCGGCCACACCCCTGGCAGCGAACCAATCTGACGGGAGGGCGAGTCTCGCCCTCCCTTCTGCCTAACTGCTGGTCGCTAGCTGGTCGACGCGCCTTCCCGCGCCAGGACACGACGCACGTTCTGAAGCATGTCCGCGATTGTCTTCTCGTTGGTCCGCTCCAGAACAAGAGCGTCGATCGCTTTGCCCAGCACCCCACCTGCCAGTTCGTAGCGAACGTCCACGCTGGTCTTGGTCTGCTGGCCCTGGGGCTCGAAGGTCCAGTCAAATGTGCCCTTCATGCCGCCATCGAAACGACTCCCCGCCTTGCGGGGCGGCTGATGCTCGGTCACCGTGAACTTCTCGTCGAATGTGACACCCATGACCTTGTAGATGACGCGGAAGGAATCCCCGACACGCCCCTCGCTTCGCTTGATGTCGACAACTCGCTCGACGTTGGGGACGTACTTGGCGAAGTTTTCCGGGTTGTCGACGAACTCGTAGACCTTTTCCGCAAGCGCGTCGATAACTACGCTCTTGTGGATCTCAGACATGGCCACGCCTCCATGAGCACGATTTGGCCGACCGAGCCAAGCTAGCACTTGGCGGCAAAACTGTCCAACCACTACATCCAGGAGGACGCCCCGTAGGCGATCGCCGCCGCGGTCGAGCGCGTCGACGCCCGCCTACTGAAGCGGGAAGGGTGACTGCCACCAGTGCGGTAAGTCGTCGAGCTCGATTGCGCTGACCCACTTGACCCACCAGAAGCCGCGGCCGCCGGGTACCACCAACCGGGCGGGAAAACCGTGCCCCGCGTCCAGGGTCTGATCCCCGAATCGCGTGGCCAGCAGCAGCGAGCGCGAGCTTTCGACCGGGAAACGACGGTCGTAACCCGTGTCCGAAATGACCCTGATGCTTACTCCGTCCGCCTTGCCGACCAGCCGGTCTAGTCGCACACCGCTCCACGCCTGCGTGGAGTAGAACCCGCCGGTGCAGTCCAGCGTGGCCGTGAGGTGGTCGTCGAAGGCGAAGAGCTCGTCGTAAGTCCATTGGCGGCCGCCCGCGGTGAGGTGCCAGGAGCCAGGTTCGATCTGCGGTATGGCGTCGAACATCCATGAGCTGACCGGCATCTGGCCCGGCATGAATGAGCCGGCCTCATACGAGCCGGTGAAACGGCGCACAGCACCCGGCATCCCGGTCGCCCTGACCACGATCTCGGTCCCGGCGTAGGCGGTCGCCGATGCGGCCAGGAGAAGACCGCCACGCAGTAAGTTGCGCCTCGAGAGATCAACAGTGCGCAGTCGGATTCTCCGCGCGACCACGTGCCAAACGACCAGCGGCACCGCGGCGATGGCCGCGCCCACGTGGAAGTCCATGGCCGTCAGCGGACCCCAGTAGACGAGCACGCCGCTCGAGTGCAGCAGGCCGGCCACGAGCGAGATCAACACCAGGATGCCCAGGAGGACCGATGCCCACCGACCTGGCCGCGGCCGATCCATGCCGCGCCGGGCGATCATCGACTTCCAGGGCAGCAGGGCCAGGATCGCGAAGCCGCCGACCGCATGGACCAAGAGCGACCATCGCGCCGGAGCCGTCGCCAAGGCGAAGGCCAGCCAACCCGTCAGGAAGGCGGCTGCCAGCAAGACCATCAGGGCAACGTTGGTCCGAGCGCCGCGCGCGATCGCCGGCCGCCGGCTCATCGACTGAGCCTAAACGTTCAACAAGGCGCCTACCAGAGGCTGATGCCGGTTCTCTGACCTAGCCGCTGCTCAGACGCGAGGCTGGGAACTGCACAACCTGCTGGAACGTGGGGCGAGATTTGGGACAGGACTCGAAGCCTGGACCTCCGGTCAATCGCTCCAGCCTGCTCAGAAACGGCGGACTCCACACGAATTGGGATGGATTCGGCGCGACCGGCCGACTGGTTAGTTGCGCTGCAATTCGCGTTTTTATTGACGAGCGAGTTGCCCTACTAGGGACGAGGCCGAGCGGGGCATTCTGCGGCGTACCTCCATGGGCTGTGCGGGGTGCGTGTCCAGGATGGCGGCAAACGGCGATCGCTTATTTCCTCGTGGAGGTAGGTAGTTGGACACGATCTCTGAATTCATGCTCAGGCAGGCTGCGCGCGCGCGACGTCTGCTCGTCAGTTTCTTTGTTTTGCTTGCCATAGCTGTGCTCATGCTTGCTCGCACGTCCCCGGCACTGGCGGCGGATCATGGTCACGGTCAAGGCAAGGCGAAGGACCACACCAGCGCTTCCGCGATGACGAATCGCAAAGACAGCCACACGGTGCAAAACCACGCGGAGGTTGGCGGTGGGGGCGACGGAAACGGTGAGGGATCCGGCGGCGGTAGCAACAAATCACACGCCAATGCAAGCGTGAGCGCTAGTAGCAAGGCACACGCCAGCACTAGCAGCGCAGGCAAGGCATCGTCCAATGCAAGCGCCAAGGCAAAGGCGCGGCATCACGAGGAAGCGACGTCCAGCACCGGAAGCGCGGCCAGCACCGGCAGCGCAAACGCCACCACTGGAAACTCCACCAAGCTCAGCGGGAGCACCGGAAGCGCGGGTAGCGCCGGAAGCGTGAGAGGCACGACCGGTAACTCGACCTCGGTCAGTGGATCCAGCACGGGCAGTGCCGGCAACTCGGTGGCTGCGAGCACTGGAAGCATGGGTAACACGAGCAGCACCGGAAGCGCTGGCAGCACCGGAAGCACCGGAAGCGCTGGCAGCACCGGCAGCACCGGCAGCACCGGAAGCACTGGCAGCACTGGCAGCACTGGCAGCACCGGCAGCACTGGAAACGCTGGCAGTGTCAGCGGTAGCACCGAAAACACCGGCAGCACCGGCAGCACCGGCAGCACCGGCAGCACCGGAAGCACTGGCAGCACTGGCAGCACTGGCAGCACCGGCAGCACTGGAAACGCTGGCAGTGTCAGCGGTAGCACCGAAAACACCGGCAGCGCCGGTAGCACCGGCAGTGTCAGCGGCAGCACTGGTACCTCAGTCCAGGCCGGTGGCGGCGCCGGGCAAGTATCCGGCGGTGCCGGACAGGTGTCCGGCGGGACAACGACCTCGGGCGGCCAGGCATCAGGGGTGACGGGAACGTCTGGCGGGCAGGTGTCGGGCACGACCGCGGCGTCCGGAGGCCAGGTGTCCGGCGCAACGGCAACGTCCGGCGGCCAGGTTGCAAGCGCGACAGGGACGTCTGGGGGCGTAACGCTGGCGAATACAGGCGCTCCAATCGGGGGTGCCATTTTCGGAGCGATTTTCGTGCTCCTCGGCGCTCTAGGGGTCGGATCCAGGCGCCGTCGCTAAACGCCAATGAGCGGGACCGGGCTCGCGACAACCGAGCCCGGTTTTCTTATTTCGTTAGGTGGGCCGGTATGACGGGGTCACCGGCCCTTCCATCGTGCCGGACGCTTGGCGAAGAACGCTTCGATCCCCTCCCGAAAGTCTTCGCTCATGTAGGCCTTTAACAGCAGGTCCGCACCTCCGTCCGGCGGCGTCATCTGCACGCGGATGCGACGGAGCGCCTCCTTGGCCGTCTCCAGCGTGAGCGGTGCATTTGCGGAGACCGTGGAGCAGATCTCCATGACGCGCGGCTCCAGCGCCTCCTCGGATGGGACGACCTCGTTGACCAGCCCGATCGCTGCCGCCTCGTCGGCGCCTACCAGCCGAGCCATGAAGATCAACTCCTTCACGCGGGCGGCGCCGATCAAGATCGTCAGGCGCGCGAAGTTGGCCATCGAGAGCGTGTTCCCAAGCGTCCGCGCGATCGGGAAACCGAATTTGAGCGACGGCGTGCAGATGCGCAGGTCACAGGCGGCCGCGATGCCGGCGCCACCTCCTGTGCAGGCCCCTGCGATGGCTGCGATCGTCGGCACCCGCACACTTTCCAGCGCACCGAGCACACGGTCCATCCGCTCCTCGTAGGCGAGCGCGTCTTCCTCCCTGTCGAAGGCGCGGAACTGCGAGATGTCGGTGCCCGCGGCAAATGCTTGCCCACCGGCGCCGGTGAACACAACAGCCCGCACCGAGGGGTCGGCGTTGGCCTCGAGGCAAACCTCCCCGATCCGCTCGTACATGGGGAACGTGAGCGCGTTGCGCGCCTTCGGGCGGTTGAGCGTCAGCCAGACAATCTCGCCCGAGTCCCCGCGGCGTTCCTCGAGCAGCTCCGGCTCAGCCTGCCGCGCCGCGTCCTCGCTCATATCCCGCCCAGGACCCCCTTTGCCTTGAGGTCAACAATCTCGGCATCCGTCCTCCCCAGCGCCCGCAGCACCTCCGAAGTGTGCTCCCCCAGGACCGGGCCGGCCGGCCCGCGCCGCACCGGCGTGTCCGAGAAATGGATCGGGGAGCCGATCTGCTCGACGTCGCCCAGCTTCGAATGCCGTCCTTTCCAGAAGAAGTCGCGCGCCTGCAGCTGCGGGTCGTTGAAGACCTGATCGTAGGTCCGGATCTCGGCGCAGGGCACGCCCGCCTCCTGCAGCAGCGATACCCAGTGCGCCCGCGGCTTGCGCGACGTCACCTGTTCGATCATCGGGATCAGGACGTCCCGCCGCGCGTGGCGCGAGGGGTTGTCCTTGAAACGCTCCTCGCTCGCCCACTGCGGGTGACCGAGCACAGCGCAGAACGACCGCCAGTTGCGTGGAGTGGTGGCGCCGACGGTGAAGAAGCCGTCGGCGGCGCGGATCGCCTGGTAGGGCGCCGCGGTCTGGTGGGCGGAACCAAGCGGCCCTGGAATCTCACCGGTCGCGAAGTAGCGCCCCGCCTCCCAAACCGCCAGCGATACTCCCGCCTCGAAGAGCGACACGTCGATGAACTGCCCGCGACCGGTCAGCTCGCGTACACGCAACGCCGCGAGGGCGCCGATCGTGCCGTACAGGGCGCAGACAAGATCGCAGATCGGCACGCCGACCTTGACCGGGTCGCCGTTCGGCTCACCGGTGATCGAAATCAGCCCACTCATCGCCTGCGCCATGATGTCGAGCCCCGCCAGCTGAGAGTAAGGACCGGTCTGGCCCCAGCCCGAGGCGGCGATGTAGACCAGGCCTGGATTGAGCGCCTCCAGACGCCGGAAGTCGAGCTCGAGGTCGCCCATGGTGCCCGGTCGCAAGTTCTCGACCACGACGTCCGCGCCCCGGACCAGCTCGCGGAAGACCTCTTTGCCTTCGGGCGCCTTGAGATTCATCGCGAGTGAGCGCTTGTTCCGGTTGAGCCTGATGAAAGGTGATGACTCACCATCCAGGAAGGGCGCCGAGTCGCGCGCGATGTCGCCGCCCTCGGGATTCTCGACCTTGATCACATCGGCCCCCAGGTCGGCCAGCTGCATCGCGCAGAAAGGACCGGCCATGTAGATGCCAACCTCGACGACTCGGATTCCGGTCAGGGGATGGGTTGGAAGCTCTTTGCTCGTGCTCATCCCCGACCAATGAACGGCATCTTCGTTGCCATCACGGTCATGAATTGAACATTGGCGTCGAGTGGGAGGCTCGCCATGTACACGACCGCGCGCGCCACGTGCTCGAGATCGAGTCGCGGCTCGACCGCGATCTCACCGTTCGCTTGCGGGACGCCCTGGTCCATGGCCTGCGTCATTTCGGTGGCGGCGTTGCCGATGTCGATCTGGCCGCATGCGATGTCGTACTTGCGGCCATCAAGCGACGTTGACCTGGTCAAGCCCGTGATCGCGTGCTTCGTCGCGGTGTACGGAGCGGAGTTCGGCCGCGGAGCGTGGGCAGATATGGAACCGTTGTTGACTATCCGTCCACCACGAGGCTGCTGGCTCTTCATGAGCTTGAACGCCTCTTGTGTGCAGAGAAAAGCTCCAGTGAGGTTGACGTCGACGACCGAGGTCCACTGCTCGAAGGTCACGTCTTCAAGCGGAACGGGTGGAGCTCCTGAGCCGGCATTGTTGAAAAGGAGATCCAGGCGCCCGAACGTCTCCAGTGTCTTGGCGAACAGGGCCTTGACAGACCGCGGGTCGCGGACATCGGTGGGGACGCTGAGCATCCGCGCGCCCAGCCTGGACCCCTCCGCCGCCGTCGCCTCCAGAGGCTCTGTCCGGCGACCCGCGACGACGACCGAATACCCTTCGCCGGCGAGAGCAACGGCAACGGCCCTTCCGATACCGGTGCCGCCCCCGGTGACGATGGCAACCTTCGGCATCGAACCCATGCTGATCCCCTCCTAGAGTTTCTCGCGCGAGGGTACGCTGCGGCGCGAGCTGTTGCGTGATAGCCTGACGGCCGGTGCCCGCCCGCATCGTCTGCTTGTCCCCCTATTCGAAAAAGCAGGTCGAAGACCTGTTCGCCGGCCGCCATTCGGTGGACGTGGTGACCGTTCCCAATCCGCCGGCCCCAGCTGATGTGCTCCGGGAGTGCACCCTCGCGGAGCTGGTCATCGCCGACAAGCGGCATCAGCACCGCATGCCACGCGAGGTGCTGGAGCAGATGCGCAGCTGCCTGCTGATCCAGATGCCGGCGGTCGGTTACGACATCATCGACCACCGCGCCGCCGCGGAGTTCGGCATCGCGGTCGCCAACTCCGCCGGCTACAACCGGAACGCTGTCGCCGACTGGACGGTCATGGCCATCCTGAACCTGGTCCGCCGGGGATCGTGGGGGGACCGGGGAATGCGAGACGGCGGCTGGCCCAAGCCCGAGATGTTGGGTCACGAGCTGGGTGCGCTCACGATCGGAATCGTGGGCCTGGGCAACGTCGGCGCGGCGCTTGCCACCCGCCTGCTCGCGTTTGGCTCGCGCGTCCTCTATTCGGACGTCGTGGAGCGGAGCTTGCCCGGCGTTGAACGCGTGGCCTTCGAGGATCTGCTCCGGCGGGCTGACGTGGTCTGTGTGCACGTGCCGCTGGACAAGGAGACGCACCACCTGATCGACGCGGGCGCGCTGACACGCATGCGGAAGGGTGCCCTCCTGGTCAACGCCTCTCGCGGGCCGGTGGTGGACGAAAAAGCCCTTATCGCCGCCCTCGAGTCAGGTCACCTGGGCGGTGCGGGGCTCGACGTCTTCGAGCAGGAGCCGACACCGGCCGACAACCCGCTGCGGCGGATGGACAACGTATTTTTCTCGCCCCACGTCGGCGGCTTCACGGTGGAGTCGGAGGCACGTGCTTTGGAAGTGGTGCGCGACAACCTGACCCGGGTGCTGGACGGCGAGGAGCCCTCCAACGTCGTCAACGGGGTCAAGTTGGGAGCTCGACTGAGGCGGTGACGCTGCGGGAGCTGTGGGAGCGGGGCGAGGCGACGGTCGGCGGCTGGTGCGTCATCCCCAGCCCGTTCGCGGCCGAGCTGATGGGCCACGCCGGCTATGACTGGGTCTGCATCGACACGCAGCACGGCGTGATCGGTTACGACCAGATGCTGCCCATGCTCCAAGCCCTCTCCGCCACCGGGACGCCGGCCTTCGTGCGGGTGCCCTGGAATCAGCCGTCCGACATCATGAAGGCCCTCGACGCCGGCGCGGAGGGCGTGATCGTGCCGATGGTCAACTCGGAAGAAGAGGCGCGCCGGGCTGTCGGCGCATGCCGGTATCCGCCCCAGGGCTACCGCTCCTGGGGTCCGACCCGGGCCGCACTCCAGGTGAACGGCTTCGGGCCGGAAAGCGCCAACCGCTCGGTCGTGTGCATGGTCATGATCGAGACCGTCGAGGGGATGGCGGCCCTCGAAGAGATCCTCGCGGTGCCAGGCGTGGACGGGGTGTACGTCGGCCCCAATGACCTGGCCGTCACCCATGGCATGAAGCCCGACGCGACCGCGAGCACCCCGGAGCACCGGCGCTTGATCGAGACGATCCTGCAAGCCTGCGTACGCCGAGGATTGATCGCCGGCATCCACTGCGCAGGGCCGAAGACGGCGATCCGCTGGCGAGAGGCGGGTTTTCGGATGCTGAACGTCGACAACGACTCCCTCTTCGTTCGCGCCGGCGCGGCCCGGGTGCTCGAAGCGATGCGCGGTGTGAAGCGCGAGGCTGGCAAGACTGGCTACTGAAGCCCCGCTGGATCCAGACTTCCTTGAGGCGCTGAAGCGGTTCGACTCCCCTACCTTGAGCAACGCCATCGAGACCTTCGCGATCCGTCCCAGGGACGAGGGCTACATGTGGATGGACGTGCGCTGCCTCTTTCCCGAGCTCGGCCCGATGGTGGGCTACGCGGCGACAGCAACCATTCGCGCGCGCGGGCGGCCGGACCACGGCGACCAGACCATGCTCTATCAGCACGTGCGCGAGGTGGCGGGCCCGCGCGTGGTGGTGGTGCAGGACCTGGACGAGCCGCCGGGCCGCGGGTCGCTGTGGGGCGAGGTGAACGCCACCATCTTCGGAGCGCTCGGGTGCGCAGGCTGCGTGACCAACGGGTGCGTCCGCGACTTGAAAGAGGCGCGCGCGATGGGCTTCCACTTCTTCGCCCGCGGTCCGGGCGTCTCGCACGCTTACGTACGGGTGGAGTCGGCCGGCCAGCCTGTGACAGTGGGCGGGCTTTTGGTCAGCCCTGGCGACCTGATTCACGCCGACCAGCACGGCGTGCTGCTCATCCCACGCGAGATCGCGGGCGAGCTCCCGGCGGCAGCGGAGCGAGTCATCGCCTCCGAGCAAAGCCTGCTGAGCTGGGTCCGCTCGCCGGACTTCGACGCCGACGAGCTGATCGAGAAGCGGCGCGTCCGGCACTGACAGCGGGTTCTAGAGGACGGCCTTCTCGGTCTCCGCATCAAAGAGGTGGAGCCGGCTCATGTTGACTCCCAGCCGCACACGGTCATCCACGCTGACCTTGAGCTGAGGATCGACCCGGGCGATCAGGTCGTCCGACCCCACCTTGCCGTACAGGTACTGGTCCGCCCCCAGGATTTCGAGCACCTCGACCTTGAGGTCGATGACGGCGTCGTCGCTGGAGACGGTCGGCAGAAAGTGCTCGGGCCGGATACCCAGGATGCCTCGCCCCACGCCCGGCGCCTTGGGCAGGTTGAGCTCGAAACCGGACGCCTTCGCTTTGTGGTCGGAGATCGTGACCGGCAGGAAGTTCATGCGCGGGCTGCCGATGAAACCGGCCACGTACATGTTCACGGGTTGGTCGTAGATCTCCCGCGGCGGCGCCACCTGCTGCAGAACACCGTCCTTCATGACCGCGATCCGGTCGCCCATGGTCATCGCCTCGACCTGGTCGTGGGTGACATATATAAAGGTCGTGCCCAGCCGCTGGTGCATCTTCTGGAGCTCGATCCGGGTCTGGACACGAAGCATCGCGTCCAGGTTGGATAGCGGCTCGTCGAGCAGGAAGACCCGAGGTTGACGGACGATGGCGCGGCCGAGCGCAACGCGCTGCCGCTGGCCGCCGGAGAGCTGGCGGGGCTTGCGCCCGAGCAGGTTGTCCAGCCTGAGGATGCGGCCAGCCTCTTTGACCCGCGATTCGACCTCTGTCCTCGGGCTGCCGCGCATCTTGAGGCCGAAGGCCATGTTGTCGAACACGCTCATGTGCGGGTAGAGCGCGTAGGACTGGAAGACCATGGCCACGTCTCGGTCGCGGGGAGGCATCTCGTTGACGACCTGGTCGTCGATCTTGATCTGACCCGCGGTGACGTCCTCGAGGCCCGCCAGCATGCGCAAGGCGGTCGACTTGCCGCAGCCGGAGGGCCCGACCAGGACCATGAACTCGGTGTCCCGAATCGCAAGGCTGAGGTCATCCACGGCCGTCGTTTCGGCCGAGAACTTCTTGGTGACGTGTTCATAGGTGACGGACGCCACGGAAAAATCCTAATCGACCACGCAGCTAGCCTTTGACGGCACCCGCGGTCATGCCCGCGACGAAATAGTCGACGAAGAACGAATACAGCACGGCAACTGGGACGGACCCCAAAAGCGCTGCAGCCATCAGCTCGCCCCAAAAGAACTCGTCACCGTGGATGAGCTCCTGAGTGACGCCGACCGGGATGGTCTTGACAAGGCTGTCGTTCATGAAGATCAGCGCGTAGAGGAACTCGTTCCACGAAAGGGTGAAGGCGAAGAGGGCGGCGGCCAGGATGCCAGGGAGCGCCAGAGGGATCGCGATCCGAACCATGGCCTGGATGCGGGTGGCGCCATCCACCAGGGCCGCCTCCTCCAGCTCGCGCGGTATGCCCTTGAAGAAGCCCATGAGCATCCAGGTGCAGAAGGGAATCAGGAAAGTGGGGTAAGTGAGGATCAGCGCCCAAAGGTTGTTGAACAGGTGCAGCTCACGGATGACGAAGGTCAGCGGTAGGAAGAGCAGCGTGGGCGGCACCAGGTAGGTGACGAAGATTCCCCAACCGATGGAATCGGCGCCGCGGTAACGCAGCCGCGCCAGCGAGTAGCCGGCCAGGATGCTGCAGAAGAGGGAGATGAGGGTGGAGATGGTCGCCACCACCGCCGTGTTGAACGCCCAGTGCGGGAAGTTCGTTTGAGTGAAGAGGTGCCGGTACCAGTCCAGGGTCGGCTCCCGGACCCAGAGCGGGCTGACCGAGAAATCGAACAGCTCGGAGGCCGACTTGAACGACGTGACCGCCATCCAGTAAAACGGGAACAGCGTCACGACCAGCAACGCGAGCAGTGGAAGGTAGATGCGGATCGCACGGCCGACAAACCTGTCGCCGATGACGCGGCCGGTCCGCGGCTTGCCTGCTTTGAGCCGCGCCACAGAGGCCATCTACTCGGGCCTCCGAAGCAGGAAGAGCACACCGGCGACCACGATCGTGAGCAGCGGGAACAGCACCAGCGAGATGGCGGCACCCAGGCCGATGGCACCCCCGGGGATGCCCCACTGGTAGGCCCAGATCGAGAGCAGCTGGGTGCTGTTGTAGGGGGCTCCGTTGGTGAGCACGAACGGGCCCTGGAAGTCGGCAAAGGTGAGGATGGTGGAGAGCAGCAGGACAACGAGCAGCACCGGCCGCAGCATCGGCAGCGTGATGTTGGTGAACTGCTGCCAGCGCGTCGCGCCGTCCACCCGCGCCGCTTCGTAGAGGTCGAGCGGGATGACCTGCATGCCGGCCAGAAAGGCGATGGCATAAAAGGGCGTGCCGCGCCAGACGTTCACGATCATCAGCGCCGCCATCGCGTTGGCGGGCACTCCGAGCCAGTTGGGTCCTGGATAGTGCACCAGGTTCGTG
>Ga0209057_1000764_pt1 | contig 27921 bp, 20 predicted proteins | sample GraSoiAngelo_146_FD_185903 | JGI IMG/M metagenome (GOLD analysis project Ga0209057, IMG submission 185903) | Grasslands soil microbial communities from the Angelo Coastal Reserve, California, USA - 14_1009_05_30cm (SPAdes) (version 2) | ecosystem: Environmental > Terrestrial > Soil > Grasslands ... | reverse complement strand
AATGGCGGCGGGTCGCTGGAGCCGGAGGCAGCGACGAAGCGAGCGTCGTTCCGGCGCCACGTGGTCTCGAACCAGCGCTCCGCGATCTCGCCGGGCGCGAGCGTCACGTCCCATGTCAGCTCGAAGCTCGGCGCCGAGGCGTCGTCCAGCCAGGCCGTGACGACCACGCGAAGGGTCCGAGCCGTCGCGGTCGGATTGACCACACGCACGCGATAGCGGGACGGGCTGCCGACGCAGGCGACGGCTTCGCCCGCGAGGGCGGCGAACCCGGCCGCCGGCGGACGAGGCGCGAGGGAGCTCCGGAACACCCCGCCCAGACCGCTCGCCAGCCGGGCAGCGTCGCATCCGACGTACCAGGTCCGCAACGCCTGGCGCGCCAGCCAGGCCCGTGAACGCGGTGTCGGCTCCTGCATGCCTCGCGGTCCCACTAGCAGGAAGCCTTCGCGGCTTCCACGGTTTGACAGGCCCCGGCGGGCATTGCAAAACGCCGCCGTGCCGCTCGACCTCCTGGTCGTGAGCAACGTCTGGCCTCCGCACTTCATCGGCGGCTACGAGCTGGGAGCGGCGGACCTGGTGGCCGGCCTGGAACGGCGCGGTCACCGGGTGACGGTGCTGACGAGCACGTACGGCGTCCCGACTCCCCGTCGCGACGGCAACGTGCACCGCCTCCTCTTCGAGGAGATCCATTTTCGTCCCCTCGGCCTGGCGGCGACGCTCGCCGCAACCCTCGCGAGCGCTCGCGCCCTGCCGCGCGTGCGGCGCTTTCTCGGCCGCGCGCGCTTCACCGTCGTGTGCCTCTTCAACCCGCTCGGACTGAATGCGACGGTCGTCCAGCGGATCTGCGACAGCGGCCCGCCCGTCGTCGCGTACGTGTCCGACGACTGGGTGGCGCGCTGGCCGACGTGCGATCGGCTGCTCGCGAAGTGGTGGCTTCCGCGACCTCACCTGGCGCGCTCTCAGCAGCTCGCGCTGCGGGCGCTGCGCCGCCTCCTCACCCGCCTCCATGTGCTCACACCGGAACCCGACCGGCTGCCGATCCGGCACGCCCTGTTCGTCAGCCGGTTCGTGCGAGACATCAGTCGAGCCCGGCTGCCGTCGCTCGCCACGGCAGACATCATCCCCTGGGGAATCGACGCCACCCGCTTTCCGTTCCGCGCGCGCCGGGCTGCGGAGCTGGGGAACTGGACCTACGTCGGACAGATCGAGCGGCACAAGGGGCTCGAAACGGCAGTCGAGGCGGTAAAGCTCCTCCGCGCGCGAGGGGAGGCGGTTCGACTCGCGCTCCACGGTCACGACACGGGGGGCTTCGCAGGCCAGCTGAAGGAGCGTGTCGAGTGCGAAGGGCTCTCGCAGTGGGTCACGTTTGCCGGCCGGCGGCCGCGCGAGCGCGTGTGGCAGGAAGCCTATGAGCCGGGCGGCCTCTTCGTCCTGCCGTCGACCTGGGACGAGCCATTCCCGATCGCGTTGCTCGAGGCCTTCGCGTCGGGCGTCCCGGTGCTCACGACGGCCACCGGAGGCACCGGCGAGCTCGCGCGTGAGGGGCAGACGGCCACCGTGTTCCGCGCCGGCGACGCGGGCCACCTCGTCGAGCGATACCTGGAGCTCCTGCGCGCGCCCGAGCGCGCGGCGGCGATTGCCCGGCGCGCGCGCAGCATCGTCGATCGCTACCTCCGTCTCGAGACCATGGTCGAGCGGGTCGAGGCGCGGCTCATTGCCGTCGCAGAGGGCCGGGCTGGAGCCGTAGACGACCCCGATGGACAGGAGATCCATCCGTGGGAGCGTGCGGCGCCGGAGGAGCCGTCGCCCGCAGCGGTGGGCTAGCGATCCTGTCCGTCGGGCGCCGCCGGGCTGCAGAGGATCCGGGATCGGTCCGGGCCCGGGGCTCCGTGCGGGCCGGTGCGCCGGGCGGCCAGCAGCGCGAGCGCAAACCCGGCCAGGTCCCCGGGCATGGCAGGCCGCCAGTCTCGCCAGGCGTCCCTGAGCTTCCAGGGGTGAGCGCCGAGCAGCGCCGCGAGGAGCGGGCGGACGTGGGCCCGATACAGGCGGGAGGCCTCTCGTCCGAGGGCACGGTAGGGATGTTCGGGGTCGGCGTTGCGGGCGAGGAACAGCATGCGGTTGCGGCGGACGGAATAGGGCAGCGTCGGCCCGATCGACTGGTTCTCGAGGTGCTCGATCGTGGGAGCGGCGACGCAGAGCACGCGATAGCCTCGCCGCCGGAGCCGAACGCAGAGCTCGACGTCCTCGTAGAAGCCCGGGAAGTACCCCTCGTGGAAGCCGCCGAGCTCGCGGAACACACCCCGGCGAATCGCGAGCGCCGCGCCGGGCACATAGTCGACCACCGCCTCGGAGTCGTACTGGCCGCGGTCGTGCTCTCCCTGCCCGCGGTGCCGGCAGAAGCCATGCTCGCCGATCACGCCGCCGGCCGACTGCAGGCGTCCATCCGGGTAGACCAGCTTGCATCCGGCGGCGCCGACGTCACGCCGCTCGAACACCGGGCGGCAGAGGGGTTCCACCGCCTCCGGTGGCGGCCGGGTGTCGGGATTCAGGAAGAAGAGGACGTCGCCGCTCGCGGCGGCGGCTCCGAGGTTGCATCCGGCGGCGAAGCCGCCATTGCGGCGCGCTTCGATCACGGTCGCCCGAGGCAGGGCACGGCGGAGAACGGCCGCCGTCCCGTCGTGGCTCGCGTTGTCGACGATCAGCACCTCGAGCGCGGGGTAGCTGAGCCGCGAGACCGCCTCGCAGAAGGGCGAGATGAACCCGGCGGCGTTGAAGGTGACGGTCACGAGCGAGACGCGCGGCGGCGGGCCGGGTGTCATGCGGTGTGGCGCCGGTTGCGGATGCGCGGAGGATACCAGCGTGCGTCCAACGTGGGCAAACTCGGCGTCGCTCGGCTCGTTGACCAGGTAGCCGCCGATCGCTGCGATTGACATCCGCGGACGCGCTCGCCATTAGCGCTGGGCGGTACGGCCGTTCGCCGGTCGCACGCCTCCGGGGGCCTGCCGCTCGCACGACGTGAACGTCTTCGACCTACCGTTCGATCAGTACCAGCGCTATCGCGCGGTGTCCGATCTCCTCGCCTCGGCCGACGCTGGTCCACCCGGCCTCGTGCTCGAGGTCGGCGGCGGCTTCGAGAGCCGCCTGTCGGCGTTTCTTCCCGAGACCGAGGTCGTCATCGCGGATCTCGAAGTCGCGCCCGGGACCACCTTCGTGCGGCCGGTCCGTGCCGACGGATGCCGCCTGCCGTTTCGCGACCGCACCTTCCCGGCCGCGATCACGATCGACACGCTCGAACACTTGCCCGCCGAGACCCGGCCCGCGCTCCTCCGCGAGCTGCGGCGGGTGACGACGGGACCCGTCATCACGGCATGCCCGGTGAGCAGCGTGGAGAGCGTTGCGGCCGAGCTCGCGCTCGGGGCCTGTTACCGGGCGCTCTTTGCGACGGACCACCGCTGGCTCGCCGAGCACCTGGCGCACGGTCTGCCCACCGCGGCGGAGATCGAGGCCGTGCTCGCCGGCTTCGGCGGCGCCTGGCGCAGCCAGTGGAACGGCTACCTCCCCGAGTGGGAGCCCCTGATGTTCCTTCATCTGGTCTTCGACGAGATGCCCGGGGGGGCGGCGGACGTTGCCGCGGTGCGCGCGCTCGACGCGCTCTACAACGAACGCCTCTACCCCTTCTCGAACCGCCCGCCAGCCTATCGCATGGTGTGGATTCACGTCCCACGGGCGGCGGAGCTGCCGCCGGTGCGGGCGGAAGAAGCGAGCGCGCCACCGGCGGAAGCGCGGCTGGCGTTCGACGCCGCGCTGCGAGCGGCCGCCGAGGCGGTGAAGGGGGGTCGCCATCGCGAGCGGGTGAACGCCGACCGCAGTCGAGTGGAGCGGCTCCGGGTCGAGACCATCGCAGAACGCGACCGGCTGCGAGCGGAGGTCCACCGTCTCCGCGCCGAGCAGGAGCGGCTCGAGATCGACCGACGTGCGTGGATCTCGGAATGTGAGTACCTGCAACGGCGGTGCAGCGTGCTCACCGAGGAGCGCGCGGAGGTCGACGCGGAGCGCGACGCCCTGAGGGCGCAGGTCGGTGAGCTCCGCTGGCGGCTCGGCCGCCTCTGGCCGCTCGACCGTGTTGCCGACGTGGTCGCGCCCGTGGTGCGCCCGCTGCTGGCATCCGTGCGTCGCCGCCAGCGCCGCGGCTCCAATCCCTACGGAACCAACGTGCAGGCGCGGCTCACGAGCTCCCAAGCGGCCGTGACCAAGAGCACGCCGACGCTGACAATACTCGTGAGCGTGCGGGATGGCACGAGAGAGGAAGCCCTCCAGCGGACGCGGCAGAGCATTCGGGAGCAAAGCGCCCCGCCACTCGAGGCCCGAGAAGTCCGGCCCGTGCCCTCAGGGCTGGCAGACATCAAGGGCAGCCACGTGGCCTTCGTGCTCCCCGGCGATCGCCTCGCACCGAATGCCTGCGCCGAGATCACTCGGGCGCTCGACGAGCACCCCGACGCGACGCTCGTCTACACCGACGAGGACGAGTGGCCCCCACGCGGCCAGCGGCAGAACCCACAGTTGAAGCCGGCGTGGGACCCCGAGCTCGCACGAGCGGCCGGATATCCGGGCTCGCTCGCCTGCTACCGGCGTGACCTGCTGGCGCGGGTTCCGTCCGGCTTGTCGGTTGCCGAGATCGGCTATGCGCTCACGCTCGCCGCGACGGAACACGAGGAGCGACTGGTGATCCACGTGCCGCTCGTCCTCTATCACGGCGACCCGGCCAACCGCGGGCGCAGACGCATCGATCCGGGCGCGGCGGCGCCTCAGGCCCTGCTGGCGGCACACCTCGAGCAATGTGGAGAGAATGGGCGGGTGATCCCGGCCGGCCCGGGCTTCCGGATTGCGCGCCCTGTCGATCCCCACACGTGCGCGACGATCGTGATCCCGTACTGCGACGGCCCCGACCTGACCGCCCGGTGCGTCCAGAGCCTTCTCTCTCACACCCGTCACCCGAGCTGGGAGATCGTCTTCGTCGACAACCGCAGCACGGATCCGCGGGCCGAAGAGGTCGTGACGGGGCTGATCAGGACCTATCCGGACTGCGTCCGCCGGCTGCGCTATCCCTTGCCTTACAACTTCAGCGCTATGAACAACCTCGCCGCGAGGCAGGCCCGCGGCGACGTCCTGGTCCTGCTCAACAACGACACCGAGATCCTCACCGACGACTGGCTCGAGCAGCTCGTTTCGCTCGCCAACCGGCCCGCGGTGGGGGCGGTCGGCGTGCTGCTCTTCTATCCCGACGGCCGCATCCAGCACTGCGGCGTCGTGCTCGGCATGGGCAGCTGGCCTGGCCGAGCGCACGGTGTGGCCGGGCTCCTCTTTCGCGGCTGCCGACCCGAGGAGGCCGATCCGCTCTTGTACGCCTACGACCGGCGGGCCGGGGCGGTGACGGCGGCCTGCGTCGCGATCCGTCGTGACCGCTACCTGGAGGCGGGCGGCCTCGATGAGGCCTTGCGCAACGACTTCAACGATGTCGACCTGTGCCTCAAGCTTGCGGCCCGCGGCTGGCACACGCTCTACACGCCACACGTGCAGGCGACACACCACGAGTCGGCAACCCGTAGCTACCGCGCGCTGGACACGCGTGAGGTCGAGCTCATGTTCGAGCGCTGGGGCGACCGCCTGGCTGCTGATACCCACGTGAGCCCGCACTTCGACCGTACGACGCTGCGTCCGCCACTGGCGATGCGGTCGTCGGCGGGCTCTCATGACGCGCGGCGTCTGGTCGGCGATTCCGCCTCCAGATGATGGCAAGGACCGTACTCCGGACGCCCGCAGACGAGCTTCCGTTACCTCCCCGCAGTCCTTTACAAGGGATACTGATGTCGCCCCGTGCGGGCTGTGCGGTGACCCTGGCCATGGCGGCGCTTGTCGGTCTCGTCCGCGGGCACGCCTGCCACATACCCGATCGGGATGACGTCACGCTCCGCCCGCCATCCCTCGCTGTCGAGGGGGTGTTCTATGGAGTGCACCGCGATGGCTGAGCCCGACCGCCGCCCGCCGGACGCCCGCGCGGCCTTCTTCCTCTACCTAGCGAGCCTCCAGCGTCCCAAGGTGCTCGAACTCGGTACCAAGCGCTCCATTCCCGACCGCGGCACGAGCCACAAGGAAGAGATACTCCGCTTCAACCCGACGGCCGTCCACGTTGGTGCCGATGTCGAGCCGGGGTTGGACGTCGACGTCGTAGTTGACGCACACCGGCTCACAGAAAACTTCCCGCGCGCCACATTCGATGCTTTCATCGCCGCCTCGGTCTTCGAGCACCTTCGATGGCCTTGGCTCGCCGCGTTGGAGCTGAATAGGGTTCTCAAGGTTGGGGGTATCGGCTTCGTACAGTCCCACCAGTCCTTTCCGATTCACGCATACCCCGCTGATTATTGGCGCTTCAGTACGGAGGCCTGGGGGGCGCTCTTCTGTCCCGAGATGGGCTGGCGGGTGGTGTCCGCGAACTACGACTTCCCCTGTCGTGTTGTCCCACTGGTCGAGGTCGCTGTGTGGAACGAGACTTCGCCGTCCTATCTCAACTCCTCGGTGTGCGTGCAGAAGACTGCCGAAGTGTCGCGTGGGCGTTTCCGCTGGCGCGTAGACCTCGATGCCGCGGTCGCAGTGGGGTCTGATCCGAATGGCATGCCGTTCCCTCAGGCTCCTCCCGAGCCGTGGTGGTATACGGTCTATCGCCGTCTTGCGCCCCTCGTTCCCCGCGCGGTTCGCCGCAGGGGCCGGCGCTGGCTGGACCAGCGCGCGGCGCGCGGCTGACTCGCGTCACCGTCGGGCCTACTCGATCACGCGGAAGGCCAATCTTCTTTCGTCCCAACTATAATAGTTCAATCCTCGTTATCCGACGCTGACCCCCGCCGGCCCCTGCTTCAGGACCCGGAGCCCCGGTCCGGAGCCGCATATACGGACGAGTAGTTCCGTCGGAAGCTTCTCGAATGCCTCCAGGGCGCCCTCCTGCCTACCGTTCGCCCAGAGTCCCCAAAAAATGGCTCCGAACCTGCCGACCTCAGGATCTCCGAGCCCCGGTTCGCCACCGATCACCCTGCGCTACCCGGCGCCATCCCCTGGCCCGCTACCCATAAGCGCATAAAAGGTCGGACGCTTCGAGCCGGACGCGACAGTGCGGAAGAACCCCAGATCCCGGTTGATCCTTACGGCCTTTGCCAGCGCCAGCCGTTGATGACGATTGGATCGGCGACCGGTGCGGTCCCCCATCCGAAATAGAGCCAATACTGCTGTGGGGACCCGGGCACGGGAAAGGCATGCCCGGTCTGGGCGCGATAATTGGGAGCACCGTTGATTCCCGGAAACGAGGAGTCGTCGACGAAGGTGATTCCATCGGTGGATTTCAGCCGATTGATCCTAAATGGCGTACCGGAGTCGTAGAGCATCTCGTATCCGCTCGCGGTTTTCAGAACGTCGGGATTGACGTGATAGGGAAGGACCACACGGATCGGCGAGGTTGCCCGGAAGAAGTCCACCTGCGGGTTGATAGTGGCGCGTTGGACCGACCCGTCGGTTGCCGGGTCGTTGGTGTTGACGAAGAAATAGAGGTAGACGAGGCTCTCGCTGATCTTGACCGCCGATGGCGACCAGGCTCCGCCGTTGTTCAGACCGTTGTTAATCCCGATGACCAACTGCGGCGTAGACCAGGTGACACCGTCGTAGCTCGTGGCGCCGTAGGTGACGTTGTGCCCCGTCGTGTAACAGTCCGTGACGGTGGTGCAGCCAGTGAGATACATCAAATACACGAGCCGCGCGGAGGGGCTACCGGCCGGGTACGAGACCGCGATCACCGAGGGATCGTTGAAATGATATCCGGCCGAGTTGATGACCGAGGTCGGTGCCGTCCAATTCCTCAGGTTCGTGGACGTGGAATGGTAGATGCGATCGTTTCCGTATTGGTCGCGATCGGCGCAGTTCTTCCAACCGCCGCACCACATGTGGAACAGGCCTGGTTGTGCCGCGTCCTGAAGGACCGTGGGGCTGTAGAGCTGGCTACACCCATCCTCTTGCGGGTAGATCACGGCGGTCTCCAGCACCGTATCCTGGCCTGTGATGGCATCGCTCGCCACCGGGAGGAAACACGCCACCCCAATCGCGATCAAAAGTCGTTGGGCTGGGCCGGTTGGCGTTACGAGTTGGTGACCCGATCGGATAGACATGGACCCGAATGCCGAACCGAGAGCTGATGCTCTCTATGACCAGGACTCCCTCACCTGGCGTCTCGCGGCCGGCGCTACAGCTTTCGCTGGAGGACGTCCTTGATCGCGGCGTCCTCGAGCCCGGGCTCCGCGTACATGCGCTTCAGCTTCGCGTCTCGGCTTCGAGTTCCTTCGTCCGCCGAAGCTCCGCGACCGAAGTGCCCGCGGACTTCGAGCGCCACACAGCAGGTCCGCCACTGGGACTCCCGCCGCGGTCGGCGATGCCTCACGGCCACTCGCCCGGACCCGCGGCGGCTCAGCCCACTTGCGCCCGCTGCTCGACGGTCGCGCCGCCGAGGTAGCGCACGATCGGTTCGACCACGGTGCGCCAGTGAAAACGGGGCCGGATGCCGGGGACGTTGGCGGCAATCGCGTGGCGCGCGGCGGGGTCGTTGGCGAGTGCGAGGATGGCATCGCGCATCGGCCCGACCTCGGCGCCGGGCAGCACCACGCCAAGCCGGTGGCGTTCGATCAGCTCGGCCATGTCGTCCCCCGCGTTCACGAGCATCGGCAGCCCGGCCCAGATGTAGTCGAGCACGCGCGTGCGCGCGGAGATCTCGGTCTCGAAATTGGCCGGCTGGCAGTAGACGCCGAGGTCGGCCTCGAGCAGGTAGTCGGCGCGGCGCGCGTAGGGGACCGGGTACTCGTTGAAGATGACACTGCGGCCGAGCGCGTGCAGCTCCTCGGCCAGCTCGCGGGCGCGGCGCGCCATGCGCGAGGGCTCGCCGCCCGGGCGGCGGTAGAAGGAGAAGAAGAGCTTCACCCGCGGATCCTCGCGATGCGCCTCGTGCACGGCGCGGATCAGTGTGAGCGGGTCGAGCCAGTCCCAGATTCCGCCGAACCAGATGAGCACGAAGTCGTCGTGGCCGATCCCGGGCACGCGGCCGCGCAGCACCATCTGGCTCTTGGTCGGCGGCTCTTCCGGGATGCCGAAGCCGACCACGTCGATCAGGCTGCGGAACTCGCGGTCGGCCTCGCCGGGCCCCCGCGTGAGCCGGCCGCAAGCGGTGAGCATGCCGAGCCAGTAGAGCCGCTGGCGCTCGTTGCCGCAGACGAAAAAGCTGGCGCGCAGGAGCGCCTCGCGGATGATCTGCGTCGCGAACTCGTACTCACGCGGTCCGACGTCGAGGTTCTCGACGTGGATCGGTGTCACCATGTCGGCGATGATCGGCTGCCCAGCGCGGTCGAGGTCGGGGTAGCGGTGGAGCACGTCGCCCTGGACGAGAATCGCGGCGTGGCGGTCAGCCAGCGCGGCGGCCGCCCCGCCGAGCGGAGGGAGCGAGACCAGCTCGAAGCCGCGGCCGCGGAGATCGGCGGGGAGCACGTGAGGAACGGCGAGCGTAACGCGCAGCCCGTGAGCCGCGAGCGAGGTCGCCATCTCGTAATGCCGCATGCCGAGCCCGATGCGGACGTCGCCGATCACGTCGGGGGTGACGACGAGGAGGTCGCGCGCGGCTGGGAGGCGGACGCCCTGGTAGCCGAGCTCGTAAACGAGCGTGCCGGGCACCGGCCGCCCGTCGACCTGGAGCCCCTCCGCGCGGTCCGTCCGGCACCACAGCGTCACGCCGTCTCCCGGGCGGGCGTCTGGGCTCGAGACCGCGATCGTGAAGCGCCGCCCCGCCGCGTCGCGGATCGGCTCGAAGACGAAAGTGTGCATGCGGTTGTCGGTGAACTCCTCGGCGGGCAGGACCACTTGGCGCAGCGCCTGCCCCGTTCCGTCGCGCACGAGCACCTCGAGCCGGCTGCGGTTGCGGCGGGCGAAGGTGCCGATCTTCAGGCGCACGCGGGCGAGGCCATCGTGCGCGCCCGTCACCTCCTGCTCGAGGCGCCGGCCGTGGACGAGCTCGCCGGGCGCGACCTCCGTGCCGTCGTCGCTGGCCGCCGCGCCTGCAAAGGCGGCGAGCGCCGGCTGCGCCGCAGCCGTGACGGCCGGGGATCCGCCGGCGAGCCGCGCCCGCGCGATCCGCATCGCCTTGCGGACGATGCGCTCGGGCAGCCCCCCGCGCGTGACGAACCACTCGACCGCCCCCGCGAGCCGGCTCAGCAGCTCGACGCCCCGGCCGGCGACCTGTACGAGCTGGTGCACGTCGGCCTCGAGCGCACTGCGCTCCCTGGATCCGGCGCCCGAAAGCAGCTGCGACCGCCCGGCGGCGGCCGTGCGCTCGCGGCTCTCGCGCTCGAGCGCTTCGGTAGCCGCTCCCACGCGCTGTGCGACGGTGTCCAGCTGGCGTTGGAGATCCTCCCACATCTGTCCGAAGAACATGACCGCCTGCCCGAGGACCGGTCGGTGCGCTGGCGGGAAGCCGGTGCGCTCGAGCGCCAGCTCGGTCATGCTGCGCAGCCCGGCCGCGTGGGCTCGCAGCCGCAGCTCGGCCACTGCCTTGTTCCACAGCAGCGTGTCGCGCGTCGTGGGCTCCATCGGCTCGTCGCGGCCGAGCAGCTCCTCGAAGAGCGCGAGCGCCTCGGCCGCCCGGTCACCGTGGAGCAGCGCGATACCTTCGTGGAGGCGGGCGCGAGCGAACCACCCCGACCCGAAGAGGCCCGGGAAACTCTCCTGGAGCGCGCTCAGATGCGCGGCGACGGCGAAGTCGCGCCGCGCCGCGTCCGGGTCCCGGGCATGGAGGAGCGCCACCATGCCCCGGTAGAAGTGGTACCGCCCGACCGAGGCCGGTACCCGGCGCATCAGCTCGAGCAGCCCCTCCCGCCGCAGCCCGAGCGCCGTCTCGGGCCGAAAGCCCGCTGCCGCCAGCAGCCTGTCCATCGCGGCGAGGTGCGGCCCGGCGTCGGCGAAACGGCCCGCGTTGACGGTGTGCTCGATCAGCCGATGGAGCGCGCCGGCGTAGAGGCTGTCTCCCGGTGTCGCCGGGTGCGCCGCGAGCAGCGTACGGAGATACCACTCGACGAGGACACCGCCGCCCGCCTGCACCCCGGCCCATTCGAGCTCAGCGGGGATGCGTCCCGGCTCGCGGGCGGCGACAGCGATCATACGCTGCCGGCCCGTGGAGCCCTCGCTGAGGAAGGTTCGTACGTCGCGCAGGCCGCGACGACCGAGCAGGAGCCGCAGCGAGGCCGGGGAGAGGATGTTCAGGTGGAAGCCCGGGCCGAATGACTCGTACCACTGGAGCTCCGTCCGCCCGCCGTCGGCCAGCACCTCGGCGTTCGGCGTGGTGAGCACGAGGAAGCCCTCTGGGGCGAGCGGCGCGAGCAACGTGTCGACGAAGGCGTCGGGGTCTGGCACGTGCTCGAGCACCTCGGAGGCGATGACGACATCCGCGCAGCCCGGCACTCGCGCCTCCTCGAGCCGCGCGCGCTCGAGCCGCACACCGAGCTGCTCGCGGCCGAGGTCGGCGAACTCCGAGGGCTCGACGCCGATGGCCTCCCACCCGAGCGCCTGGGCCATGTGCACGGCGAAGCCGAAGCCCGGGCCCGCCTCGAGGTAGCGAACTGGCCGCTCGGGCTGGCCGACGAGCATACGAGCGAGATGGAGCAGGCAGGCCATGAACTGGAGCCCCGCCTCGGCCTCGACGTACACCTTGACGCGCACTGCGAGATCGACGCCCGCGGCGTTCTCCCCGCGGTCGTCGAGCGGCACCGGCACTGCGTCGAGCACGGTCGCGCACGCCGCGCACCGGAAGAAGTGGTGCGGCTCGCCGGTCATGGCGGCGTGGGTCGCCAGGAAGGCGAGGGCGCGGCTGCCGCACAGGCGGCAGCGGGTGACGAGGGGCGGCGGTGGGTCGGTCATCGACCGACCGCGACGGCGCCCGGCTCGACGCTCGAGGCGACCGCACCCGTCCGCTCGCTGAATGCACGGACCGCCGCGGACGGACCGTCGGCTTCTATCCGCCCGACCGCCATCCACACCGCGCGTTCGCAGATCACCGGCGGGCGATCTAGCACACGCTCGCGCGGCTGTCATAGAGCCGATACGCGGAAGACCACCGCGCGGCGGAACTCCTCAGACGGAACGCCGGAGTTGAACGACAGCACCGTGCAACATAAAAAGGCCGCCTGTTCTCCGCCACCTCGTGCAAGGCCCGCTCGGAACGGGGGCCGGAGGGATGAGCAGCGCTCATCACGAACTCCCGCATCGCGAGGCGGGGGGGGGCACGCCCGCGCAGGAGCGCCGTCCACCTGCCGCGCGCCCCGACGAGGCGCGGGCCGATCTCGAGTGCCTCGTCGGTGACCTGAGCGAGCAGCAGTTCACCCCGGAACGGCAGATCGACGCGCTCTCGTGGCGGCTCACGCTCCTCGAAGGCGCGCCCGGCATGCGGCGGTTCGTCCGCAGCGTCTGGCGCGCACTCCGCCGCAGGCAGGTCGTCTTGACGCCGCGGCCCTCGAACGACGTGGTGTACCGGGATGCGGCAGCCAGCGAGTGGGAGTCCGTCGGGAGCGACCCGGGCCTCGAGCTCGTGCCCCGCGGCCGCTACCCGACGGGTTGGGTCCAGCTCGACTTCGAGCTTGTGAGCGGCGTGGCTGGAGCGCGCCCGCCGCTTCTCCATGTCGGACGCGGAGGGGGGTACACGCCGAGCGGATGCATTCGGCTGCCGTGGCCTGAGGGCGGGCGCATTCGGGCGGTGGCGAACCTCGCGACGGTCGTGCACTCGCTCCGCCTAGACCCGCTCGACCGGCCCGGCACGTTCCGGCTGGGGCGCCTCGCGATTCGGGAGATGGGACGCCCCGAGGTGGGGCTGCGGCTGGCGGTGCCCGCCCTCTGGTCGCTCATGCGTCGGCCGCGTCGCATCCCAGGGGCGGTAGCCGACCTCGTATCGCTCCTGCGGGCAGGCGGCCTTCAGGCGCTCAAGAACCGGATGGTCGGCAAGGACCAGGTCGATAGCCAAGCGGTGCGCTACAGCGATTGGGTGGCGGCCTTCGACACGCTCGCGCCCGCGGATCGAGTCGCGATCACTCGCCGCCTCGAGGCGCTCCCCAACCGGCCGCTCCTCTCGGTCGTCATGCCCGCCTACAACACCCCCCGGCGCTGGCTCACGCGTGCCATCGAGTCGGTCCGGGCTCAGCTCTACCCCGAGTGGGAGCTGTGCGTCGCCAACGACGCCTCGACGGCTCCACACGTGCGCCGTGTGCTCGACGCGTATGCCCGGCGCGATCCGCGCGTTCGGGTCGTGCACCGCGAGACGAACGGGCATATCTCCGAGGCATCGAACAGCGCGCTCGCAGTCGCGCGCGGAGACTACGTCGTCCTCATGGACAGCGATGACCAGCTGCCCCCGCACGCGCTGTACGTCGTCGCCGAGCAGCTCTGCGCGCACCCCGAGACCGATCTCCTCTACAGCGACGAGGACAAGATCGACGAGCGCGGGCGCCGCTTCGGCGCGTACTTCAAACCTGACTGGAACCCCGACCTCTTCCTGTCGCAAAATTACTTCTCGCATCTCGGCGTCTACCGCACCTCGCTCGTTCGGGAGGTTGGCGGCTTCCGGTCGGTCACTGACGGCAGCCAGGACTATGATCTCGCGCTCCGCTGCGTCGCGCGCACACGGGCCGAGCGCATCCGCCACGTGCCGCACGTCCTCTACCACTGGCGGGCGATCGAGGGCTCGGGCGCGATGGCCGCCGACGCCAAAGCATACGCGCACCCGGCAGCCGAGCGAGCGGTGCGCGATCTCGTCGCCGTGATCGACCGGCGAATCGAGGTATCAGCCGGCCCCTTTCCCACGACTTACCGAGTGCGATGGCCGCTCCCGGTCGAGCCGTTGCTCGTCTCGCTCATCGTGCCGATGCGCAACGGTCGGGCGGTCCTGGAGCGGTGCGTGGAGAGCGTGCTCGGCCGGACGAACTACCCGCGGCTGGAGCTGCTCGTGGTCGACAACCAGGCTGACGATCCGGCGACGCTCCAGTACCTGGCCTCGCTCGCGCAGAGCGGTCGAGCGCGAGTGCTGCGTTACGACCGACCCTTCAACCACTCCGCGATCAACAACTTTGCCGCCCGGGCCGCGCGCGGCACCGTGCTCGGGCTGGTCAACGACGACATCGAAGTCATCGGCCCCGGCTGGCTTTCGGAAATGGTGTCGCAGGCGCTCCGCCCGGGGATCGGAGCCGTGGGCGCGCGCCTCCTGTACGCGAATGACACCGTGCAGCACGCCGGCATCGTGACCGGTCTCAATGGCCTCGCCGGCCACGTGCACCGCTACCTGCCGTCTGAGGAAGGGGGGTATTTCGGCCGCGCCCGCCTCGTCCAGAACGTGTCCGCAGTCACGGGGGCGTGCCTGGTCGTCCGGCGAGAAGTTTTCGAGCAGGTGGGCGGGCTCGACGAACACAACCTGCCCGTCGCCTTCAACGACGTCGACTTCTGCCTGCGCCTCGAGGAAGCGGGGTACCGCAACCTGTTCACGCCCTACGCCGAGCTCTACCACCACGAGCCACTCGGCCGGGGCGCGGACGACACCCCGGAGAAGCGCGGGCGCTTCCAGCGAGAGTTCGATTACATGCTGCGGCGTTGGGGGGACCGGCTGCGGGGCGATCGCTACTACAGCCCGAACCTGTCCCTCGGCACCGAGGTGGTGGAGATCGCGTGGCCGCCGCGGGCCGAGAAGCCGTGGCTCGAAGCCGCCGCCAGCGCTACGCGCTGATGCGCCGCCGGCTCAGCTCGCCGCCGCAGCCACCGGCGCCGAGCGCGACACGAACGCGTCGACGACCTGCCGCGCCGGTCCGTCCGCCACCACGCGCCCCTCGTTGAGCCAGACGACGTGCTCGCAGAGCTGGAGGATCGATTCGGGCGAGTGGGATACCAGGACGAGCGTCGTGCCGCGTCGCATGATGCTCTCGATGCGCTCCGTGCACTTCCGCTGGAACTCGATGTCGCCGACCGAAAGGACCTCGTCGACGAGCAGGATGTCGGGCTCGACGTCGGTCGCGATGGCGAACCCGAGCCGCGCCACCATGCCCGTCGAGTAGGTGCGCACTGGCGCGTCGATGAAGTCGCCGAGCTCGGAGAATGCAACGATGCGCTCGAACCGCCGCTGCATCTCGCGGCGCGACCGCCCGAGGATCGCCCCGTTCAAGAAGACGTTCTCGCGGCCCGAGAGCTCCGTGTCGAAACCGGCCCCGAGCTCGAGCAGGGGAGCGACGTGGCCGTTCACCGTCACGTCACCGCCCGTCGGACGGAGCACCCGGGCGATCACCTTCATCAGTGTGGTCTTGCCGGCCCCATTCCGGCCGATGATGCCGAGGGACGCGCCGCGCGGAATGCGCACGCTCACTTGCGCAAGCGCGTCCAGCTCGTGGTAGACCACGCTGCCGCGGAGCCACTTGATCGCGAACTCCTTGAAGGTCGGGATCCGCTCCCGCGGCACGCGGTAGCGGACGGAGACGTCCCGGAGCTCGATCGCGAGGGTGCTGGCCGGCACGGTCTCAGACCAGGTAGGCGATCCGGTCACTGTAGCGATCGAAGATCGCCCAGCCGATGACCAGCGTGCCGATGGCCGCCACGGTGGCGGTGATCATCACGTGCGAAGAGGGGAGCGCCCCCTGGTAGATGGGTGTGCGGAAGGCCTCGACGAGATGGGTCATCGGGTTGAGCAGGATGAGGCGGCGGTAGTGATCGGGAAGGGCGCTCAACGGATAGATGATGGGCGTCAGGTACATCCACGCGGTGAGGATCACGCCGTAGATCTGGACGGTGTCGGCAAACATCACGCAGAGCGGCGCCAGTGCGAGGGAGAGGCCCAAGGAGAAGAGCGTCGCGAGGAGGATCGGCACGGGGAGAAAGGCCATTGCCAGGCTGAACGGGTGGCCCACGCACAGCATGATGATCACGAGCGGGACCAGCGAGATGATCAGGTTGACGGTTCCGGCAAGCACCGTGGCGATCACGAAAATGCTCTTCGGGACGTAGATCTTCTTGATGAGGGGGGCATAGCCGAGGAGGCACCCGGTGGACCACGATGTCGCTTGCGCGAAGAAGTTCCAGAGCACGAAGGCGGAGAGGAAGTACACCGTGAAGTGCTCGACCGTCACGCGGAGGATGTGGGCGAACACGATGGTGAAGATCACCATGAGCAACAGCGGGTTCAACATCGTCCACAGGATACCGAGCGCCGAGCGCTTGTAGCGGACCTTCAGATCTCGGGCGACGAGGTCACGAAGCAGGCTGCGGTAGCGCATGACCTCGCGCAGCGAGTCGAGCACCCGGCCCGCGTAGCAAAACGGCGATGGCAGAGCAAATCGCGGCTCCCGAGTCTGCGACCCGTGCGCTCCACGGTCGGCTCAGCGCACGTAGCCGAGCGCGCGCAGTCGGTCGTCGAGGCGAGCATCTACGGAGACCGGCGCCGCCGGGGCCGTCAGGCCCGAGCGTGCGTCGGCGCGCGCGCGCAACTCGGTCGGGGACGCGCGCGTGATCAGGTTGTCACGCTGCCGCGGATCGCGCGCCATGTCGTAGAGGCCCTCGCCTGTCGCGCTGCGAATGTACCAATCGGGACCGCGGATGACGGTGACAGCGAGGGGGTGCGCCTGCACTTCGGGAGCCTCGATCCGGCCCCCGGCGGTCCAGAGGAAGGCATGCTCCAGCGCGAAGAGCGGCCGCTCCGGCGGCGGCGCGCCGCCGCGCAGGAGCGGAGCCAGGGAGACACCGTCGAGGCCCGGCCGCCGCTTGACGCCGAGAAGGTCGATCAGCGTCGGCATGACGTCGACCAGCGACACCGGTGTGTCGACCGTGCGCGGACGAATTCCCGGCGCGCGTACCAGGAGCGGCACGCGGATCACGTCTCCGTGCAGCCGGCCGCCGTGATGCGTCCGCCCGAGCTCGGGATCGAAGCCCTCGCCGTGATCGGAGACGAGCACGAGCACGGTCGAGTCCCACAGATGCCGGGCGCGCAGGGTGTCGACCAGCCGCGCCACGGCCGTGTCGAACTCGGCGACCTCGAGCTCGTAGAGGCGGCGCAGCTCGGCCCACGTCTCCGGCGGGCAGCGCCGCTCTGCCTTGAGGCAGGCGGTGAGTTCCTCGGGCGTCTCGACAGGGCGTTGTGGAAGGCGCTCGACCGTAGCCGGATGCAGGCGGAAGTAGTCGTGAACCGCGTAGCTGTGGAGGAAGAGGAAGAGGGGCACGGCGTGTGGCTGCCGGGTCGCCAGGAAGGCGAGCCCGCGCTCCAGGCGATCGTCTGCGCCGGTGCTGTCGGAGGCCGCCTCGGGTCCGACCGGGCCGGTCCCGGCGATCCGCTCCTCGTACCGTTCGAAACCCTTCGCGAACCCGTACCGCCGATCCAGGTATCCGCCGCCGGTGAAGGCGACCGTCTCGTATCCCGCGCGCTTGAGCTCCTTCGCGAGCGTGGGCACGCCTTCGCCCAGACGAAGACGGCGATCGGTCGCCCCATGCCGATCGGGATAGAGGCCGGTCAGCAGGGACGCGTGCGACGGGAGGGTCCATGATGCGGTGGCGAGAGCCTCGCTGAAGCGGACGCTCGCGCGCGCCAGCGCGTCGAAGCCCGGCAGCTCGGGCGCCGCTGGCGCAAACGCCCGGAGCGCGTCGCGATTGAGCGTGTCGACCGACACGATCACGACGTTCGGCGGTGTGGCCCGGGTGCAACCGAGCGAGGCCACCAGCGCGAGCGTGACGAACCGGGACAGGCGCACCTCGCGCCCTTAGCGCGTATGCGGCCGGGACTCCAGCGCGTCCCGTGGTGCGCCGATCCCGCCCCCGTCGCGTTCCGGCCTGGACCCTTCGATCGTCACGTTCCCGACTCGTTGAAGAGATTCAACCGCCTGCGCTTCAAGTAGTCCAGCTTCCAGTCGAGGCCTGCTGCTTGGGGCGAGGGGTGCACGGTGAAATGGGTCAGACGATCGCAGGCAGCAATGTCGGCGCGCTGCAGGTAGCAGGCCCTCCACCGAGCCTTGCCCCCGCAGAAACCCCTGAGCAGGCCGCGATACTGCGCATGCACGCGGAGCTCGCCGGTGATCAGCAGGGCCGCAAAGGCCACAGTCGCCAGACGGCGGGCCCACCCGCCCCCCAGTCGGAGCGCCAGGTAGATGGCGAAGAGCCCTGGCACCAGGTACAGCACGTACCGGGACGCTTGGCTGGTCTCCACTCCCTGGCAGATCCGTCCCACGGTGGCATTCGCCACGAACAGCGTCGTGAAACCGGCGAACGTCAGGAGCACCGCGGACGACGTGCCGGACGCGTCGCGCGATCCCGCCCTCCTCGCCGCCGTGACTACGAGCGCGAGCAGCGTCGCCAAGGTGCCGAGGCCCAGCAGGACCGAAATCTTCGTCTTGCCCAGCCACCCGAACGGCAAGCTGAGCATGAGCGCGGCGTAGGGGAAGTACTCCCACGGACGCGGGTGCGGGAACTCGAAGCAGGCCACTGCCGTTGTGTACCGGTAGCCGACCATGAACGCCGCCAACGTGGCCACAGCCACCACAACGCAGAGCGCGAGGAACGGGACGCACTCTCGCCCATCCACCGCGCGCCTCCCTGCCTCGATGGCGATCAGGAACGGCGTGATCAACCCCAGCAAGATGCCGAAGCCCGTGTAGACCGACAGGGCATTGAGCGCCAGCAGCCCCGCGGTTCTGAGATAGAGACCGGGCAATGTGAGGCACAGGCCGAAGAGCATGAGCAGGAGGAGCGGCACCGGCCCGTGCGACATATCGGGAGTGATGACGAATATCTCGAACGACCGGAGCGTCAGGAACAGCAGCGGAACGAGCGCGTCCCAGAGATCGATCCTGCCGCTGAGTCGCGCTTTCACGAGCAACGCAACCGGCACGCACAGCACGACGACGACGCCGGCGACCACCGCATCCATGACACTGTCCCATCGGCTCAGGTCGGCCACCAGGCCGGTGAGGATCCCGCCCACCCTGAGCCGGTGCGGCCCGTGCTGCCAGCGGAAGAGCGTCCACACGCTGGCGCCCTGGAAGAGCGGGTTGTAGTAATCCCACTGGTCCCGGAAGAGAATGTTCACCTGCTTCCTGGCGATGAAGCGAAAGAAGCGCCACGACAGGAGGCCTCCTACCGCCACGATCAGCCCGAGTGCGCTCCACGCCGACGCGTTCGCGGCGACACCCGCCCCTTGCCGGACTGTCGCCGCGGCTTCCCGCCGCGCATCGCTCGTCGTGTTCGAGAAGGTCACGGGCGGCAAGCTATGCCGTGATGAGCGAGACGCGCGGTGAGTCCGTCATGGTGGTCCGGAGAGAGCGCGGACTAACATGAACGGAACCGCAGCTCCAGGGAACGTGGGGCGCTGAGGAACGTCGGGCGCTCGCCGAGCGGTGCGCGCCGGATCCGCCTTGCGTGGCGCTCGTTTTTCTTGTTTGAGGAGCCGGATGCCTCGCTACTCCCTCTCCACGGTCCCGCCCGGCGATCCCATCCGCGCCGCCTCCGACGGCCGCCTCGACGTCCCCGACCGCCCCATCATCCCCTTCATCGAGGGCGACGGCACCGGCCCCGACATCTGGCGCGCGAGCCGGACCGTGTTCGACGCGGCGGTCGCGAAGGCCTACGGCGGCAAGCGCGAGTTCGCGTGGATGGAGGTCTACGCCGGCGAGAAGGCCTTCAACCGCTTCAAGGACTGGCTGCCCGAGGAGACGGTGACGGCGTTCAAGGAGTTCGTCGTCGGCATCAAGGGGCCGCTCACCACGCCCGTCGGCGGCGGCATCCGCTCGCTCAACGTGACCCTCCGCCAGGTGCTCGACCTCTACGTCTGCCTGCGGCCGGTGCGCTACTTCGCGGGCGTGCCGAGCCCCGTCAAGCGCCCCGAGCTGGTCGACGTGGTGATCTTCCGCGAGAACACCGAGGACATCTACGCCGGCATCGAATGGCCGGCCGAGAGCCCCGAGGCGCGGAAGGCCATCGCCTTCCTCGAGGGCGAGATGGGCGTCAAGAAGATCCGCTTCCCCAAGACGAGCGGCATCGGCATCAAGCCGATCTCGCGCGAAGGCACGGAGCGCCTGGCAGGCGCCGCCGTCGACTACGCGCTCCGCCACGGACGGCGGAGCGTCACCTTCGTGCACAAGGGCAACATCATGAAGTTCACGGAGGGGGCGTTCCGCGACTGGGGTTACGCGCTCGCGACGCGCGACTACCGCGACCGCGTCGTCACCGAGCGCGAGAGCTGGGTGCTGGGCAACCGGGAGGCGCGGCCGGACATCTCGGTCGAGGACAACGCGCGCGAGACCGACCCGGGCTACGACCTGATGACGCCGGCGCAGCAGGAGAAGGTGCGGCGCGACGTCGAGGCGGCGCTGGCGCTCTGGCCGACGCACGGCGACGGCAAGTGGAAGAAGAAGCTCCTCGTCCGCGACGCGATCGCCGACATCACCCTCCAGCAGGTCCTCACCCGGCCGCGCGACTTCGACGTCGTCGCCACGCCCAACCTGAACGGCGACTACCTCTCCGACGCGCTCGCCGCCCAGGTGGGCGGCATCGGCATCGCGCCCGGCGGCAACATCAACTACCAGACCGGCCATGCGATCTTCGAGGCGACGCACGGCACGGCGCCCAAGTATGCCAACCAGGACAAGGTCAACCCGGGCTCCGTGATCCTGTCGGGCGAGATGATGCTCCGCCACCTCGGCTGGAACGAGGCGGCCGACGCGATCGTGCGCGGCATGGAGGGCGCCGTCGCGGCCCGCACCGTCACCTACGACTTCCACCGGCTGATGGAAGGCGCCACGCTCGTCTCCTGCTCCGGCTTCGCGCGCGAGATCATCAAGCACATGTAGCGGCGGTCGCGCGCCCCCGGCCTTCGAGGCGGCTGCGCTTGCGCCGGCTCGGTTTTTCTTGTTTGAGAACCGACTCATGGCCAGGAAGAAGATCGCCCTCATCGGCGCCGGCATGATCGGCGGCACGCTCGCGCATCTCTGCGCGCTCAAGGGCCTCGGCGACGCCGTCCTCTTCGACGTGATCGAGGGGCTCCCGCAGGGCAAGGCCCTCGACATCCTCGAGGGCGGGCCGATCGAAGGCTTCGACATCCGGCTCACGGGCACCAACAGCTACGCCGACATCCGCGGCGCCGACGTCTGCATCGTGACCGCCGGGGTGGCGCGCAAGCCGGGGATGAGCCGGGACGACCTCCTCGGCATCAACGCCAAGATCGTCGGCACCGTCGCCGACAACATCCGCACGCACGCGCCCGCCGCCTTCGTCCTCGTGCTCACCAACCCGCTCGACGCCATGGTGACGCTCATGAAGCAGCGGACCGGCTTCCCGAAGCAGCGGGTGGTCGGCATGGCGGGCGTGCTCGACTCCTCGCGCTACCGCTCGTTCCTGGCAGCCGAACTCGGCGTCTCGGTCACCAGCGTGCAGGCGACGGTGCTCGGCGGCCACGGCGACGACATGGTGCCGGTCAGGAGCCATACGACGGTCGGCGGCATCCCGGTGGGGTCCTTCGTGGCGGCCGACCGGCTCGACGCGATCGAGCAGCGGACGCGGCAGGCGGGCGGCGAGATCGTCGCGCTGCTGAAGACCGGGTCGGCCTTCTACTCGCCGGCCTCGGCCGCGATCCAGATGGCGGACGCCTACCTGAACGACCGCAAGACGATCCTCCCGTGCGCCGCCTACCTCGAGGGCGAGTACGGGCTGCGCGGGCTCTACGTCGGGGTGCCGGTCCAGATCGGCGCCGGCGGCGTGGAGCGCGTGATCGAGATCGCGCTCACCGACGGCGAGCGGAAGGCGCTCCAGACGTCGGCCGCGCACGTGCACGAGCTGGTCGAGGCGATGGGACGGGTGTTGGCGGCCGCGGACAAGCCGGGATGAGCGGCGGGGGCTGTCCGCTAGGCCTCGCCCCACCAGCGGCGCATGTCGAGCTCGAGCGCTTCGAACGGCTCGGCGCGGACGAGCGCTCCCCCCTCGACGACGTCCTGGTAGGTGGCCCGGCGTCGCGCGGTGCTCATCGCCAAAGCATACCATTGCGCGCGCGGCGGACCATACCTGGCCGTGGATTAGAAAGTGTGATCACGGGCGCGAGCCCTTTTCATTGGTCTCCGGCGCGAGCGTCCTGCTACCCTTGAGACACCCTCGATGAACGGTCCCGCGCAGTCCCGGCGACGGTTCGTCCTCCGCCGCCTCCACTCGCTCACCGGCATCGTCCCGATCGGCGCCTATCTCTTCGCGCACATCTTCCTCGAGAACTCCTTCGTCCTCGGCGGGCCGGCGAGCTTCGAGCGGCTGGTCGCGGCGATCGCGGCCTTCCCGGCGCCGCTGCTGCTCACCATCGAGGTGCTCTTCATCTGGGGCCCGCTCCTCTTCCACGCCATCTACGGCTTCGTGCGCGTCGCGGACGCCGAGCTCGACAACCCCCTGCGGACCGACTACCTGGGCGCCTACCTCTACACGCTGCAGCGCCTCTCGGGCGTCATCGCCTTCCTCTTCGTCGGCTGGCACGTGTGGAGCACGCGCATGCAGTACTACTTCTTCGGCGCCGAGATCACCTACGGCTTCATGCACCGCATGATGGTCGACCCGATCACGTTCACCATCTTCCTGGTCGGCGTCCTCGCCTCGGTCTTCCACTTCACCAACGGCATCTGGACCTTCTGTGTGACGTGGGGCATCACCGTTGGCCCGCGCGCGCAGCGGACGCTGCGCGCCGTGTGCCTCGGCTTCTTCGTCGTCATGTACGGGACGGCGTTCGCCATCCTCATGGCGTTCCGCGCCTGACGATGGCGCGGCCCCGCTTCATCGTCGTCGGCGGCGGGCTGGCGGGCCTGATGACCACCATCCGGGTCGCCGAGGCGGGGTTCCCCGTCGACCTGTTCTCCGTCGTGCCCGTCAAGCGCTCGCACTCGGTCTGCGCGCAGGGCGGGATCAACGCCGCGGTCAACTGGAAGGGGGAGGGCGACTCGCCCTGGCGCCACTTCGACGACACGATCTACGGCGGCGACTTCCTCGCCAACCAGCCGCCCGTGAAGGCGATGTGCGAGGCCGGGCCGGGGATCATCTTCCTCCTCGACCGCATGGGCGTGCCGTTCAGCCGCACCGCGGAAGGGCTCCTCGACTTCCGGCGTTTCGGCGGCACGCTCTTCCATCGCACAGCCTTCGCCGGCGCGACCACGGGCCAGCAGCTCGTCTACGCCCTCGACGAGCAGGTGCGCCGGCACGAGGCGGCGGGGCTGGTGCGGAAATTCGAGAAATGGGAGCTCTGCTCGGCGGTGATCGACGAGGCGGGCCGCTGCCGCGGCATCACCGCGCTCGACCTGACCCGCATCGAGGTGCAGGCCTTTCCCGCTGCGGCCGTCATGCTCGCCACCGGCGGCCCGGGCATGGTGTTCGGCAAGAGCACGAACTCCGTGGTCAACACCGGCAGCGCGGCCGGTGCGGCCTACCAGCAGGGCGCGTATTACGCCAACGGCGAGTTCATCCAGGTCCATCCGACCGCGATCCCCGGGCCGGACAAGCTCCGGCTCATCTCCGAGTCGATCCGCGGCGAAGGCGGCCGCGTGTGGGTGCCGCGCGACGGACGGCCGTGGTACTTTCTCGAAGAATGGTACCCGACGTACGGCAACCTCGTGCCGCGCGACGTCGCCACGCGCGCGATCTTCAAGGTCGTCTTCGAGATGGGTCTCGGCATCGACGGCCAGCCGATGGTCTACCTCGACGTGAGCCACCTCGACCCGGCGATGCTCGAGCGCAAGGTGGGCGGCGTGCTGGAGATCTACGAGAAGTTCGTGGGCGACGATCCGAAGAAGGTCCCGATGAAGATCTTCCCGGGCATGCACTATTCCATGGGCGGGCTCTGGGTCGACTACGCGCAGATGACGAACGTGCCCGGTCTGTTTGCGGCCGGCGAGGTCGACTACCAGTTTCACGGCGCCAACCGGCTCGGCGCCAACTCGCTGCTCTCCTGCCTCTACAGCGGGCAGATCGCCGGGCCGGCGATGGTGGCCTATGCCCAGGGGCACGCCAGCGCCGCGTCCGACGGCATCTTCGAGCCGGAGGTGAAGCGGCAGCAGCAGGCCTACGACCGGATCCTCGGGATGGACGGCCCGGAGAGCGCCTACGTGCTGGCGCGCGAGATGGGCGAGTGGATGACGGCCAACGTGACCGTCGTGCGCGACAACAAGAAGCTGGCGGAAACCGATCAGAAGCTGCTGGAGCTGAAGGACCGCTGGGGCCGCATCGGCATCAGCGACCGCGGGCGGTGGGCCAACCACGACGTCTCCTTCGTCAAGCAGCTCTGGAACATGCTCGAGCTGGCACGGGTCATCACGCTCGGGGCGCTCCGGCGGGACGAGAGCCGCGGCGCGCACTACAAGCCGGAGTTCCCGAACCGTGACGACGCGCGCTGGCTCCGGACGACCAGGGCCCGCTGGACCTCGGACGGTCCCCAGTTCTCCTACGAGCCGGTCGACGTGTCGCTCATCCCGCCGCGGCCGCGGAAGTACGACGCGACGATTGGGGCAGAGGCGCGTGGCTGAGGGGCGGACGATCGAGCTGCGGGTGAAGCGCCAGGACGGCCCCGGGGCGCCGCCGTACTGGCAGAGCTTCACGATCCCCTGGAAGCCGCAGCACAACGTGCTCTCCGCGCTGATGGAGGTCCGCACGAACCCCGTGACGACGTCGGGCGAGCGGGTGCCCGCGCCGGTCTGGGACGCGAGCTGCCTCGAGGAGGTGTGCGGCTCGTGCGCGATGCTGGTGAACGGGCAGGTCCGCATGGGGTGCACCGCGCTGGTCGACAAGCTCCGCCAGCCGATCGTCCTCGAGCCGATGACGAAGTTCCCGGTGGTCCGCGACCTGATGGTCGACCGGAGCCGGATGTTCGAGGCGCTCAGGCGGCTGAGCGTCTGGGTCCCGCTCGACGGCACCTACGACCTCGGCCCCGGCCCGCGCCTGTCGCCCGAGCTGCAGCAGTTCCGCTACGCCCTCGATCGCTGTATCACCTGCGGATGCTGCCTCGAGGTCTGCCCCCAGGTCCACCGTGACGACCCGCCCGGCACCGGCTTCGTCGGCGCCGCCGCCATCGGCCAGGCGCTCCTCATGAACCTCCATCCCACCGGCCAGCTCAACAAGGACGAGCGTCTCGACGCGCTCATGGGCCCGGGCGGCGTGGCCTCCTGCGGCAACGCGCAGAACTGCGTCGAGGTCTGCCCCAAGGAGATCCCGCTGACCCACGCCATCGGCGAGATCGGCCGCCAAACCACCCTTAAATGGCTGAAGGACATCTTCGCTCGATGAGGAGCGTGAGCGTGAGGAGCAATGCGCAGTTCGAGCAGCGATGCGCGCGAAGCGCGCGAGCGACAACTGGGGAGGCCGAGCGAGGCTTCGCCGAGCCGGCCGACGGGGTCCGGGGGCATCGGAGGAGCGGAGCGCCCGAAGGGCGCGAGCACCGGACGGGCCCCCGGTAGGTTATGAACATACACGAGCACCAGGCGAAGGAGCTGCTCCGCCGCTATGGCGTCGCCGTGCCCGACGGGGAGGCCTGCTTCACCGTCGACGCGGCGGTGGCAACCGCCAACCGGCTCGGCTTCCCCTGCGTCGTGAAGGCGCAGATCCACGCCGGCGGGCGCGGCAAGGCGGGCGGCGTGCAGGTCGTCCGGGACGCCGGGGAGGCCGAGGCGGCGGCGCGGACGCTCCTCGGCAAGACCCTCGTGACCCACCAGACCGGGCCGCAGGGCCGCGTCGTCCGCCGGCTCCTCGTCGAGCGCGCCTGCCGGATCACGCGCGAGCTCTACCTCGGCATGGTGGTCGATCGGACCAGCGGCCGTATGACGGTGATGGCCTCGACCGAGGGCGGCGTCGAGATCGAGGAGGTGGCGGCGCGGACGCCGGAGAAGATCCTCCGCGAGACGATCGACCCGGCGGTCGGCTTCGCCGCCTACCAGGGCCGCCGGCTCGCCTTCGGGCTCGGGCTCACGAAGGAGCAGGTGGCGAAGGCGGTCGGCTTCATGACGGCGCTCGCGCGGTGCTTCGTCGAGTCGGACTGCTCGCTCGCCGAGATCAACCCGCTCGTCGTCACCGCCGATGGCGGCCTCCTGGCGCTCGACGCCAAGATCGGCTTCGACGACAACGGCCTCTTCCGGCACCCCGAGCTGCGCGAGCTCCGCGACCCGTCCGAGGAGGACCCGCGCGAGCAGGAGGCCGCCAAGCACGACCTCTCCTACATCGCGCTCGACGGCAACATCGGCTGCATGGTGAACGGCGCCGGCCTCGCCATGGCCACGATGGACATCATCAAGGCGGCCGGCGGCATGCCGGCCAACTTCCTCGACGTCGGCGGCGGCGCCACGACGGAAAAGGTGGCGGCCGCCTTCCGCATCCTCCTCTCCGACGCCGCCGTGAAGGCCATCTTCATCAACATCTTCGGCGGCATCCTGCGCTGCGACGTGCTGGCCGATGGCGTCGTGCAGGCGGCGCGCGGGGTGGGGCTCTCCATCCCGCTGGTGGTCCGCATGGAAGGCACGAACGTCGACGAGGGAAAGGCGATCCTCGCCGGGTCGGCGCTCGACATCATCACGGCGAGCGACATGCTCGACGGGGCGAGGAAGGCGGTCGCGGCCGCGGGGAGGCGCTCATGAGCGTCCTCGTCGACCGGCGCACGCGCGTCCTCACGCAGGGCATCACGGGCGCGACCGGCCAGCTGCACACGCGCCTCTGCCGCGAGTACGGCACGCAGATGGTGGCGGGCGTCACGCCGGGCCGGGGCGGCACCGACTTCGAGGGCATCCCGATCTTCGACACCGTGGCGCGGGCTGTCCGGGAGACGGGTGCGGACGCCTCGGTGATCTACGTCCCGCCCGCCGGCGCGGCCGACGCCATCATGGAGGCGGCCGACGCGGGGCTGCGCGTTGTCGTCTGCATCACCGACGGGGTGCCGGTGCTCGACATGGTGCGCGTCAAGCGTTTCCTCGAGGGCCGGCCGACGCGGCTGATCGGCCCCAACTGCCCGGGCATCATCACGCCCGGGGAGTGCAAGATCGGCATCATGCCGGGCTACATCCACACGCCGGGACGGGTGGGCGTCGTGTCGCGCAGCGGCACGCTCACCTACGAGACGGTCCACCAGCTGACGCTGCTCGGCATCGGGCAGTCGACCTGCATCGGCATCGGCGGCGACCCGATCATCGGCACGGGCTTCGTGGATGCGCTCCGGCTGTTCGACGAGGATCCGGCCACGGACGCCATCATCCTGATCGGCGAGATCGGCGGCACGGCGGAGGAAGACGCGGCCAGCTTCATCAAGGCCCACGTGCGGAAGCCGGTGGTCACCTTCATCGCGGGACAGACGGCGCCCAAGGGGAAGCGGATGGGCCATGCGGGCGCGATCATTGCGGGCGGGCGCGGCACCGCCGCGGAGAAGATCGAGGCGTTCCGCGCGGCGGGCGTGCGCATCTCCCCGAGCCCCGCCGAGCTCGGCGCGACCATGCAGGGCGCCCTGCGGGAGGCGAGGCTGCTGTCATGAAGGAGCGAACGCTGTGTATCGTCAAGCCGGACGCGATGCGAAAGCGCGTCCTCGGCCGCATCCTCGCGATGATCGAGGAGCGGGGGCTCGTGCCCGTCGTCGCCCGGATCGTCTCGCTCGCGCCGGGTGACGCCGAGCGCTTCTACGCCGTCCACCGCGAGCGGAAGTTCTTCCCCGACCTCGTGCGCTTCATGAGCTCGGGGCCGGTCTTCGTCGCCGTGCTCGAGGGCGAGGAGGCGATCGTCCGCTGGCGGGATCTCATGGGCCCGACCGACTCGACGAAGGCGCCGAAGGGCACGATCCGCGGGGAATTCGGCACCGACGTCGAGAAG